>Ga0335075_10008424_pt1 | contig 15785 bp, 14 predicted proteins | sample Lox_Sample_24_FD_206723 | JGI IMG/M metagenome (GOLD analysis project Ga0335075, IMG submission 206723) | Soil microbial communities from Loxahatchee National Wildlife Refuge, Florida, United States - Lox_Sample_2.4 | ecosystem: Environmental > Terrestrial > Soil > Wetlands | place: USA... | reverse complement strand
GGGGCGGGCCTGCGTGCTGCGTGCTGCAGTCGCGGCAGGCCTCGCGCTCGCCGCGGTTGCTCTGTTCGAGTCGCTGCATGCGTTGCCGCGAATTCAGCCGCTCGCGCCTTACTGGCAGGTCTATGCCGGCTCTGTTCTCATGGCCATCATTCAATCTGCGCTCATTGCCATTGCGGCGCAGGAACGCCAGCGCACGGCGGATCGCGCCGCCAGCGAAGGCGCGGAGATCTATCGGTTTCTTGCAGAGAACGCGACCGATTTGATCACCCGTCATGGGCCCGATGGGGCCATCCGCTATGCGAGCCCGGCCGCCCGTCGTCTTCTGACAATCGAGCCGAACTCGCTCGAAGGTAGGTCGCTATCCGCGCTGGTGTATGCCGACGATCTGGAATGCGCCCGCGACGCGATCGGGAAAGCGGCGGTTTCGGAGCGGCAGACAACTGCGGAAGTACGGCTGCGCCGGGCCGACGGCAGTTTCGTCGCCACCGAAATGCGCTGCCGGCGGGCCGTTGGCCGGGCCGGCCGCGCGGGCGACGTGGTGGCGGTCACGCGCGACATTGCCGAGCGCAAGGCGCAGGAAGAGGCACTGATTGCCGCGCGCGAAACGGCCGAAGAAGCGAGCCGTGCCAAGTCCCGTTACCTCGCCCATATGAGCCACGAGTTGCGCACGCCGCTCAACGCGATCCTCGGTTTCTCCGAGGTAATGAGCCATGAGATGTACGGTGCGCTCGGCAATCCGCAATATGTGGAGTATGCGCGGCTTATTCACGAATGCGGCGGCCATCTCCTTGAGCTGATCAATGGCGTGCTCGACATGTCGAAGATCGAGGCGGGCAAATTCGATCTCAGCGAAACGGCATTCGATCTCGAAGCTGCCGCCGGGCAGGCATTGCGCCTTGTGAAGCTGCAGGCGGAACGCAAGGGTGTCGCGCTGAAGACGTCGATCGCGCCGGGCGCACGCACCGTCTTCGCGGATCAACGCGCGGTGAAACAGATACTTCTCAACCTTCTTGCCAATGCGGTGAAATTCACGCCGCGCGGCGGCACGGTGTGGGTTGCGGCTGCGCGCGAGGGTGGCGCAGTGGAACTCGCGGTCGCCGATACCGGCATCGGCATTGCGGAATCGGATCTCGATCGTCTGTGCCAGCCTTTCGAACAGGCCGACAGCGCGCCGTCGCAGGAAGGCACGGGCCTCGGCCTTTCGCTCGTGAAGGCGCTGGCCACTCTGCATGAGGGAGAGGTGCGCATTCAGTCCGCGCGCGGCGAGGGGACCGTGGTCCGCGTGCGCCTGCCACGTGCGGCCGTGACAGATGTGAAACAGCCACTTTCAGACCGTTTCTTGCAGGATATGCGGGCCGCGCTTAAAGGCGCGGCGTGAGCACTCGGCTCAAAACCGCAATCTACGTGAAAGCCCTGATCCGCCGCGCGGAAGTGGCTGGGGCATCCGCTTATGTGCTGCGCCATGGTGCCGAGGAGGCTGGCACACTTTATCTGAAGCTCGCGCGTCCGGAACGGCGCTGTACTGTTCTCAGCCAGGCGCGACGCGGCGAGGGCGAACTTGTCTGGATCAGGCCGCTCGGCGCGACGAGCGACGAGGACGCGGCGACCAAGTACTTCGAAAAACAGATGCGCTTCGATCCCGATCTCTGGATCGTCGAAATCGAAGACCGCGAAGGTCGCGCCTTCGTGGACGAACCGATCGTGTGAGGTAGCTGATGCATTCCGCGATGCACGCGGGGCAGAAGGCACTCATGTAATTTTCGAATCTGCGAGTGTATCCAGCCGTGCCGCAGCGTCCTTCGACAGGACCAGGTTGGCGGCGGCGAGGTTTTCACGCAGATGCGCGGGCGACGACGTGCCCGGGATGAGTAGGATGTTCGGCGAGCGGTGCAGGAGCCAGGCCAGCGCGACCTGCATTGGGGTGGCATTCAGCTCCGCGGCGATCGCCGACAGCGTCGAGGATTGCAGCGGCGTGAAGCCCCCAAGCGGAAAATACGGTACATAGGCGATGCCGTCGCGCGCGAGGGCATCGATCAGGGCGTCGTCCTCGCGATGGATGATATTATAATGGTTTTGCACGCAGACGATTTCGCAGATGCGACGGCCTTCGGCGATCTGTGAGGGAGTGGCATTGCTCAACCCGATGTAGCGTATGAGCCCCTCGCGCTGAAGCTCGGCCAGAGCCGAAAGCTGCGCCTCGATCGGGCCTTCAACGGGGCCATGTACGCCGAATATCACGCGCAGATTGACGACTTCGAGCGCGTCGAGCGCGAGATTGCGCAGATTATCGTGGACGGGCCGGACAAGTTCCTCGGGCGAGAAGGCCGGGTTCCAGGAGGCATCTGCGCCGCGGCGCGCCCCGACCTTTGTGACAATGACGAGATCGTCGGATAGGGACGGAGCGCCTCCCTGATCAGCTGATTGGTGACATGCGGGCCATAAAAATCGCTCGTGTCGATGTGGTTTACGCCGCTTTCGACGGCGCTGCGCAAAACAGCCAGCGCCGTGTCGCGATCCCCGGGCGGCCCGAAAACGCCGGGACCGGCAAGCTGCATGGCGCCGTAACCAAGCCGCCTAACACTGCGGCTGCCAAGGCGGAACGAACCGGCGGCATCTATCATTGACATGCTGGACTCCCTTCAGAACGGCCTCATGGGTAATCCTGACCTGCGGACAGGCAACCCGGCGCCCGCGCGCCATGCGCTTGCGGATCGATCGGAATCGGCGGCCGGCAAAATCAGAAGGGAATTTCCGGCACGAGTCCTGCCCGTACATTTCGACATTTTCCGGGCGAATACGAATCCCGGGGCAGTTTCGCATGACCGCGATCTATCGCCATTGCGCCCACTCGAAATCATCTCATGAATCTTCCACGAGGAAATTCGACTCGTGCTCCGGCTCGCGTTCCAGCGCATTATCCAGATTCGGGACTCAAGGGAGGCGCGCATGATGACGACCTATCCTGGCGGCTCGCCGCCCGAGAGCGCGATTTGGATCGACCTTCTCGATCCGGGCGAGGACGAACGGGCGAAGACCTCCGCTGCGTGCAAAATCGAAATTCCTTCGCGCGAGGCTCTGGAGGAGATTGAAGCCTCGAGCCGCCTTCGCGTGGTCGAGGGAGGCCTCATCCTCAGCATGCCGATTGCCTCGAAAACCGCTCCCGATGATGCGATGTCGACGCCGCTCGGCTTCGTGCTGACACCAAAGCTGCTGGTGACCGTGCGCTACGCGGAGCTGCACGCCATCAAGCCGGCGCTGGATCACGTCAGACCCGGCACGCGTCCGACTGGTATCGACATGTTCGCGCTGCTGGTCGAAGCGATGGTCGATTACACCGCCGATCTTCTTGAACAGATGGGCGCAAAGCTGAACGAGCTCTCCCAGCGCATTTTCCGCCGGGGTGCGCAGGAACGCGGGCGCAATGTCGCGCGCTCCAATCGCGCCCTGAAGGAAGCACTCCTCGAGATCGGAGAGACCGGTGCCCGGCTCAGCTTCATTCGTGACAGCATACTGGGTCTGCAGCGTGTCGCGCCTTTCGCTGCCGAAAGCGGGAAAGACTGGCTGGGCGAGCCGGTGAGAGCGCGGCTGAAGACAGTAGCTCAGGATTTGCAATCGCTTGCCGATTTCGAAGTGCATCTCACCGACAAGATGCAGTTCCTGCTCGATGCGGTGCTGGGTTTTATCAACACCGAGCAGAACGACATTTTCAAGGTGCTGACCATCGTCTCGGTGGTGGGCATACCGCCGACGCTCATTGCCAGCATGTACGGCATGAATTTCGACACAATCCAGGAATATCACTGGCGCTACGGTTATGCCTGGGCGCTGTTCCTGATTGCGCTCTCGGCCATCCTCCCCACCGCCTGGTTCAAATGGCGTGGCTGGTGGTAAAGGCATAACGGTACCGTTTCTGCCTTGCACGGGCGGGCGGGCGCTGCTACCTCCCGCCGCCTTATGAGCGACCTAGCCCCGAATTCCGCTTCTCCAGCGCGCGAGGCGGCGCGGCGGCGGAGCTTTGCCATCATCTCCCACCCGGATGCCGGCAAGACGACCCTGACTGAACATCTGCTGCTGCTCGGCGGAGCGATCCGCATGGCAGGGCAGGTGAAGGCGCGTGGCGAGGCGCGGCGCGCCCGCTCCGACTGGATGAAGATCGAGCAGGAACGCGGCATCTCTGTGACGAGCGCAGTAATGACGTTCGAGTATGAAGCTCGCGTCTTCAACCTGCTCGATACGCCGGGCCATGAGGATTTCAGCGAGGACACCTACCGTACCCTGACGGCCGCGGATTCTGCGGTGATGGTGATCGACGCGGCGCGCGGCATCGAGAGCCAGACGCGCAAGCTGTTCGAGGTCTGCCGGCTGCGCGACATTCCCATCATGACCTTCATCAACAAGATGGACCGCGAGGCGCGCGATTCCTTCGAACTGCTGGATGAAATCTCCGACCAGCTGCAGCTCGAATGCGCGCCGATGGTCTGGCCCGCAGGCATGGGCCTGAACTTCCGCGGCATCTATGATCTCGCGCGCGACGAGTTTTTGCGGTTCGGTTCAAACGAACGCGTTTCCGGCGCTGTCCTGAAAGACGTCCTCGCGAGTGACGAGCGTGAGAAGTTCGAAGAGGAATTTGCGCTGGCGCGCGGCGCCTGTCCAACCTTCGATTTGGAGAATTATCGCTCGGGCCATCTCACGCCGGTGTTTTTTGGAAGCGCGCTCAGGAACTTTGGCGTGCGCGAGCTTCTGGATGCGCTCGCCAAATACGCGCCGTCGCCGCGCGTGCAGGAAACGCGCACGCGGATCGTCGTTCCGGCTGACGAGGAAGTGACGGGATTCGTGTTCAAGGTGCAGGCGAATATGGACCCGAACCATCGCGATCGCGTTGCGTTTCTGCGCCTGTGTTCGGGGCGGTTCCGGCGCGGGATGAAGCTCAAGCAGTCCGGCACCGGCAAAACACTCGGCGTGCACAATCCCATCCTGTTCTTTGCACAGGAGCGCGAGACGGTGGACGTGGCATGGCCGGGCGACGTGATCGGCATTCCCAATCACGGCGTGCTGCGGGTCGGCGACACGCTGTCGGAATCGGGCGAGGTGATATTCACCGGTATTCCCAATTTCGCGCCGGAAATCCTGCGCCGCGTGCGGCTCGGCGATCCGATGAAGCAGAAACATCTCGCGCGCGCGCTTGAGAGCCTGGCGGAAGAGGGTGTGATCCAGGTGTTCCGGCCGCTGCTCGGCGCGCAATGGATCGTGGGAGTGGTAGGAATGTTGCAGCTTGACGTATTGAAAAGCCGGCTGCGCGCCGAATACGGCCTCGACACCGATCTCGAGGCTTCGCCCTACGACACGGCGCGCTGGATCTCCGGCACGCCGCTGGAGCTCGAGAAGTTCATCTCATTTTATCGCAACCAGATGGCCGAGGATCGCGACCGGGCGTCGGTATTTCTGGCCAAGAGCGAGTGGGAACTTGGCTATGTCGCGCCGAAATTCCCGTCGATCAAATTCGCCAAGACCCGCGAACGCGCCGACATTCACGCTTCGCAATAGGTTATTTCAACACGATGAACACAAACAGGTTGCTTTGTGCTCAACGTGTTTTCGATCTTAGGAGACGCTCGTTTCGGGACGAAGGACGAAACCCGCGTCCTCGAGTTTCGTGCGGATTTCCTTTGCATGGGTGGCGTCGCGCGCTTCTATGGTAAGGCCGAGATCGGCCGATTTCGCCGACATGTCGGTCAGCATCCGGTTGTGTGAAACCTCGAGAATATTGCCGCCGGTGTCGCTGACGACCGTTGCAATGCGCGCCAGCAGGCCGGGCCGGTCCTCGATCTTGACGACCAGCGACAGGATGCGACCTTCGCGCGATAGCTCGCGCAGGATGACGTTCGAAAGCATCCGCATCTCGATATTGCCGCCGGAAATAATTACACCGACCTTCCGGTCACGGAAAATCTCCGGATTGGCCATCACGGCCGCGAGCGCGGTTGCGCCCGCGCCTTCGGCGACGGTTTTTTCCACTTCAAGCAGCGTGACGATCGCGCGTTCGATCTGGTCCTCGCGAACGAGCAGCACGTCCTTCGCGTACGCCGCGAGCACGCGCCGCGCGAGATCGCCCGCCTTCTTTACGGCAATGCCTTCGGCGATGGTCTGCACGGAGCAGGGGAGCGATGCGCCTTTGAGTACGTCATACATGGACGGGCAGACTTCGGCTTCCGCGCCGTAAATTTCGATGGTTGGCTTTAGCGCTTTGGCGCCGAGTGCGATGCCGGAAATCAATCCGCCGCCGCCGATGGGTGCCACGATGGCATCGAGTTCCGGTGCGGCATCGAGCAGTTCGAGTGCAACCGTTCCCTGACCAGCGACGATCTTGGCATCTTCATAGGGATGAATGAAGGCAAGCTGTTCCTTGGTGGCGATTTCCTGCGCGCGCTCGAATGCCTGTTCGAGCGTGACGCCGTGGAGGATCACACTGGCGCCGAAATTCTTCGTGTGTTTGATTTTGTTGTAAGGCGTGCCCTCGGGCATCACGATCGTCGCCGGAATGCCGAGCCTTTGCGCGTGATAGGCGACGCCCTGCGCGTGATTGCCGGCCGACATGGCGGCCACGCCGCGCTTTTTCTCCTCCGGCGTCAGCGACAGAAGCTTGTTGAGCGCGCCGCGTTCCTTGAAGGAGGAGGTGAAATGCAGATTCTCGAATTTTAGAAAGATCTCGGCGCCCGTGATCGCCGACAGCGTGCGCGACCAATGCCCCGGCGTGGGGCCGACGATGCCCTTGATCGCCGCTGCCGCGGCGCGAATGTCGTCGAGCGTAACCTCCGGAAATGTCGACAGCGCGCCGGGCGATCCGTCCATCGTTCCGTTCCTCGGGCTTAAGTCTTCGCGGGTTGCGGCTGGTAGCAGCGGAGGGATTTGAACCCCCGACCAAGGGATTATGATTCCCCTGCTCTACCACTGAGCTACGCTGCCGGCCAAGGCGGGGGATGTAAGGTGCGCCCGAAACCCCTGTCAAGCTGCGCCCCCGGCTTACGTCCCGAACCGGAAATGCATCACGTCGCCGTCGTGGACGACATAATCCTTGCCTTCGAGACGCATGCGGCCGGCGTCGCGAGCGCCCGCTTCGCCTCCGAAAGCGACGTAATCCTCATAGGCGATGGTTTCGGCGCGGATGAAGCCCTTTTCGAAATCGGTGTGGATGACGCCGGCGGCCTGCGGCGCGCGCGCGCCTTTCGTCACCGTCCATGCACGGGCTTCCTTCGGCCCGGCCGTAAAGAAGGTGATGAGACCCAGAAGCGCGTAGCCGGCACGGATCAGCCGGTCGAGCCCCGGTTCCGCGAGACCCAGATGTGCGAGAAATTCGGTGCGTTCGGCCGCATCGAGTTGCGCCACTTCCTCTTCGATTCGGGCCGAGATGGCCACACACGCGGCACTTTCGCGCTTTGCCTTCTCTTCGACGACCGAGCTGAAGACATTGCCGCTCGCCGCAGAGCCTTCGTCCACGTTGCAGACATAGAGCACAGGCTTCTCGGTCATAAGGCCCAGCCGGCGAAAGGGCTCACGCTCTTCCTCGGATAGTTCCGCGAGGCGCGCCGGCTTGCCTTCACGCAGGAGCGCGAGCGCTTTGGACATCAACGCGAATTGTTCTTTCGATTCCTTGTCGCCGCCCTTTGCTTTCTTCTCGATCGGAACGACCCGCCGCTCGAGGCTCTCCAGATCGGCGAGCATCAATTCGGTTTCCACCGTATCGGCATCGCCCACGGGATCGATGCGGCCTTCCACATGGGTAATGTCGTCGTCTTCAAAACAGCGCAGCACATGCACGACGGCATCGACTTCGCGAATATTGGCGAGAAACTGGTTGCCGAGTCCTTCGCCCTTCGAGGCGCCGCGGACCAGTCCTGCGATATCGACGAAAGTGATGCGTGTGGGCACGACGTCGGCGGAATGCGCAAGTGCGGCGAGCTTGTCCAGCCGCGGATCGGGCACCGCCACTTCACCCACATTGGGCTCGATGGTGCAGAAGGGATAATTCGCCGCCTGTGCAGCCGCAGTCTGCGTCAGTGCATTGAAAAGAGTCGACTTGCCGACATTGGGCAGGCCAACGATGCCGCATTTGAAACCCATTCAATCGTCCTTCGTAATGGGCTTTGTCTTGTTGGCCGGGGGATTCAGGATTATCGTAACCTTGTTCATGAAACCCGCGTCATCATCGCGCGCGAGGCATGGCGCGGCTTCGGCAATCGCGGAAAGCAGCGGCACAAGCCATTCCTCTTCGGTCTTTGAGAAATTGTTCAGCACATGCGAGATGACGCGGGATTTGGTCCCGGGATGCCCGACGCCAATGCGCACCCGCCGGTAATCCGGCCCCAGTGTCGCGGTGATGGAACGCAAGCCATTATTGCCCGCGTCGCCGCCGCCGGTTTTCACCTTGAGCTTGCCGGCGGCGAGATCAATCTCGTCATGGATAACAACAAGCGCGGAAAGCGGCAATTTGTAGAAGCGCATTGCCGCGCCGACCGCTAGACCGCTCTCATTCATATAAGTCATCGGCTTGAGCAGATAGTTCTTGCGCCCGGCAACTATGCCTTCCGACACCAGGCCCTGAAAGCGCGCGCGCCACGGCGCGAAGGGATAGCTTTCGTGGATCATGTCCACGACCATGAATCCCACATTGTGGCGGTTGCGCGCATATTCGGCGCCGGGATTGCCAAGCCCCGCGATCAGGAGCGGTGTGTCGAGCATGGCGGGTCAGACGGCCCGCTCGCGGGCCTATTTCTTTTCCGGAGCCTTGGCTTGGGTTGCACCGGGTGCTCCCCCGGCCGGCGCGATGCCTTCTGCAGGCGCCGCCACAGCTTCCACAACTGGCGCCGATGCCGCCGCTGCAGCAGCGGCCGCTGCTGCACGCTGCTCTTCGATGACGCTGGTGGGCGCCACGATCGAGGCGATGGTGAAGTCGCGCTCGCGGATCGTGGTCTTCACACCTTCCGGAAGCTTGAAATCGTTGATGTGAAGGGAGCCATGGATGTCGAGCCCCGACAGATCGCCCTCAATGTATTCCGGGATGCTCTCGGCCGGGCAGAGCAGCTCGACCTCGTGGCGCACGATGTTGAGCACACCGCCGCGCTTCAGCCCGGGCGAACTCTCCTGTCCCTTGAAGCGCACGGGAATGGCCAGTCTCACGAACGTGCCTTCCGGCAGGCGCAGGAAATCAACATGCACGGGCCGGTCGCTGACCGGGTCCGTCTGCACCGCCCTCGGGATCACGCGGGTCTTGCGCCCGGCCATGCTGAGCATGACAGGGGTGGTCAGGAAGGTGCCCTTGCTCGCATGACGTTCCAGCTCGCGAAAATCGACCGCGATCGGCTGGGGTGCTTCGTCGCCGCCATAAACGATGCCGGGGACCTGGCCCTTGCTCCGGGTCCGGAAGGCGTGGCCCTTGCCTTTGCCGAGGCGCGGCTCGGCGCCCAGTTCCTGCATCTCGCGCATGACGGAATTCCCTTAACGTCGCATCCGCGGCCGCCTTCGGCCCTCGGAAAGCCGGGCTATCTAGCGGAAGCGTCCCGCCAAGGCAACCCGGGACTGCGACTCTTTGATCCGCCGCCGCGTACGGACGGCATAACAGCGATTTTAACAGCGGCTTTCGCGGCGTATGGCGGCGCGCACGTCGTCGAATGCTTTGTAATGCACCAAGTGTGGAGATGTAACGGAGTTTGTTCGGCAGCATACTCTGAACAACGCCCCCAGTTGCCATGGCCCGGACGCTGCTTCGGCTTCGGCGGACAATCGATGGCAAATCGCGCCCGCCGCACCATCGCCGATCGGGACGGCCGGGGTTTCACGGCGGCGCGTGATCGTGAAGACCGGATGGACGCGATTTGCCGGATGGGCTGCCGCCTCCCGAACGGCGCCTCAGCAGCTGCTGTTGGCGTCGAATGTCGCGTCGTCCGCGTCGGTTGATTCGCCGCCTTCGATATAGTCGAAGGCGCCCTTCTTGCCGATCTGGCCGCTGCTGGCGGTGGCGGAGAAGACATAAGAGGCGATGGACGCATCGCTGCCGGGCGCTTCGATGTAGATCAGGATGATGGGACCGATAACGGCGAACTGGCCGCTGGTGTTCGTGTTGTGATCCAGCACTGCATAGCCGCTGTGAGTCCAACCGACGCTGCCGTCGTCGGTCAACGCTATGCAATGCGTGGTATTGGGGCCGTGTCCATTATACCCTTCGCTGGTGACGTAAACGTCGTGAGTGAGATGGACTTTCCAGCTGCCCGTGTAGCCGCCGCTGGCCGCCATGGCGGTTCCGGCGGCCATGGATAGAATGGCGGCGCATGCAAAAAGCATTTTCATCGCTGAAGTTCCCTCTGAGAGCATGCACCTTCAACATCCCCGCATAAACCCTTAAGACGGATGGCGGGCGCATCGGGTTACAGCCTCGGACGAAAAAATTTGGACGCCCGGGACGTAATCCCGGGAAATGCACTGCGTTTGCCTTTGCCTGGGATAACAACTGCCCGTAGCAGCACGCCTTGTCTGTCCCGGCCTGGGGCTTTTCGGCCTGACGCGCGTTTGGCGAGGCGGCGGGCGGGACGCCGTGGACCCGGGACGGTTGGTGCGCGGGCCAGGGCGGCGGTCGCCCGTCGGGTGGGGATCGCGCTAGTTCTGAAGCTGGCGAAGGAGGTGCGAATTGACCATCGGGACATGGCCGTTCGATCCGGGGCAAAATCTCAAACGATCCTGCGATGTTTTTTGGTTGGGATCGTGTCGGCTGTCGATCGCGCGCACGGGATGGCCGCAGTGGATGCTCGCCGCAAACGGAGATCTGATTGATGGATGAGGACGCGTCGCCGGGCGGCACGGAAAAGCCGAAAAAGGAATCCGGCATCGCCGCGCTCATCAACTCGCCAGCGGGCGTGACACTGCTCGGATTTTTCCTCACCGGCGTGCTCGGCGCGCTCGTGTCCTTCAGCGTGAACGCGTTCCAACGCTGGGACCAGCAGCAGACGCAGACGCTCGCCGAGCGCGAAAGCGAACTCTCAAGCGTCAACAAGCAATTCGTCGGCGCGATCGTGCAGCGCACCTTCTATACCGACGCCGTGCTGCAGGCCATCGGCCAGTCGAAAGTGGGAAGCGATCTCGACGCCGCCTGGCCGCGCTACGAAACCGCCTATCAGGCGGAGCTGGCCGCCGTCTGGCAGAATCATTTGAACATCGAAGGCCATCTCGAAGACGATCCGGCGCCCACCGGCAACAATGGCTGGCAGCCCTTCTGGTATTATCTCGATCTCGTCATCCAGCCGCGCTACCAGGAAATGGATCAGTGCCTGCGCGCCGTCCATGGCGCTTATTTGTCAACCGGCGGCCCGCAGGCGGACAGAATGAAGGTGGCGCAACGCATCCTTCAGGGCTGCGAGACGAACTATCACTGGGATCATCTGGGCAAGGCGCAGAAAGCATCGGTGGCGCTGTGGGACCATTTCGAGACCTGCCTCGAAAGTTTCACCTATCATCTGGATGTGAGCGCCAGGATCCAGCGGCAGGTGTGGAAGGCGGACGAGACCTCTGTTTCGCTGCCCGACCCAGCCACCTGCGACAAGGGCGATCCCATCTGCCTGCAGGCGCGGTTTCTGGTTGGCCTCAAGGACAGCCTCGCCGAGGATTGCGGGCCGCTGCCGCCGGGACAGGAGGATTGAGGAGGGGCTGCTTGAGCGGTTGTGCCTCCGCACGCAATTCTTGACAGCGAAATTTGGCGGGCATGTGAGCCTCTGTCAGGCGTGCCGTGGTGGTAGATGCCTGCCGGACCTGTCGGTCTGTGCTATTTCTCATACGCCCCTACATCGATTGCGCCGTTCCTGATGCGTGGATCACCCAGGAAATCCACGTTGCCGACAATACTTTCGTCGAGCGTTTCGCCCGCGCCGACCGCGGGGGATTTGGCCTTTATGTCGAGGTCCGGAGGGTTCCCGAGATGGACGAAATCCGGATTTGCGAACTGCGAGTGCTGGTCCTCGTCCGAGCCGTCCTGGTAGTTCGAAAAACCTGTGTAATGCTTTCTCTGCCACGTGAATTCTGCTCGCCCGGCTCCGACCTTCGCATAATAGAGATTGTAATCGAGCGCAGCGGGGTGGGGCGTACTGTCGGTAAAGTCGTTGACGAGCAGGCTTTGGGGGCCAGCATAGGCGATGTTGTTGACGACCCGGTTCTGCGTGGCGTGGAACTGGATCTGGATCTCGCCGCTACCCGTGTGTTTGGTGTCGTTGTTCCACAGCGTATTGTTGACGACGACGAAACGGTTCGTGCCGCCGCGCTTCTCGCCGTATCCGCCGATGGAAACGCCGGCGCTGTTGCCGGAATAGACGACATTGTTGCGCGCGATCACGTCGCTCGTCACGTGATCCTTGTGCTCACTCGCGAGTTCGATGCCGAGATCGTCATTGTGCACGAGATTCTGCTCGATGACGATGTTGCGCCCGCCATCCACATAGATGCCGTCGGATTCGTATTGTTTGCCGTAGTCGGGATTGCCGTATGACGTAATATCGTACACCGTGTTGCCGCGGATCTCGCCATAGCGTGCCTGGTCGTAGCGCGGGTCGGGCGAGACACGCTCGAAGCCGATTGCGCCGATGCCGATATTGTCGTCGTCATGGACGACGTTGCTCACGACGGCGAAATCCTTGACGTTGCCGTCGAGCGACAGCGTCTCGCTGCAACCGGTCTTCATGCGATAAAGTTCGTTGCCGCTGATCGCGAGCCCCTCGATCGCCTGCGGCGCCCTCGTGCCATGGACGGTAAGCCCGAACGCGTCCGAGCCGCATTGCCGCGGGTCGGTCTTCGCGGTGGTCCAGATATCGTGGATGCGGTTGTTGACGATCTGGTCTCCACGCCCCGCGCCGAGCACATAGATGCCGATGGGGACGTCCTTGAGACTGGTAGTCTTGTAATTGCGCAGTTCGAAGCCGGTAACGATCACATCGCTCACATTCTTGAGCGTGACGAGACCCCACTGGCCGCCCGGAACGTCGAGCCCCGTTCCGTCGAGGATCGCGGTTTCGCCGGGATAGTTCGCGAAAGTGATGTCGCCGTTTGCCTTGTCCCCCGAGACGTGAAAGTGGACATGCTCGTGATAGACGCCGCCCTGTACCAGTACGGTGTCGCCGGCCATGGCCACATCCGCCGCGTGCTGCACCGTCCGCCACGGCGCATTGATGGAGCCGTTGTTGGAATTAATGCCGCCGGTCGCGACGTAATACGTCGTGCCGCTCGGCGCCTGCGCGAGGAGTGTAATCGATGCGGTCGCGGAAACCTGGCGGTTCGCCCGCGCCTCAGCCGTGATCGTGACGAGCGCGGGATTTGGGAGCGTCTGTGGCGGCGTATAAAGCCCGGATGTCCAGATGGTTCCGGATTGGGCCGCACCGCCATCCGCATTGTCGCCCTGCCAGACGACGCGGGTGTCGCTGGCGCCCGAAACCGTGGTGGTGAACTGCAGCGTCTGGCCGGCAACGAGCTGGACGTAAGACGGTGAAATGCTGATTGTTACAGAGGCCTTGGCCGCGAGCGGGCAGAGTATAAGGACGGCGGCGCGCCAGCCCGCGGCTCCGACTGCAATCTTTATCCGCATGTCCATCCTCCTCGCCCAGATAACGGCCGAGTTTACGCTTTTGCAGGTTGAAACCAGCTATTCCCGTCTTTAGGCTTAAGCGTGATTTTCCCGACAGGATACCATGCACCTCGAAAAGCGCGTGCTTGTGACCGGCGGAGCCGGATTTCTCGGTTCGCATCTCTGCGAGCGGCTCGTCGAGTCCGGCGCGCATGTCATCTGCGTCGACAATTTCTTCACCGGCGCGCACCAAAATGTCCAGCATCTCGTGGGCCATCCGCATTTCGAGCTGATCCGCCACGACATCACCTTCCCGCTCTATGTCGAGGTCGATGAAATCTACAATCTCGCCTGTCCGGCCTCGCCCATCCATTACCAGCGCGATCCGGTGCAGACCACCAAGACGAGCGTCATCGGCGCCATCAATATGCTCGGCCTCGCCAAACGGGTGAAGGCGCGCATTTTCCAGGCTTCCACCTCCGAAGTGTATGGCGATCCGGAAATCCATCCGCAGACGGAGAATTATTGGGGCAACGTCAATCCGGTTGGTCCGCGCTCGTGCTACGATGAGGGCAAGCGCTGCGCGGAGACGCTGTTCTTCGATTACCGGCGCCAGCACGGAATACCGATGAAGGTGTGCCGTATCTTTAACACTTACGGCCCGCGCATGCATCCCAATGACGGACGCGTGGTGTCGAGCTTCATCGTGCAGGCGCTGACCGGGCGCGATATTACCGTGTTCGGCGAAGGAACGCAGACCCGTTCCTTCTGTTACGTGGACGATCTGATTGCAGGCTTCCTGAAACTGATGGCGACGCCCGCAGATGTGGTCGGTCCCGTCAATCTCGGCAACCCGAATGAGTTTACGATCATCGAGCTGGCCAATAAAGTCGTAAGCCTGACCGGGTCATCGTCGAAGATCGTCCATCGCGACCTGCCGCATGACGATCCGAAGCAGCGCCAGCCCGACATCAAAAAGGCACGGGAACTGCTGAATTGGACGCCGGAAGTGCCGCTCGAAGAAGGCCTGAAGCGCACGATCGTCTATTTTGACCGCCTGCTTGCCGATCGACGCGCTCGCGAAGTCGCCGGCCTGTCGGGCTGAGTCCGGCACAACGCAGTCTCCAGATCCTGGAAGGAGTTTTGGCGTGAATGTGCTTGTGACAGGTGGGGCAGGCTATGTCGGAAGTCACGCCTGTAGCGCGCTGCGCGCGGCCGGCTTCAATCCTGTTACCTATGACAATCTCTCCCGAGGATTTCGCGCGCTGGTCCGCTATGGGCCGTTCGAACAGGGTGACATTCTCGACGCGGCGCGGCTCGTCCAGATTCTGGAGCATTACCAGCCGATTGCGGTGATGCATTTCGCGGCTTTCGCCTATGTCGGCGAGTCGGTGGACACCCCGCTCGATTATTACCGCAACAATTTCGCCGGTGCGCTGTCTCTGCTCCGCGCGATGCAGAGATGTGGGGTCAACCGGTTTGTTTTTTCCAGCACCTGTGCCGTCTATGGCACGACTGATACCCAGCCCATGCCGGAAAACCTTCCGCTTGCGCCCGTCAACCCCTATGGCCGCTCCAAGATGATGGTCGAGCAGGTGCTGCGGGATGCGGATACGGCCCATGGCATCAGATCGGTGTCGCTGCGCTATTTCAACGCTAGCGGTGCACATCCTTCCGGTGAGGTCGGCGAGCTGCACGAACCGGAAACGCATCTGATTCCGCGCGCGCTCATGGCGGCGAGCGGAGAGATCGACGCAATCGATATCTACGGCACCGATTATCCCACGCCTGACGGCACGGCCATTCGTGATTACATCCATGTTTGCGATCTGGCAGATGCCCATGTTGCGGCATTGCGCTATCTGGAAGAGGGCGGGCAGACGGTCTCCCTCAATCTCGGAACCGGGCGCGGCCATTCCGTACGCGAAATTCTCGATGCGGTTACGCGCGCCACCGGCCGCGAGCCGCTCTCCCGGATTGCGGCGAGACGGCCTGGCGATCCGTCCGTGCTTGTCGCCGATGCCGCAGCGGCGCGGCGAATCCTGCGTTTCGAGCCCAAATGGATTGAGATCGACGCCGTTATTTCTTCGGCATGGGAATGGCATTGCCGCCGGGCCGCGTTTTTTACAAATGAGCGGGCCGGCGAAGCGCCGGCCCGCTGATCCGACCACGCGGTTTTTACATTCCCGCGGTG
>Ga0335075_10008423_pt1 | contig 15785 bp, 13 predicted proteins | sample Lox_Sample_24_FD_206723 | JGI IMG/M metagenome (GOLD analysis project Ga0335075, IMG submission 206723) | Soil microbial communities from Loxahatchee National Wildlife Refuge, Florida, United States - Lox_Sample_2.4 | ecosystem: Environmental > Terrestrial > Soil > Wetlands | place: USA... | reverse complement strand
GATCGGGTCGCCGTGACCGGTCGGCATGGTCCGGGCCAGGTGGTAGCGGATCGCGTCGGCCCCGGCGAAGGCGACGGCCGAGGCAGGCGCCCCGCCGTCGGGAGCGGAACCTGGCTCCGCGCGCTCAATCCGGGCCCCCGCCCCGCCGCGGGGGAAACCTGGCCCCGCGCGCTCAATCCGGACCGCCGCCCCGGCCGCCCCGGCCAGGCGACCCGTGACCGCGCCGGCCACCAGCCGGCGGGCCTGCGCCCAGTCGGGGGCCGCGGCCAGCTCGGCGTCGCCGTCGGCGGGGGCGCTGACCTCGGTGCCGCGCAGGGCGTCGCTGGCCGCGCAGCCGGCCCCGGCCGCCGGGATGCGGACGGCCAGGTCGACCAGGGCGCGCTCGGTCACCGTCACGGTGAGGTACCCGCCGCCGGTGACCGAGGCCGCGCTGATCCAGTCCGTCCCGCGCAGGGCGCCGGCCAGCCGGGCCGCCACCTCGGCCGGCCCCTCGCCGGTCCGCTCGGCCAGCCGGAACGGCAGCGAGCTGGCGTATGTCCCCGGCCCGCCGCCCGGGGCGGGCCGCCAGGTGCCGGACGCGCGCAGGCCCAGCTCCCTGCCGATGTCGCCGGGGATCACCCGCCCAGGCTACGGGGCGGCCGCGCGCGGCTGGTCAGTCGAAGACGCTGGTCGACGAGCCGGCCAGCTCGCGCACCACGCGGATCATCTCGGCCGGGTCGAACGGCTTGGTCAGGTAGGCATCCACGCCGATCTGGCGCCCGCGGGACCGGTCGTCCTCCTGGGCCCGGGCGGTGATCAGCACCACCTTGATCCCGGCCGTCTGCGGGTTCCGGCGCAGCTGGGTCGCGGTCACCCAGCCGTCCAGCCGGGGCATCATCACGTCCAGCGTGATCACGTCGGGGTTGGCCTCGACCACCTTCTCCAGGCAGTCCCGGCCGTCGACGGCGGTGACGACATCGAACCCCTCGAGGGTCAGGTTGACGGCGATGAGCTGCCGAATGACCTCATCGTCATCGACAACCAGAACCCGCCCCAGTCCGTGCGTCACCTGCGCGAGGCTATCGTCTCCGGCCAGCGGATGCGTACTGATCGACGCCGTGTCCCCGCATCTTCGCGCCCTGGTACCCTGTCTCAGGCCCGGCGGGCGTTGTGCCGCGGGCGTTATCTGAGCCCCCATAGCTCAGGGGATAGAGCAACGGCCTCCGGAGCCGTGTGCGCAGGTTCGAATCCTGCTGGGGGCGCCCGCCGATGACCAGTCGAAACTGCCTCTGACCTGCCTATACGCCCGCGAAGGCACGAGTGGGCATGTGCCATGAGATGCGGCCGATAGCAGGACTTCGACGCTGTGCCCGGCGCACTCGGCAACCTGGGTCGCGGGCACCCCCGCGGGTGCCGTCGTCCTCGCACAGCGCTGCCGTCTCTGATGGCCGGAGAATGGCGAAGTACATGCAGGCGAAGAACGTCACCAGGCGTTAGCGGAGGCTCCTCAGGCCGGTACGGATTTCGCTAACCAGGATCTCGGGCTGTTCGAAGGCTGCGAAGTGCCCGCCCTTGTCGGCCTCGCCGTAGTGGATCAAGTTGGTGTAGGTGTCTTCGATCCAGCTTCGGGGCAGGCGTGGGATGTCGCGGGGGAACACGGTCACCGCGACCGGCAGATTCAGTTTGGGGCCAGCCATGCTGGCCCCTTTGTTCTCCCAGTAGATGCGCGCGGACGACGCGGCACTGTTTGTGAACCAGTAGAGCGATATCGCGTCCAGGATCTCATCGGTGCTGAGGGCGTCCTCGGCGAGACCGTGATTGTCGGTCTTGGATTGAAACTTGTCGTAGATCCAGGTCGCCTGGCCAGCCGGAGAGTCCGCCAGGGCGAATCCGATGGTCTCTGGCTTCGTGCCCTGAAGGTGATTTGCGCCACCCATATCGCCGGTGTACAGGGCGAGGGTGTCCACGGCGTATCGCTCTTCGGGCGTCAGCGTGTCGGGTATCTGTGCGGGGAAGGCGTATTGACTGTTCAAGTGAATTCCGAGAAGACCCTCGGGCCGCATAGCCCCGAGGGCGGAGGTTACGACGGAACCCCAATCACCCCCCTGAGCGGCCCAGTTCTTGTAGCCAAGACGCCTCATGAGTTCCACCCACGCGGTTGCGATACGTGAGACGGTCCATCCCGTTTCGGTCGGCTTTTGGGAGAACCCGAATCCGGGCAGCGAAGGGACGACGACGTCAAATGAATCTTCGACGTTTCCTCCGAACGCCACCGGGTCAGTCAGCGGGCCAATCACCTTCAGGAATTCGACGATCGAACCGGGCCATCCGTGCGTCAAAATGAGCGGCATCGCATTCGGATTCTTCGACTTCACATGGATGAAGTGAATATCCAGCCCGTCGATCGCGGTCAGAAATTGCGGGAAACGATTGAGCTCCGACTCGAATCGGCGCCAGTCGTACTCTCGCTCCCAGTAGTCGATGAGAGCTTTTGCATTGTCCAAGCGGACACCTTGCGACCAGTCGGCGACAGTTTCCGGATTCGGCCAGCGAGTCCTGGCCAGTCGCTGCTTCAAGTCCTCGATCTCGGAATCTGAGATCGCGACGGTAAATGGACGGACGAGGGGTGAGGGTGCGGGCGTCGATGCGGTCATTGCTTTGTTCTCCTGAACGTTAGCTTCGCCGTGCAGCGATCTGCTGCACAGTGGTGCGCGATGCAAGATCCCGCCACGGCGCCCCCGTGCGATAGCGCCACACGGTCGCCGCCACGACCCGGCGCCGACGACACAACTCGAGACTTCCCGATCGACCACCGATCAAGCTTCAGCAACACGCCCGGTCATCTGCGGGCAGCAGGTTGGTCGTCATCAGCCTGACCGATGACGGCGACAGCAGCCGGACGCCCTCAGGTTCGCCACGATTCGCGAGCATCTGGGCGAAGCGTAGGTAGTCCTGGGCCGTCGAATAGAGCCCGGCGATCGACAGCAAATATTTCGGCTTGACCCCCGGCGGAGTACGAGGGTCAGCGACCATGACCATGTCACGCGGCCGACTGGGGGCCGCTTCCCGGCGGGAGACCTGATGCGGATCAGCCTAGGTGACGTGAGCCTCTGGTTCGACGTATCGGGCCCGTCCGTCATCCCCGGCGAAGCCGCGGTGGTCGAGCGTCCGACGCTGGTGGCCGTTCATGGCGGCCCGGGGATGGACCACGTCAACCTGAAGGCAGAACTGGCGCCGCTGGCCGAGCACCTTCAGATCGTCTACTACGACCAGCGCGGGCACGGCCGCAGCGACCATGGCACCTCCGAATCCTGGAACCTGCCCACCTGGGCCGACGACCTGCGGCGGCTGTGTGATGCGCTCGGACTGGTCAAGCCGGTGGTCCTGGGCAGCAGCTTCGGCGGCCACGTGGCCCTCAGCTACGCCGGGCTCTTCCCCGGTCACCCCGGCGGCGTCATCCTGGCCAACACCACCGGGGGCCGATCCGACCCCGGGCTCAGCGTCGAGACGTTCCGCCGTCTGGGCGGTGACCAGGCGGCCGCCGTCGCCGCACGCGAGTTCGCCGAGCCGACCGGCGATTCCCTCGCCGAGTACCGTCGCGTCTGCGGACCGCTCTACACCAGCAGGCCGGGCGACCCCGCGGACCTCCGCCGGCGCCAGGCCAGGTCCATCCAGACCGGCGACGTGAACCGGCACTACTTCCGCCGCGACCAGGCATCACGCTTCGACCCCTGGAGCGTGCTGGGCAAGATCACCAGCCCGGTGCTGATCCTCGCGGGCGAGGACGACCCGGTCTGCCCGCTCCCCCTCGTCGAGGACCTCGCCGCCCGGCTGCCCGCCGCCACCACCCGTCTGCTGCGCCTGCCCGGCGCGCGCCACACGATCTTCCGCGACCGGCCCGACCTCGCCTTCCCCGCCGCCGAGGAGTTCACCCGCCGCATCCAGACCAGCCCGCGCGCTCCTAGCGAGCCGGCATGACCGGGCTTCAGAGCAGGTGGTCGGCCAGCTGGCGCACTTCGGCCGCCATCCAGGCCAGGCTGGGTTCTTGGGCGACGCAGGCATCGGCGAGGCTGGCGACGGCATCGGCGAGATCCGCGGTGGCTCCGGGGACATGCCCGACCCGTTCGCCGCCGCGGCGCAGCAGGACGTCGGCGGCGTCGCTCCGGCCACGGGCCGCCGCCTTGATGGCCGCGACGGCGTCCTCGATGGCGCTGGCGGGAGCCGGCCATCCCGTATCGCCGCGCTCGTCCGGGTGGCCGGCATCGTAGAGATCATCTGCCGCTGCCGAGCGGGCGCGGATGTCGATGTCGACCCGCCAGAACAGCGGCATGCCGTGGAGGCGGGCGAACACGACCCGCCGCCGCGCCGAACGGGCGAACTCGGGGTCGGTGCGAAACGACAGGACCGCGCTGCACTGGCTGAGGGCGGCGGCCGCGGTGTCGACGGCCTCGGTGAAGTCCTGGTCGGGTACCACCCAGCAGATGTCGACGTCGCTGTCGTCGTCACCGGCACTGAGCGGGCCGCGGAGTTCGGCGCTCGAGCCGGGAACCCAGCCTTCCAGCGCCGCGAGCAGCTTGCCGGTGAGCTTCTGGCGCCGCTCGGGGCTCAGGTCGAGATCCGCCTCGGCCTTTTCCGGGTGCCGGCCCATCTGCCAGTAGCCGAAGCTGCGCCGGAGTGCCTGGTGGAGGTTCTGCAGCCCGGTGTCGAGCGCGTTGGTGAGATGGCCGGTGTCCGAGTCCGCGAAGTAGCTCGTCAATTCGTTGTCGATGAACCGCAGCGCGTTGGCGATCCTGGTCAGGTTGGTGTCATTGACGAGCTCTGGAGGCGCGCTTTCAATCCGGCCGGGCAGGTGGTCGAGGTTGCTCAGCATCGTGATGATGCCAGGCGCGTGCGGGTTAACGGCACAAGCCGCGTCCCATATCGCGCGGGCCTCTGCTTGGGTAAGCGTTCCTCCGGAGACCAGCCGCACCTCCGCGTCGCGGATGCTGTATGCGGCGACGAGCGTCGCCTCATCGAAACGCTTGATCGTGTTACGAACGTTGTCGGCCTGAGCAGCCAGCCCGGACTCATGAAACGCGTCCCGATCCCGGACCATGACCGGAACCTAGCCGGGCCTGGTGTCCGCCGAGACCTCGCCGGCGAGCCGGTCAGGCCGGCCGGGCCGGCCGGGCCGGCCGGGCCGGCCGGGCCGGCCGGGCCGGCCGGGCCGGTCGGGCCGGCCGGGCCCGTCGAGCCGGCCGAGGAGGAATTCGGCGGTCGCGTCGATAACGTCGTCGAAGTGCCCGGCGGGACCGGGGTAATGGAACGCGTGCTCGGCGCGTTCGTACTCAAGCAATGTACAGTCATTGCCGGCTCGCACCATCGCGGCGTGAAACCGCCGCACCTGGTCGATGGGCGCAATCTCGTCGTGCGTCCCGTGCTGAATCAGCATCGGCGGATTCCCGGGCCGCACGAACTCAATCGGCGAGTAGTCGGCCGCCCTTCCCGCGGCAATGCCAACATCCCGTTCAAGGGATCGCAGTTGCTCGGGCGCGTAGGCCAGCAAATCAACCACGGGGTTGAGGGCCACAATGGCCGCGACGCCCGGCTCAGGCGCCGGAAAAGGCCCGTCAGCGGCGATCATCGCGGTCACGAGCGCGAGATGAGCGCCGGCCGAACTGCCACCGGACGCCAGCCGTGACCCGTCAAGCCCGCGCAACGCGGCCAGTCCCGCGAAGCGCTCGACCGCCCGCCGGACGTCGGCGACGCAGTCGTCGATGCCCTGGGCGCGGTGACCGACCAGCCGGTACCCGGCGGAGACCGCGAAGATGCCGCGCGCGGCCAGCCGCCGGCCGTGCGGGGCCAGCCCGTCGGCCGATCCACTGCGCAGAGCCCCGCCGTGGAACATGACGATCCCCGCCGCGGGCTGGGTGCCCTCAGCTGGCTCGAAGACCAGCAGGGGCAGCTCACTGCCGTCGGCGGCGGCATAGCTGGCCGAGGACTCGCGACCGGCGGTCATGTTCACCATCCGACCATCTGCCGCCAGATCGGCCAACCGAATTTGCGCCGTCAGCCGCCCGGTGCAGCCCGCGGCGCGCACGGGACCCCTTGACGGCCACCGCTGCATTCGTTACTAATTTACATATACCGCCATTTTTGCGGAAGTAAGTCACGATGAGCCCGAGGGCAGGGAGGACGCGGCGCAATGACCATTCGCGACACGGCGATCACGAGGCGCGGCGCACTGACGGCGGCGGGGGCGGGGGCGGTCATCGGCGCGCTTGGCTTAGGCGGCACCGCGCTGGCCACACCGGCCGCACCGGATCGCAAACCGGTCAAGCTCACCCCGGCGCAGCGCGCCGGGCAGCGTGTGATCTTCTCCTACCCGGGCCTCACCCCGCCCGCGACCCTGCTCGACCAGATCAGCGCGGGCGAGGCCGGCGGGGTGATCTTCTTCGGGGAGAACATCACCGGCCTGACCCAGATCGCCGCGGTCGTCGCCCAGCTCAACCAGGCGCACGACGCGAGCCCGGTGCGCTCGCCGCTGCTGCTGATGACCGACCAGGAGGGCGGCATCGTGCGCCGGCTCCCCGGCGAGCCCGTGCTGTCCGAGAAGCAAATCGGCGAATCCGCCGACCCGGCGCAGGAGGCCGCCCAGGCGGGCAGCGGCGCCGGGGAGAACCTGGCCGGCGTCGGGATGAACCTCAATCTCGCGCCCGTCCTGGACGTGTACCGCCAGGCCGGCAACTTCGACGACGAGTTCGGCCGCTCGTACAGCATGGATCCGAACGTCTGTGCCGAGTGCGGTGCCGCGTTCATCACCGCGCAGCAGCCGCTGCGCATCGCCGCGACCGCGAAGCATTTCCCTGGCCTCGGGGCGGCGACCGTGGACCAGAACACCGACCTCGGCCCGGTCACCCTGGACGTGCCGCTCGCCGACCTGCGCAGCATCGACGAGGTGCCGTTCCGGGCCGCGATCGCGTCCGGCGTGCGGCTGGTCATGTGCTCGTGGGCGGTGTACCCGGCGCTCGATCCGGAACTCCCCTCGGGGCTGTCACCGGCGATCGTCGGCGGCGAACTGCGCCGGCGGCTGAGGTTCCGCGGCGTGACGATCACCGACGCGCTCGAGGCGGGCGCGATAGCGGCCTTCGGGACGCCCGCCCAGTGCGGCGTGCTGGCCGCCCGGGCCGGGATGGACGTGCTGCTGTGCTCGGCGCGCGACGTCAGCGAGGGCCAGGACACCGTCGCCGCGCTCGCCGACGCGCTGCGGCATCACGCCCTCAACCCCGGTCAGTTCGACATCGCGCTGCGGCGGGTGCTGGCACTGCGCGACAGCCTGGCCTGAGGGTTGCCTCACATCCGGGCCATGAGCAGTGCCACGTCATCGGCCGGGTTGGCCGCGAGCGCGGCCAGCAGCGCGTCGCAGGCTTCGTGCACGTTGAGCTTGCTCACCGAGGCGAGCTCGCCGGCCAGGCGCGCCATGCCGGTGAGGATGTCGCTGCCCGGGCTTTCGACGAGACCGTCGGTGTAGAGCGCGAGCAGGCTTCCAGGCGGCGGGCTGATGTGACACGCCTCGTACTGCCCGCCGCCGACGCCGAGCGGACGGCCGGGCGGCAGGTCGAGGAAATCAGCCTGGCCGCCCGGGCCGGCCAGGGCCGGCGGCGGATGTCCCGCGCTGGCGATGTCCCAGTCGCTGCTCGCGGCGTCGTGGATGGCGCAGACGCAGGTGGCGAACGTCTCCTCATCGGGGGTGAGGCCGGAGCAGACGCGATCCAGGCGGGACAGCAGTTGCGCGGCCGTCAGGTCGAGGTTGGCGAAGGCCGCCGAGGCGGTGCGGAGCTGGCCCATGACGGAGGCGGCGCGCATGTCGTGCCCGGTCACGTCGCCGACGATGAGCGCGAAGCGGCCCGGCCGGAGGGCGATCACATCGAACCAGTCGCCGCCCACCTCGGCCGCGGTCCTGGCGGGCACGTAGCGGTGACAAAGGTCAAGCCCGGGAACATCGGGGATCTGCTGCGGGAGCAGGCCGTGCTGCAGCGCGAGCGCGGAGGTCCGCTCCCGCGCGTACAGCCGCGCGTTGTCGATGGAGAGCGCCGCGCGGGACACCAGGTCGCGCGCCAGTGACAGGTCCGTCCAGGTGAACGGCTTCGAGCCGTGCAGCCGGTACATCACCACCACGCCAATGATGACGTCGCGGGCGATCAGCGGAACGGCGATCAGCGAGTGCGCTCCGGCCCGTTGCGCGGCCACCATGCGTTCCAGGCCCGTGCCGAAGTCCATCTGCCGCAGCTGATCCGCGTTCAGCGACCCGAACAACGGCATGAACGTGGGCATGCCGGAGACCAGCCGCTGGTGGTACAGGCTGGTCGGGTTGGTCTCCATCACGGGAACGCGCGTGTAGTCCGCCGGCGCCGGGAAGTCGGGCGGCCAGCGCGCCGCGACCCGCCGCAGCGCCAGCTTCTCGTGGCGCTCCTGCTGCGCGAGGTCGCCCTCGATGACCGTGGCCAGCAGGTCGACGGCGGCCACGTCGGCCATCCGCGGAACGGCCACGTCCAGCAGTTCCTCCGCGGTCTGCGTCGTGTCCAGCGTCTTGCCGATGTGCGCGCTGGCCAGGTCGGCCAGTGCGATCCGGCGCGCGTTGACGGCGCGTTCGGTGACATCCCGCATCACGTGGACAACCCGGGCGTCGTCCCCGGCGGGCGCGCTGACCGGGAACTGCAGGCAGGTCCAGTAGCGCTCTTCGACGTAGGCACCCCTGATCCCGCTGGTGACCTCCAGGTCGAGCACCGCCTCGCCGGTGGCCAGCACCCGCCGCAACGACTGCTCGATCAGGTCGGCATCGATTTCGGGCAGGACCTCGCCCAGCCGCTGCCCGCGCCAGTCCTGGACCGGCAGGCCGGGCCTGGTTTCCTCGGCGGCCTCGTTGGCCCAGACGATCCGCAGCTCGGCGTCGAAAATCACGACGCTGAAGGAGGACTGACCGAAGGCCTGCCCGATCATCATCTGTGCGGTGCTGAGTTCCAAGGCTGCGTCCTTAGGGTCCTTTAGGCCGAGGCGGATGTCGACGGGTCGTCGTCCGGCACGCTGGCCTGGTCACCGGCGAGCGCGTATTCCACGGCGCGCTGGCCGCTCATGGACCTGCCGTAGGCCCAGGCCGCTTCGAACGCCGTCTCGCCCAGGCGGGACCGCAATCTGGACCGGGCCGTGTCGCACGCGTCCCCGCGCGGCAGGAACGCGTGCAGCCAGCCGCTTCCGTTGGCCTCCCAGAGCGCGTTGGCCGCCGCGAGCAGGTGAACGGCCCGCTCCGGCTGGTCCTCGGGGGTGGCCATCACGGCCAGCGCCTCGAGGTAATAAGCGGTGCTGGTCTGATCTCCGGCCTCGGCCGCCATCATGAGTCCTTCCCTGAGGTAGGCGGCCCCGGCGCTCCAGTCGCCTTGCGCGTGGCTGCTGACGGACTGGTCATACAGCGAGATCAGCAAGGCGACCCGGTCGGGCGACTGGCGGGCGGTGCTCAGGGCCCGGGCGAACAGGGCCGCGGCGGCCCCGGCATCGCGCTGGCTGAGCCGGATCTGTCCGAGGAAGTTGTAGAGCAGGGCCACGTTCAGGTCTTGCTGGGTGCGGTCCAGGCCGGTGATCTCGTAGGTGTCGGGTGCGCTCAGCTGGCTCTCGCTCTCCTTGAGCAGCTCGCTGGCGCCGGCCTCCTCGTGATCGAGGGCCAGCAGGTGGCCCAGGACACCGGCGGCCAGCGCGGTACGCACCTTGTCCCCGCTCTCCCGGAACAACGGGAGGGCCTGCTCGAAGACGGCCCGGGCCCCGGCCCGGTCGCCGCTGATCAGGCTGTTGAAGGCGTCGAACGCGAGCGCGAGCGCCCGCCACGGCGTGGGCAGCCGATCGCTCTTGGCCAGCACCGCGCTGCCGAAGCGGACCATCTCGTCGGCGTGGCCCTGAATCCACCAGAACTTCCACGTCCCCCAGGCCACGGATAGCGCCGTCTCGAGGCGATCCTCGTCGATCAGCCACCACATCGCGGCCGTCAGGTTGGCGTGCTCGGCCTCCAGCCGCCGCAGCCAGGCCAGCTGTCCCGGCCCCTGCAATTCGGCGGCGGCCGGGTGGGCCAGCGCCGCGTAGTAGGCGGCGTGCCGTTCGTGCGCCTCGCGCCACTCGCCATCGGTGTCGCGCATGCGCTCCAGCGCGTACTGGCGGAGGGTGTCGAGCAGGATGAAACGCGGATCGCTCAGGCCGGTCTGCAGCTGAACCATGCTGCTATCCACCAGCGCCTCGAGCGTCTCCACCACCTGCCAGTCCTGGTCCGGGCCGGCCGCCTCCGCGCCAGCGGGGCCGGTGACCGCCTGGACCGCGCCGAGGTCGAACGGCCCCGCGAATACGCCCAGGCGGGTGAACAAGGCCTGTTCGGCCGGAGCCAGCAGGCTGAAGCTCCAGTCCAGGGTGTTGCGCAGGGTCCGCTGCCGGACCGGCAGGTCGCGCGCTCCGCCGGTCAGCAAGCCCAGCGAGTCGCCGAGCCGGGCCAGCAGCTCCTGCGGCGGCAGCAGCTTGACCCGGGCCGCCGCCAGCTCGATCGCCAGCGGCAGCCCGTCCAGCCGGCGGCAGATCTCGGTGACGGCGTCGATGTTGGCCGCGGTCAGCTCAAACCCCGGGACCACGGCGCGCGCCCGCTCGGCGAACAGCCGCACCGCCGCGTACCGCCCCGCGACGTCCACGTCGGTCGCACCGGTATCCGGAACGGCCAGCGCGGGCACGGGGAACTCGTGCTCAGCGCTCAATCGCAGCACCGACCGGCTGGTTACCAGCGCCACCAGGTCGGGCGCGGCGCTCAGCAGGTTGGCCACCAGCGACGCCGCCCCCATCGCCTGCTCGAAGTTATCCAGCACCAGCAGCACCTGCCGGGTCCGCAGGTACGACTCCACATCGCTGCTCAGGTTCGCGCCCGAGGTGTTCATCCGCAGCGCCAGGGCGATGGCGTCGGCCACCCCGTCGGCCTGGACCGCGCTGAGCTCGACGAAACGGGCGCCGTCCCGGAACCGGGGCATGAGCCGCTGCGCGGCCTCCACCGCCAGGCGGCTCTTCCCGATTCCGCCCGGGCCGGTCAGCGTGACCAGCCGCACGCCCTCGTTGACCACCAGGTCTTCGACCGCCGCGGCCGCCCGCTCGCGGCCGATCAGCGGCGTCGGCGGCACCGGCAGCGCCCGGGCCGGCGCCACCTCCGTCCCGGCCATCGCGCCGGCCGCGGCGCCGGTCATCGCGCCGGACCGCGCGATCTCGAAGCGCTCGCTCAGCAGCACCGCCAGGTCGTTCTCGACCATGCCCCGAAGCTCGTCGGCATCCGGGAAGTACTGATAGGAGAAGTCGGCGTCGCCCCTGATGCGGGCCAGCATCTCGGTCAGTCTCGGCTCACGCTGCGGCGCCGGCGACTTGATGTAGATCAGCCTGGGCATCCCGGCCGACAGCAGGTACTCATCCTCCAGGCCGGAGGTATCCGCGCCCGGCGCCACCCAGCCGTAGCTCTGCCAGTACAGGCCGATGAAGATCTGGCTCTGGGCCAGGTAGTCGCGGTACACCTGCTGCGCCGGGTGCGGCCGGGCGCCCAGTTCGAACATCACCGGCACCAGCCGCAACCGGGTCACCGCATCGCGGACCGCCTGCCGCTCCGGGGCCAGTTCCTGCAGCGCCGAGCTCACGAACACCCGGACACGCTGGTCCGGCGTCCGGATCACGCCGGGTTCCCCCACCACCCCGGCATCGTTCCCAGGTCACGGTGTTCGTAACGAAAGGTCCGTAACGAAAGCGCCGCGAGCGGGAACGTTCGGTGCCCTGCTGTTCCAGGTCGTCGGGGACTTCATGACCTCGAGCCGGTGCCGGACGCTGGCGGCCCTATCGCACGCCGGCGCGGCCGGCCGAGTTGACACCCTGGACCCGGACGAAGTAGAGAAAACCTCTGTGCACTGCGGAGATGACCCGGACGGGACCGACCAGCAACCGGCGGCCATCGGCGCGGACCTGCTACGACGGCTCGTTCCGATGCCGGACGCCATCCAGGCCAGCCGCCGGGCCTTCATCGCGGCCCACGCGGGCGAGGTCACCGGGCCGCTGCGGTCCGCCCTGTCCCGGGGGCGCGTCCTGGTCATGCCGGTCGAGCACCTGTCGGGCAGCGCGCTGGTCAAGGTCGTCAGCCTGCACGAGGACAGCTGGGCCCAGGGCCTGCCCAGCATCGAGGGTACGGTGCTGTGGATCGACGGGCCGTCCGGCCGGGTCAGCGCCCAGGTCGACGCGGCCGCGCTGACCGCGCTGCGCACCGGGGCGGCCAGCGGCCTGGCCACGGACCTGCTCGCCGATCCGGCCAGCCAGGTGCTGGCCATGCTCGGCGCCGGCGGCCAGGCGCCGGACCAGGTCGCCGGGGTGTGCGCGGTACGCCCGATACGCGAGGTCCGCGTGTACAGCAGGCGCGCTCAGCGCGGCCAGGAGCTCTGCGAACGGCTGCGGGCCAGCCATCCGGGCGTGCGCTTCATCCCGGCGGACAGCTCCCGGGCGGCGGTCGATGACGCCGACGTGATCTGCACCGCCACCAGGTCTGCCAACCCGCTGTTCGAGCCGGCTGACGTCAAGAAGAGCGTTCATATTAACGCGATTGGCGCCTACCGGCTGGACATGCGCGAGGTGCCATCTGGGCTCCTTCGCCGGGCCGGGCTCGTCGTCATCGATCAGCTCGACGCGACGCTCGCCGAGGCCGGGGACGTCGTGGCCGCCCTGGAGGACGGCAGCATCCGGCAGGAGGACCTGGTCGAGATCGGCCCGCTGCTCTCCGGGCCGCCGGTGCGCGGCGAGGTCCGGCAGCAGGTGACGATCTTCAAGTCAGTGGGCGTCGCCGCGCAGGACTGGTCGGTCTGTGAGCTCGCTGTCGAGCGTTTCCGGGAGGCCGGGGCATGACCAGCGCACCTCGTGCCGCGCTGGTGGCGGCCATCGACTATCACACCGCCGGCGAGCCCTTCCGGATCGTCACCGGCGGGGTGCCCGGCCTGCCCGGGGCGACGGTGGCCGAGCGCCGGGTGAGCGCGGCCAGCCGCCTTGACCACGTGCGCCGGCTCCTCGTCCAGGAGCCGCGCGGGCACGGCGGGATGTACGGGTGCTTCATCACCCCGCCGGACGACGAGGGAGCCGAGTTCGGCGCCGTGTTCTTCCACCAGTCGGGCTACTCGACGGCGTGCGGCCACGGCACGATAGCGCTCGGCACCTGGGCGGCCGACGTGGGCATCGTCGCGCCGGACACCGGCGCGTTCTCGATCGACGTGCCGTCGGGCCGGGTCGGGGTCCGGCTGCACCGCGACGACGACGGCCGGGTGAGTGCGGTCAGCTTCCGCAACGTCCCGGCCTGGGTTCACCGGCGCGGCATCCGCCTGCAGACGAGCCTGGGCGAGACGACCGCGGACATCTCGTTCGGCGGCGCCTTCTACGCCAGCGTCCCGGCCGTCTCGCTGGGGCTGTCGGTCGGCCCCGACGACCTGCCGCGCCTGGTCGCGACCGGCCGCGACATCGCCGGCCAGCTCAACGCCTCCGGCGCGGCCCGGCACGAGGCCGACGAGCGGCTGAACGGGATATACGGCGTCATCTTCCACGAGGACCTGCCCGTCCCGGACGGATACGACGCCGGAACATACGTCGCCCAGCGCAACGTGACGATCTTCGGCGACGGCCAGGTTGACCGGTCGCCGTGCGGGAGCGGCACCAGCGCGCGCGTCGCCCTCCTGGCCGGCGACGGGCTCAGGCCGGACCAGGTGCTGCTGCACGACAGCGTCATCGGCACGCGCTTCGAGGCCAGGATCGCCCGCGCCGTCAGCGAGGCCGGCCGGGCCGCGGTCGTGACCGAGGTCACCGGCAGCGCGGCCATGACCGGGCTGCATCAGTTCGTCCTCGAGGCGCGCGACGTGCTCGGCACCGGGTTCAGCCTCCGGGCCCTGTGATCGCGGGACGCTCAGCCGGCGTCCCTGGTGATCTCGGTGAGGCGGGCGGATTCTTCGGGGCTCAGCCGCAGGCCGAAGATGCCGGTCAGCGCCGCGGCGAACTCGGTGTCGTCAAGGTGGCGTTCCTCGGCCGGGCTCCCCGGCCGGGTGATGCTCAGGCGGCGTCCGGTCAGCCGGTGCAGGCCGCCGGTGTCCTTGTGAATGGCCACGAGCTGGCGGACGAACGATGAGCTGGGATAGGTCGAGGTGAAGTGGTTGGCCACGACGACATCGGCGTGGTGCTGGGTCTGGTCGTCGAACCAGTACATCGTGTCCCAGCCACCGCCCTGGCCTTCCTGCAGATGCCAGGACCGGTCTCCGGCGGCGCTGAGCCGGTAGGTCCAGCCGTACTGGGCGGCCGGTTCGTCCACCTCGAACGGCAGCGGCTCGATCAGCCCGGTCCCGAAGCCGGTATCGGCCACCCAGGATTGCTGGCCCGCGCGCACGCGCAGGACCAGGTGGGTCCGCGCGTCGCGCTCCTCGCTGACCCGGGCCAGCAGCCGGTCGACGGTGTAGCCGAGCCGCTCAAGCGCGGCGGCCAGCAGCTGCCCGTGCTCGAAGCAGTAACCGCCCCGGCCGCGGCGCACCAGCTTGTCCTGGATGCTGGGCAGGTCGACGGCGACGCCGCGGCCGAGCATGATGTCGGCGTTCTCAAACGGGATGGCCACCACGTGAGCCCGGTGCAGGCCGGCCAGGGTCGCCCCGGTCGGCGCGAGATCCCCGTCGTACCCGATCCGTCGCAGGTAGGCGGCCAGATCCAGGGCGGCGGTGCCCCATTCGTCGGCGTCATCGGCGACCGGCCGGCTGCTGGTGTCGGTTTCCATCTCCCTCTCCTTATCAGCTACCGGCTTTGTTAATCCAGCTTACGTAAGCTAGATTAACGATCGTGACGGACGACGCGCAGATGGCCGCGCGGGCCCAGGACGTGCGGCTGGCGGTGGGACGGCTGGCGCGCCGGATCCGGCAGATCTACTCGCTCGACCGGGAGGGCGGGGCCACCTTCACCGAGGCGGCGATCCTGGTCCGCCTGGAGCGGGAGGGCCCGGTCTCCCCCGGCGAGCTGGCCGGGCGGGAGAAGGTCACGTCACAGGCGATCGCCGCCGTGGTCACCGAACTGCAGCGGCGCGGGCTGGTGCGACGCGGCACCGACCCGGCCGACGGGCGCAAGGTCATCGTGTCGATCACCGACGCGGGCCGCGCCGTGCTGCGCGACAACGAGCAGGCCGTCGCGCGCGCCCTCATCCGCGCCCTGGCCCCCCTCACCCCCGACGAGCTGCGCCGCCTCGACGAGGCGGTACCCCTGCTGAACCGCCTCGCCGAGACCGCCTGACCGAACCGCCCCAGCAAGGAGCGCCCATGCCCGCAGCCAGCGTCCGGCCCGACGTCCGCGCCTTCTTCGCGGAGTTCGAGCAGGCAGCGAACGCCCTGGACACCGCCACGCTCGCGGAACTGTTCGGCGACCAGTTCCTGAGCCTCGATCCGGCGCGGGCCGCGTGCGTGCCCAGGGACGCGTTCCTGCGGGCCCTGCCCGCGCGTGAGCGGCTGTTCGGATCGATCGGCGCCGCCGGCACCACGCTGACCGAGATCCGCGAGGCGCCGCTCGACGATCTGCACACGCTGGTCGAGACGTCGTGGGCGGTGCGGTTCGGCCCGGACGCCCCGGCCGCCGGCCCGCTCGAACTGCGCTCGGCCTTCCTGCTGCGCCGCGGCGGCCGGGGCTGGCAGGTCGCCGTGTACCTCAACCACCAGGACATCGGGGCGGTGATCGGGTCGCGGGGGGGGGGGGGGGCCGCCCCCCCCCGTCCACCCGGCGCC
>Ga0335075_10008422_pt1 | contig 15785 bp, 10 predicted proteins | sample Lox_Sample_24_FD_206723 | JGI IMG/M metagenome (GOLD analysis project Ga0335075, IMG submission 206723) | Soil microbial communities from Loxahatchee National Wildlife Refuge, Florida, United States - Lox_Sample_2.4 | ecosystem: Environmental > Terrestrial > Soil > Wetlands | place: USA... | reverse complement strand
TGTCTGTATAATGGCAAGATGTTTAAATGCTTGCTACTGGGCCGAAGAACCTCTAAATGGAGAGGTTCCCTACAAGAGTGATGACATAATCTTGGAGGACTCAGACGAAGAAAGCCCTTATACGAAAGCTGAACGAAATCGGAGACGCGAAGCAATTGGCCGGCGATACCTTCTCGGGCATATACCGCTTATTCAAACGGCGTCGCTCAGAGGGCCATTCGGTAGTAAGAGTGGATGGGTCGCTCCTTGGGGACGCATCAAAGCTTGTCTTCAAGACCAGGAGGCTCCCAAAATCACAAGAAATCAAAATGAAGCCATCAACACCCGAGAAGCAAAATGTGCTGAGTCCGGGACTCACAAAGTGGAAGGCGTCACTGAAGTGTACGTTGATGATGATGCTGTACGTTACGATGCAGATAATGAGGATGAAGTTTTGAAAGAGATGAATGATGATAGAACCCATCTTCTTGGCCATGTGAAGGATTTGGATGATACTCGATCGAAACATGCATACCTTTCTCATGACGAGCCACAGCCCCAGAACAGCGATGACAATACTTCGGATGCCTCGGAGAGGGATTTGCAACGGCAAATCAAACGCGACAGCGGCGAAGACCTAGGTAGAGCAGGAAAAAGATTCTTACAAAACGATAGGAAAAGAAAGGTGGATACGGGTTGGATGAAAGGAGCAAATGTCCTAAAGCGTTCCCGGTACGAAGTTTTAGAGCATTCCTCACCGACTCCTGTGGCTAGAGTCATTCGTGATGGCAATACAGGCCCTCATGGTGAATCATCTCTGCAAACATCTGTTATAGAAACACGAGGTGGACAAGAGCATTCACCAGTGCTACCGATACCTAACGTCAGGAACCATGCGGCGCAACCTGAAGCAATAAATAGTACCAGTACCCTCCTAGCTAACTCTGAAAGCCATAATGGAGTTTCTCGGAAGGCCGCAGAGGAAAGCACCCAAAATTTGCTAATGTCACATGGGCAGAGCGTAGTTACGATTCCTAAAGACTCAATACAAGATAGAGCAGCACAGGAGGATATTAATGGACTATTACCAGCGTCCCAGCACCAGCCTATTTTGGCGCAATTTCTAGGATTGCGACCGCTGGAGTTTGTCCAGCTTTCTCCATCGGATCTAGACACTGAGGATATCAAATCTTTAAGCTCTGTTCGACGGTTATCACGCCAAGGAGTGAGAACGACCACGTCACAAGGCGAGGATCAAGTCTCTGATAACCTAGTCCGTGGTCTTTCAGTTATATCGGACGCCACTGCTGATGAAGGTATCATTCTATCATATTCGGATAGCAAGGCAGGTTTCCGTGACACACCTTCTCCTAATTCGGAAGAAAGCTTCCAATACCGCAGAACAAGCTGGAAGTCTCGGGGACGAAAGTCAAGTCCTTGCCGCCACGAAGGAGAAGAGGAAAAAAGCGATGCGGGAAAAGAAGGCAGCACTTCAAAACGCAACGCTCAGGCTTTGCAACCAACAGGCGCCTCCCCTTATCAATCGAGTAATTCTGTGAAAATTGGTAATGCTAGGGGTTTGGACTTACAGATAAATGCCACCAATCCGCGCGCTAAAATGGATGGGAGACGCACGAGTCGGAGCACATCACCTATGAGCGATTTAGACGCCTTAAGTGAGGTTAGTGGAGACTCTTCTCCTGACCCGCTATCCGAGGATTTCAGGGATCGTCACCGACAGCAAATCACTCCAAAAATGGGCCAAGGCTTAGGACGGAACCCTGCTAAACCATCCCAAGACGATATCGCGGTAGTAGACTGCCAACGCACAAAGGTAACTCAGTTTAATGCAACGTCACATCAAGAGGCAAGTGGACAACAACAATCTGCGTTACAAGGTCTATCGCAACGATCAACATCTAGTGTCTCAGGAGATCACATGAAAACACCAACAAGTCCGACCCTTTCCACACAACGGCGGCTTTCTAGTTCCCATGCATGCCATTTTAATAGGAGATTATTATCCCAACTCGAATCAGCCGAGGTAGACAACGCACCAACAGGTTTGCCACATGGTTTACAACAGTCGGATGTCTTGACAGCACAGCCAATAAGGTTCAAAGACAACATGATACTATCTCAATCTCCTGATTTATGCCGGCGAGTTGACTCTTCATCCGAAAGTACGCCCACCCATGTTGATGCCCAAGTTCTGAAAGAGCTTGCGAGTTCAACACAAAGTCCTTGGACAGTGGTCAGCGTCGAGTCTCCACTGCCTAATCTCCTGTCTGACTCCGAGTCGCATTGCTCTAAATATAAAGGGGATAATAGTACTACAAGGCACCACCTAAAAGATCTACCTACTGACAAAGCAGAGTCCGCCATATTGTCTCCAACGGCACATGTAGTTGCTGGAAGTGCTGCGGCTGGAAATGATGAAGAAAGCTTAGAACTATTTCGATCACTCTTAAGGAATTCAACGGAGCTGTCAGGTGAAGTGGGCCAACCTACGGCACGTTTCCCTAGTACGCAGACCCTGGTCGACGCTGCAACCGCAAACCCATGGAACAGCGCATTTAAGAGAACAAGAAGACATAAATCGGATAAGCGAGTATCCTTTGGTCCATTACCATTAGAAGAAATCGATGATGGCCCCAATGACGCTACCTCAAAACCACCAAGGCGAATGGGATCTCCACCTCCACCTGCAGGTACCCTACGCTTAACACAGCTAGACGATCCATTCCACCATAGGCTAACGGCAACTCGAGATCTTGAAGTCACTGAAAGATCACTGACGAAATTCATGAACACTCCTTGGGATGACATATCTCCTATAAAGCCTCGTGCGAAACCTCCTTCAAGTAGCCCTGCTGTTGCCGCCATGGCCGAAGCCTTCATTGCCGCTGATCAACAGAGCCATTATAAGAAAACTAATAGCAAAGAAAGGTCAAAGCCTACAATATTTGAACCTGCAACAACGAGGTCCACAGCGAAATTCATGCAACCACGGATATGGGCAGCTCCTGAACAGCCGGAGCTCAGAAGCTCCTCGCCACCTGATGTATCATTCTCGATCGCTCCAAGCGGGAAGGTGACCGCCGTCAGCATTGAATCTCCAGGTTATGATGCAGAGGATAATTTCCATGCCGTAATTGAGGATATGAGTAGTTTCCTGGAGGGATGGGATGTGGAATTGGAACTGAAGAAAGCTGAAGGGCAACAGTTTGAGAAGGGGAGTGATATCAAGGCCTCAAGGAAGCGAGAATACTTGTCAGGCGTATCAAATCGATGACACAGTAGTGAAATAAAATCTTGCTAGATGTCAAGCACTCAAAAAGAATCCACCAACCTCGAAATTGGATATTGAGCTCTCATCTAACCACTATAGACAATCCTCATCAACAGGCAGTTTTTTCGAGCCTCATATAGAGAGCCAATCATATGTCAAGTAAGACCGTTTTTATGCTACATAGGCGGATTGGTTGTGGTATCGGTACACATATCTAATAGGTAACATTTGGTTCTCTAGCAACAGGGGAGAGTCGGACGGGAGGTGGGCGCCCAATAACGGGCCGACCCATATTCAGTGCTTACTGTGAGACCACGACAGCGGTACAGCCAATACTATTATGGTCTAAGCACTGGGATCATCGGCGGAAAACAGCCCCCTATCCAGCCCAGAAGGTTGACGACGGCCAGGAATCGGATGAGGGTTGCGGACGGATGGCACGTGGTCGATTGATTGGTACTGGCAACGTCGCCATGAATGTGATGCATCATTATTTATCGACGTCCCAAATACAGGAACATCCGTTGAGAGACGTGAAGGGACGATGATGTCCCGCCTGCTCAGTCATCATCGAGAAGAGAGGAATTCAATGAGATAATCTAATGGCAAATCCTGAATAAGAAGATGAGAAACAAAGTTGCAGCCGTTGACCTCGTGGAAAGTCGAGGATCTCTGGGACTCAGTGAACCAATAATGGAGTGGTAGGAGAAGGACAGGCCTTTTAGCGGACTGTGCAGCACAGGCTGGTGAGTGAAGAGCCAGTAATTAAGAGTGAACTGCCCCCCACTACTATGCTGGCGTTTTGATGCCTCTGCGTTAATAGAGTACCAATATCAAAATACAGTATCTGGCCTTAATAATACTTATGCGTGCCTCAACCCTTTGTTCCTGGGTTTGATGCTTGATCCTTGATCCTTCCCAGCTACTGCTATTTGCTTTGCGTCATGGCGCCTTGAGTCTAGCCTTGTGGGCTTTTCTCGCCTACACTTTTCCCATTCGCGCATGCATTCAACCACCAAATTCGCGAGCTCGATTGCCCCACGTTTTTCCGGACAACCTCCAAATCCAAGCACTTCACCCAACTCCCATAACCCATAGAAGAGCAAACAAGGCACAACGTGACAGTCCTGTATCCTAACGATCCAGGATTCGCCGGCAAACTACATAACTTGTCCCCCGTAACTCTGTAATTTGATACCGTACCACAGACTGGGGCGGCAAGGGGTAGTGCATCATCGGCACTTGGTCCTTATCCGTCTGCAAAGCACCATTTGCGAATCAATCCCCCACATTGCGTACGCCATCGATAGATGTCCGACTCTCATGTCAACATCCCCTCTTGACCCCGAAAATGCCGCACCCGCTGCACTGGTGAGGCCTGAGCAGGCCCATGAACCAGTTCAGACTGCCGACCAAGGCAATGCCCGCCGCGCTGGTGCTCAACGAATCCCGTCCTCCTCTCTACTTTCGAGACTGTTCTTGCCTTCCTACCAAGTTGGTGAGCCAAGCACAGTCGCAGCTGGGTCAGACAAGTTTGCAGAGACTTTGGCGAATACAGATAGCTCCTGCCAAGCTGGTACGGATGGGAACAACCTGGATGATATAAACAATCGAGAGATTTATGAAGATTCAATGGCAACTACGATGCCGCCAGCAAAGCCTCTTGCACTTAGCATAGGAGGTACGCCTGCTCCTGCCCCAAAGGAGCTCGATATATCCGACATTAGACAAGTCAATTCGCTTCTCATGGGCCATCGAGATTTTCTCAACAACAAACGTGGTAGGGGAACATCTCTCGAGCGCACACAAAGGGAGAAAAGAGTGCAAGATTTCTCAAAGTCGGTCTTCTCTATCAATCCTGGGGACACAGGCATGATCAATTCCCCGGCACCCCAAAGTCCAACCCCTCCTATCACAAGTTCTGATAATCCATACCTGGACGGCGTCAGAGCAAGTTACAGGTCATGGAGAGACGCGCATCCAGGTGTAGCTGCAGAAAAGGCATGGTCATTTGGGGAGCAGGCTTCTGGTGAGGTCCCAGAAGGTCAGGTTGAGAAGTCTGTCGCAGAAGCTTTAGCGGGCATCGAGCCTAACAGTCGCAGTCGAAAAGCGAGCCATAGTCTACGCTTCTTCAGAGAAGGTTTGCCCGAAGAGAAGCCGAAGAGACGTGAGCCCAAGGACAGCGGACGCCTAAAAGACAATTTACCCAGGATGAAGGACATTGTGCCCTCGGACATGGGCGAGGACAATGAAACGAAGTCACTCGATCAATCCAATGATGATTCAACTTCTTCAGGCATTGAAATGCCGCGTAACAGATTTCATGACACTGGCTGGAATGGAGAAAGTGACGGCCTTCTAGGGAGCTCACAGTCTCAAGCTGAGAAAAGGCCCAATGCTTTGCCCGCCCAATTGCTTGATGACTTAAGGAAGAAACACAATCTCACGCCAGCTCCTTCTAAAGGCTTCTCATTCCCACGCAGCTTGCTAGTGAGCGAATCGGAAAGGGGCAAATCATCAGGTGAACCTCAGGGAGTACCTAATAACGACGTCGCTCAAGCAGTCACAGGTGAAAAGAAGTCTACCACCAAGGATGAGGATGAAGAGTCGGGAGAGGAGCAGATCTCTTCAGCTCTTTTCGTCCCTCACAAGACATCGCATGACTCACCCGAGCACGAAGTACTTAGTCACGGAGACCAAGATCAGTCAGGATCTTTAAGCCATCGAAGTGATCGGGCTGAATCTGAAGAGTGGCTTGTTGAACACCAAGTTCCACCTCGAGCTGGCGATGACATTATGGTGGGCAAGGCAAGCCCACATGACCTCCTGGAAGCTATACACGATATCACACCAGAGCAAGAACGCGATAACTATTTTTCTGATGCTTTACAAAGTCCAGACCTTCATTACGACGCAGTCAGTGAAGCAGGCTATTCAACAAAAGATGAAGAGTCGAGTTTCACCGACGACATCGAAACAACCCCAACGGGCAGAAGCAATGGAAGGCGTTATATGTCCAAGAACCGCAAAGATTATCTGCATCGCCACCAGCAATTAGCAAAGGCGCCATTGGAAGCTATCGAGCTGATTCCTTATCGGCATCAGGTCGGGGGGCACACTACTATGTGGCGATTCTCAAAACGTGCTGTCTGCAAACAGTTAAACAACCGGGAGAACGAGTTTTATGAAAGGATTGAACGGTATCATCCAAAGTTATTGAAGTTCATGCCAAGGTATGTGAGCTTCACTTGACCCTGTCGTGCTCACGAAGCTCGAAGCTGAGTACCAGCAAGACTATCTGTACCATCACTGGCCGCAATTCGAATCCGAGATGTTATCGTTTGCTAACGAAGTTATTTCAAATTCAAACAGGTATATCGGAGTACTCAATGTTACATTTGAGAAACAACAGAAGCGTAAGGCATCTGCAAAAGAGAATGGAGTCACGCCAGAAGGTGACGCAGTGAACCCTGGGCTCCCTGGACAAACTGGTAGCAATACTATCAAAGATGCAGGTGATCGGGCCAAGCCTCTTAATAATGATGATCGACGCAGTGAACCGCCCAGACTTGTAAGCCAGTCAATCGGCTCATCCCAAACTCCTACTCCGACCGTCACCTTTGCCGATAATCGACATATCATTCCAAAGAGCTTCCTACAACCGTCATTACAAAATCATGAAGCCGAACGCAGGCACCTTGACGAAAGCACTGCAGTAAGCTCTCTATCGGCAAGGCGATCGAGTCAGAGCCAGCCTCCACCTCCCAATGGCGAATTCACTTTTCGGCCGACTTTGTCTGACAAGCATGCTGCAAGCTGGGGTGCTACAACAGTTAATAAAAAGCTAAGAAACGAAGTCTTTGGTGAAGCATTCCTCCAGCAACCTATCCCTACTCACCGTCACAGACGACCGGCGCAACAACATCGTCCGCTAGCCCATCGAGCAGGGCAGCCCAGCACCCCAAGTCAATTAAGGACATCCAATTCTGAATCGAATTTAATCACTGCTCAACAAAGTCAGATAACTTTAATGGGGAATAACCGGGTCGATGAAGATATTACGCGAAAGCGAGCCATGAAGGGAGCTGCTGAAGACAATGGTCTTACTTCGCCAAGTTTGTACAGCTTGCCGACGGGTGGTTCTTGTTTGAAGCCTGTGCAAGGTGGTGAACCATCAGCCTCTAACGGCAGCGATATTCAATTAAAAGAGAAAGCAGCCACCACCTCGCCCATACTCGAATCGCAAATCGACCCACACACCAAGAGAAAGCGACGTTATTCTAGCGGTAGCCTCCGTCGTAAACCTGAAGAAGATGCAGAAGGTCGAGGTAATCTCAGGTACTTTGAAGAAGCAGACGACGTAGGCCACAAGGGTGACGGTGAGCCTGACGTCTTTCAAACGAACTCTGATATCACTGGTATTGGCGACTTGTCGTCCTCGCGAGGTACAGAACCCGACAATATCGTACCCCATCTGGCAACTGAATCACTTTCAAGATCTGGAGCCAAGGGATTATTACAGCCGCCAGCAAGAAGTGAGCCACCTAATAGCGTTCTACCAATATCAAGGCCAGTGAACCCCAAAGAAGCCCAGACGCAGCGTGACAAACGTGTTGAATTCTTTCTCCTCCTCGAAGACCTTACAGCCGGCATGAGGCGGCCTTGTATCATGGATCTGAAAATGGGCACTCGCCAATACGGTGTTGACGCTAACGAGAAGAAGCAGAATTCTCAGCGACGAAAATGCGCAGAGACAACATCCAAAGAACTTGGTGTTCGAGTTTGCGGGCTCCAAGTCTGGGACGTAGCATCGCAAGTCTACATCTTTCAAGACAAGTATTTCGGACGTAAACTAAAAGCTGGAAGGGAGTTTCAGGATGCTCTTCAACGCTTTCTCTTTGATGGTGTTGACTACGCCAGCGTCTTACGACATATTCCTACGATCTTGCACAAGCTGTCAGAATTGGAAATCCTAATCAAGGATTTGCGAGGATATAGGTTCTATGCTGCAAGCCTGTTGATGTTCTACGATGGCGAAGTGGACGATGAAGGCGCTATTACAGATACGTCTACCACGGCGAAACATACGAAAATCAGAAGGCGTGAAATCGATTTCAAGATCGCGGATTTTGCAAACTGTGTTACAGCCGAGAATGGCCCAGCGGTTAAGGAGAGAGCTTGTCCGCCACAACACCCCAACGAACCAGATAAGGGTTTCCTGAGAGGATTGAAAAGCCTAAGAAGATATTTTATTGATATACAGAAAGAGGTGGTGGAGATTGAAAGGAAAAGAGGCGTAGATGTTGGAGATGGGAAGAATAACATCACCAATGGCCACGGATTGAGTGATGATCCTTTCGATGACGACCTTGGCGAAGTCAGTTATTGAGTATGATAAGGGAGGGAATTCTTCACTTGCTATATTGAAACAGGAGTTACAACAGAAGGTTAGATTCACACTTGAATTATTGTATACTTACAACAAGGCGGACAGGCATGGAAAAGCTGCATTGCTATGGCGCTCTATTAGGTAATACGCATCATGGAAAGGCGCTGTGGATCGATTATGTATATTATTAGCACCCTTTACTGGGTTCAGATCTAGTAAATAACCTTAAGATGCTTCCGCTAGAATTACTCTGTTTCAAGTCCCTCTGTTATCGACTGTGTTGAGTGATACTTCAGTACTTCAAACATAGGCACGTGACAACGTGAGGGTTTCGCGTAAGCATCTCACGAGACCAAAAAACGCGCCGAAATTAATGAAGTCACGACCTTGGATTTTGGATATGGCACCCTCTCATCTCTAGTACTCCTAATGAAAGTGATAGATTGAAAGCACTGCAAGCACAATGAAAGCAGTCGAAGTAATTGACCTGCTATCGAGCCCTGTACCTGTGGCCCAAAAGCGGAAACATGTCTTCAACGCGACTTCGAGTAAAACGACATCTGCGTCGCCATTCGAGAAGCCCGTTGCTAGGAGTGCATTTCCAGAGAACGAAAGACAGCCTGGAAAAGAGGCTGATGAGTGGTTCTGCATCTCAGACGACCCAGACCATCATGATCACCCCATTGCACCAGTTGTTCAGAAGTCCTTAGGACACGACGACCACATGGGAAATCCCCCCTCCTTGAATCCGAAAAGTCTGGACGCAAGGAATCTGACTGCGGTGAGAGTCTCCCCAGTGGAAGCAACCTCAATTAAAGGCAAATGCATGGCTAAAGGAGAGAATAATTTCTTCTTTTTGTCAGATGATGTTGATGGTACAGTCGATCTTAGTGATCCATTTCTCGGTGATCCATTCGGGTCAGTTCTAGAGCCAGTCGCAAAGAGGCGGAGACTTACTCCCAAACCGGCTTCTATGATAACCACGATCTCGGCAATGGAAAGGGGGAAGGGTATCTCACGGTCCGTTTCTGATGTAACTGCTGGATCAAGAAGCGGCACAATTGGCACAGCGAGAAGGGCTGGATTGAGGAGGTCGAAGACGAGTATTCTTGATGATGACCTAATTGTCTTTTCTTCTTCCCCAGACCTGGCGAGAGAAGTAAGGGATAGGAAAGAAAGAGTACGGCAAATGAAGGATTTAGAAATGGACGACGACGACGACGACGATCCTTTCCATACTGACAGGTGTGGTACCGTGGCTTCAACCGCTACTCATTGGGAGCATGAAAATGATTCGCGACCCTCCTCTTCGGATCTAGACCTCCCGGATATTGGAACAATAGCGTCCCAGGCATCTTCCTTCGCTTCCTTATCTCGTACAAATCCAAAAAAGACTCTTGCAGCTTATCAGTCCGAGAAGGCAAAGATCCAGAAGGAAAGAGACAAATCTCGCAAAGCCCAAGAGAAACTGGATCTGAAGGAAGCAGAGAGAGACCGAAAGCGAGCGGCTAAGGAAGCCAAGGCGAAGGAAAAAGAAATAGCCGCGGACCTGGCGAAAGTTAATACGCAGCGTATAGACAAGAAGGTGTCAACGCCAGAGATGATTGTTGACCTCCCATTAGACTTAGATTCAAGACTTGCCGCCCAAGTACGTCGGTTTTTGAGCCCTCTCGAAGTCGAATGTAAAGAGTGGATTAGTCCTATACCCAGCGTCATCAAGTGGCGGAGAAAGGTTGAGTCCGTCTATAACGAAGAAATGGGTCACTGGGAGCCTATACCAAAGCAAATCAAGCCTGAAAATCTCATCATGTGCGTCATGACCGCAAACGAGTTCGTTGATCTCGCCATGGGCGAAGAGGGGCGGGACTTAGATGCGCACGTGCTTCAGGTGAAAGCGCGGTTTCACGAATACGTGACCATCTACTTGGTGGAGGGCCTAACCGCTTGGATGAGGAAGAACAGAAATATCAAAAACAGGCAGTTTACTGAAGCAGTACGGAGCCAAATGGCCCAGGGACTGGCCTTACCAGCGAGTCAGAAAGGGAAGAAGAAGTCACAACAAGAATATGTTGATGAAGACATGATTGAGGATGCTCTTCTGAGGTTACAGATCATACACGGTGCTCAAATACATCATACCACCGCCACGGTTGATACTGCACAATGGGTAATGGTCTTTACACAGCATATATCCACCATCCCCTACCGGTAAGTCGAGTTCCTTTCCCTCTTTTCATTCCCGAGGAGTTTTGCCATAGTCTATTGTACTCAGAAATCGATCGTGTGCTAATACTCTCATACCAAGGCTTCAGCGAATGACCCTCGACACGGCCTTCTGCATGGAATCAGGCCAGGTGAAGACCGGGGCAGATCCCGCCGACACTTTCGTAAAAATGCTTCAAGAAGTCAACCGAATCACAGCACCAATGGCATACGGTATCGTAGCGGAGTTTCCCACTGCCCAGAAGCTCGTGAAGGGTTTCGAAAAGGAAGGCAAGGATGTGTTGCAAGGCCTCAAAAAGAGTGCTAATAAGGACGGCGCATTTACAGACAGGGAGGTTGGGAAGAAAATCAGTAGACGTTTGTGGGGAATCTTTATGGGCACTGATCCGGAGAGTACTAATATTTAGAACCTTAGCCAGCTGGTTTTTTTCAGGCGTACGACGCGGAGTTGGTGTTCGTTTTTTGGCGGGGCGCATTCAATTATTTTGAGAACGCATGAAAAGACATAGACATAGATCAAGTCGCCCCGAGGCTTCACGGTCTGGAAGAAGGCTAGGAATATTGCGGAAGAGGCTTAGGTCATTCATATATATATCAAGTCTAGATGCACTGCATCTTTCTCCTCACAAAGTGCACAGGGATATAAATCGTGGAGGTGGGCATCTGTTCACTCACACAAAGCTCTTAGGCCAACGCTGGGACACAGAAGGCACCGTCTAGACACTCAATATGCCATGGCGCCAGGAGGACACCCAAAAAATTTCAAATTGTCCCAATGAAAGCATACAGGTTGTCATACCCCAGCAGACGAGCAACGCAGCCGTGCAATGGGTAGCATGGGAGCATATGATTTACCGGAATGATTTCCCTGTCTTGTCATTCCACTCTCTGTACCCGAGGACGCACGCTCTCTCTCTTCGAGTCCATTTCCTGCCTTCATGTACCTTTTTCATCGCCATAGGCACCCAATAGGGTCTCTTTCTCAGAACTATTCATCTCGACAACCATCTTGGACCGAGTCATTTCATTCATAACGAGCTTTGCCGCTTTGCTCATTGATCGCCTGGTTGGCCGTTCTCTGGTGTACCCAATTGCTTTTGATTGCTTAATATATATTACCGTTGGCTCTCTAAGAACTGCTGTCGGTTAGTAGTTGAAGTGTTCATGCTTGCCTTAGTTGTCTCCAAAGATCCTTGGATTAAAATTGCTTCAATGATGCAGAAGAACAAGCTTTGGAAAGGCCTGTGTTGCTTAGGATCGAGACTTTTTGTGAGTCCACATATCTTATTAAGATCCTATGAGGCATCTACGGATGTAACAGCATCGCTTAGGCCCCAAATATGCCCACCGTATTCGTGTGTATTGTAAAAAAAGAAGCCTCCAACTCCATGCTATCCCTCTCGATTGTATCGTATATTCCCCGAGAAACCTTTCCCTTTGCTCCACGCTCACCCAACGGCACGGGCTTCACATGCGCCGAGCTTCTATTTCGAACTCATCTTACACCAATCAGAACTAGTACAGCTTTCGCCCACCCACACATCTAAACTCCCAGAGACGCCATGCACATCCAAGGTGCTGGCGTCTTCCGCATATTCACCTTTCCGTGCTACCACCTCATGATACGCCCAGTTCTTCCTGCCGTCCCTGATTGTCCGCACGCCATCACCGCCGACTCTGATGTTACCGGATACGGTCACCGCTGTAATTTCTCCTTCCCATGCGGACGGGTAATGGATTTTCATATTGCCATTGGTGCAATCGTGGGAGGAGGTGAGTTGCGAGAGAGAATGTTGATATCTCTTGGACGAAGTAGCTAATGCATCTGACTCGATGGGCGCGACCTTAGGGTGTTGAATGAGATAGGGATCATCTTCACCTACATCGATGAAATCTGTCGGAGGAGACGCAGTTTGATGTCGGACTAGCGGTTCGAGCACGTTGATAGTCGTAGTGCCGCTATTCGTTACGGTTTTAAATGTCGATTTCTCAAAGGTTGTAGGTAATGCGATGATATGCAGATCTCCTGAAATAATCTTGAAGATGGCCTCTGTGCCAATGACATAGTCGCCACTGATGCCTCCAGAGCGGGTTATGACATTTGTACGGTAGTCGCGGTCAGGGATTTTGGCTGCATCCCCGACCGGATAGCGACAAATTATGTTTCCACTGGCGGTGTCTAGTGTAAGTTGAGCAGAATTAGGAACTGCGTCACGCTGAGCAGGTTGAGGTAACACTATGATGTTTATGTTCCCTGAATCGGTCTCAACATGCACCAAGTCATACAGATAAAAGACACCCGTAACATCTCCAGATGCGGAACCAACAACAATTTCACGAGATGAGAATCCGGGCGGAATTCCCGGTGACCTTGAGCCTTGGGTCGAGGATAAATTCTTGGAAGGAAAGTAAATGTCTCCACTATAAGTCTTAATATGAGACTGTTGAGAAACGTAAAAGTCAACGTCATCCATAAGTCTGATTGATAATGAAGTAGCCTCGACGAGAATAGTCTCAAAGCTAGCATTAGGAGGAATCCAGACAGTTACCTCGATAGAAAGGCAGTGGCTTCCGGAAGTGGACAGATCTGCGAACTCTGGTGTCACAACCTTCAATGCTTGGACTTCGGTGTCCATTTCTAACCGGTAAGTAATTCCTGGCTCAGTAAGCCAAACATCAAAGGTAATATAGCCAGTATCTTGATTGTCTTGGTTCTTGGGTAGTCGCCGCAAAATGATTTCACCTGCTGTACGAACTCTAGCAGCGCCGCCTCTAAAGTTCTTTCCTCCAGTAACCTGGAGGATAGCCAGTTCCCTGCCAGATTTGAACTCGTATGTAGGCATTGCATCTCCTTTATGGGTGGAGCCAGATGAGCAATATGATGCGTTTCCGCTTTTTGGTCCTGTAAATGGGGACTTTTCTGGATTCTAGGTTCGTCAGCCATCAGTGTATATAGGCATGGCACAGCTAGGCAAATCATCTCAATCAAAGCCAAAGAAAGTGTAGAGTCAATCAGGAAGAATGATTCACCGATCAGCAATGGCATTGCTCATCTATTCATCTATTCATCCAACGCAACATAGTTCCTAATCAAGAGCAGAGACACCGATGCAATACAGAAGTATGAGCTTACAGATTCCCCTGACTTAACAGCAGCGACAATGAAACCGACTGCCAGACCTAGAACCAAAGTGACAAGGAGAACATTCCTGCAAATCCTCCACCGAGATCCTTTCTTAACCTGCTTCATCCATAGAGGATATCTTTCATTGAAATCATGAGGCCCACCCATGCTTTCCGGTTCTCGGGGTCCTGACTCGAGTTGGTGTGCAGGAATGGTGTTATAATTCTCGTTGAAATGTTGTAATGTGGGCTGCGGAGTTGCGGCTGAATAAGCCGGCGGAGGTGCTACGGTATGAAGAAGTGGTGAGGTTTCTGAATACAAGTCGTCTTCCCGTCTATGTGAGGATGCAGACGATCGTGGGGTGTATGCAGTATGAGTAGAGGAGCTATAGATCGTGGAAGGAGCCGGAGCAGCTACGCGTAAGGGAGATGACGCTGACACACCCGGCGAGGCTGATGTGCCCGCAGCAAGGTTCTCGGAACTGGCTATAGCCACCTCTCTTGCTTCTCGTGCTTTTGACTTAGCCGTGCTGGGCCCTATCTCCAGCGATGGGTCCGGGACCATCACATCCTGAGTATAGTCTCGACTAGAAAAGTAGCCATCTGTGGGACTGAGCTCGTTACTAAACGACTCCACGTCGGAGTCGTCAGCCGAGTAGAGGTTGTCTGCATGTGACATATCTCAATTGTGACTCTTGGCGACAACACCAAAATGAGGACTATGAAAGCAGCAAACAATTGTAGCACTGTTGGAAGGTCTACAAAGTGACTGTTGACAGAGTACTTTGATGCGAAAGATAATAAGTCTTCCTTAGCACAAATGGAAAAGAAGGGGAAAGAGAAATTGTAGAAAGAATAAAAGGTTTCGTGGCCCTGTCCCTGAGCCGCGTAGGTAGTAACAGGGGAATGGAGAGGTATCGGATTATGAGTGGATACAGGCTGACCGCATAGGAATTAGCTGCAGGTGATGATGCCATCAGCAAACTACCCCGCCATGGCGACGCGTCTCAGCAATAGCCAAGGGGAAGAAAGGAGGAAAGCATCTACTGAAGTGATTGGACCAAAAGCAATGAATCCTCTTGCCCGTTGAAGGTGATGTTGATGATGCGAGCCAGTGATTGATAAGAAGAAGATAACTGCATCCCCCTCACAAACTTTTAACCTTAGGTTACTACATTACTAACCGCCTTTGCGGCCACAGAGTACTAGTACATGTTTGAGTATACAACGCGTATTTTCTAGAAGCCAATGTGACGTGACATGCAAGTAATTTCGTATCAGCCGCATAGTTGGGCTGTGTCTACTCTATGTACCCATATGCCACGAGCTGTGACTATTCTGGGTATTGGGTCCATCCAACGCCTCGCTGTGCATTAAAACCCTTTCTTATATACATTATGGAATTTTCCACCTTTCAATGGAGATGCAAAGCTTTCTTTGCGTTCTCATAAACCACGTATGTGATACTAACTGCTGGGACGACCTTCAGAAGATTTGGCGTGATACCTTTGAAGAGTCCACGAACACCCTCCTTGCTGACCGTTTTTTGAAAAGCGTCAAAGACGCCATCATAAGTTTGCGGATGCAGAACAGTTCCCTGAACTTGAAGCCTAGTGCGTAGGAGGTTGATGGGGTAGACTACTGAAGCTCCGAAGGCTCCAGAGAATGCGCCAATAGCTCCGGTGGCGAACGATCCAGGGTGTGCATCGGCATGGTCTACGGGGAGATTGAGTGCTTTGGCCTTATAAGCTGTCACACGTGTCTTTAAAAACTCAAAAG
>Ga0335075_10008421_pt1 | contig 15786 bp, 8 predicted proteins | sample Lox_Sample_24_FD_206723 | JGI IMG/M metagenome (GOLD analysis project Ga0335075, IMG submission 206723) | Soil microbial communities from Loxahatchee National Wildlife Refuge, Florida, United States - Lox_Sample_2.4 | ecosystem: Environmental > Terrestrial > Soil > Wetlands | place: USA: Florida... | reverse complement strand
ACGGGCCATAGCTAACCGCCCGTAAACCCCCATCCGTAAGGGCAGCTCTGGGCCCCTGCCCGAGCCGTTGCGGACCGTTACCTGGTTTGCGGTCCGTAACATAAAGCACTTAAAATTTTAAAAGATACATATAATTTTTATAGGGGCCTGTTTGCATTAAACTATTTAATTAGGTTATCACACACTCTAACTGCTATCTTGTCTATAAAGGGGTCCAACTAGATATACTGTGTTAATAGTTCTTTTTTTATAAGAATCCACTTCCACTCCCTATCAGCTGCAGCCTAGAAGTCCATAAGATCAATTACTAGCTGTCACGGGCTCAGTCAATCGAGGTATAAGTCACACATAAAATGAGCGGCAACCTGTACAATTGGTAGTCCTAAAGACGAGGATCTAAAGCTAAAGAAGAAAGAAGAAATAAATGCTACAGAAGATGTGCTTATAAGCAGCTAACGGGTCACGTGCGTAGCTAACGGGTCATACGTCGCTTGTGGGCTGTCTGTAAGTGCCTGTAATAAGTGCCAAGTGCCCGTTGCTAACTGCCCATTGCTAGCTGCCCATTGCTAACTGCCCACACTCGGTTAGCTAACGGTCCATCCGTAAAGTGCGGTTCAGGGCCGTAACACTAGCTGTTCAAAGCAAAACTTATCCTTAATTGGCTTAATTGGTAGTTTGCCTTTATTAGCAGCTTAGAGTGTACAAATAGCACACTAAGCAATTACCTATTTAACTTAGGTTTTAGAAATGCTATAGTAGAATTCTTGAATTCTGTTGTATGTCTTGCAAACACCTAAAATTATAAGTAAAAATTTGCATATAAATTAATATTATACTTACTAGTATAATAGAGATTGTAGTGCGCTTTCTGTATAAGCTCTATAGCATTATATGTGCATGCAGCATATTAAGCCTTAATCTAAGTGCCATCCTTGTTTTGCTCTGCTTTTTAGTAGACTTAATTATTTTAGAGCTTGAAGAAGGTTAAAGCCTAGTGTTTGTTATAGGCTTAGCGCTAGTGCTAGGCTCTATCTAGCGCTTGACTTATAGCTGTCTAATTGTTAAGATAGTACTAGTAATCTAAACGCTTAAGTGGTATAAAGAGGCAATTAGCCCTGTTTTTAAGGACTGTGTCTATAAACTTAAGGCTAAAGTTATTAGAGTTGGCTTAAGGTCGGACTTTATTTGATACTGGTAGCAGAGATGAAGGCATAAAGTTGACTCCGAACAGCAACGAAGCTGGCAGGCCAATATCTATAGGTTTAACAGCTTGGATAGGTTGAATTAGGTTAGGAATTTGTAGGGGAAAGCAGGGCTCTTATGCAAAACTACTGCTTAAGCAACCATATGAAAATAGGAGTATTTACGTCAACCTCAGCTTGGAATGTAGCACCATGTAGAATAGACTGTCTAATAGTTCTATAAAGCATTAGATTTTGATTAGTAGCAACAGCGAGGTCAGCTTTCAGTGACACCGCCAGCGAAGCCGAGCTGTAGGTCAAACCAGTCAAAACACTGAAGACAATTATCATAGAATCATCAGTTTCATAAAAATCTGTCGAATTGGTCAATTGACAGGTGAATTGGCCAATCCGGCGAAATTAGCCAATTCGGTCTTACAGATCGACTATCATAAAAGGATTCGCTATAGGATCCTACCGGATGAAGCACCCACGAGGCACACTCCTCGGATAGGTACACCGATGAGGCTCAATAGCTAGCAAATTTGCAAGGCTCATGAGAACCTTAGTCATGCTCGTAAATATATGCTTTTGTATTGCACTCCCTCACCCAATAAGCGAAGCGATTTGGGTGAGGTGGTGATAATCGAACGACTACTAGTAGAAGTAGCAGTGGGAGTGGGTTTTGCTGCGGCCAATCTCCCCTAGGCTGCATTGGGAGTCCCAGTACGTTGACGGTATACCGTCAATTTACGGGGCCCGTGCACGTTAACCCTAACCCTAAGAACTTCAATGATCATGATAAAACTACTACTACTACTACTCTAAACATTAAGTTTAAACACAGTGCATACAATTAGAAAGCACATAAGGATTTGTATTTTAACAAGTCTTTAGGCTTTCGGATGCTTTTCTAGAGTTTTGGATTTCGCGGATGCTTTGCAGGTTCTTTTTGGAAGCGCCGATCGCTAGAATTTTCAGTGAGAGATCGCTAATTTTCAGGGAGATTGTCGCTAAATACTTAGGCTGTTGTTCACTAATTTTAGTGGATTATTCCTAAACCACTACAAAAGCATTTTATATGTAAGTTCATAATTAATAAAAGATATTTAATTAAATTCTGACTAATAGAACAGTTTTACGGATAAGAATATAAAGTTGCAGAAGCTGTTCGGATCACGAATAGGTTTCATATTGTCGCGTCCAAGGCGGGCGCCGAGTTCTCGGTAAGTGGGGCCCGTAAATTGACGGTATACCGTCAACGTACTGGGATTCCCATTTGAATTGGAATAACTTGGATTAACCTACGAAAAGCTGGGCATAATGTCAAGATTTATAGGCGGAGCACATGAACATGAGGGTTATTGAATGTATTGATTCTAGGTTATCTCTTAGAAGAGGGACCAGCCCATAGACTTATAGTAGTGCCCCGCCCTCTCAGCAAGGATCAGGGGTAAGCCAGCTATCAAACAACCCCTCAACAGGATTATATCGTGACACATAAGGCCCCTACTTATAGATAAATGATTCCATTCCCAAAGAGCTTCGTACGGATAACCACGGCGCAGCTACGCGCTGGCTACGCGCTGTGTTGAAGCTATTACTCTATTGTGGTTGCAACCTGAAGCAAAAGAAAGAGGGGTCACCGGCGACCCCTGACAATAAAGCCGAAGTCAGTTGACAACAGGGGACTGGAACTGTACCTCGCAATAATTTGAAGGTTATATCTGGGCAATGATTCAGTATGTGATAAAAATGGGAAGGCTCTAACCAAAGGCAACTGCAGGCAAGGAAAGAGAAGCAGTAGAGGAAGTAGGGGACGTGACAGGGGAGAGTGATGGTATAGGACATAGTCGCTCACTACACTTACAGCTGCAGACTGGTCTCAGATCAGCTGGGTCTTAACTGGGGACAATAGCAAATACCGGAACAGTTTGGTTAGCTTATAGCCCTTTGTCGGTAAGAAGGTTATGTATTTAATTAATCAATCAATCAACGATTGAGGATAGGTCTGGGAGGGGTTTCGGACTTCTTACTAGCAATTCCATGATGGTCAGGATCATATTGCTACGTACACGTGATGCCAAGACACTGTTGCAGTTTAATTCAGTTATAAAATCAATAAAAATTTCATTATAATTTCCTCAGAAACTCATTCTTGACCTAGGGTAACCCTGCATAGATAGAGTGCCTTGAATCCATCAATAATAAACAAGAAAAGAGTTAAAGTACAGCAGTTTGAGGTGTACACTAGCCTGGAAGCACCTCACCCTGGCCAAAACTTTAACCCCATCCGTTAAGACCAGCCATGACGCAGTACAACACCAGCACCGAAGAAACCCTAAGCAAGCTGAGTTCCAGTCACGAAAATAGTGAGCATCCAGAAGCGAGTGCACAATAAAATTCAGCGAAATGAGCGTCATAAGCATGATCAGGAAAGAATCCGGAGAAATGAGCGTGAACGATAGCCAGGAACCTGACCAAATTTGGTGCCAGAGAAAATACTGTATACGAAACTGATTAGCTAGTTACTGTGAAAGGTCAACACAAGGGGAAAGATCCTTTATGATAAGAGTTGATTGTCTTTAAAGTAACAAGAAATACGAACTCTTCTCAATTCTCAAGGCTAAGTGAATTGCAATCCCAATGACTGGATAGTGCACATGGATCCTGGACCTGCTCCAAATTCAACAGTGACTTGCAAATTATAGCCTTGAAGAGGCGACCCAGAGGGGATGCTGGGAGTTAGTGTCGCCAAAATGCCGCTGGCGACAGGGCCTATATTGTCTAGTTCATTGGTGGCGCACCAGAGCGTCACCTTTGTAATTTTTGCGAGTATGGAACTGTACTCAATTTTCACATTGGTAGGCGATAGAGATCCGTTCGGGCAACTTGGGAGAGGACAATTAAAAATTCCGGTGCAGGGTACAGGCTGAACTGGCATAACCTGCGCTCCTATACTGGTATAGGCTATCTTGACAGTATTTGATGCATCCGGGACGATCGCATTGCCGGAAACTCCAACAGATGTGGCCATTTTTAGACGGTAGAGATCTTTCCGCTCGAGGGTCTTGTTTATGTGTAATAGTTCTAATTGGCAATATTAGCCTTAGTTCGCCGGAAAGATATAGAAGAGCATCAGCAACTCCACCTACCTCGTAATATCTTATATAAATAAATTGTGATAAGCTGTAAGATGGATCAGAGTCAGTTGAGTTCTTCATGTGGAGTGGGGGCTTTACTCTCTTTAAATGTTTCCTATGGGACGCAGATAGAACTAATCTCAAATATAGGTGAGTGATATTGTGGCACGATAGTGGCGATTGACATCAGGCCATGAACTGATCGGACCAAGCAGTCCATCATCAGGTTATTGAATGCAACAGTTGTAATAGATGGACGGCGGTTCGGAATTCTCCAGCCAATGCACATAGACCCACTTCGGGGAGCATTTTGAATCCGGTCAGCAGATAGAAGAAAAGCCATATTTATTAGTGCTGCAACCATCGCCATCATCGTCATCATCTTTATTATTATTTACTCTTACACTATCCTAGCTATAAGCCACGCAGCACTTCTACCAGTAGTAATCAAGGAAACCCTACTAAGAGCGGGATAAAAACCTTCCCTACCGATTTTCTAACCTGCAGTCACTTGCAGCCTGTAATACCAATAACAGTAGCCTCACCACTGCCTATCAACTGTAGAGAAGGCGTTTAGCCAATGGGAACTAGCCTAGTCCCCCGGAACTAATCATCTCATTCTGCAAGCTACCTAGCGCCTTGGTTTATTCCTAATATTTGTTAGTAATCTATTCGCCTGTCCGTTCAGAGATGCAGGTGGCGCTCAGTGGATGACCTGTGAATGACGACGGATTGCATCCAGATCAAATTGCTGCTATCACTGTAATCAGGATTCTCGTAGGCGGCATAGTCCAAAGCTATATATAGGTTGTTCTCGCCAAAATTCAGCCATTGCTATTATATTCTAGGTAGCAATACACTTGATTCAAGTATAATCACTTCTTTTTAAAGTATAAGTTCCTTGGAATTGTTAATTCAAACGACAACTGTAACCGGCAGCACTTTTCAAGTCATACGTTAATCATGGCTGCGATCAACGAGTAGTCATGGCCTGACTTCTGCGGATCGTGCTCCAGACGCTTTCATGGTAGGGTTTCAACTTCATGGCGTCCTTGGCACGAACACGTCAGGAACTACTGGAAACCATCACTTGGATCATCTGCCGATCCCAATTTGCCGGCCGCCTTCCGGGTTAATTGCTAAATTAGGTTCTTCTATTGACTCGCTAATGAGGTTACAGGGGTAATATTTCAGAACAGGGATTAATTTCGGATAGGTTGGAAGTTCTCGCAATTTCTATGGGCAGGAGGTCCAACCAATAAGAGAAGAATGTACTTCCGCTGCTTTGAGAGAATCTCTGTTTTACATTTTTGGACGCATCTTCTTTTGTAGAATACAGAGAGCTATGGAGACTACACAGCCTATTCCTGTACCTCAAACACCCCCAAGGCAGACTTGTCAATCTCAAGATGGAATTTTTACTCATCGAATACGACATTGAAATCGCCATGCAATCACTCCAGACTGGCGCCTTGAAATCTAAACATTACAGTCGTTTGCAAAAAGGTTGTCGCATTGGAAAATTAGAAACGCCGAACCCACCCTAAACAACTGAAATTTTAAAAAATATATAATGCAATATCTAAATCAGCATTATTATTGCTTGTAACTTAATGCTAGAGCCCTTACTTGATTAAGCACTTTATATAGCCTTATTAGCAGTTATAGCGCCACAGAGACCCAGCCAAGTGACCCTACGCGCATCAGCACGCCCCCTAAAGCCATCTGCTAAGTAGCAACCCTCATCACACTATTAGCAGCATGCTCCTCGTCGTTCTAAGAAGCCTAAGGCCTACTCATCTACTGTCTCTACTATACCAGACCCACTACTGTCTACTCAGAGCAATACTGGGCTGATTGAAATCAGCAACAAGGAGGAGGAGTAGGAGTAGGAGTAGGAGTAGGCGGAGGATATTGAAGATGATGATGTTAAAGAGGAGGAAAAGGAAGAGGAGGCAAGGCATTTTAAGTTTAAGACAACCTAGAAGGCTTTCTGCGGCAAGGAGCATCTTCCTAGCATTTGATCTGCATACTATATAAATAGTGCTCTCTTTATAATTGACATTAAGCTATAAAAGAAGAAGGTGCTCTATAATCTCCAACCTAAAAGCTTCTAGGTAGTAAGCCTACTTGCTATTACGTTGTATAAGAAGTGTTAACAAGCTAATAAATTCCCTTAAGAGCTTAGCTCTTCTCTTAATTTAAACACAGTATTAAACTGCTTAGAAGAGTAGTATAAGCAGTAACCTTAACGTGTACTAACACTAAGAGTAACACTCTAGCTAGAAGAGAAGAAGCTTGCTCTAGCTATTCTAGCTGAAGAAAGGGCTGGAAATTAGATGCTAAGAATTGCTAATTACTAGGCTTATATGAACATATACTGTTGCAATAAAAGGAAAACTTGCTAGTATAGCAAGATGCTTAAAGCTCTAAATACTGCTAATAATTACTACCTTATTCCTCTTAATCTGTTCTGCTGTTAGAGCAAGGAGATAAACAATAGAATCTTTACTTTAAAGCAACTTTCTCCTTAATTTATTATTGCACTATACAGATAGAGAGATAGAAGTTAGAAAAAGAAGTGGCGGCGGCATTAGGGTTTCAGAAACCAGTTAAACCAACTAAATTTGCTGGACATAGAAAAATCGCGCAAATAGCCACTAAATTGCTAGCAAATAGCCACTAAATTGCTAGCAAATAGCCACTAAATTGCTAGCAAATAGCCACTAAATTGCTAGCAAATAGCTAGTTATTTGCTCAATTCTTCTATATCCGGATAATTAGCTGGCTTCAGAAACGCTGATGCTGATAATTAGTTGCAAAATTAAATTAGCAGTTAGTAGCTTTATAGCAGCATCTACAACATTTAAACTTCTTAATATTTTTCTTATTACTTAGCTTAAACAATTAACTTAGCAAAGTACAAGCTCTTTAGCAATATAGTACTCTGCTCCTTTAAATTCAAACCTTTTTCGCACCTAGATAGACTCTTAAGAGCTATTTGCTAAGTTTTTTAATTAGATAATAAAGCAGCTAAGTTGTAATACTAAACAAAAGATTGAGCTTTTTAAAGAGATTAAAAGTACTTTTAATTAAAAAAATAGTAGGAACTTGACACCTTACAAGAAAAAAGAGATAGGAAGGGTATAACTAATAATATTCAGGAGAGATATAGCTTTAAGATTAGCACTTTAGTAATAATTCGATTTAAGATATTAGAGTTTAAGCTTCAAAGACTACATAGTAACTTTTCTAGTAATACTAGTATTAGTTAAGAACACTCTTTAATTATCTCTAACTTAATCTTAAAGTCTACTGTTCTGCCTGCTGATCTACTTACTGCTTTGCTTGCTGCTCTGCCTCTTGCTCTGCCTACTACTCTTCCTACTGCTTCTGCTTGCTGCTCTTCCTACTGCTCTGCTTTCTGCTTTACCTACTGCTCTTTCTATTCTCTGCCTGCTGCTCTGCTTACTATCCTGCTTTCCACCCTTTTTACCACCCTCCTTTTTTAGTTTACAATATATCTAGCTTCTTAGAAGTACTGTCTAGCATTTTTTCTTTGTACTAGCTAACTGCGAGTTCTAAAAATTGGCTAAAATCCTTAAAATCAGCTGCTAGCTTAAAATTTCTTTTAATCTAAGCCTTTAGATCTTTTAAAGTATTCTTAATTAGATTGAAGTCTAATGAATATAGTAGTAGGAACTTTAATAGTACACTTTTCTCCTTACATATAAAGTAAAACTTAACACTTTTATAAATAGAAATATTGTCTAAAATAAGCACTAAGCAAGGTCTTAGATATACAGAGCAGTAAGGAAGAACTTTCTCAAACTCTAAAAACGTCTTTGCAGTAATAGAGTCTTAGAAGATAATTGTAACAGCACGTACTAAATACTATTCAATGAGGGTGAAGGGAGCTCTGTGTGACGGATCGGCGTGTCGCGTCATGTGCCTTAAATAGTAGAATAGCGAATAAGGCTTCCAACCTTATTCTTGTGCCTTTTGGGCGGTTGGCCGATGGTTAAAGCTGCTCACACCGTTCGTTACAGCACCTGGCTAGTGCCGTCACACTCTGTAGATTGCGCTTATCGAAGATACTAAGCTAAGGAGGGAGGAAGAGGAAGGAAGGGGAGCATAGATCCTTATATGCACAAGCCATCCCTAGCTAACTGCCTGTAGGCTAACTGCCTGTTAGCTAGCTTGCCTTAGCGGTTTTGGTACTAGTCTGAGACGGTAGTTGTTGCATGCATGTGATGAACCGTCACAATAATCCCATTAAGATGGCCTTCTTCTATAAGTGCTAGTAAGATGCTCTATCTCTCTAATCTCTTAAATGGACGTACTTCTTACAGATTAAGCTTATAGGAGACTAGCTATACTTCCTATCCCTAGTGCGCTCATTTGAAGCTGACTCATCAAGAAAGACAAGTTTGATTACTGTTATATTGCTTTTAAATGCCCTGCTATGTACGCCGCAATAGCTTACTCCTCTTAGCAGTACGTGCTTGTACACTCTTCTTAACTACTTTACATTCTTTAATATGGAGCCGATTGTAGCAATAGAGGTTTCAAGCTCATACTCATTATATAAGAACTGTTGCATCTTATTGAGATAGGCAGTTGGATCATCTTCTAGAAAGTCAAGCAATTGCTGTAGTATCATTACCTTTAAACTCAACATTATATAATATTAGATATTACTGTCACAATATAACCCTGTTAAGGGGTTGTTTGATAGCTGGCTTACCCTAATCTGCACCGAGGGGGTGGAACACTATTATAAGTCTATGGGCTGGTCCCTCTTCCATGAGAGCAATAGAATCAATAGAATCAATTATCCTCATATTCATGTGCTCCGCCCGTAAATCTTGACAATTACTAATTCTTAAGCAGGTAATAGAGCCCTAAGTTGTCCAAGTACAACAGTAGAAGGAGTATAAGGTTGGCCAAATAAGTTAAGATTAAGTCGTATACGTTTAATTGTTCTTTGACACCTTAGTAGCTTTATAGATCTCTACCAGGCTCTCTTCAGACTCTAAATGAATTTGGATACGATGTATAATATCATCTGGCAACCTAGCAGGCATAATGATATGATTATTATAGATAAAAATACATTGGATTGTATATTTCAAAATTTCGGTTGTTGGGGGGCTCGGCGTTTCTAATTTTCCGACGCGACTTGTACACATCAAAGCAGGCTGGGGAATTGATAAAATAATACGCAAATCATAGTTGCCACGAAATCAGGTTGAATATGCACTCAAACACCGACTTACTACTTAAAAACACAAATGCGGACGACGCTATGTTCTTGATATCCCTAAAGGAAGCAATTTATTGAATTTGTCACCACGAATAAAGTACTCAAGATTGGTATGCAATTCCTGCTATAATGGGATATGATTGTGACTAAGTCTATTGCTAATGCTAATAATAGAGAAGGGTATACACTTGCTCTTCCTTGGAAGAAACCACCTCTTTCTAATGAGAACAAAGCGATACGACTTGAGTGGGCTCAAGAGCGCCTAAATTGGAACATTGAACAATGGGATAACATTCTTTAGAGCGATGAAGCTTGGGTCAATTCAGATCGGCATACTCGCGATTGGATTACTCGACTTGAGCCTCAATATCAGCATAAGATTAGATGGATTTTTTATGGTTATAAAAGTACCAAGTATGATAAGGAAATGGGTATATTTTGGGAGAATGCATGAGTACAATCACTAAGGAATCGTATTTAGAGCATATTATTCTACAACTTGCCGAATATATGAAGGAACACTTAGGTCTCTAATTTCAACAAGACAATACAGGAGGGAATGCAGCACAGTACATATATGAGCAGCTTAAGCAGTATGGCATACTGGTGATTTTCTGGCCTCCATTTTTGCAGAATCTGTTTCCGATTGAAACTGTATGGGACCGGATTAAAGGCTAGATTCAAGAATATGATCCTACAGTTTACAGGAATTACAGAAGGATATGGGCGGCTGTAATCCAAGCTTGGGAGCTAATTCTACATGAAAAATCAGGACATTAATTAAGGATACATTCGCGAGCGTTGTCAAGCTGTAATTGATGCACAGAGAGAAGCTAAATTCTGAGTTGTAAATAGTTTAATTCACGATACTACATAAAGTGGCGTTTGCCAAGAAATTAATCCCTGTCCTGAACTATTACCCTGGGATCACAGTACACGGTGGCTGACTCGTCTTTTTTGTGTTCGCTCCTGCATAAATAACGCATATACGTCACAAGTCAACCTCTACTGCATCTTTTAATCCTGCGTTACTATCCCAACTAATCATCAAGCTCGAAGTCACCCCGCATCAAATCAGACAACTGGCCCCTGTCAAAAGATAAGGTGATGAGGATTCAACAAAGTCGCTCTGAACTGGATTGGTGCAGGATGCTTCGTACTCTGTACCATGTCTTCTTGGCAAACGCCTCATATGACGACTTATCTTGAGAAACGAGTAATGTGACACTTCCCAGTGGTCTGATTTAAAAATATTTAGTGGCCTGATATTAACCACCTTACTACAACGTACGATTTGGGTGGGCAAAAGTGAGCCTTAGGCTTTATTCGCTGAAACTAGTATTGTGTCTGAGGGCTGAGAAGTACCAACGCTATCTATCACAATATATTTCCGCGGGACCCTATCCTACAACTCCAACTGACTTAAGAAGTGGATATAAAGTTATAACTCCTCTATATCCTTTGCGGCGCAGCATGATTGACATTATCGCGTAGAGCTACAGTACTCTACATAAAAGATAAGCAAGCTTCTCGGTCGGTCAAGTCCAGCTATTGCCACAATCCTACGACATAATGGCGCACACAAGGCTAGTTGCAGATTGGGTTGCGGTCCATGGCAACGCTGTCATCTCGGATGCCTCACGCCCCGTTAACATAGCGAATTATCCAAGGGAGGCGGTAGTCACGCCGAAATTGGGGACAGACCACTGGCCAACTGGAGTCGTACACTTTGCACTTCCAAGCGCACCCAACGGAAGCACTAAGCCAATAAAATTACTCGTCAATGTTGTAACAACGATAGCGACAGCGCGGAAAGTAGAGATTTACTTCGGAGGGTCAGAAGTTTACCAATTAACTCTTTCAGAGGAGGATAATCTTGAATGTTTGGATATTTCTAGCATTAGTGCAATGGGGGTGCAGGAGGGGAGATGCGGGCAGGGTATCAATGTGTCCATTAGTATTGATTTTCGTCAGGCAAGCTCAAAAGTCTCTTTCGAGTCAGTGGGTATGGTTTTTAGTAAATAGCTCTGAGAATTGAGGAGAAGAGACTTCATATTTCGCGTCACTTAACTTGCAAATAGTCAGCTCTTTAAAGAATTTTCCTTTCAAGTTGACTCAGTGCAAGTAGCTAAGAGTGATATCCAATTAGACACCTAACTTAATATAGTATTAACTAATTACTAAAGCTAAGGTGGTTGTCAATTCATGGCTTGAGCTATTCGCGCCCTGGGAAGGCTGAGGTACATTTTCACAACACCGCTTGGCCGTTCCGCAGATCCTTTAGTCCAAGGCATTTGAGAATGTCTGCTAATAATTTGAATCATATGTTGTAAAACCAATGCTCTTTGAGTTCCTTTTGGGCTCCTAACAACTATCGCTCAATTCTTTGGAACTTTAAAAGCAGCATATCCATCTAGCGAAGAAATCTTCCGCACGTCCTGGCTTGCTCAATAGAAGTAATAAACTTAGCCAATAACCTTTAACACGAAGAATCCACTTAAACCAATCGCAAAACTTGTGGAGACTAACCGAATGAGTGTAGACACACTCCATGATGGTAGAACGCATCTATGAATAGGTAGATGTATTCGTAAATGGGTTAAAGTTGATAGTCACCGCCTTATAGGATTATTAGAATATCATTGGAAGCTAACAAGTTACAAATTTAAGTTTGGATTGGTCACACCTTCAACAATCATGCCATAGGATCCGTTAAAGAGGAACTTTCGTCATTCGCCACTAGCGCGTTCCAGTCATACGATACCATGAATAGTCGCCACATTGCATTGGATGGTGTCGCCCTAAAGCCGCCAGTGATATTACTCTTGTCTCCTAGAATCGTTTATCCGAAATGTGGGTGCTGCGTGGACTTTTAGTGGTATGAAAATGCGATGAGGGTATTTAGGCCTATGGGGCCTCTTCCAACCTCTCCTAACCGCCACATCTCCTCTCACCCTGTAACACCTCTTATTGTTTTACACAATTAAGCTTCGAAAGTAACTGACCTAGGAAGGCAAGCTTTGTTATACTTTTCGCTTCAAACGAATCCTAAATACCTTATCACGTGTTGTAACCGATGGCGTCCAATGGTGGATCCAGCAGCACGTCCGCTCTGGCGAACGTAGTCTCGGCACCTTCCACCTCATCTAGGCCGAAACAGGCGTCCAGCGCCTTCTCTGAAATGGAGGCAGCTTTCAGAAAAATGTCCAAGTACAGAGACGTTTACTCCGACATGGAGAAGGCTATAGATCGACAGACTAGCACGAACCTTGAATTAACGCAAAAGAACGCCCGCATAGCCTTTCTAGAGCAGCATCAGCAACAAACTATGGAGGATCACGAGAAGCGTGCAGCTAACTTGAAAGCAGATATTGCAAGGCTCGAAGACCAGTTAGCGAAGGCGAAGGCTGAGGCGATTGCGCAGCATAGGCAAGCCATGGAGAAGCAAAAAGCCGATGAAGCAAGAGAAATATTAAGAGAAGAGTTAGAGGTTGAGAAGCAGAAAACAGCCGAGCTAAACGGAGAGCTTGTGAGGATTACCACAAATGCAACGCGTGTACAACAAAGTCTCGAGCATTGTAGATCGCAGCTGAAGGAGTGGGATAATAATCTCTCATTGCTCTGGGACATAGATCTCCACGCCTTGTTGGTAGTCACCGCTGCTTTGATCTGCATTTGCAGTGATTGACTAATGACTCATTCTTTAATAGGACAGTGGAGATACATGAACTTTCTGCGCGGTACGTTGAAGTCATCAGAAAGCATTTCCAGGTGGACTTATCTGAAATTATTCTGGAGGTATGCCTATTTATTAATCCTATGCTTCTGCAAGAGCTTGTCTCACCCCTAACAGGACCACAGTCGATGGGAAAACCTAGCCGCCTCCAGTACTGTCAGCTTCCCTCCAACGAACTCCCCAACAGCCAAAAGAGTACGCATGATAGCCGGAATGTCTACTCTCTCACCTCTCATCTCTGATAATATTCTGATTCCATGCTACTACCCCGAATCTGCTGCAGCCAGCAGGGTCATGAAAGAGATCCTAGAGCAGCAGTTTAACGTCGAGCCTCGCAGGGAAAACATGATGCGTTCACTTATGCTGTCTGCATATACCACCAATGAAATGGACGCTGCGAGCGAGAGGGCGGTGGCGGCAATGCTAGACGAAGTGCTCTGCCATCTTGGCCCAATTCTGGCCGACAGTGATGCCTTCCGTGCAGACCTTGGCAGATTAATGCAGAAGTTTGTTGATGTGTGGAAGCCAGCACTTTTCAGTAAGAAACTTATTTTGGCAACTACCGAAGAGGATGATCAAATTTCAGGGTGGGAGAAAATGGAAGAGTTTGGAAACACGACCGAGCCATGCAAGACTTCACTTGGACGGCCAAAATTTAGGATGCTCAACCTGTTCCCAAGAATTTACGTCCCAGAGCTCGATTATGTTGTCCATAAGGGCATTGTCCTCTTGCCATGGCAAGAGACTGTCCTCGCTGCAGAACGAGAATACTGGGACTGGGCGACTCGAGATGCTAAGAAAAACAGGTGGGGCCGCGATGCGAACGGAGGCAATACAAACACTTTGTCACGACGCGAGAGGCGACTGTCGGTTTCACGGGGCCCGCGGAATGGCGGTATGGAGTGAGCTCCGGCGGTGGGAACTAGATGTAGCATGGAGCGTTTAAAAAGGGGATATACAGCTAGTAAGGCTATATATCAGCTTGAGACATGTAGATAACACGTAAATAACAGGCAATTAACTCATACTTAATACTAGCAACGCAGTATAAGGAGTAGAAGGAGTAAAGGGTTAGCATGTTAAGGAATTAGGGACGGGCGAAGCTTATTTTGCGCGGATTGCAGTTGGGTAGTTACTAATGCAAATACAGCTAAATGGCAGGTTAAGGGCATTAATATCAGCAAGAAATTTTAAATGTCCTAGATTGAGTAGGCGGTAAGCAAATTAGGCAGGCGGTGAGGAGGTAGTACAGTATGGTAAGGCAATAAGGCCTAAGTGCGGTCTGCCTTGCATACTCTATAGATTACTGAATAGGGCCTTACTCTTAGCGATATCTAGTCACTAAGCATGCTAAAGAATCTCGCTACAGAATGTGATGTTCTAGCATGTTTTCGCTTCTAACCTTACCTAAATACATTTAAATTATGGGTAAAGGGAAGGACGACTAAACAATGTTATTAGAGTTAATATAATTAATTGCATTATCCCTTTACTAGGGAATTTGAGTGATTTAAGCCTACCCTGGTTAGTAGCGTTTTTAGTGATTAAGTACGCTAGAACTTTACTTTCTACAGCGTAGTGCTTCAGCGCACTTAGTAATGCCGCATCGCTAAAGTTGCTAAACTTTCAGCGCACCTAATAGAGGTAGGCTTAATTTCGCTAAATTCCCTAGCAAAGGGATAGTTAGTAACTTTTAATTTTAATTGCTAACAGTTAGTGTTTATCGCTGAATTGTGACAATGCAAGCCTTAAAGAGTACTGTATGCTAGAATTTAGCGATGCTAAGCATTGCTAAATGCCCTAAATCGCCTAGAAGCACAGACCCTAAACACCCTGTAGCTTTAGCGATCTCTCTACCCTAAAAGATTAAGAGTTAGGGATATAATCACTAAATCTTAGCATGCTAGGCCTTACAACAAATAAATAATGCATATATGAAGAATAGCTAACGCATTTTCTAGGATTTGTTTTAATGCACCTTAATACTACGTAGCACTATAGACTTTACAGTCATTTTCAACTTTTAAGTGTTGTAGTTGTTGCTTCGTCGCAGTACTATTTGTATGTATTACTAAGCAACCCCCGGGCTGTCTCGATTTCCGAAATTCCCCTGGATGTACACAGCGGATACATATTGGAAACAAATGACTTGAACTTGAACTCTCAACTACATAGGATTAACTACCGGTTTATATAGACTTTTAAAGGAAACATAGAATCTCCCAGTATGACGAAATTATTAATGAAGTGGCACGGTCATGTGACTCCTTTGGTATAATTGGTGGGCCGTTAGCCGTACCGAACTTGTATAGTTTCAACAGATACTAAGATAGCCCTAAGTACTGGCCCCAATGTGAACCCGAGACGTACTGGGCCGAAGTGCAAGGTTGGTGCACGGCGCAGTATGTTACTCGTCATGCTACCTCGCACAAGTACTTAATACTTGAATTTATTCTGCCG
>Ga0335075_10008420_pt1 | contig 15787 bp, 15 predicted proteins | sample Lox_Sample_24_FD_206723 | JGI IMG/M metagenome (GOLD analysis project Ga0335075, IMG submission 206723) | Soil microbial communities from Loxahatchee National Wildlife Refuge, Florida, United States - Lox_Sample_2.4 | ecosystem: Environmental > Terrestrial > Soil > Wetlands | place: USA... | reverse complement strand
CGGCGGCAAGTGCCTGCGCTCCACCTTCATGTATCTGGGGTGGCTGTCCGGCGCCGCCGACAGTGACGAGGCCCTCTACGCGTCGGCCAGCCTGGAGCTGCTGCACGCCTTCGCGTTGCTGCAGGACGATGTGATGGACGATTCACCGTCGCGGCGGGGGCGGCCCGCGGCGCATGTTCAATTCAGCGACTGGCATCGCAAGCGAGGCCTATCCGGATCGCCGCAGCGCTTCGGCGGCTCGGCCGCGATCCTGCTCGGTGATCTGTGTCTGATCTGGGCCGAGCAGATGCTGCGCGAGAGCGGCGTCGAGCATCGACGTCTTCAACTGGCGTTGCCGCGCTACGACGCCATGCGCACCGAGCTGGCGCTGGGCCAATTCGCCGATCTGGCAAGCGATGTCCGCGACCTGCCTTCGATGGCGGTGGTGCTGGAGGTGGCGCGGCGCAAGTCGGGCAATTACACCGTGCGCCGCCCGCTGGAGATCGGTGCGGCGATGGCCGGCTGCGGCGATCGCACATTGGCGGGGCTGGGCCGTTACGGCACCGCCATCGGAGAAGCGTTCCAGTTGCGCGACGACTTGCTGGGCGTCTTCGGCTCGGAGGCGACGACCGGCAAACCCAGTGGCGGGGATCTCGTGGAGCGCAAGGCCACCAGTGTGGTGATCGCCGCACACCAACTCGCCGACGCGCCAACCCGCCGTCAGCTCACGGACTTGATGAACAACGCCGACCTTGACGCCACCGCAATCGACCGCTGGCGGACGCTGATCGTCACCACCGGTGCCGTGCAGTGGATCGAAGACGTGATCAGTGACCGGGTGGCCTCGGCGCGCGATGCACTCGACGAGCTTCGACTGGACGAATCGGTGCGGTCCGCGCTGGCGAACATGGCCGCGGTATGCACGGAGCGCACCGAATGATGCGGACGGTGCCGGGTCCGAGCGACCGAGTGGTCGTGGTCGGTGCGGGTCTCGCGGGCCTGTCCGCGGCCCTGCATCTGGCCGGTCGTGGCCGTGAAGTCACGGTGGTCGAACGGGAAAGCTGGCCCGGTGGGCGCGCAGGACGGCTCGACGTCGACGGCTATCGGCTCGACACCGGACCGACGGTGCTGACAATGCCCGACATCATCGATGAGACGTTCGCGGCTGTCGGTGAAACCTGTTCGGGGCGGCTGGATTTGCTGACACTGGATCCGGCGTACCGCGCACAGTTCGCCGACGGCAGCAGCCTCGATGTGCACAGCGACGCCGACCGAATGGCCACCGCGATCGAGGAATTTGCCGGCGCCACGCAGGCCGCGGGCTACCGGCAACTGCGCGACTGGCTGACCCGCCTGTATCACACCGAATTCGACGGGTTCATCGCGAAGAACTTCGATTCCCCGCTGTCGCTGCTGAATCCGCAATTGGCGCGGCTGGCGGCGATCGGCGGATTCCGCAAATGGGACGCCATGGTCAAGCGGCACATCACCGACCCGCGGCTGCGACGGGTGTTCACGTTCCAGTCGCTGTATGCCGGCGTGGCGCCCCGAAAGGCCTTGGCGGTCTATGCGGTCATCGCCTACATGGACACCGTCTCGGGCGTTGTCTTCCCGCGCGGCGGGATGCGGGCGCTGCCCGACGCGCTGGCCGCCGCGGCGACGGCTGCCGGAGTTCGATTCCGCTACGGCGCAACGGTCACCGACCTGGAACGCGCGGGCGGCCGTGTCGCGGCAGTGCACACCGATCAGGGTCAGCACATCACCTGCGACGCGGTGGTGCTGACCAGTGAACTGCCGCAAACCTACACACTGCTGGGCCGCAAGCCGCGCCGCGTCGGCGCCATGCGGCCGGCGCCGTCGGCGGTTGTCGTTCACGTCGGCAGCCCACGCCGGCCATCGGCGAATCACGTTCTGGCGCACCATAACATCGTGTTCGGCGGAGCATGGGATGAGACCTTCACCGACATCATCCGCGACGGTCGGCTGATGCGGGATCCGTCTTTGCTGGTGACCAGGCCGACAGCCAGCGACCCGAGCTTGGCCCCGGCCGACCGCGATCTGTTCTACGTCTTGGCCCCCGCACCGAACCTGGCCCGCGGTGTCGTCGACTGGTCGAGGATCGGCGACGCCTACGCCGACCAGCTGGTCGACGTCGTCGCGGCGCGACTGGTTCCGGACCTCCGCGACGGCGCCGAGGTGCTGCACGTCGTGAATCCCGCTGACTGGGCCCGTCAGGGCATGGTCGCCGGCACTCCGTTCGCGCTGGCCCACACCTTCGCCCAGACCGGACCATTCCGTCCGGCGAACACCGTGCGCGGCATCGACAACGCGGTGTTGGCCGGATCGTCGACCGTGCCGGGCGTCGGCGTGCCGACCGCGTTGATCTCCGGGCGCTTAGCCGCCGACCGCATCACCGGCATCGTCGAGCGGTCACCGCGAAGCGTCGTCACGAAAGCCGGCCTGTCGTGATCCGCGACGAGTTGGACGCGGCCGGCATCGAGGATCCGGGCCTGCGCAGCGCGTATCGACGCTGCCGCCAAATTAACGCCGCCCACGGCCGAACCTTCTTTTTGGCCACCAGATTGCTTGCGCCCGAACAACGTCCACCGGTCCATGCGCTGTACGGCTTCGCCCGTTACGCCGACGACATCCTCGACGACCTCAATCCCACCCTGGACACCGCGACCCGGGCGGCGCGGCTGCAGCAGCTATCCGAGACGTTCTTCGCGCGCGGCGAGTACCCAACCGATCCCGTCCTCGCAGCGGTCAGCCACACCGCGCGCAACTACGGCATCAGCGACGAACTGTTCGACGACTTTCTCGCATCCATGCGGATGGATTTGACGATTACCGACTATCCCGATCGCGAGGCGCTCAACCAATACATGAAGGGCTCAGCGGAAGCGATTGGCCTACAACTGCTTCCGATCCTGGGCACGGTCGGCCCAACCGAGCAGGCCGCGCCGCATGCCGCAGCGCTGGGCAGGGCCTTCCAACTCACCAATTTTTTGCGGGACGTCGACGAAGACCTGATGCGACAACGGGTCTACTTACCCGCCGACGAGTTAGCCGCCCATGACGTCGATCGCGACCTGTTGATGTGGTGCCACAGCAACCGCCGGACCGATCGCCGGGTGCGCGACGCGCTGGCCGATCAGCACGACGTCGCCCGACAGATCTATCGCTATGCCGCAGGCGGAATCGCCCTGTTGGCGCCGCGTTCCCGCGCATGCGTGGCCACGGCGCTGACACTCTACTCGGAAATCCTCGACCGCATTGAAGACTGCGACTTCGCCGTGTTCAGCCGGCGCGCCACCGTGGGGAAGGCGCGACGACTGTGCGTCGCCGGTGCCGGGCTGCTGCGGTCATGGCGGGCGCGGCTGATGCACCCGGCCTCAGATCATCGCCGATCCGGTGTGGCGTGATGGACCGGTGGCAATACCTCATCGTTCTTGCGGCATGCCTGGCGATCACCTTGCCGCTGGAGATGCTCGGCGAAGGGGTCTACCGGCAAGCGTGGCGGGCCGTGCGCGCCGTGGTGCCGGTCGCGGCCGTGTTTGTGCTGTGGGACGAGGTAGCGGTCGGCGTGCACGTGTGGACCTACAACCCGGCGTACATCATTGGCGCAAATATCCCGTTTCAGATGCCGATCGAGGAGGTCCTGTTCTTCGTCGTCATTCCGCTGTGCGCGCTGCTGACCTATAACGCGGTAAGCGCCATTCTCGAACGGTCGAACCGCCGATGACCGGTCTCGGCTACACCGCGCCGGCCGTGCTTGCGGTGCTGGTGGTGTGTGTGCTGGAGTTGGCGGTGTTGCGCACCGGGCTTTTTCGACGCCCGGCCTATTGGTTGTCGATGCTGATTGTGATCGGATTTCAAATCCTGGTGGACGGCTGGCTGACCAAGCTCAGCGCCCCGATCGTCGTCTACGACGATCGGCAGACCACCGGTATCCGGTTTCCGTTCGACATCCCGGTCGAAGATTTCCTGTTCGGCTTCGCACTGGTCACCGCGGTACTGCTGTTGTGGGAACGACAACGTGAGCGTCGGTAACACCGGTCTGCCCCGCCGCGACGTGCCGGCCGCTTTCGACGTCGGCGCGCCGGCCTACGACCGCCTCGTCGGCGCCAATCCCGAATACCATGCCCACCTACGGCTTTCGGCGCGCCGCCTGCGCCTGCCCGGCCGCGGGCAGGGCCTGCGGTTGCTCGACGCCGGCTGCGGCACCGGCGCGTCGACGGCTGCTCTGCTGAGAGTAGCCCCGCAAGCCGAGATCGTCGCCGTCGACGCGTCACGCGGAATGCTCGACGAGGCACAGGCCAAAACATGGCCGTCCTCGGTCCGGTTCGTGCATGCCCCCGTCGAGGCGCTCGCTGAAAATGGTGTAGCCGGACCCTTCGACGGGATTCTGGCCGCATATCTGATCCGCAACCTGTCGGATCCCGACGCTCAATTGCGCGCTTTCCGCAGCCTGCTGCGGTCCGGCTCGACGCTGGCGGTCCACGACTACTCGGTGCGCGACTCGCGGGCCGCCACCTGGATTTGGCATGCGGTGTGCTGGGGCATCATCATTCCCTGCGGCTGGCGGCAGACTGGCGACGCGACGCTGTACCGGCATCTGTGGCGCAGCGTGTTGACATTTGACGGCGTGCGGGAATTCCGGCACCGGTTGCGCGACGCGGGTTTTGCCGCGGTGCACAGCGAAACGATGCCCGGATGGGAGACCAACATCGTGCACACCTTCCTCGCGGATGCGCCGCGATGACCGACCGTCGACGCCGGACGCATCCCGCACCGCGGGGCCTGCCCAGCGCCGAGGCCCTGTCGTCTCGACCACGCGCGGTCGTCGTCGGCGCCGGTATCGCCGGCCTAGCCGCCGCGACCGGTCTGGCCGAACGCGGGATCGGCGTCGAGGTCATCGAACGCGAGAACTATCTCGGCGGGCGGGTGGGCGCCTGGACCGAGCACCACGACGGCATCGAGCTCGGGATGAATCGTGGCTTCCATGCCTTCTTCCGGCAGTACTACAACTTGCGGGCCCTGCTGCGCCGTGTCGACCCACAGCTGTCCATGTTGACGGCGGTCGACGATTACCCGCTGATCGACGGCGCCGGCCGGCGGGACAGTTTCCGTGGTTTGCCCCGCACACCACCGTGGAATGCGCTGGCATTCGCGTTGCGCAGCCCCACCTTTCGACTTCGCGACCTGGCCGGGATCGACGCTCGCGCTGCCGCGCCACTGGCCACGGTGTCGGTGCCCGACGTCTACCGCCGCCTCGATCACATCGACGCCGAAACCTTCTTGAAGAGCATCAATTTTCCCGAGGCGGCACGCCATCTCGCTTTCGAGGTGTTCTCGCGCAGCTTCTTCGCCAGTCCGACGCAACTGTCGGCCGCAGAGCTGGCCACCATGTTCCACATCTACTTCCTCGGCTCCAGCGAGGGCCTCATCTTCGACGTGGCGAACGCCAACTACGACACCGCGCTGTGGCGGCCGCTGCAGCGGTATTTGACCGACTTTGGGGTGCGGTTTCGCCAAGGCACCGCAGTGGCGGGCATCGACAGCGGCTACGCCCGAAAGTTTCGCGTCCGCACTGATACCGGTGACCAGCTGGACGCCGACGCCGTCGTGCTGGCCACCGACGTGGCCGGTCTGCAGCGGATTGTGGCGGCGTCGCCGGACCTCGGCGACGCCATCTGGCGGGCACGGATTGCGGCGTTGCGCACCGCACCGCGGTTCGCGGTGCACCGACTGTGGCTCGACCGCCCGGTCGCCGCCGATCGGCCCGCGTTTCTGGGCACCGCAGGCCACGAACCGCTCGACAACATCAGCGTCCTCGACCGCTACGAACGCCAAGCCGCCGACTGGGCCCGGCAGCACCGCGGCTCTGTCGTCGAATTACATTCCTATGCTGTGGAATCCGCGCAGCCGGAAGAAACCATGGTAAGACGTCTGCATGAGCTTTACCCCGAAACCATCGGCACGCGAGTGCTTTACGAACGGGTGCTGCATCGCCGTGACTGCCCGTTGTTCGCGCCCGGAACGCACGCGCATCGACCCGGCGTAATCACGCCGCTGGCCGGGCTGCTGCTGGCCGGTGACGGAATCCGCATCGACCTCCCGGTGGCGCTGATGGAGCGCGCGGCCACCACTGGCTGGTCGGCTGCGAACCAGATTTTGGCACACTGGGGACTTGCCGGCCATACCCTGTGTACGGTTCCCACCCAAGGCCGCTCAGCGCTGCTGCGCTTTCTTGCCGGACGAGAAAGGCTTTCTCAGCGATGACTATCGGTGACTACATGCGGCGGCGCTGGCCGAAAGATTGGCCGCTGCAAGCCGTCCCTTCAGTGGCGTGGACGGGCCAGCGCCCGACGTATCGCGACGCCCAACCCGCGATCATCAACGCCGCGCTGGATCGATCACAGCACAGGCCGACCGGCAACTGGTATGTGTTCGCCGCGAGCCGTGACGTGCGCGCCGGCCGGCCCTTTGGCACCCGCGTCGCCGGAGTCGAACTGGTCGCCTGGCGCGATCAGTTCGACCGGCTACGCGTCGGCCCGCGCAGCTGCCCGCATCTGGGCGCCGACCTCGCTACGGCAGTGGTGCACCGCGGCACCCTGATCTGCCGATGGCACGGCCTTTGCCTTGACGGCGACACGAACGAATTCGGGTGGGCGCCGTTGCCCAGCCACGACGACGGGGTGCTGGCGTGGGTGCGTCTGGATAGCGTCGGTGGCGAAGCGTCGCTCGATCAGCCGGTGATAGCGGCCCGGCCCGCAGGCGACATGCTGCACGCCGTCACCCGCCTGGTCGGTGTCTGCGAACCCGCCGACATCATCGCCAATCGGTTGGATCCGTGGCACGGAGCGTGGTATCACCCGCATTCGTTTACTCGGCTTGATGTGCTGACCACTCCGACCGAGGAGGCAGACCGATTCCTGGTCGCGGTGACGTTCCGCCTCGGTCGTGTCGGCGTACCCACCGTCGCGGAGTTCACCAGCCCCGAGGCGCGCACCATCGTGATGCGCATCGTAGACGGGGAAGGGACGGGAAGCGTCGTCGAAACACATGCCACACCAATCGGTTTGGGTTCTGACAACCGCCCACGCACGGCGGTGATCGAAGCCGTCATCGCCCATTCCGACCGGACCGGGTTCAAACGGGCCCGCCGCGCCGCCCCACTGATTTCCGGACTGATGCGCCTTGCGGCGTCCCGGCTATGGCGGGACGACCTCGCCTACGCCGAGCGTCGGTACCAGCTGCGCGCTGACAAGTCCGGCAGGTAATGAAGAGGATGCCTTCCGCGGCCGTCTCATGGGTTGCCCTCGCGGCGAAACGCTGGGAGCTCACCTACCCGAAGTTCCGGCTTTCGACTGACCGGAAACGGCCTGCTTTGCCGCCGCCGACGTGACGTCACGGGCGATACCGACGAATACCGCATCGCGAAACAGCGCACAAGCTTTCCAAAATGCCTCACCGGCAAGGCCATACGGCTGAAAAAGCGTGCGTTGGCGATAACAGGAGTCCCCATCGCCGTCGTGCACCGACAGCTCGAGCCAGAGTCGACCGGGTAATCGGACGTCGGCGCGTAGCCGCAGCAGGTGTGGCCGGTCGATGTGCTCGACGCGCCACCAGTCCAGTGCCTCACCGGAATGCATGTGATGCGCCTGCCGCGATCTAAGGCCGATCCCAACAGCGCCGGCCAGTTGGCCGATCCACCCACGCAACGCCCACGCCGGCGGTGCCGCAGACCAGCCATGCTCGGCCCCGATCGACTCGATTATCTGCCAAAGCGTTTCGGCGTCAGCGCCTACTCGACGTTCATGCACCTGCTCGTGCAGCGATCCGCCGGCCCAGTGTGGGTCGGTCGGCAGCGGCCGCGACGGACAGTCGTCGGCTCCCGGCCGCGACCAGCGAGTGGCCAACTCGTGGTTGCGCACCCGGGCCAGGGCAAGCTCGACGGCGTCCTCGTAATGAGTGAGGCCACCCTCGGGATCCGCGATGTGCGTGGCGATATCGTGCTCGGTGCAGATCACGTCGTTTTCCAGCGACTCCATCAGTGACGAGGCCAGGGCGCGTGGCAGCGGGGTGATCAGATTGACCCAATGCGACGACAGCCACGGAGTCAGTACCGGCACCGGGACAGCGATGCGGCGCTGCAGCCCCGCGATCGCCGCGTATTTGCGGATCATCTCCGTGTAGGTGAAAGTATCTGGACCGCCGATATCGAAGGCCCGGTTCACGTGTGCCGGCAACTCCGCCGCGTTGATCAGGTAGTAGAGCACATCGCGCACGGCGATCGGCTGAACCTGGGTTCGCAGCCACCGCGGGGTGATCATCAATGGCAGTCGTTCGGTCAGATACCGCAGCATCTCAAAGCTGGCAGACCCCGCTCCAATGATCGCCGCCGCGCGCAGTTCCACCGTGGGGACTCCGGACTCTCGTAGTAGTCGTCCGACTTCGGCGCGCGACGCCAGGTGGTCGGACAACCGCTGCTGCTCGGGGATGATGCCGCCGACATAAACGATGCGCGCAAGTCCGGCGCGAACGGCGGCGTCTGCGACGATCGATGCGGCGCGCGCATCGAGGTCGACGAAATCCGAACGCAGCAGAGAGTGCACCAGATAGTAGAGAACTTGCTGCCCGGCCAGCGCTTGCTGCACTGATTCGCCGTCGGTGACATCGCCCTCGACCACATCGACGCGGTCGCGCCATGGCACGTCGTCGAGCTTGGCGGGCTGGCGTGCCAATACCCGGACGTCATGCCCGGCTGACAACAGTTCTGGAACCAGGCGGGCGCCGAGGTAGCCGGTGGCGCCGAATACGACGCAACGCATCGCGTACTCCTTTGTTGGCTCGGGTAACGACTGGGCCGCGGTACGCCGTGCGCAAGTTGCAGGCGTGGGTCGGTGCATCCCATCCATCCCGGGTATTTACTTCACAAGATTAATAGTTAAGATTCTTGTGTCAAATGAGGCATCGGTTAGCGAGCATGGCAGGGCGCGGTGCGAGATGAGAACTCCAGCAGGCGTGACAGGGTCCAGTGGAAGGGCCGCGGCCAGAAGGTGAAACGGACAGTGTCCTGGCCAGCGGTGAGTCGGAAAAGATGTCGGTGAGTTCGCAAAGCGCGATGTTCTTGAGGGCGGCCCAGCTGGTCGCGGACTTACAGCAACGAGCGTGCTTCGACACCGGAGCTCTACTCCGCGACCTGATCGAAGGTGCCGCCGAATCGGTCCCGGGTGCGCAATACGCCGGCATTACCGTCACCAAGCGGCGCCGCCCCAGCGAAACCGCCGCCGCGACTCACCACTACCCGGTGCTGCTGGACAAGATCCAGAATCACTACCAACAGGGACCGTGCCTGTCGGCCGCCGCGAAACAAGATAGCGTGCGCATTGATGACCTCGGGGCCGATCAGCGTTGGCCGCTCTACCGGGCACAGGCGCTGAAACAGACCCCGATTCGATCCATCCTGTCGTTCGGGATGTTCGGCGATGGCCAGACCACCGCAGCGCTCAACTTCTATGCCGAGCCGGTCAACGCATTCGACGACGGGTCAGTGAATCTGGGCATGATTTTCGCCACTCACACCGCGCTGGTATGGAACATGGTGCGACGCGACCAGCAGTTCCGCGCTGCACTTGTCTCCCGTGATTTCATCGGCCAGGCAAAAGGCATGCTGATGGAACGCTTCGACATCGATGCCGGCGCCGCGTTCGGATTACTCAAGCGGGCTTCCCAAGAGTCCAACACACCGGTCGCGCAGGTCGCCCGGCGGTTTATCGCGGGCGATGATCCGTTGGGATGACCTACCTGTGACCGGACAGTCGCAATTACTGTGCAGCCGCGTCAATTATCTCGCTTCACCCGATGTACATCTGAAAAGACATAGCTGTCAAGATCGTGTCAATGCGTTACTGCCGATCTGCGGTGCTGAGGCGCGGTGATGACAGACTTTCCAACGTTAGCGGCGTATTGCCGCTGACCCAGCGGGTTTCCGCTACGCTGTTGCGAACAATCGCCAAGAAGGGTGCGGTTAGGTGACGAAGCGAAGCACAAAAAGTTCACCTCCAAGCCGTGCTGAGCTGGAGACGCTGATGTCGGCCGATATGCGGGCTGTCACAGCACAGTCTGATCGGATCGGCCGTTATTTCGCGCGCCAGAACGACGTGAGCGGCAACGACTTCCATGCTTTGCTGCACGTCATGGTTGCCGAAACGGCTGGAACACCGTTGACTATGGCTCAGTTACGCCAGCGCATGGACGTCTCCCCCGCTGCGATCACCTATCTCGTCGACCGGATGATCGGCTCCGGCCATGTCCGGCGTGAAGCAGATCCCATGGATCGACGCAAAGCCCTTCTTCGGTATGAGGATAGTGGTATGCAGCTGGCACGCGCGTTTTTCGCGCCACTGGGTCTCCATCTGCGCGCCGCGCTTGCCGACCTGCCCGACAAGGACCTTACGGCGGCTCACCGTGTGTTCACCGCGATGATCAGTGCGATGTCGACGTTTGAGAGCGAATTGGTTGCACAGCAACCGAAGTCGATAAATTCACAGGCCACGGCTGCCAGTGATCTCACGAAAACTACTGAACCCGCTTGATTTACGTACTGTAGACGTGGCGCGGTTACTCCACAACCTGTCTGGTGGCCAGCTGCAGCACGCGTTGCTCGATCAAGTCGGCTCCTCGCCGAACGCCTCCGGTCGCCGCGAAACCGGCTGCCACGCGCCGTGCGCCGGCGGTCATCCTCATCGCTTTGCGCACCGCATCGCGCAGCCGCGGCGCGGTAAGCCTCTCGGCGGGCAGCCGAACGCCGCACTGAGCCACCTCTACGCGCCGCGCGACCTCGGCCTGATCACGGGCGAACGGAACGACACAAACCGGCACACCGCTGTCCAGCGCCTTGACCGTTGTGCCCATACCGCCATGGGTGATCGCACAGCAAGCGCGATCGAGCAGCAGGCCGTGCGGGACGAACTGGCACACCGTGGCATTGGCTGTTTCGGGCAGGTCCTGGGGTATCCCGGCGGGGAAGGTCGCAACGACGTGGACCGGTTCGCCCGCCAACGCCTGCAATGCCATGCGCCCCAACACCGCATCGGCCTGCTTGATCGAGGATGTGCTGACCAGCACGATGGGCCGATCGATCGATTCCAACCACCCGGGCTGCCAAGCAGTGCCGGGCTCGAACACGCACGCACCGATGAGGTGGACCGCATCACCCCAGCCCGCATGCGGATACTCGAAAGGTTCGCCACCGACCGCCAATAGCAAGTGCGCCCGCCGCATCAAACCGTCGACTGACCTGACTTCCGGTACCCCGACTTCTGCGCGAATCGCGTTTACCCGCGGCAACATTCGTCGGTCGAAAAGATGAGTCACGAACGGCCGAATGGCCGCGTCGCGAAGCCGGCCCGCGACGCCGGGTAATGGTCGTAGTCCCGGGCCGAAGGGCGGCACACCGGAAGACCGCAGATAGGGAGTGAACGGCGAGAACACCAGCCACGGGACATCGCCGGCGTCGGCCACCGAGATCGCGCCCCAGCAGTTTGCATCGATGATCACCGCGTCCGGTCGCATCCGCTCGATTGCGGTACGCAAATCCTCGACTTCGAACACCGCCCGTCGGCACAGCACGTCGATTGACATCTTCAATACGTCCAACGCATTTCGCGCCATCCAATCCGGTCCGCCGATGGCCTCGATCCGCGAGTCGACCGGCTCAGCGTGAATGCCCGCTGCCTGCACTTCGGCCACGCCGGAGGACATGGTCAGCAGGTGGACCCGGTGACCGCGCCGGACCAGCTCACTCAGCAGCCCGGCAAGCGGAAACAGATGACCGAGTGCCGGCGAGCCGTAGGCAACGATGACCGCCATCTGCGCCAACCACCCGCAATTACGGCACCGGCGTCACGCCGATATCGCGCAGAGCGAGTAGATTCGGCGCGCCGGCACCGTGCAAGCAGATTCGTAGCTCGTCGATGAACCGCTGCAACCAATCCGTCACCGCGTCGGAGGATTCGATCGCCGCTGCGAGCAGCGGGCGGGCGATCGCCACCACATCGGCACCCAACGCCAACGCTTTTGCCGCGTCCATGCCGGTGCGAATACCACCGGAGGCGACTAACGGAACAGTGGGCAGCGCCTCCCGCACTTCCACGATCGCCCGTGCCGTGGGTATGCCCCAGTCGGCTAGGTCGGGGTAATGCAGTTCCCCGTAGCGAACAAGTTGCTCCACACGAGACCACGAGGTGCCGCCGGCACCTGCGACGTCGATGGCCGCCACCGGTGACTCACCCGACGGCCCGACCAACTCCGCGACCGCCGAAGCGCCGATTCCGTGCCCAACCTCTTTGAGTAGCACCGGATATTCCAGCACCTCGGCAACGTCGCGCAGCCGGTCGATCGACCCGGAGAAATCGCTGTCACCGTTGCGCTGGACCGCCTCCTGCAGCGGATTGGTGTGTACCGCAAGTGCGTCTGCTCCGACCCGTTTCAGCGCATTCGAAATATCTCCAGCAGCAGCAACAGTCAGCTGTGAGAGCCCAATATTACCAAACAACAACACATCTGGCGCCACATCGCGGACCATGAAACTGGAGGCAGCCTGCTCTCCCAGCGCACTGTCCAACATGATCCGCTGCGACCCGAGCATCATCCCGACACCAAGCCGTTGCGCGGCCTCGGCCAGGTTGTTGTTGATCGTCCCGGACAGCTCGGCACCGCCGGTCATTGCGCCGATCAATACTGGAGCTCGCAAAGACGCGCCGAGGAACTCGGTGGACATGTCGATGCGGGCGAGGCTTGTCTGGGTGAGCGCGTTGTACGCCAGGCGGTAGCGTTCCAACCCCGTGGTAACTCCGGAATACGCGACCCGGTCGTCAAGGCACACGTCGATGTGACGTCGTTTGCGGGTCGTCATCCCGCCCGGGTCTGTTGCCACGGCGCTTTGGCTCCTTTCCGGTTGCCATGAGTTCGGTTCCGCGCGCACCACCAGGGTTACCCGGTATCAGCACGGCGGATGCCCGGGTGGTTCGACTGATGTGAGTTGATCTTGATATCGCCGCATGGCCTCGATCAACGCGGCGAACACCCGTCGAGCCGCAGCCAGGTCATTGTCCGGCAAGTCCGCCATCGCGGTACGGGTATGCATCCCCAACGGAGCAAAAAACGCTCGAGCGGTGTCGAGGCCCGATTCGGAATAGCGCAGAATCACCTTGCGCCGGTCACCCGGGTCGGATTGGCGCGTGATGTGACCGGACTCCATCATCCGGTCCACGAGATATGTGATCGCCGCGCCGGACAGCCCCATCCGCTGGCGTAGCTCACCAGACGTGATCGGATGACCGGTGGTTTCGGCGACCATGACGTGCAACAGCGCGCGAAAATCCGTGGGCCGCACATCGTGGACGACAGCGAAAGCCCGGCCGATCTGCTCGGATTCGGCCGTCAATACCCGCAGATCGGCCGAGATCTGTGACTCCAGCGTGGCTCGGCCGTCGGCGGTCTCATCAGAGCCCATGACGACTTGCAGTTTATCCGTATTCGAACATTACTTCAGTTGATTAATACTTAAATCATTGAAACACTCGAGGTGATGGTCCGGCTGCGTTGCCGTTGCGTGACGTGCCGCCGCTGAAGCCGAAGGGAGACAACGTGAATAAACCGACATGGGCTGCCACGACGCTTGCTGTTGCCGCAGCGGCCGGCATCGGAAGCCTAGCCAGCAGGCCGCAGGTCACCTCATGGTATTCGCGGCTGAAGAAACCCGCCTACGTGCCGCCCAACGCGGTGTTCCCGGTCGTCTGGACCTCGCTCTACACCGATATCGCGGCCACTTCCGCGTCGGCGATCGGCCGGCTGCGCGCAGCGGGGCGACACGGAGCCGACAAGGAGGCCCGCGATTACGTCGTCGCGCTCGGCGCCAACCTGATCCTCAACGCCGGTTGGAGTTGGCTGTTCTTCAGGTATCACAAACTCGGCTTATCGACGGTCGGCGCGGCGGTGCTGGCGGCCAGCAGCGCGGACCTGACCCGGCGGACCGCCCGGGCAGATCCGCGCGCCGGAGCCGCCCTGCTGCCGTATCCGCTCTGGTGTACCTTTGCCACCGCGATGTCCGGCCATATCTGGGTACTCAACCGGTCATGAGACGAAGAGCCCGGTAATGCCCGCATTGCTGTGGTTCCGCCGCGACCTGAGACTGCGTGACCTTCCCCCGCTGCTCAATGCCGTGGCCAACACCGAGGAGGTGCTTGCCTGCTTCGTGCTCGATCCGCGGCTGGAGGCGTCGTCGGGCGGACGCCGGATGCAGTTTCTGTGCGACTCGCTACGCCAACTGCGCGACGGCCTGGATGGTCGCCTGCTGGTGACACGTGGCCGACCCGAGGAGCGCATTCCCGCCATCGCCAAGGAAGTCGACGCGCGGTCGGTCCATGTCTCGGAGGACTTCGCGCCGTTCGGGCGGCGCCGCGACGATCGGGTGGCCGAAGCGCTGGATGACGTGCCGCTGGTGGCCACCGGATCGCCGTATCTGGTGTCGCCGGGTCGCGTCACCAAGGCCAATGGCGAGCCGTACAAGGTCTTCACCCCGTTCTTCAATCGGTGGCGCGAACTGGGGTGGCGCAAACCTGCGCGAACCGGCCCGAAATCGGCGAGCTGGGTCGATCCCGCCCAGTTGGGAAAAAGCGCCAACCCCGTTGACATACCCGATCCGGGCGTCGAGCTTGACCTGCCCGCCGGCGAAGCGGCCGCGGGGCGGCAATGGAAGGCGTTTGTCCACGACGGCCTGGATCGCTACTCCGATGACCGAAACAGGCCCGACCGCGAGGCCACCAGCCGGATGTCGGCGCACCTGAAGTTCGGCACCATCCACCCGCGAACGATGGCGGCCGATTTGGATCAGCGTCGCGCCGGAGCACGAGCATATTTGCGGCAGTTGGCATTTCGCGATTTCTATGCAGCGGTACTGCATCACTGGCCGGACAGCGCCTGGTGGAATTGGAACCGCGACTTCGACGCCATCCAGACCGACACCGGAGCGGAAGCCAAGCGACGCTTCAAGGCATGGAAAGCCGGCGAAACCGGATTTCCGATCGTCGACGCCGGCATGCGTCAGCTGAGCGAGAGCGGCTTCATGCACAACCGGGTACGGATGATCGTCGCCTCGTTTCTGGTCAAGGATCTGCACCTGCCGTGGCAGTGGGGCGCCCGTTGGTTCCTCGATCAGCTGGTCGACGGCGACATGGCCAACAACCAGCACGGCTGGCAGTGGTGCGCGGGTTGCGGCACCGATGCGGCGCCGTACTTCCGGGTGTTCAACCCGGCTACCCAAGCCGAGAAGTTCGATCCCTCAGGCGATTACATCCGTCGCTGGGTACCCGAGCTTGCCAACGTCCACGATGCCCATCTGACCACAGACGACCCGCCGCCCGGGTATTGCAAGCCGATCGTCGATCACGACACCGAGCGCAACGAAGCGCTGCGCCGCTACCGGGAGATCAACTGAGGGGTCTCAGCGGGCCGCCTTTTTGCGTTCGATATCGGCAAGCGCCGCCGCCAGTTCGGCGCGCTGGGCTGCCGACGTCTCCCATGCGAGCTGGCGGTTCTTGACCACCTTGGCCGGCGCGCCGACCGCGATCGAGTAGTCCGGCACATTGCCCTTGACCACGGCGTGCGATCCCAGCACGCAGCCTCGACCGACGGTGGTCCCGCGCAGCACGGTCACCTTGACTCCGACCCACGTGTCGGGCCCGATCCGGACCGGGGCCTTGACAATTCCCTGGTCCTTGATCGGCAGATTGATGTC
>Ga0335075_10008418_pt1 | contig 15790 bp, 13 predicted proteins | sample Lox_Sample_24_FD_206723 | JGI IMG/M metagenome (GOLD analysis project Ga0335075, IMG submission 206723) | Soil microbial communities from Loxahatchee National Wildlife Refuge, Florida, United States - Lox_Sample_2.4 | ecosystem: Environmental > Terrestrial > Soil > Wetlands | place: USA... | reverse complement strand
GTGATCACGCCGCTGGTGAATGCGCTTGCCGTCGGTACGACCGTCGATCCGACATATGCCATGGCCCTCGAGAACGAGCTGAGCGCGCTGCTCGACCGGGTCCCGTCCCTGAGCAGCTCCGCGACCGTGGCCACGGCCACCGAGGCGGCCTGCCAGGCGGCGCTCGGCAGCGCCGCGCTCACACTGAAATAACGCGGAACCAGGAGATCATCCGCCATGTTCATCAAAAAGAAGCTCCCCCGCCCGCACGCCCTGCACGAGCCGATCCTGCACGCCGACCACAGGCGTCCGGTCACGCGCCGCGAGCTCCTGTCCGCGGGCCTGATGGGCACCACGGGCATGATCATGGCGCCGGCCTGGCTGGCGTCGTTGCTCAAGCCCGGCAAGGCGAGCGGGCAAACCATCCCTCTGGACAGCGACATCCAGGCGCTGTTGCAGGCCAGCCAGTGCAACGTCAGTCAGGGCGCCGGCCTGATACCGTTCATCTGCTTCGACCTCGCCGGCGGCGCGAACCTCGTCGGCTCCGAAGTCATCGTCGGTGTCCAGGGCGGCCAGGCGAATTTCCTCTCGGCCGCGGGCTACGGCAAGATGGGTGTTCCGGGCAACATGGTGCCCACCGCGAGCGGCTTCACCACCAGCGTCCTCGGCCTCCTCTGGCACTCGGATGGGGCGATCATGCGCGGCATCACGTCCGTGGCCAGCGCCGCTACGACCGCCGGCGTCAACGGGGCGGTGTTCCCGGCGATGTCGGAGAACGATACCGACATCAATCCGCACAACCCCATGTACGGCATCGCGCAGGTGGGCGCGAACGGATCGCTGCTGACCCTCGTCGGCACCGAGCCCACGGTCTCGGGCGGCAATTCCGTCGCGCCGCCGGATCTCGGTGGTGTTGCCATCAACTCCGCGCTGCAGCCGAGCGTCATCGATCAGCCGAGCGACGCCGTCGGCCTGGTGAGCTCGGGCGGCGCCAGCGCCACCGCGCTCTCGGTGGGCGTGCAGGAATCCCAGGAGCGCATCAGCGCCGGCACCGCGCTCTACAACCCGGGCGCTACCGACCCCACGGCCTCCTTCACCGGAGTTCTCACCGAGCCGACCGCCAGCACGCCGGGCGTACAGCTCTACACGAGCGCCGACCCGACGCAGTTGGCCGACGACGGTGTACTGAAAAACCAGGTACGCTGCAGCTACGTGAAAGCCGCGAGCAACGCGGCGTCGTTCGGTAATCCGTCGGATCTCGATCCCACGCAGGACCAGAACATCGTCGGCGGCGCGACCCCGATCTTCACCGCCTCGCAGTTCAGCGATCCCGACGTCGCCATGACCGCCTCGATCATGAAGCTGGTGTTGAACGGCTACGCCGGCGCGGGCACGATCGCGCTCAGCGGATTCGACTATCACGACAACACGCGCGCGACCGGCGAGACACGCAACTTCCAGGCGGGGCAGATGATCGGTGCCGTGCTCGAGTACGCCGCGCGTCTCGGCAAGCCCGTCATGATCTACGTGATCAGCGACGGCTCGCTCACCTCGAGCAGCATGGTCGACACGACGCCGGCGGGCCGCGACAAGCTCGCCTGGCAGGGCGACTCCTCGGCGGTCGCATCCACCTTCTTCCTGGTCTACAGCCCGAAGGGTCGGCCGCAGCCGGTGGGCGGAGCGGCCAGCCAGCAGATCGGCTACTTCACCTCCGACGGCGCGGTCGTCAGCACCTCGAGCCCCGGCGCCAGCTCGGTCGAGCAGCTGGTCGAGATGCTGGTCCTCAACTACATGGCGCTGCAGGGCGTGGAGGGCGAGTTCAGCACTCTCTTCCCGCAGCAGGGGCTCGGCTCCCCGAGCGACCAGGCCGCCCTCATCGCGTTCCCCTCGATCGTTTGAGATGCCGGGTCAGCGACAAAACGGAGCGCTGCGGCCTTGGCGCGCGCTGGCCGCGGCGCTGGCGATCGTGTGGGCCCTGCCGGCCCCGGCCACGCGGTTTCACGCCGTACCGGGTGTCGCGGCGCCGGATTTCGCCCTACGGGCCGTGGCCGGACCCAACGTGCGGCTGTCGGAGCACATCGGCCAGGTCGTCGTAGTGTCGTTCTGGGGCAGCGACTGCGATGCCTGCAGGGCCCAGCTCCTGGCCCTGCAGCGGGATTTCAGCAGCTACCGGGCACAGGGTCTGCACGTCTACGGGGTGGAGGTCGCCGACGATCAGGCTGCGGCGCTGCGCTTCGCGCGCGGGACGCATGTCACATTTCCGCTGCTGCTCGACCCGGCCAAGACCGTCGCCCGGCTCTATGACGTCGACAACCTGCCGCTGACGGTGTTGATCGATCGCGACGGAAAAATTCGTCAGGTAGTGCGCGACTTCAATGAAACGAGTCGCCGAGCCTGCGAGGATGAGCTGCGCACGCTCCTGGCCGAATGAACGGACCGCAACCATGCCCGATGTCCCGTCGCCTCTCGTACGCTGGCCGGCACGCCGGCTGGCCGGCAGGTGTTTGACCGCGAAAGTCGCGTTGCTCGCCGGGTTCCTTGCCCTGCAGGCTACTGCCGGCGCCGCGCTCGCACAGACCGCCGCTCCCGCCGCCTCGTCGCCGCCCGCTGCTGCACAGCCCTCGGGCGGCGTGGATGAGCAGGTGCAGTCGCTGAAAAGCGACGTCCTCGATCTCAACCGCGATCTCTTCGTGCTCGAGCAGGAGCTGCTCTACCCGGCCAACACCCAGGTGGCCGTGTTCGTCTCCATGGACGCGGGTACGTTCTTCGCTCTCGACTCGGTGCAACTCAAGATAGACGGCAAGGAAGTTGCCAACTACCTGTACACTCCCAGGGAGACCCACGCACTGGTGCAGGGCGGGGTGCAGCGGCTCTATGTCGGCAACCTCAAAGTCGGCAAGCACGAGCTCGTGGCCTTCTTCACCGGCAAGGGACCGCACGACCTCGACTACACGCGCGGCGCCACTTTGGACTTCCAGAAGGACATCGGCGCGAAATACCTCGAGCTCACGATCACCGACGATCAAAGCAAGCTCCAGCCGCAATTCCGGATCAAGGACTGGGAGTAACGCTTGGTCCGCTCGGCGTGCCTGTGCGTCCTCGCCGCCGTGACGCTGCTCGCCGCAGCGGCGCCGGCCGCGGCACGGGTGCACGACCCGGAGGCGCTTCCCGAGGTGCGTATCCAGGACCTGCCGTACGGCGATGTGCTCTTCTACTACTACCAGGGCAAGGACTTCCAAGCGGCCACACGGCTCCTCGCCTACGACCACTGGCAGGGGCTGCCGCACCACGAAGCCGACGCACGGCTGCTGCTCGCCGGGCTCTATCTCTCGCTCGGGATGTATGAACGGGCGGACCGGTCCTTCGAAGAGCTGCTGACGAGCGATGTGCCCACGGGCGTGCGCAATCGCGCCTGGCTCTATCTCGGCCAGATGCTCTATGCCCGCGGACAGTATGTCGAGGCGGAGCGGGACCTGACCCGCATCAGCGAGCGGATGTCGCCGCAGCTCGAGCCGCAGAAGGAGCTGCTGCTCGCCAACGTATGGATGCACGAAGGCCGCTTCGACCGCGCCGCCCAGTTGCTGGCGAATTGGCGCGGCTCGCAACAGGGGTGGACAGCGTACGCCCGACTCAACCTCGGCATAGCGCTGGTGCGTCAGGACCGGTTGGCCGAGGCGGCGCCCGTCCTTACCTCCGTCGGCACCATGTACGCGCTCGCTCCCGAGATGCTGGCGCTCAAGGACCGCGCCAATCTGGCGCTCGGCCTCGCTTACATGCAGGCCAAACAGCCCGCGCTGGCGCGCGAGGCACTCGACCGCGTAAGGCTCGACGGACCTTTCTCCAGCGAAGCGCTGCTCGCTGCCGGATGGGCGGAGGCTGCGGACGGCAATTACCGCGCCGCGCTCACTCCATGGCTGGCGCTCCAAGCCCGCGGCGCGTCGGACCCGGCGGTCCAGGAGGCCGATCTCACCGTGCCATACGCCTTCGTGGAGCTGAAAGCACCCGGGCAGGCAGCGCAGTACTACCGGACCGCCTTGCGCTCGTACGATGAGGAGTCGGACCGGATCGACGGGGCTATTGCCCGCATCCGCGGCGGCAGCCTTCTCACCGAGCTCCTCGCCCGCGAAAGCGATGCCGCCGAGTCCGGCGACGTTGGCAACGACCCGCTCGATGACGACGCGCTGCCGGACCGGCTGGGGTACGGTTGGTTCTGGCAGCTCGGCAATGTCCCGGACGATGCGGAGTCGCACTATCTGTACGCGGTGTTCGCCGGCTCCGGCTTCCAGGAGGGGCTGAGGAACTATCGCGATCTCAAGCTCATGGGGCGGATGCTCGGGCAATGGTCGACGAGCATGGACGCATTCCAGGAGATGATCGCGGCGCGCCGCCGCGCCTTCGCCGAGCGCCTCCCCAAGGTCGACGGGCTGCTCACTTCCGGCAAGCTGGAGACTCTGCAGAAGGAGCGCGTCGCGCTTGCGGGCCGCCTCGAGCAGGTGGCGACCACCCGGGATGTAGCGGCGCTCGCGCCACCGGACCAGGCGGCGCAATGGGCGCGCGTGCAACGTGACCAGGCGATGCTCGCCCACGATCCTGACACGCCGGCTTACGCCAAGCTCCGCGAGCGTCTGGCCATGGTCCGTGGAGTGTTGCTCTATCAGATGGACCAGGAGTTCGCGGCGCGCCTGTGGAGCGAGCGCAAGGCGCTGCGGACCCTGGATGTCGCGTTGGCACGGGCGCAACAGGGTTGGAGTCAGCTCGAGACCGGGCGGCAGGCGCTGCCGGTGGAGACCGGTGGTTTCGCGGAACGGGTGGGCGCCCTGCAGCAGCGCGTCGGCGCGCTCCAGGTGCGGCTCGCGGCGGCCGAGACGGCCCAGAGCCACGCGCTGGCCGAGCTGGCCGTTGCGGACCTCGAGCAACAGAAGGAGCGGCTGCAGGGCTACCGGGTCCAGGCACAGTTCGCCCTCGCGACGATATACGACCAGGCGGCTCATGCCGGCGGCAGCAGCAAAGCGTCCGCGCTCGCCCCGGCGCCGGTTACCTCGCCTGGAGGACCGACGCCGTGAAGTCCGCCCGCCCGTTACTCGCCCTGCTCGCAGTGGTGACCGCCTGTCTGGCGCTGTGTCCGGTTGCCGAGCCGCGGGGCAGCGATCCCGCCAATCCACCGACCATTCAGGATCTCGAATCCCATCCTACTCAGGTCGTGCCGGGAGGCGAGGTCAACGCCACCGACTCGAGCGCCATGGCGAGCTACCGCAAATTCCTCGCGCTGCAGGCGACCGATCCGAAGCTGCGGGCGGAGGCGCTGCGCCGGCTGGGGGACCTCAATCTCGATGCCGGGGAGCTGCAGCGCATGGAGAGCGAGCTCTCTTCCATCGACGTGCACGGGGCCGAGGCCATCAAGCTCTATACGACGCTGCTTGCCGTTTACCCCAACTACACGCACAACGACGAAGTGCTCTATCAGCTTGCGCGGGCCTATGACACCACGGGCCAGCCGGATCAGGCGCTGCACACTCTCGACCTCATCGTGCAGCGCTATCCCGCCGCCCCGGACATAGACGAGGTACAGTTCCGGCGCGGCGAGCTGCTCTTCTCGGCCCGTCGCTACCCCGAGGCGCAGCGGGCTTATGCGGCGGTCATCGCCCGCGGCGCGTCGTCGCCCTACTACGTGCAGAGCCTCTACAAGGGTGGCTGGTCGCTCTACAAGGAGGCCATGCCGGAGCGGAGCCTGCCGGTGTTCGCACAACTGCTCGACATCGAGTTGCTGGGGTTGGACGGCCGCGTCCGCGCGCTGACCGACCTGCGGCGCGCGGATCGCGAGCTGGTCGAGGACTCGCTGCGCGTCATGAGCATCACGTTCTCCGAGGACTCCGGCGCGCAGTCGATCGATCGGTTCGTGGGTCATTACGGTGCCCGCCCGTACGACTCGCTGCTCTACTCGAGGCTGGGCGATCTTTACGTCTCGAAGCAGCGTTACCAGGACGCCGCTGCGACTTACCTGTCTTATGTCGACAGCAATCCGCAATCCGATGCGGCTCCGGACCTCGCGGCCCGGGCCATACGGGCCTATTCCAAGGGAGGCTTCAGCCAGCTCGTCTTCCAGGCGAAGCGGGACTATGCCGTGCACTATGGGTTCGACACCGCTTATTGGCGCACGCACAGGCGGGCCGATCACCCCGAGGTCGTCGCGGAGCTCGAGACCGACCTCAGGGACGTAGCGACCTATGATCATGCGATGGCCCAGCGCACTCACGATGTTCGTGATTACGCCGAGGCGGCGCGATGGTATCGGCAGTATCTCGACTCGTTCCCAGCGGCACCTGATGCGGTGGAGTTGAATCACCGGCTTGCAGACGCGTTGTACGCCGCACAGAACTACGCCGAGGCGGCGACGGAGTACGAGCACACGGCTTATGACTACCCGCACAATCCGCAATCGGAGAGCGCGGGCTACGCTGCGTTGACGGCGTATCAGAAGGCCGAGTCGGGATTGAGCGGCAGCGCGCTGGCGGACCTGAAGCGGCGCGCAATCGATTCCGGCGTAAAGTTCGCGCAGACGTATCCGGATCATCCGGACAGCGCCGGGGTGCTGACGCGTGCCGATGAGGCGGTGTTTGCCGCAGGGGACCTGCCGCGCGCGGTGCAGATCGCCGGCATACTGCTGGCGCGCAATCCGCCAGCCGACGAGCCAAAGCGGCGCATAGCCTGGACCATCATCGGTGAGGCGGACTACAACCAGGGCAAGTTCGCCGCGGCGGAGCCGGCATTCATCCAGGCCCGCCAGCTCGTAGCTTCCGACCCGAAGATGAGCGCCGACCTCACGGAGCGCATCGCCGCGTCCGTGTACCGGCAGGGCGCCGCGAAACGGCAGGCGGGCGATGGCGACGGCGCCGTTCAGGATTTCCTCCGCGTCGAGCAGGTTGCCCCCAGCTCGACCATCTGCGCGACTGCGCTCTATGACGCCTCCGCAGAGCTCATCCGGCTGCAGGAGTGGGGTCGCGCGGTCCAGGTGCTGCAGGACTTTCGCGCGCGATTCCCCCACCATTCCCTCGCGACCGATGTCGACGCCAAGCTGGCGGTGGCTTACGCGGGCGCCAACCAGCCCATGCAGGCGGCACAGCAGTTCGAGACGATCGCCGCGGAGCCGGCGCAGGCACTGGCGGTCAGGAAGGAGGCGTTGCGCCGGGCGGCGGATCTCTATGCCCGCGCGAATGACATGCCGCGGGCGACGGCGGTGCTCGAGAAGCTCATAGCGCAGTATCCAACACCCATCGCGGATGCGGAGGAGGAGCGCCAGCGGCTGGCCGACTATGCCGTCAAGGACGGCGACCTGTCCGGGCGTGACCACTGGTATCGGGAGATCGTGAGGGCGGACGCGGAAGCCGGCACGCAGCGCACGCCGCGGACACACTATCTCGCCGCGAAGGCGCAACTGGCGCTCGCCGCGGAGCCGCGCGATGAGTTTCGCGCCATTCGCCTGACGCTGCCACTCGTGCGGACGCTGAAAGCCAAGCGCAGAGCGATGCAGGGTGCGATGGCGGCCTACCGGCTGGCGGCCGCATACGGCGTGGCCGAGGTCACGACGGCGGCCACCTACGAGATGGCGGGTCTCTACCAGACGCTGGCGCAGGATTTGCTCGCTTCCGAGCGGCCGCGCCACATGACCGCCGAGGAGCTCGATGAATACAACTCCCTGCTCGAGGACCAGGTGTTCCCCTTCGAGGAGCAGGCCATCAAGGTGTACGGCCTGAATGCGGCACGGGCGAGCCAGGGCGTCTACGACGAGTGGGTGCGCAAGAGCTTCGCTGCGCTGGCGCAGTTGGATCCGGCGCGCTATGGCAAGACAGAGCTGATGTCAGATGTGGTCACGACGCTCAATTGAGATCCTCATCGGTGCGACACTGCTCGTCGCCGTGTCGGCGTGCGCCGTCACTCCGAAGCGGGCGGCGCAGCCTGCGCGGACGGCGAGCGCGGGTGCGCAGCAGGCGGCCGCGGCCAAGCCGGGTCGGCCGCCGATACCGGCCGAGGCGCAGGCGGAGTTCGACGAGGCGCTGGCACTGGCTCGCGCCGGTAACGACGGCGCGGCGCGGGCGCAGCTCGCGCGCCTCGCGCGCCAGTACCCGCAGTTCTGCACGCCACTCGTGAACCTCGGGATTCTCTATCGCAGGAGCGGTAACCTCGATGCGGCGGCGCACGCCCTGCAGCAGGCAGTTGCGCGCGACCCGCACAGCGCGCTCGCGTGGACCGAGCTCGGCGTCACGCAGCGCCTCGGCGGCAGGTTTCAGGACGCCGACCAATCCTACACGCGCGCGATCGCCGCGGATCCCAGCTACGCGCCCGCCTATCGCGACCGTGGAGTGCTGCGCGATCTGTATCTCGAGCAGCCGGCGGCCGCGCTCGGAGACTTCGAGCAGTATCGCAAGCTCGCCGGCCAGGACAAGCCGGTCGTCATGTGGATCGCAGAGCTGCAACACCGTACCGGAATCAAGGAGCCGCCCGCAAGCGAGCGCCCGGCAGCCGCGGCGGGCGTGAGTGCCCAGTCGCCCGCGCCGGCCACCGCCGCTGCGGCTCCTCAGCCACAGGCGAGGAACTGACATGCGCCCGTCAATACCGCTCCTGCTAGGCGCTCTGCTGGCGATTGCGTCCAACGTCCGGGCACAGTCGGTCGCGAAGCCATCGGCACCCACGCAACCACCCGCCGCGGCGGCGCGCGCGCCAAAGGCGGCTCACCCGGCGCGGCCCTCACACAAGCAGCGAGCGGCGCGGATCGCCGAGACCGCACATGCGAGTGCACCGCGCAGCACGCCCGCGGGCGTGGCCCTGGGTGCGACCGACATCACTGGCAACAAGGAGCTGCCCAAGGTGATGGTCATCGTCCCGTGGAAGGACTCCCTGGGTGCGGGCGGTGTGATCAAGCCCACGGACAGCCTGATGGACGATGTGCTGCAACCGGTGGACCGTGGGGTGTTTCAGCGCCAGATCCGCTATTACGGGCAGCTCGACGCGCCGGCGCCGGCGGCGAGCCGGGTGGTGCCAGTTGGCGACAGCCAATGAAAGTGGGAGCGGCATCGCAGCTTTTTCGGGTGCCGTCAGTCAGTTTGGGCGGGTCCGGGCCGACAACCGGCCGGACCTCGGGGTGGGTCTCACGCGGAGTGTCATCATGGGTCTCTGGAGCTTGATCGTCAGATTCTTTCAGGGCGGCGGGGACTTCATGTACCCGATCGCCGTGGTGCTCGTGCTCGGCGCGGCAATCGCGCTCGAGCGCTACATCTACCTGACCTACATGGCGGCGCGCAACCGCAGCACGTGGAACGAGATCGTGCCGCTGCTCGCGCAGGGCAACTTCCGCCAGGTAGTGCAGGTCACCTCGAAGTCCGACACCCTGGTCGGGCACATCCTCGACTACGGCCTGGCGCGCGTCCAGTCCGCCCGCCGGCGGGACGACATCGAGAAGGCCATGGAGGAGAGCATGATGGAAGTCGTGCCCCGCCTCGAGAAGCGCACCCACTACATCGCGACTTTCGCCAACCTCGCCACTCTCCTCGGGCTCCTGGGCACCGTCATGGGTCTCATCAGGGCCTTCGCGGCGGTTGCGACCATCGATCCGGCGCAGAAGGCCAACCTGCTGTCGGCGAGCATCTCGGTGGCGATGAACTGTACCGCTTTCGGCCTGATGACGGCGGTGCCGCTCCTCCTCATACACGCCGTGCTGCAGACCAAGACCACGGAGCTGATCGACAGCCTCGAGATGGCATCGGTGAAGTTCCTGAACGCCATCACCGAGCGCAAGGCGCCGACGGTGTCTGCGCAGCCCGCCGCCAGGGGCGCAGCCCCGGCCCCGGCCGTGGCCTGATCCGGCCGCCGTTCGCGTCGCACAGCAACCGACTGGGAGACCCCGATGCGCCGCTCCTATCAGGCGCGCAAGCTCCTGAGGCACCAGCGCAAGTCAGCCGGGCTGATGCTCGTGTCGATGATCGACATCTTCACGGTGCTGGTCACGTTCCTGCTCATGACCGCCGTGTTTTCCCATACGGTGATTCTGCAGCTGCACCTGCCGGCGCCGCAGTCGCAGTTCCGCGAGCCGCCGCCGGGCCTCGTGCTGGAGGTGATGGTGCGCAAGGACCTGCTGCAGGTCGCGGACCGCAACAGCGGGCCGCTCGCCACTTTCCCCAACAATGCACAGGGCTATGACTATGCGGGACTCACCGATTACCTGGAGCAGGTCAAGGCCCGCTTCCCGAACATGACCGCGGCCAGCATCCTGCTCGAGCCGGACACGCCTTACGACATCCTGGTGCAGGTGATGGATCACGTGCGCGTCTTCGAGGCGAACAACGGGTTGAGCACCGTGCAGGCGGAGCTCTTTCCGGACATCTCCGTCGGCGATGCGCCGCCGGTCGCGCAGGTGACACGATGAGCATGTCCAATCGTGCACGCCGGATGGCGCAGCATCACGTCCGCCATCGGGCCGACGCGGAGCTCAACCTGGTTCCGTTCATCGATATCCTCACGGTGATGGTCGCGTTCCTGCTGGTGTACGCGACCCAGGTGGAGGTGATCCACAACGCCAAGGCCATTCCCCTGCCGGAATCGATCGCGCAACAGTCGCCGCACCCCACGGTGGTGGTGACCGTCACGAAGAGCGATATCTACGTGCAGGGCCAACGCGTAGCCACGGTCCCGCAGGTCCTCGCACAGACCGGCGACGAGATCGCCTCGCTCAGGGTCGCTCTCGACAGTCAACAGGTCGTCGGGGCGACGACCACCGGCGCGGACCCCGCGCATCGGGAACTGACCATCATGGCGGACAAGACGTTGCCTTACGAGGTGTTGAAGAAGATCATGTCGACCTGCACCGACGCCGACTACAGCCACATCGCGCTGGCTGTGCTCGAGAAGGAAAAGGCGGTGACTGCCGCCGAGCTGAGATCGTCCTGATTGCCATGACCCTTGCCGCCTATCACCGTGTTTACGAGCTCGCTTGGGACGGGGATCCCGAGTCCAGCCGGCGTTTTCGACGCATTCTGCGCACGCTGCTCATCATCGTCGCGATCCTCGGAGTGGCGATCCCGCTGTTGCCGACGCCCGAACCGACGGCCGTGGAGACGGAGGTTCCGCCGCAGCTCGCGCGGATCATGATCGAGCAAAAATTGAAGCCACCGGCGCCTCCGAAGCCGGTCGAGAAGCCGAGAGTCACGCCGCGGCTGGCTGCAAAGGAGACCGTCCGGCCGGCCCCCGAGCGTGCCGATCTCGCGCGCGAGCGCGCTGAGCGTTCCATCGACAAATTCAAGGACCAGCTCGCTGCGTTGCGCCAGCAGATGTCGGATACGCCCGACGAGACCCAGAATCTGACCGGCGCGGTCCACGCCGAATCTCATGCCGAGCGCTCTCTCATCACCTCGCAGGCGGGTGAGGCGAGCGCGGGGATAACATCCGCGCCAATGAGCCGCGGCTTCGGCGGCGGCGCCGGCTCGTTGCATGGAACGGATGCCGCAAGGGTTACCTCCTCCATCATGCAGTCGGGCCTCAACGCCGGCGCGCCGTCCAACGGCCGGGGTGGCTCCGCCGGCCGCTCGGAGGAGGAGATAGCCATGGTCTTCGACCGCAACAAGGGGGCGATCTACGCCCTGTACGAGCGCGCGCTGCGCATGAATCCGATGTTGCAGGGCAAGCTCGTGATACAGTTCACCATCGCTCCGAGCGGTGAGGTGACGCGGTGCCGAGTCGTCTCGAGCGAGCTGCACGATCCCGCCCTCGAGCGCGAGATCGTCGCGCGCGTGATGCTGTTTCGCTTCGAGCCGGAAAAGGTTGATCCGACTACCGCGACCAAGCCGATCGACTTCTTCCCGGCCTGACGTCCGGGGGATCAATGAAAAGTAGTGACGGAATATGCGGCGCGCAGGCGGCCGCACGGCGGCAGGCGTGGTGGGACCCACGACGTGCGGCCCTCGCCGGCTGCATCCTCTGTCTGGCCGCGGCGCCCGCGCCCGCCCAGGCAGCGTGGTATTCCCGCACCGAAACGATCATGACCACGAGCATCTACGTCGAGCTGTGGGACACCAATCCGACCCACGCCAACGCAGCGATCGACGCCGTGATGGCGGAGATGCATCATGTCGACGATGTGATGAGTGACTTCAAGCCCGATAGCGAGCTCTCACAGATCAACGAGCATGGAGCGGAGCATCCGGTAGTGGTGAGCCCGGAGCTCTACAACCTCATCAAGCTGTCGACACATTACTCGCAGATCACCGACGGCGCGTTCGACATCACCATGGAGTCCGTGTGGAAGCTTTATGACTTCCGGCGCCACATCCATCCGACAGATGCCCAGATCCAGGCCCTTTTACCGACTATCGGCTGGCGCCAGCTGATCCTCGATGACCGCCATCACAGCGTCGGCTTCGCCCGCCCCGGCATGGCGATCGGCCTCGGCGGCATCGCCAAGGGCTATGTGGTCGACCAGGGCATCTACATCCTGCAGGCGATGGGCATCCGGCACGCGCTCGTGACCGCCGGGGGCGATACCCGGATCCTCGGCGATCGCAGGGGCCGGCCCTGGATGGTCGCGATCAGGGACCCGTGGGATCTGAACAAGATCGTGACCATGGTGCCGATCACGAACGAAGCCGTCTCCACCTCGGGGGATTACTACCGCGGCTTCGTGCAGAACGGGGTGCGCTACGATCACATCATCAGTCCGTTCACCGGACACTCCGCACAGCTCGTGCGCAGCGCTTCGATCATCGCGCCTACGGCGACGCAGACCGACGGCATGTCGAAGACGGCTTTCGTGCTCGGCCCGGCGAAGACGCTGGCGATCATCAACAGCATGCCGCAGTACGATGCGATCTTCATCGACCCCGAGGGGCGCGTCATTTATTCCAAGGGGCTGGCGCCGCCGCCCGGGGCACCCCCGCCCGCGCCGGCTCCGGAGTCTCCGCTAGCTCTCGGCGCGAGCGCTCCCGGCCAGTAGTGCGAGGGACTCGCCCGTCAGGCGAAAGGTGGTCCACTCGTCCATGGGCATGGCGCCGAGGCTGCGATAGAAGCCGATGGACGGCTCGTTCCAGTCGAGCACCGCCCATTCCAGCCGCGCGCAGCGCCGCTCCACCGCCGTGCGCGCGAGATGAGCGAGCAGCTGCCTGCCGATGCCGCGGCCGCGGGCCTCCGGGCGCACGAAGAGATCCTCCAGGTAGATTCCCGGACGACCCTTGAAGGTCGAGAAGTTGTGGAAGAAGAGAGCGAAGCCCACGGGCTCGCCGCCGACGCAGGCGAACACCACCTCGGCGTAACGGCGTTCGCCGAAGAGCGCGTCGCGCAACTGCGCCTCGGAGGCCGCTACCTCGTGCTCCAGCCGCTCGTAGCGTGCGAGCTCGCGGATGAATTCCAGCACGAGGGGGACGTCGTCGCGGTTTGCCGGCCGGATCGTGATGGTGTCGCTCATTGGGCTCCCGTGTTGGCTTGCCGTCAGGCGATGCTCTGCAGCCCCTGCGCAATGCCGCCCGCGCTGGCGAGCAGCGCCTCGAAGAGATCGCGGTCGCTGCGGCCGCCGGCGCGCCAGCGCTGCAACAGGTCCACCTGCATGAGGTTCATAGGATCGATATAGGGATTGCGCAGCCTGATGGAGCGCTGCAGCGTGGGCTCGCCGTCGAGGAGGCTCGTGGTGCCCTTGAGCGACAGCACGCGTTCGCGCGCCTTCTCGTACTCTGCGCGGATCGCGGCCGAGAATCGCCGCAGCGGCTCCGGCACGAGCACGTCATAGGCGGCCGCGATCTCGAGATCGGCGCGGGCGAGCATCGCCTCCACGTCATCGATCAGGCTGCGCAGGAAGAACCACTCCGCGTACGCGGCGCGCATCCGCTCCGCCCCGTGCCGCTCGATGGCGGCGGTAAGCCCGCTGCCCGCGCCGAACCAGCCGGGCAGCATGTGGCGCGTCTGCGTCCAGGCAAACACCCAAGGGACCGGCAGCAGGCCCTCTATGCTGCGGCCGTCCTCGCGGTGCACCGGTCTCGAGCCGACCTGCATCCGCTCGATGACGTCGATGGGTGTCACGGCCCGGAAGTAATCGTGAAACTCGCGCTCGCGGTAGACGAGCTGCCGGTAGGCCTCCCGGCTTGCCTCGGCCAATGTCGCGGCGCACTCGAGGTGCGCCGCCGACTGCCGCTGCGAGCTGGTTTCCTGGTCGGCGGCCTCGCGGCTCGACACGGTCGCGAGGCTCAACGCATTGAAGGCACGCTCCAGCGTCCGCATCGCGATCGGCCTGAGACCATAGCCCTGCTTGACCGTCTCACCCTGCTCGCGGACGCGCAGGATCCCGTTGAGGGCGCCTGGCGGAGCCGCTTTGACCAGGGCATCGATGCGACCGCCGCCGCGAGCGATGCTGCCACCGCGCGCATGGAACACGATGTATCTCTCGCCGTCGTGTTCGTGCATCTGCGCGAGCGCGCGCTGCGCCTGATCGATGGCGAAGCGCGATGCGCACAGTCCGCCCTCCTTGTTGCTGTCGGAGTAACCGAGCAACACACACTGGCGCCGGTCGTGAGCCTCGAGATGGCGCCGATAGACGGGCTCGCTGAGGAGCCCGCCCAGGATGTCACCGCATCGCTCCAACGCGTCCAGGGACTCGAATTGGGGCGCGATGTCGAGCGCGACCTGGCCGGTGCGCTTGTCGTACACCGACGCCCAGCGCGCGAGGGTCAGGGCCGCGAGCACATCATCGGCGCCGCGCGCCCCGCTTACTATGAAATAACCAACGGCCTCCGGTCCGTAGCGATGCCTGGCCTGGGCGAACGCCTCGAAGACCGCGAGATTGCGTTTGCCGAGCGCGTCGAGCTCGGCTCTTGGGCCTGCATCCTTCTCCAGCATCTGCGCGAGCAGTCGGCGCCGCTCGGCGCCGGAACGTCCGAGCCAGTTGGGATCGTCGATGCCGCGCGCGATGCTCTCGTGGAGCACTCCCGCATGCTGGCGGACGTCGAGGCTGGCCAGGTGGAAGCCGAAGGTGTCGATGCGGCGCAGGAGCCTGCGAATGTAGAAAAGCCCGGCATTGGCGCCCTTATTGGCGGCGAGACTCGCGGCGATGAGCTTCACGTCGTCGCGGAACTGGCGCGCGCTCTCGTAGCCGTTGGCGCGTCCCTCGTAGGCCAGGCGGAGCCGCTCGCCGATCTGCGCCAGAAATACGCGATACGGCATGCGGTCGTGCCGCGCCGGAGTCATGCTGCGCGCGCCAGGCGCCAGCGTCATGTAATCCTCCATCCGCTGAGTCAGCTCCGCGGATACCGCTATGCGTCCCGCGCTCTGGGAAAGTCTTTGAGAGAGCGTGCCGCAGTCCTCGAAATAGCTGTTGAGGATCCTCTGCTGCTGCCGGGCGAGCGTCTCGCGAATCGTCTTGGCGTGCACGTCCGGATTGCCGTCCATGTCGCCACCGACCCAGGAGCCGAAGCGCAGGATGGCCGGCAGCTCGATGGAATCGGCGGGAACGCCATAACGCTTCTCGAGTGCCTGGGCGATCTCCTCGTAGAAGGCGGGCACTACGCGATAGAGAATCTCGATCAGATAAAAGAGGGCCTGCTCGCGCTCGTCGCCGACGGTCAGCCGCTCACGCGGCAGTTCCTCGGTCTGCCAGGCAGTGGTCAGCTCGATCCGGATGCTGCTCCAGAGATTGCGCGAATCCTGCGGTGTCAGCAACGGGTCGAGCCGGTCGAGCAGGTGCTGCGCGACCCGCTGCTGCTTGCGCAGCAGCGTGCGGCGGGTCGATTCCATGGAATGCGCGGCGAACACGGGCTCGATGCGCAGGCTGGCGAGCAGCGACAGC
>Ga0335075_10008416_pt1 | contig 15794 bp, 17 predicted proteins | sample Lox_Sample_24_FD_206723 | JGI IMG/M metagenome (GOLD analysis project Ga0335075, IMG submission 206723) | Soil microbial communities from Loxahatchee National Wildlife Refuge, Florida, United States - Lox_Sample_2.4 | ecosystem: Environmental > Terrestrial > Soil > Wetlands | place: USA... | reverse complement strand
ATGGGATTTGCTGCTCAGCTCACCGAGATCTTACACGCTTTGCCCTCTTCTCGGCAAACCCTCTTGCTCTCCGCGACTCTCCCAAAGTCATTGGTAGAATTCGCTAGGGCTGGCTTGCAGGAGCCAAGTCTCGTCCGTCTTGATGCGGAGAGCAAGATATCACCAGATCTTGAGAGTGCTTTCTTTAGTGTTAAAAGCGCCGAGAAGGAGGGAGCTCTGCTACTCATTTTACATGATCTTATTAAGATGCCAACAGGGCCCACCGAAGCGGCGAGGAACGTTACCGACATAGCTGGGAAGAAGAGGAAACGTGGAGTTGATAATTCAAGCTCTAAGCAAAAGCCCACAGAGCATTCTACAATCATCTTTACCGCTACAAAACATCATGTTGATTACCTGGCAACACTTCTAAGACTTTCCGGTTTTGCAGTTTCTCATGCTTATGGATCTCTTGACCAAACAGCTCGCAAGATGCAGGTGGAGGACTTTCGCACCGGCATGACCAATATTCTGGTAGTGACAGACGTCGCTGCCAGAGGCATTGATATACCAGTACTTGCAAACGTGATCAACTATGACTTTCCCCCGCAGCCTAAAATCTTCGTCCATCGAGTGGGGCGAACAGCAAGAGCAGGTCAGCGTGGTTGGAGTTACAGCCTCGTGAAAGATACAGATGCCCCATATCTCTTAGACTTACAGTTGTTCCTCGCAAAACGATTGTTGCTCGGCCGTGAGGGTGGGGATAGTCTCAATTATGCTGAGGATGTCATAATAGGGTCATTGGCCAGAGATAGATTAGAGAGCAATTCCGAGTGGGTTACAAAACTTCTAAGCGACAATGACGACCTTACTGCACTTCGTGCTGTGGCTGGGAAAGGAGAGCGCTTGTACATTAAGACACGCAACTCGGCGTCCAGTGAAAGTGCCAAGAGAGGTAAAGATGTCGTGGCTTCCAAGGGATGGGCTCAACTGCACCCTTTATTCAATAACGACACGAATAATGCGGAACAGGAAAGAATTAATATGCTTGCACGTATCAGTGGTTTCCGACCCCAAGAGACAGTGTTTGAAATTGGAACAAGAGGCAAGGCAGGCCATAGTGAGGCTGCAGAAGTCATGAGAAAACGAAGAGAGAAGATCGTTCCGCGAAGGCGAAAGGAGAGGGACGAGAAGGCTCTAGATAGCCAGGAGGAAAATGTGATTGAAAGTCATGCTGATGTAGATGGCGATGAAGATGATATGGGAGTTGTCATTACGGGTGATGATAATGATGCTGACATGACAGAAGCCTCCGATGAAGAGCTCGAAGTTACATTCTCCAAATCTACGCAAAAGGGGAAAGGGAGGACTCTCTCTTGGAAGGATTCCGAAAATTTCATGTCCTACACCCCCAAAACAATCAACACAGTTGAAGAACGCGGCTATGGAGTCCACTCGGGGTCATATAACACTGCCTCTCAAAATTCCAACTTTGTCGAAGCTGCAAGGGATGTCACAATGGATCTAACAAACGACGACACGGCAAAAGCATTTGGAGTGCCTAGCCGCGCAAAGGGAATGCGCTGGGACAAGAAGAATTCCAAATACGTGCGGCGTGAGAACGACGAGGACGGCTCGAAAGGAGCCAAAATGATTCGTAGTGAGAGCGGACAGAAGATTGCAGCAAGTTTCCAAAGTGGAAGGTTTGACAGGTGGCGAAAGGCACATAAGGTTGATCGGCTACCTAGGACTGGCGAGGCGGAGCGGGATAATGCTGGAAAAGGAGTGACGGCCCGAGGCTTAGGGACCAGGTACAAGCATAAGCAGGAACAGGCACCAAAAGAAGCGGACAAGTACAGAGATGACTATCACGTGAGGAAGAAGCGGGTTGCTGAGGCGAAGGAAAGGAGAGTTGGAAGATTTAGGGATGGAGGTGGGAAGGGGGAGATCAAGAGTACAGACGATATCAGAAAAGAGAGGAAATTGGCGGAGAGGAGGAAGGCAAAGAACGCTCGGCCGTCAAAGAAGCGTAAAGGCTGAGATATTCGGAAACTCATTCATCGTAGAAGCTATAGCTCCAAGTCGTATGCCAACAATGATACCCATCATCCGTAGACTCCGCCCAATGCCAGCCATGACAGCCATAGGATTCATGAAGCCGTCTTCTCCCTCCGCTTATAAGTCAAAAACCTCCCCAGGTTCAGCATCGCCTCGTCTGCTCTCAGCCGCAATTCGGTGTACTTTCTCTTATCAATCAACTTTGTCATCTTCCTCGCTTTAGGTGCAATTGCCTCTAAATGCTGGTAAAACCCATCTCCCCAGAACACGGGCTCGTCGTAGATGTACGCTTTGTCCGCATAAATGTCGAACAACTGATTTAAGGCTTCGACGGCATCTGCGGCAGGCGTCTCGGGGAGCGCGGAGAGTATGGTGAGCAGGAATACGCCAATCTCGCGATTCAGAGGAATGGGTGCGGGATCGAGAGCAAGTCGTCCGAGAACACCAATGCATTTGACGCCGAGTCCTTGAAATGCATCACCATTATCAGCTTCTGTTCTCCCCGAAGCACCGTTTTGACGGCCGTTCACGGTGGGAGATAGACTTTTCGATGCCTGATACAACGCCATGAACTTTCTATGTTCCTCTCCCTCCAGCTTGAGTTTGCCCTGTACACTTCGGGCTAGCGCCCAGGCTATACTGGTAATTGAAGACGCTAATCCAATATCCGCAGTATTTGAGGCAAGAACTGGGGACACTATCTCTGACCAGATACGCTGAGCAAAGCCCGCCCACAGTCTAGACAGACTTGAGCGACTTGCGCTAAAGTCAATACTAGAAACGGTCCATGATATGTTATTCAGTGCTGATAGAGCACTAGCTCTGACAGCGTCCCTTGAACCTGAGTTTTGGGCAACTGATAAAACCGTGGGAGTTGCAATGCGGATCAACGCATCTAATGTTGGTTGGTTGCCTGCTAATCCATCTTCTTCCTCTATATCTGGTCTTGTAACAAGATCCATATCCGCATCTATTTCTTCCTCGTTCATTTCTTCGCTAGCACTCGCGTTTCCCTCCCCTTCATCGTTTTCAGACCCATCATCTTCCACCATTGCTTCACCCGAGACTTCAGCGTCGTCGTCAAACCCCTCGAATTCCTTTTCATTATGACTGGCGTGTTCTAAAGCCTCTTGAAGACTTGTGGCAATAGAAGCCGTGATCTCTAAAGCCAACTGCAAGATATGTTCTGCGCCAGAGTCATTGGATCCATTGATAAGCTCCTGCTTTGCTTGAACTTTGCTGACGTATTGCATTAGCGTTGAGACTAGGATAGCGTCCGAAGTACCTTCAATAGGCGTATTGTGATCGAACCATTGCATGGCCGAGAAGATGTTGTGTAGTACTCCGCAAGCAATAACCGCTTTCGAGCCTCCAAGCTCTCCTAATTGCTTGAGTCCATTTAGCCAGGATTTATGTTCGACAATTTGCTTTGCGAATAGCTCATTATCCTCTGTCAGCGTGGCAAGGCAATGCAGAACATCAATGAACAAGTCGTCAGGAAGAGATTCGAAACCAAGTAATCCGAAAATGATGTTGATAATAGCCGGTGTTTTAGACAACGCTTCCAGTATTTCGTCCTGAGCCTCGGCAAGGGACGAGATCAAACCAATGATCGAACCACTTAACGTCCATACAAGACTCTGTTGCGCCTTGGGGAATTTTAAGATGGGATGTTCTTTTGATTCAACAGTGTCAGTTATCTACGGCGATGTCAGTCCTAATGGTCAAATTTCGAGATGCACAGCGGATACCACCCACATTTTTAGCAATGCCTTGAATAGCAGTCAATATGTCCTGTCTGTATAAGTGTATACAAAAATCTGCTTCTTCCTCCAATGCCAAGTTTCTCAATATTCCCCACCCCGCACTCTTAGATTCTAGAGCCGAGTCCGTAATCGTCTGCTCCAGTAATATGCGGACTATTTGCTCTCGTAATAATAGTTTTCTGCATTTCGTGTCTTCGATAATGTTTGCAATAGCGACCGCAGCAGAGGATCGCTTCTTCGATTCTGGGCTGGTTAAATCGGCAACTATAGGAAGGATTTGCTTCTCGCGGATTGCGGCGAGCTCTGGATCAGTCGGAGGTTTGACCGGCTTCGCGATTGGATTGGTACGGTCCTTTGTTCGATCTCTGCGCCTTGGCTTGCCCATTATTACTTTGGGTATGAGGGTGTGAGCGTGTAGTCGAGATTTTGTTGCATTGCGGCGAAGAGTTGTGAAATAATTTTGGACAGCCTTGTGCGATCAGCCGGGCGGGAACTGCTTCCGCTTCTGCAGGGGCTGACCAATAGAAAGTGTGGCGTCCCTAGAAAAGAAACGGCTTGAGGCATTATTTATCACCCAGGTGAGGCATTTGCTTTGTCACTTATATGCCACAATCCCCCCATACGCTTCACGCACCATGTCTACGACTACAACTGTCACTCAGGCAGAACCGATCACGGCTCAGAACATACTGAGGCTGTTTCCCGACATCGATACCAGCTCTGCTGCGCTGGATGGCCATGATGAAGAACAAATACGGTTGATGGACGAGGTCTGCATTGTCCTTGATGAAAATGACAAACCAATTGGCAACTTCAGCAAGAAGATATGTATGCATCAATCGACTGATTGGACAAAACAAACAGAGTCTGATATGCAAACTAGGTCATCTCATGTACAATATCGATAGAGGCCTCCTTCACCGTGCTTTCTCTGTTTTCCTCTTCGATCCCCAAAACCGACTGCTGCTACAGCAACGCGCATCAGAAAAAATCACCTTTCCAGATATGTGGACAAACACATGCTGCTCACATCCTTTGGGCATTCCCGGTGAGACAGGGGTCGAATTGGCCGAGGCGGTGCAGGGAGTCAAGAGGGCTGCCCAGCGCAAGCTCAACCATGAACTTGGCATCAAGCCTTCCCAGGTTCCAATATCGGATTTCAAATTCTTAACGCGGATACACTATAAGGCACCCAGTGATGGTAAATGGGGGGAGCATGAAAGTAGGTTAGGATTTCCCTGCATATGTGATGGCTTACTGATGTGGCGTGATATCTGCAGTTGACTACATTCTCTTCATCAAGGCAGATGTTGACCTCAAGCCAAACCTGAACGAGGTTCGATGCACTCGATATGTTACCGCCAACGAATTGAAGGCCATGTTCGACGATAGCAACTTGAAGTTTACACCATGGTTCAGGCTTATTTGCCACTCCTTGCTCTTCGAATGGTGGGAGCATCTCGATGAAGGCTTGGAGAAGTACATGAACGAGACCGAGATTCGGAGGATGTGAGAAGGCTAAACATAGAATAGGATAGCTGGTGATTACCGTGCAGATCATTCAACCAGTCTTTTAAGCATTGCATGGTGGAATATTAAAAATGAGCAAGGACAAAAATATACCCAAATTCAAGCATAGAGAGACAAGTGACAGTGGTCTTGGGGCCAGGTTCTTATCTTCACCTTTCTGACGCATTCGTGTCGGCCTGCGATACGCTGATCAGACAGATGTTTCTAAAATCGACTCTTTCTAGTGGAAGAGTTACATTTCGATCAGAGTCTTCGAAGGTCGACTATTGGGTGACACCACGTTTCCTTTGAGCTGATTCATTGGTCAAGAAGTCATCAATGCTTCAGATCGTTCAAATCATACAACATCAGACATTTCTTTTTCTTGAACCTCAAGTTCTCGAGCTTCGAGAACCAACAATATCCCGCGTGCGCTTGCATGGTCTTCATGCAAAGTATCACTCTTGGAAGTGAGAACATCCGAGCAGGGCGGACCAAGTCCGTCATTTTGCCCCTAACTGCGATAGGCATGTCCTGGCGAGCGAAACCCCACGCTTTCAAGATTGCGTGAACTCCTTCGATTTAGCACACGAACAATTCTTCTAAATCCCGGAGCTTTAATGCGGACAAGCATCATTGCTCGGTGTTTTATCTGAGGGGTTTCATATATTTATGAAAATATATTTCCTCCGGCCACCTAATCAAGGTAAAACCCGTCGTCCATGACAACTCGCCGGCATCCGAAAACAAGGGATGCTTGTTATCTGCGGAATGCCGGGTTTGCTAGCCTTCACCGTGGTTGGCAGGAGGTAGTGGGGTGAGAATTTGAATGGCTATCAAAGCATACGATCGCCCTACATAAACGAGCCTTGCTTTCTATTCTGCAAATGCAGTGTTCACTTTCCTCTACAGTCAACTGACCACCAGCAGTAAACCCTGATCCTGACGAATAAACACCAGCTTCGTTCTCGATTTGCTCAAGCATATATTGAATACCATCCACAAGAAAATCAGTAAAAGAATCTTGGAACTCTTCCGCAATTCAACTGTTTCTATATCTCTCACCGTCTACTCTTGTTCGCCACCTCTTTGTGTAGCCATATTCCTCAGAAACCTCCTTTCAAGCTACTCGAAAGCTTAATATTTATGTCGGTTGATATCCGTCAAAGCCTCAATTGCTTGCGTTTTCCGTCACGCTACGAAAGCGTGTCAAAGTCCGGTTTATCAAATTCTCATACAGGAGACTGTACACGTGAAGCCGAAAATCATAATTGTAGTGGTCCCTCTTTTATTGTCTTTCAGGTACTAATAACCTTGACAGGAACCCTAACGCAATATCTCGAGCAAGAAATCATGGAGCAGATCAGTAGTAGTCCTAATCCCAGCACCATTGAAAAGAAGCGCAGTGCCTCCCCTTGTGATCTCTCGGAAGTCCGCACCTTTACCATCTCGGAATACAAGGCTGCAGCGCAGTGTTTGGCTGAGGCTTTTGCAACCGATGAGGTGGCACGGTACTTCGTTGATACAGAGGATATGAGTGCATATTCGGAAGAATACAAGTGGAAGCTACACTATGATATCCTGCGCTATGCCGTAGCGGCACACTGCTACAATGGAATTGTGACCACCATTGGCCCCAACTACGACGCCGTAGCTCTCTGGTTTGTCCACCCTGATCCTGTGATAGTTCTCCACCCCAGAAAACGACACTAAGATCCACAGGATGCCTCCTGGCAAGAACATGGACGACTGGTTCACCATCTTCCGCTCTGGGCTCTGGCGCCTATATTACAAGCTCTCCCGTGAAGGGAAAGCTCGTTTCTATAGTGAATTTTTGCCTTTGCTTCACAGGACCAAGGAGGAGGTGCTCCAGGAGCGTGATGAGCAGAGCTTGTATCTGGTCTACATTGGGACGAAGCCTGGCGCTAGAGGCAAGGGATATGCGAGGGCCTTGATCGAGCATGGCCTGGCAATGGTAAGCATTTATCAAACTCTAGCACAGAATTCGTTTCAAATATTTTCTCATGTTTAGCGCTCGAAGACCTGCAATGAATTTTGAAACATGCTAACGATTAATAGGCTGACGCCGCGAATATTCCTACATATCTGGAAAGTAGTGCCAAATGCAACGAGGCCTACTACCAGAAGATGGGATTCGAGCTTAAAAGGGAAATCACGCTTAAAAGAGCCGACAAACCTATTAAGTTGGGAATCATGGTCAGGGAGCCCAAAGGCGTGGCTATGGTTGGATCCTCCAAGCTTAAGGCTGGAGTTACTGTCATTGAACAAGCTTTGTAGCTTGTTTGGGAATCGTTGAAAGCCTAAATTGTTATGAAAATGATTTTTGCTGTTTTGCTTTTGCTGTCGTCTAGCTTATCGAAATTGACATTCTGTTTTGTTTGAGAGCACATTCAAGATTTTCATATACTACTTGAGAAGCTACACACACAGACCGTCCCATAAGAAGAGCCAGTGAACGCCACATATGCACACAAGAACCAGCCATCAAGATTTCTAAAATTCTAAAACGGCCCACGTCTCATCATCAACAGTAGTATAAATAATTCCTAGACCCAAAAGCTCATCACCGGCCTTCAACACGTCATTAGTCTGCAGCCCCAATTGCGCTGCAATGTTCTGAAAATGCAGACCCTCATTATTCTGCGGTGCTGACTGCAGCTGATTGAAGACTCTCCTCGCCGTCGCCGACATGTGCGGCAATGGCTTCCTACCACTTCCAGCCCCGCCATAGCCGCTTGGCTCAACAAACATGGCATTTCCCCCTCCAGTACCAGCTCCCTGCAAGCTTTCCGGCGGGCCGCGCGTGAAATATAGGTGTACGTACGTAGCTTCCAGGAGGTGCATGCTGATCTCGTTGAAATCGGTGATGGGGCGGACAATGTGGGCACCGACATGGCGCTTGTTGTTAAAGGGCTTGAGGCGGCCGTAGACCCGGACATAGATGTTCTCTTGCAAAGGGGGTTTGGCAGTGTCGGCCGGCGCATCGCTGTCGATCCATTGCTTTACTTCGATAAGGCCAGTGCCGTCGTCGAGCTTGTAAGTAATGTTTGTGGCTTGGGTGGAGACGGCGCGGATCTGGCCGACGAAGGTGATCTGTGAGATGCAATGAGTCAGGTTTCAGGAAGCAAGAATTGAGAGGAGTTACCTGGGTCATTTCGTGGCCGTCCAGTTTGAATTCGGCATCTGGATGTGGTTGCTGGGCGTCGATAATTTGCTTGATGGTTACTGGTCGCAGAGTATCTTTGCCATATGTCTAAAGGCGTGTTACTTTTGATACAAGGTCTCCATACGTGAGAAACTACCTTCGAGCCGCCTGGACTGTCCTGACTACCTGATTGTGAAGCACCAAGAAAGCCCCCTCCATCTGCCCCTCCTTGAGCACCGTACGAAGTGGTTGAATACCCGCCAGCATTGTACCCGTAGTTATATGCTATAAGTTATTAGCAACAACTGAAACAATGCGGTACTTCTGACTTACCCATGGCTACCAGGTATTATGTGTTTGTCGTGCTGGAGACGCGTTCAAGTCAAGTTGTCCCTCTCGCCTTTGGGAGACGCGACATGGGAACCGCGTACAGTTGTCTGCCTTGGATGGTAGGCCAACAATTTTAAGGGTCCAACTTCGTTATATCTCGGCATTGACTCCAATTATCCTTGCCACTGTTGCTTTGAAGAAAAGCAAACACGTATTTGCTCCCAAACATTGCTGAGCAATTCCATACGATAGCGATCAGGAAAACTGACTGCGATCATTTTCTAAATAGGGGTGTCGTCGGTGCTTGTCTGTCCACATGTGCAAGCAGAGCCCCTACTGCTCGAAGGAGCGCGAGATGAGAAGGCACAATGCCACTTCCTCCAAGGTTATTTCCAGGCGACGTAGAACTTGGCAAACGCGACGATGATCATAAGCCAGGATCGAAGCGCTCACTGGCGGCGTCATGGTTCCACCATCGAATTTTCTTGAGAAGGAGTTACAAAAGGATGGTTTGGGGATTGGTCCTGCTGGTTGCGCTATATTACTTTTTCATAAACATGCCAACGGACTTGGGGCTGCGTACCTCTCGACCGAATTATGATCATACATTGGCTGCTGGGGCAAATAATCGCTGGTCGAACCCACAAACCGGCAAGCCTGACCAGGCCAGTTGGAGCACTGCGTCAGGGACGGCGGATCTAGACGAAGTTGCTGCTGAAACGAAGCATTGGTTCAACGGTCCGATTAAATTCTACGAGCTTGCTTCCTCACTCGGTGCGATAGCAAAGAATACAAAAGGTGGAAGTTTGAAAACTCAACATGTGCTCTTCGCCGCTTCGAATGTCAAGAGCGCTGGAATTCTACTACCCTTGGCTTGCGAAATGGCCACATTCAAAAGAAACTACGTACATTTTGCGTTTATGGGACGGGACGATATATCTTTAGACGTGTTAAAGGAGGTGAATGGTGTCAAAGCTGGCTGCGATGTTTGGTTTCATGGTACTTATTGATTGGAGTCCACGTTTTTCCAGTGCTAATAAATTTCATAGATAGCCGTCCTGATTATTTGCTCCAGAGTTCCGATTTTCGTATGGAAGTCAGCTCGTCGGCCGCCCTTGGACACATTGAAACCTATATGCACCCGCAGGCGATCATCATTGACAATTCTGGGATAGAAGACTTATGGTTCTTGAAAGCTATGAGAGATCGGACGTCGTGGTTAGGCAAAACTCTCATAGAGCTTCCTAGTGATGTTGAGCAGAGCCTAAGGTGGATTACTCGACTGGATAGTTCTTCCTTGAAATGTAAGTTGATAGTTTCTAGATAGTATGAAAGGTCCTAACCATTTGGCACAGTTTGGAATAAGGTCAGTATCAACATTGTCATTCATGCGCAACCCGCTGCTTCCGGATCCCTGTTACGGCTTCTTGGTTCTCTATCCAGAGCCGATTATTCCAAGTCCGCTCCTCCATGTTTGACAATTGAACTTCCCCACGAGGTCGAAGACCCTACAAAGAAATTTCTTGAGGATTTTAGGTGGCCACCTTCTGACCACACGTTAGAAGGAAATGCCAATCAACTCAATCTTCACCATCGAATTCCAGAACCCGGTCTTACGGCGGAAGAGAACTCCATAAGATTTCTGGAGTCATTTTGGCCCACAAAACCGGCTACATCTCATCTCCTCGTTCTTTCGCCTCAGGTAGAGCTTTCACCCCTCTACTTCCAATATCTAAAATATTTTATATTAGAGTATAAATACTCCACTCAACGGACGAGTGAGAAACATCTTATGGGTATCAGCTTGGAGTTGCCGTCCACATATTTGAACGATACCACAGCTTTCTCGCCACCAAGGAAGACCAGCAAAAGCAGCTCTGACTCCGATTCTGCAATCTCATTCCTATGGCAGGCTCCCAACAGCAATGCAATTCTTTATTTCGGTGACATGTGGACCGAACTACACAGTCTCCTCGGCCACTCTCTCACATCCCTCCACAAGCTCGGGACGCCTACAACGCTCAACTCCAAAGAAGTGAGCACGACCTACCCTGCCTGGCTTGAGGACATCCTTAAACTTGTCCGTACACGTGGCTACTATTTTCTCTACTCAACGCTCGCCGACCAAGCTGCATTGGCTACAATTCATAACGAACTGTATAAGCCCCCGGAAGAGTTCTCCATGAATGAAGCCGATTCCGCTCCTCATGCTTCACCGGACTTCACAGCGGACTCCGCACATCATCTTTCATTGCAACACGCCGAGAAGCCGCTTGCCTCAAAATCTTTGCTGAGTCTCCTTCCAACTGATGGGATACTACCAGCACTCACTGACATGCCACTACTCAGCTGGGATGGCAATGCTACAACCAAAATAGAATTGGACGAAGCGGCTTCAAAGTACAGTCAAGTTTTTAGACGCGAAATTGGGGGGTGCAGCACCTCGGATAAGCATAAGACTAAGGCTGAAGGCAGCGCTGACGACCTGTTTTGTCTTGATAATGCCGATTAAGCGTAAAATGGAGAGGGACCTTCTGATTTGGCCCTTTTCAAGTATGCGAGAGCTTCTATAAGGTATGGCTAAGTTCATTCTCGAGGACGTGCCGCTGATGCATAACGAGAATGGAGTATGCCGATTTTGGAAAGGGAGATGTTTCAGGGCAGAATGTACATTCTGTGTTCATGCTCTGAAGCCTAATTGTTCTATGTAAGATACTTTTTTATGGTGTTAGATACTGTAATATGACATGTGTAATTTCCAATATTAGTATTGGTTCTACGCCGTAGCATTCCTGGCCTGTGCATCTCCCACCGCAGTTTCCCAATCAGTCCTATATAAGAAATAGCCTTCGATAGCAGCGACCCTTGTTTGTGGTTAGTTATTGACTTTCTGGACATCTGCCTGCGTAATGCCGGGATACTCACAAGCCAAGCGCAATAGCCACCCCAGTCCACAGGCCCTCAAGTTCCCAGTCTAATCCAAAAGCCGTGCCAAAACTGATAGGCATAGCGACGGCATAGTAGCAGAATAAGTTCACCCAGCCTCCGATCTCTTGCTTGCCAAGGCCTCTCAGTAGTCCATTACAATTTGCGGCTAGGGCATCAAAGAGCTGGAAGGCGGCACAAATGGGAAGGGCTTCGGCGACGAGGGCGACGACGCCAGGATCGTTGGTGAAGAGTTGAGGTATATAGTTCCGGAGAGCTGATAACAGGATTACGTTGAAGATGCCAACCAGAGAGGCGGCGATAAATGCAACCTGGTGCGATTAGTTCATTATGCATGGCAGGTACAGAAGAAGCTGTAGGCCAGTGACAGCCTTGCGACATACCTTCGCCGAAGTTTTAGCAGCATCCGAAAGGGTAGCACCAATCAGGTTGGCAACGCGAGTTGATGCAGCAATCGAAATTGGGAATGGAATCTGGAAGGTTAGCGCAGTAAGAGTACCGAGTATACTTTGTGCTGCTAGATGAGTGGTCGAGAAGTAAGATGAGGCCAAGGTGAGTATTTCGAAGGCCAGAAATTCAGCCTCAACCATCAAAAGCCCAGGCAGAGCCAGCTTAATCATAGGGCCCCAGTTATGGAACGCTCTTCTTGTGAATCCATTCCAGCACTGCTGGCCATCTACGAAAAAGACGTAGAGAAATAAGAACAGTGGCAGTAAGTTATCAGTTACTGCCACCGCTATTGGGGCTCCGATGAAGCCCCAACCGAAATGCCAAACAAATAACCAATTCATGAATGCGTTTAAAGGTGCCGCAACCAGGAGCACATAAGTGGTGGCAGAAAAGAGCCCCTGGGCTTGAACAAATCGTTTTCCGCTTTCGAACAATGCATAGCCTGGAGCTCCAGCGAGCAGGACTCGCAAATATAGACCTGCGAACTTAGCAGAGTCCTTTTCTGGTACTATGTTTTCCAGAATCTTCTCTGCACTGATCCAGACGATTCCAATCGGAATAGTCAAGACCCACAGGAAGTACACCATCCGCTGCAGTTGCAGGCCAACGAGATGCTTCCGTCCAGAGCCGTACGCCTGAGCACACAACGTGTCTAAACTGGTTGCAAGCCCTTGGTATATAGCATATCCGGTGATATTAGCAGTCATTGACGCAAGACTTTAAAATGTCAGCTTACTTCTTAAAGAGGAGCAATTTTTCGTGTCATGTTTCAGACATACCTAACAGCACCGAGCTCCACTTTGCCAAGATGACCAACAGTGAAAATACTAGCCACAGTCAGAGAGTATTGGAGTATGAAAGTCACAACTAATGGACTCGAATATCTAAATAGTGTCTTGGCTTCTCGCTGCCACGTGGTTTTAATTTTCCCAGCAGCAACAGCAGCTTCCCACTGTCGATTACGTCGTTCATGCCCATCTCGAGCTGTCTCAGATCGGCCATCGTGTAGTAAAGCAGAAGTCTCTGACGATCCAGCCGTGAAAATGGAATGAGCTACCTCCCCGTCGCCCGCTACCTTGCGTCGTTTAGTGCTGAACAGCTGCCTATACACTCGAGAGAAGACAGATCGTCTGGCTCGTTCTGGATGCTTGGGTGGAGCCAGGTGGTTATCTCTCAAAAGACTGCGTTCCTCCTTCCTAGCCATTGACTTTTCCTTCTTAGTCACATAGGTCTTATCGGGGTATGGGGTAACAGTGGGTCGGGTTTGACCGAATGCGACAAAACTCGGTCTTCGATATGAGCTTGCCATTGAATGTGTTTGTACATCGGGCTTAATAGTTGACGCCTCGGACTCCTCGTCCGAGCTCGATGCTTCATCGTCGTCGTCATCTTCAATTACTCCAGCGTCATCCCACTCTCTGATATCTCGTTCAATTGATTCTTGGGCCAACGGAGAGGCAGAGAGAAAGGACGAGCTGAACGGCGACCTTCCAAATGAGGGCCGTGGACGGGTAGGTGAACTTCCCTCAATTGGTTGTGGCGGAGTCGGCATGATCTTTCAACCACTGAGTATGTCGAATAGGATTTCAATTACACCGCGCCAATGGTAGTATTTCGATAATGAACCCAATGACCGCTACACTTTGCCTCCAGTAGTCCACAAAAGCATAAGTACACAGTCGTATTCCGTAGTCAAAGACGCAATTGATCGCTGGCAATGAGCATAGTTTGCTTGGGTTGAGGAAATGCGGGGTAGGCCGACGTTTGGTAAGTTTTGAGGCAACGTTGGACGTCACAGGCCTCAGTTAGCCTTAAAGATGGTCATTGATAGTAGAACATAGTTGGAAGCTCTGAAACTCCCGCAAAACCAAAGTTATAGCAGGATGGGTTGTAAAAGACAAAAGGAGAGCAAGGTACTGCACGAGACTGACTCAGTTGGAAAAGCTCCCGCTAATCGGCAAGGGTTCGCAGTTACATTAATCCCGATGCAGCAGCTGTATCCAGATGACCCCGCAGGAGCCAAAAAAGCGTAATCCCATGAAAAGCAGAGAATCGAGAAGACCAACCCTAACTAGTATTGCTCCCTTTAGTATGCCTCAACCAGCGGACGACGGGGAGGGCGAGCTTCGTAATACGTATAGACCACTATATAATCTTTTGCATTCCAGACCTGTCGAAGTGAGCGAGTGAGTCGCCCATCTAGATTTACGCTTCGTTCAAAAACTAACTTCTCTAATAGACATCATGGAGAGGAGGTGTTTTGCCTACAACCTTTCTTTGGCCCTCTCCTTTTCAACAATACAGATAGCGATGCTCGAGACCATTGTGCCAATGAGAGAAGTATAGCAATCCAGCATCCTCGAATTAACTTCTATTTCTTTTGCACGTCTTGAGTTATGCTGTCCTGAATATGCAAGAACCCGCCTGACTATTGATAGCGTTCCTCTCGTATCTCCGCCTTTCAGTATATATGTCTATTGTCTCCATCGCTATTATCATCTCTTTCCATCTCAAGAACCAACCGACCCAACTGGAGCTACGTATGGCACTACCTCTAGGCGTAATCTTCTGGGCTCTTGGAGTTGCATGTTTAGCTGCTGGGTTTGGGAACTATATCAAGACTGTGACAAAATACTCCAGAAGGATGGCCCTAGTGCAAACGGGGTGGAAGACCCAAATAGTAAGGCCCATTTCACTCCCATCCCTTCATGTATTTTTTGCGCTAGAATCAAGGGATACTAAACGTGTAAGTAGGTGTTCACAATAATTGCAATTTCAATTGTTGGGGTTTGCGTGCTATTCTTATCCACCAACTCTCAGAGAAATTGAAGTGGATTGTACTGTTATAGCATAGAAATTGGGTGTACAGGAGATCTACATCATAACGGCGTATGATGGATTTCCTAGGGGTACCGCATTAATTGGAATACACCCCCAGGGGGTATAATCCGTAGAGTACCCAATCCCGAATTTGGACCTGGGGGTATACAAAACGATGGGGGTCTAAAATAAAAAGGGGCAACACAATTAGATCATTTCTCCCACCCAAAACTTGTACCCCCATGGGGTTATATACCATGGGATGCTCATTCCAGCATTTGGACCTGGGGTTATAAAGCAAATGGGGCCATCATCCGGCCTGGGGGTGTATTCCAATTAATTCGGTAGTTTCAAACCATATACCCGAGTACTTTTATATCATTTTATCCTAAGTCTATATATGGAACGCAAGCAAGTAGTAATGGCAAAATATAGGTCCCTGCATTGGAAACATCACGTGCTTACTTCTGATGTGATATGATAACGGCCGCATTGCCTCGGCTAAGGTTAAATGATTCTACAGCGGTTCTATATCATGACGATTGGAAAAACACCATTTCTCCTTGTAATCGCTCCACCCTACAAACGTCAGAAGTTTCACGGTTTCAAAACTCACTTCTCTCGTATTTCTTTAAAGAATTTGTTTATTGAGAAGCTCTAACGATGGCTTCCGTGAAAGCTGTCACCATACCAGTGATACCATTAGCTCAGGGAACAGTCCTCTTACCCGGCATCATCCTGAGAATACCAGTGGCTTCAAATCGGCCCGA
>Ga0335075_10008415_pt1 | contig 15795 bp, 12 predicted proteins | sample Lox_Sample_24_FD_206723 | JGI IMG/M metagenome (GOLD analysis project Ga0335075, IMG submission 206723) | Soil microbial communities from Loxahatchee National Wildlife Refuge, Florida, United States - Lox_Sample_2.4 | ecosystem: Environmental > Terrestrial > Soil > Wetlands | place: USA... | reverse complement strand
GCACGGCTCCCCTGCTGCCCATGCGACCGGGCCAGATTGAACGCCGCACCCACGATTATGCCCGCCACGGCACCACCAGCCTGTTTGCTGCGCTGGATGCCAAAACCGGCACGCTCATCGGTCAGACCCAGTGCCGCCATCGCTCCGCGGAGTTTCGCAACTTTCTCGACACCATCGAACACAACGTGCCGCCCGAGCTGGACATTCACCTGATCCTGGATAACTACGGAACCCACAAAACCCAGCTGATCCGCGACTGGCTGGTGAAGCGGCCCCGCTTCCACCTGCACTTCACGCCCACCTCGGCCAGCTGGCTCAACCAGGTCGAACGCTGGTTTGCTCTGCTCACCGACAAGCAGCTCCGACGCGGCGTCCATCGCTCCACCAGGGAACTGGAAAACGCCATCCGCACCTTCATCCGCCACCACAACAAAAATCCCAAACCGTTTGTCTGGCACAAAACCGCCGACCAGATCCTCGACTCCGTCGCCCGCTTCTGTACATGAACTTCAGAGACAGGACACTAGTGTACTGAGTCATTAATTCGCTGACAATAACGAGCGATAGAATCGAGGATCTGATCTGCGGATTTGGTCCACACGAAGGGTTTGGGCTGAGCGTTGTGCTGATCGAGGAAGCTTCGGATGGCGGTTTCCAGTTCGCGTGTGGATCGGAAGCTGTTTCGGCGCAGTTGCTTTTCAGTTAAGGCAGCGAACCATCGTTCCACCAGGTTGAGCCATGATGCCGAGGTGGGCGTGAAGTGCACATGGAAGCGAGGGCGCTTGAGCAGCCATCGTTGAATCACTTCGGTTTTGTGTGTGGCATAGTTGTCCATGACCAGATGTATGTCGAGTTCCTCCGGCACACTCTTTTCAATCGCGTCGAGGAATTTGCGAAACTCTTCGGAACGATGGCGGCGATGCATCTGACCAATGATGTTGCCCGTCTTCGTGTCCAGAGCAGCAAACAAGCTGGTGGTTCCATGGCGCATATAGTCGTGAGCACGGCGTTCGGCTTGTCCGGGACGCATGGGCAACAAAGGGGAAGTGCGTTCCAGGGCCTGAATCTGACTCTTCTCGTCCACGCACAGCACCAGCGCGCGTTCCGGCGGGTTTAAGTAAAGCCCAACGATGTCGCGCACCTTGTCGATGAACAACGGATCGCGGCTTAACCTGAACGATTCGCTGCGATGCGGTTGAAGGGCAAAGGCGCGCCAGATGCGGCTGACAGCTGTCTGATTCAGACCGGTAGCCCTGGCCATGGAGCGCGTGGACCAATGCGTCGCGTCGGTCGGCCTGTTCTCCAGGGTACGCGCAATCACGGCTTTCACATGGGCATCGGTGATCTTGCGCGGTTGACCAGGGCGAGGCTCATCGAGCAACCCATCGACGCCGCGGGTGCGGAACCGCTCCCGCCATTTGCCCACCGTCTGAATGTGAACCTGCATCTGCCGCGCCACATCGCTGCTGCTCTGTCCCTGGCCCAACCGAAGGACAATCTGCGCACGTTGAGCCAGGGCTTGCGCTGTCCTGGGCCGACGCGCCCAACCCGCCAATACAGCTCTGTCCTGCTCCGCAACCTCAATCCCCGCAGCTCTACGCCCCATGGCTCGCTCCTGCCATGTTAGACGTCTCGAATATCGTTTAGTATGGTTATTTAATGACTCAGTACACTAGCACTCCTCTGTGCCTCGATTGCCCCTCTACCCTAGTCGATGCACATTACACTGTGACAAGTCAGCGGCTTCACGCGAAGCATTTGACTGACGGCGCAACATTCGCGTCTAAATCAACTATAACAACAGATAATTGCACCTGCAGAAGTTCCCAAGGTATAGTCGAGGTCCCGCCGTCGCTCCCCAATTATTCTCGCCGGTACACCCCCAAAACGATGGTGAAGGGCGGAACGTCTTTGGTTACAACTGCGCCAGCTGCAACCACCGCACCTTCGCCAATGGTAACACCTCCTAAAAATAACTGCTCGAAAGCTTATCCACACGCGATCTTCAATCGCTACCGGAGAACTCACACATTTGAAATCGGTTGAATTCACATCGTGCGAACCGGTCCAAATGGCAACCTGCGAAATAATATTGCAATTATCCCCGATTCTCAGGCCTCCGCGCGCATCCAGCGTCACGTGGAACCCGATACGACAGTCGTTACCAATTACCAATCTTCGCGGAGAAAGGATATCGGCTCCGTAGTACATGACAATTCTGCGGCCCAGCCGGGCACCCAACATTCGGAATCCGACGATCCTCAGATGCTTGCCCGGAAGATATGATATTGTCTTACACAATATCACGAGAAGGGATCGTGCTATCCCGGCAACGGTGCTGGTACGATAAGTCACCGCTCGCCTACGTCTGCCTTCTTTCACGCATCGCCCCTATTGATCTACCAGACTCTGAACAGTAGGAATGTCATAAGCAACACCATCAGGTGTGATTTGCAGCCGCCCCGTTCGCATCAGCTCGCTGGAGGAAACTCAGCGCTAACTCCAAGAAGCCCCTTTTCTCCGTCTCTGATTGCCCGAACTATTAAATGAAAGCGGCCTGTTTTGTGCCGGCGTACCGCCATTGCCCACATAAGAAATAGATATGCAACCTTATTCATATAGAGGACAGGCCGGTGTGTGCAACGACGCGTTTGAAGGTACGCCCAATTCCTAGCGGTATAATAAACCTGTTTGCTTGAGCCCAGGAGGAGCCAGCGATCAAACGAATTATGCGCCGCTCTCGACGTATGCCATGATTCTTCTATATCATCAATCCGGGCACATGGCACCAGAATCAACTGCCCTCCGCTGGAAGTAATTCTGGACGTAAATTCTGTATCGTCCTGATATAAGACGAAGCGAGAATCGGGGAAGCCATGACGTTCTATTACCGAAACGTGAAGAAATAAACCGCCAAAGGGGCAAACACGCAACGAATAGCTGGCCTTCATCGAGTCAAGTATTTCTTCAGGGCAACCGTCTCGCCGAGGGCTGAGTCGTTTCAGGATTTGCCCGCACAAACCTTTCAGATGAAACCCGAAAAACGAATTGTTTGATCTCCCCAGTGGATCAGGTACGCCCCCCCTAAAGATCTCAGGCTGATGCGAGGGTCTGAAGGCAACGACGCCCAAGTCGTTACGCGGACCTCGTTGGGCGTTGGATTGATAAGCCCGCTTCAAGTGCGTCACCGCATCGGATGCGACGCGGTTGTCATCGTCCAGCAGGAGAAGATACTCGGCACCATCGGCGAGGGCCGTCTGTAGCCCCACTGAATATGCTCCGCTAGAACCCTGATTCTTCGAAAGGCGTACTGTATGTACTTTACCAGGAAACTCGCAATCCGCCTGCGGCCCGATCACGTCGGCCGCCTCATTGTCGACTACAATAGCCTGATCGGCACCATTCTCCAGAGCAGCGTGCAGGGTTTGTCTGAGAAGATGCCAGCGCCGACCGTAGGTGATGGTCACCACTGTTACGTGCATAAGAGGCCCCTCTTATCCGAATTGCCCGGACATATCCTGACATCGGAGCAATGCGCCAGCCATGGACATCTCACAGTTGAATTCGGTCAACTATATGGCCAGCGGGAAATGTGACTGGGGCGGAGGTGAATTACGCATGATCAAGAAGACCACGGAAGCCGTACTCACCGCCAAGAGTCCGTCGCAGATAAGGCTGCTTTCGGCCGCACCCACCCAGCCACGCCGCGGAATCCACCAGAAATTCAATCCTATATTCAGCAAAGCGACTATAACCTGCATCGAGGTCCTGATTCCCTGACGTCCAGCCCCGGTCAAAGCACTCCCGGTGAGCATGTGAATGCTGCGGAAGATCGGTATAAGGCACAGCCACCGGAGAACCACAATGACGCTCGAGAAGTCCCTGCCCACGAGTTTTGGGATGACCGGGGAGAAGACAAGAAGGACAACTATTGCTGCAGTTGCAAAAAAGAAACCGGTGCGAACGGTCTTCCGGACCAGGCGCCCCATGGCCCGCAGGCTTGTCCGGCTCAGATGAAAATAGCGCGGCAACGATGCTGCGGCCAGTGCCTGAATTGGAGCGGAAATCAGGTCGATAATTCGATACGCAAGGGAATAAAAGCCATCTTCCTTGACCCAGCCATAGTGACTGAGCATCGTCTTGTCCACGTCGTTGTATATTGTGACTGCCGAACCGGAAAGGGAGAACTGCATTCCTTCCCATATCCGGCGCACAATCCGAAGCGGATGAAAGGAGATACCTCCGACCTCCTCCCATACCCAAACAAAAGCTACGCCCGCTGCGCAACCCGAGGCAAACATACTCGCGAGAGCCCAGTCCAACGCCGTGGCCCGGTGCAGAGAAACTAACATGGCTATCACTGCGGCGAGGCGCACTACGTTCACAATGGTCTGCAGCGTGGCTGTCAGCCGCATCTTTTCGTAGATCTGGAATACCCTGCTGGCCACCAGCGTAATCTGCATAAAGAGACAGTTGGAGATAGTCAGGACAACGAACAGCGTCCTGCTTTTCACACCGGTGAGGAATGGACCGCTGAAAACAGCGATCATGCAAATGGCCGTACTGGCAACCACTGTTGCGAGGAGCGCATTTCCCAAGCAGCTTTTTGCAGTTGACCGATCGCCGCTCACGTCGCTCATGAAGAGCATGCCGAAACCGAGATCGCTGTAAGGAGCAGCCATATTTACAAGAGCAAAGGCCCCTGCAAATAATCCATATTGTGTGACCCCGAGCAAGCGGGCCAGCAAAATGAAGCAAACAGTGCGCAAAAAGAGATTCACGCCCTGACCTGCCAACAGCCAGGAGGCGTTTTTCGCCATACTGCTGCGCAGCGCCGATAACTCAAGAATGCGTTGCAGCATCGATTAGTTTAGCTCCGGGCTGGAGTTCGCTCTTTTGCACTGAATCGCTATCGCTTTCAGAGAATTGTGGAGGCTGGAGACTCTCATCATATTGATTGATACGGCCTGTTACAGCGTTGCCCCTTGTTCTCGCAAGGATTCGCCACCATACGATTGGAGATGCTCTGCTAAGAGTAAATCTCCAGATATCGATTTACCACTGTCTCTTCGCGGAACAGCTCTAGTTGTGCAGCGTCCAGCCTGTTGACACTCCGCAAGCATGCGGCGTTTTCGATTGCCCGATCCATAGACTCCGCAAGCGCCACTACATCTCCGGGAACCACGATAGATACACGGGGCCCGGGCCTGCACATTTCCGGGATACCGCCGGAATCTGCGCAGATCAGTTCTTTACCTGCCTGCAATGCTTCAAAGCAGACATAGGGCAAAGGTTCGGGCCACAAGGAGGGAATCACCGCCACATCAATCCCGGCAAAAAACTGCGGGGCCGGAGTAAACCCGAGCCAGCGAACCCGCGGATCGCTGGTTATACCGCGAAGCCTGCGTTCGTAAGTGGCTTCTCCCGTGCCTGCAATATCGAGCCGCCAGTCTTGATGTCGAAGCTTCGAGACCGCCTCCAACAAAATCTCCAGTCCTTTTTTCGGATCAAACACACCGATAAACCCAAAGACCACTTCATCCCCGGACCGTGTTGCGCTCGCCGATGGCCGCTGCTGAAATTCCGGCGACACGTTGAACACCACATGCCCTGGAACACGGGTAAAGGCGCCCGCCCGTCGGTGTAACTCCATGGTTTTTTGGCTGACGCAAATCAGCGCATCCGCCGATGCCGACTCCCGAACACGGCGCCTCGCAAGCAAGCTACAGTCAAAGCATGGTTCGACACACACTTTGTTGCGTCGAAAAAGAGTGCGCCGGACGCATACAACGTAATAATCATGCGTAGTGTGAACAAGCCGGATGTTGCGCCGTTTTATCTCCGGCCATACCGAAGCCGAAAACCCGGAAATGTTATGCGTGTTGACTACTTCGGGCTTCTCCGAGTCCAGTATCTTAGCAACGCGTCCGGCAGCCTTGCGATTCCACCGGTCCTTCCAGTGCCAGATCCAACGTAGCCAGAGGCTTTGCCGAGTCTTGGCAGCGATCCAGTAGATATTGTCGATGGGAAGACGATATACCTTGACTCCGTTCAGGAATTCTACCGTCTGCTGCGACCCAGGATGCAGGGAGACGACTACAACCTCATGGCCACGTCGCATCAGCGCTTCGCATAGGAGTGAAGTTGCCTTTTCTGCGCCGCTGCAGCCCGCGACAGGCGGATAGAGGGAATTGACGATCAGAATTTTCAAGTTTGTCTCAGGTCAGCCGCGGAAGAACACCGGTCAGCACGGCACGGGTTTCCTGCCACGAGCGGCCGCGGTCGCAGCGCCGGTTCCATCACCGCCCGCTATTCCTCGTTTTGCTCCGAACGTTCTGACTGACACCGGCGCTCGCGTAGATTACAGAGCATCCCGGAATCGCACAATTGCGTACGCCAGCTATTTATGAGACCGGCTCTAGTGTCCCGAGTCGGAAGTTGGTTAAAGAATTGCTCTTCGGTTTTGTGTCAGGGCACGACTTCAGCCGTGTCCTAAACGGCGCAGAATCAAATGGCTTTAGCCCCTGAGATCTGCTTTTCGAACCACTTCTGTTGGTTGAATTGTTCAACGAACTTCTGACTCGGAACACTAGTATCTGTAGATCGTTGCGGAGGTGGCAGCTGTCACCAGGCCGCCGAGACTGGTACCTATGTTCCGAATGAAACTGAACGGGATGTAGATGATATCATTAGGACGGAGAGCAATATCCGCCTCTTTGCCCTTTTCCATCTTCCCCAGGGCTATCTTCATCTCCACATACGTACCATCGGGCTGCTTGCGAATCAGGCGCGTGCTGTTAGGTATCGCGTGCGGCTCCTGAGAACCGGCCAAAGTCACCGCCTGCAGCAGCGATAGTGTGCCGTCATTGGTCGCCATAGGGTAGCCTCCCGGCCTGGGCACATCCCCCATCACGTAGACGACATCTATCTGCGGGACAAGCACCGTGTCGCCCGGGTCCACTTTTACATTCTCATCCAGAGCCGTCGTCGACTTATTGGAAAGGAAATAGTCGATTTTCTCCTTCGAACCGTGGCGCTGGATTGTGATTCTCCTGTCCGCCAAATTAGTCACACCCCCTGCAAGCGCCAGTACGTCGAGCACTGTTCGCGGAGTTTCGATCGGATAGGCTCCAGGATGCTGAACCTGCCCCATGACGGTAACGTTCTGCGTAGCCTGCTGATCGTCCGTAACGATGACATGCGGATTCAGCAGATAGTGTCCATCAATAAGAGCCTGTCTTACCGCTGCGGCGGCTTGTTCCGGCGTAAGTCCGGCCACCCTGACCGGGCCGCCTACCATAAGAGGTACATAACCGGCATCAGTAACACGGGGATGCTGCGTCAGCTCAGGCGCCTCGAGAACCTGAACGGTGACGAGATCGCCGGGTCCGATGGGCAAACTCTCTTTCTGCGCCCAGGCGCAGGCGCCACAAAGGATCAAAGCGAACGCGATTCTAAGCCTGATCATTTGAGTCTCCATTATCGCGATAATAGTAACGTTTGTATCCGTAGGTGCCATAGTATCCATAATAGGCTGCGGAACGGGTAGAAATCCCGTTCAGCAGAGCGCCGATCGCGGGCTCCACCGGATCTTTGACATGCGGAATCAGAAGTCTGTAGGCACGCGACAGTCCCACGCGAGTAGTCCTGCCGGCTCGCACAACAAGAACTGTAGCATCAGCCTGAGCAATCAACAGCTGCACATCGGTCACGGGGAGAACCGGCGGAGAATCGATGACGACGAAGTCGTACAATTGCCGCCATCGGTCAAAGAGCACCTGCAAAGGTGCAGCTCCCAGCAACTCAGAAGGATAGGGTGGCGGAGTTCCCGCCGACAGCACGAATAAGTTGGGATACTCTGCCAACGCTTGAGGTTCCTCCGTGGCAGACCGATTTGCCAGGAGTTCGCTAAGCCCCCTTGTAACTTTCAGGTGCAGCCGCCGCTGCAGCACGGGACGCCTCAGGTCGGCTTCTATCAGCAGTACTTTTTTGTTGTATTGTGCGAGCGCGGCAGCCAGGTTCAAAGCAAGCGTCGACTTGCCCTCTCCCGGATTTCCACTGGCAATCAGGAGAACCTGTGGTGGGTGCTGACTGCGGGAAATCAACAGGGCGGACCGTAATCGACGTATCGCCTCTCCGAACTCCGAGGCGCGGGAATCCAGCTGAACGATCTTGCCCGCCATTTCCGAGGAACTGACCTGGGGCACGATGCCGAGGAGCGGAATCCCCATGTTTTCGATTTCATCTGTGTTCTGAATCTTATTGTCGAGAGCGTCGGTCAGCAGAGCCGCGCCACCCCCGAGGAACGTACCCACAACCAGGCCCAGAGCAAGGTAAAGGGGAACGTTCGGCGAGTCCGGCTTGGCCGGTGGCAGCGCCTTGTCCACGCTGGCAATATCTGTGGATTGCAGGCCCTGCAGAATCCCCGCCTCCTTCAGTCTCTTGAGCAGGTCCTGATACAAATCGTCGCTTTCCTCAGCTTCCTTGGAAAGGATCATGTACTCAATCGTCTTATCGTTGAGCTTCTCGGCGGCCTTTTGATCGGCTTCAAACGTGGATTGTGTGCCTCTCAGGGTTCCCATTGAGATATCGTAATCGTTCTTTGCGCGTGCGGCGACCCGCTGAATTTCCTGGTCGAGCTGAGTTTCTACGCTCTTCAGCGAAGCGCGTTCCTCAATGAGCCGGGGATAGTTCGGACCAAACTGAGAGGAATCCTGTCCTATCTGCGCCTTCAGAGTCGCCTCCTGTTCTCGCAGATTCTGGATCAGCGTCATCGAATCCATCACGCCCTGGCCCGTGTTACTCATCAGGGTCGTGCCAGCCAGCTGGGAGATCAGTTCGGCGTCTCCGGTTTTAGTAACCTGATAGATAGAACCTTTAATGACACTGTTAATTTGCGCCTGCGTCAGCAGGGCAGAAGATTCCTGAAGACGGTCGAGAGTGGGGCTGTAGACTACGGGCTTCCCCTGCAGGTCGGTGCCGCCCACCCCGTAGATGCCCGAACCCTGCTGGAGTGCAACGACCTTGGCCTGCAGATCCTCGTCTTCTTTGCGCAAATCGCTGAGCTGTCCCTCTAACCAGGTGGAAACCTGACTGGTCGCGGTGTACTTTGTCTGGAAGGTGTAATCGATGAGCGCCTGGATTAGATGATTGACGACGGCAGCAGCGACTTTAGGATTGGGATTGCTGTAGTCGACCTCAATCAGCCGGGTGCCTGCGTTCACTGTGACCTTCAGACGCTTGCTGAATATCATGAGTACTTCCTCGCGACGATGCGGCCGATCCTCAAGGTTGGCGCCTGCAGGATCAGGAGGTCCGGCAGGAGTCAGCCACCCCAACACCATGCCGATGGGATTGAAGGACGGCTGAAAGTCCTTGTTCTTCTCCAGGTTCAATTCTTTGACGACTCGCAGCGCCAAGGAGTCCGATTGCAAAATCGACGCGAGGGTGTCCAGATCGGTATTCAGAGACAGAGAGTCGGTAGCTCCTCCTGCTGACGCGCCCATGAGGTCTTCCAAATCCAGCGAATCGGAACTCGACTTTTGCAATTCGAATACACCCACCGCCTTGTACCGTCGGGTCATAAAGATGCACAGGGAGACCGCGATTAAAAAGATGGCTCCTGCGGTTATAAGCAGGGTTCGCCGCCTGCGATCAAGGATTCTTATAAGATCTTTGAGCGAGAATTCGCTGCCTGATGGGTTATTCACTCGTTTCCATCTCCAGGAAATTGGCTATTTGTGCAAAAGAGGGAGAGAGGCTGCGGCGCGGTCTGTCACCACCGACGGATTGCTTCATGAGCGGCGGGAGGAGTATTGTGGATTGTTTCACTCGCCACCCTGCGTGGTCAAGCAACAGCTAAAATTAATGGATGGACGCGAATTGGGCCATAAATCATTCTTTCGAAAGGGGATGCGGTATGATGGCTGCGGTTTTTCCCGGCAAGATCACAACCCTGGCGCGAATTGCCGCCGCGTCTGCGATTGTGGCGGTGGCGGCGATTCTTTGCGAATCTTTTCCCTTTCCCGTCGCCGCTCAGACTGTCAGCGGCCAGGATGAAGGCACCGTCAGCGTGACCGCCTATGGCGCGGACCCGACCGGTTCCAGAGACTCGACTCAGGCCTTCGTACAGGCGATTTCGTCCGGCAAGTCCATTTTCGTCCCCCCGGGCCACTACGCCATCAGCAATTACGACACGCTGGTCCTGAATCACCCAAATCAGGTCCTGTTCGGCGCCGGCCGCGACGCCTCCACTCTCGATTACAACGGCCCTTGCCAGCAGGGGGTTCATGCCGGGTCTTACTCTGCCGTGACTCTGACCAGGCCGGGAGACGTCGTGCGCAATCTGGCCATTACTTCGCGCACCGCGGAGAAATGCATTCTCATCGGAATCCGCATGGCTTCCAATCATGGGCTGGTCGACAACGTTGCGGTTAGTCAAATGTGGCATGTCGGCATCGGCGTACAGGGCAACCACAACTCGGTGCTGGACAGCGACATTGAATATGACCACACCGGTATCTATGTCGGCGGCGACCACCAGCTTGTCCGGGGGAACTACGTATCCAATCACTGGAGCACATCGGGAGAACCGCATCCCTGGACTCCTCAGTCGCTGTACTGGGACGGAATTATGTCCGACGGCCTGACCAACAGTATCATTGACAGTAATACTGTGGAGGACAACGGTCAGAGTGGTATCTACACCGGCGGGAAGCCATTTCCTTCATACGGGAACGTTATCTCCTTCAACATCGTTCGGCATAACCGAAATGAAGGCATCGACCAGGGCATCTCCGGCACTGTCGATCACAATTCCAACTACATCGGACACCTCGTAATCGTTGGTAATACCTCTATCGATAATTTTCGCCGTGACATTTGGCTAAGTGAAGTTGATGGAGCAGTAATCGCCGATAATAACGCTGAGCATACCGCCAACTATTCCGGGTGGTGGGCACGAGCAGTCCGAAAACCATACGACACACCAATTCCCTGTCAAGTCTGGGAAGTCACTACTTCGAGCAAGAGCGACAACATTATTTTCGTTGACAACGTCTGTAGCCAGGCAGATTCAGCCTACCCGGCAGTGCTTTTTGATACCAGCCGCGGCAGCGTCCTGGGCCGCAACACCATTCGCGGCGAAAGGCGCATTAGTCCCGACGTCGATCACAATTCCAATATCATTCTTCCCGACAGCGATTCGCGGGAACAATGAAGCCGTTAAATTCAACCTTCGTACTGATTTCACGTCAGCGCACCCTACTGGCCGGCATGAAACATGGGCATCTCGTGAATCGCAACCGGGACCTGCACCGATTCCGCCGGGACGGACCTGGTGGAGAGAAACAGCCTATCCCAACCTGCCAGTAATATGCCCAGGTACACCAGATGCACAAAACTTCCGTTAAAGAGAATGTTCGAGCCATTCCAGAAGAGAATCCATACGGCGATCCAGGGATAACAGACCACAGCCATAGCGGCGCCTTTTCTGAATTTGGACCATACGTAGCCGGTGAAAATACCTGCCAGGAAGACATAGATGGGTGCGAACCAGCCAAGGTCGGCGAACAAGTAGCCGAAGACTCCCGACCAGATATATTGGCTGTTCAACCCAGCAATGGCAACAGAGGAGAATTCAGAGCCGAAAAGCAGTTCGAAGGAGGGCCAGTGGAGAATCTCCTGATAATGAAAAATCTTGTCCAGGGTTGAGGCATCCTGAAGGTAGTAGAACAGGTAAATTCCTCGGCCGCCAAAGAAATACGCCATGCTTCCGTTCACCAGGGAAGCGAGGCGGTTGTAGGACGCGATGGAATAGCCGAACAAACTGCTGATGAGAAGGCTCGAGGCAGACGCGCCCCGCAGGAACGATATTGTGAGGAACACAACGGCCAAAAGCGAAAAACCCGCCAAACCATACAGGACACCACGCCCTATACGGAGCCGACCCCTGGCTTCTCTGTAAAACAAAAAGAGCAGTCCGCAACCGGCAATCAGCGACAACAGCTCAGGGCGGCTAAGTGTTGCTAGGCTGGCTGTGATTCCCAGACACACGCCGAAGAACCAGGCAATCATGAACAACACGCGGGTGCCGCGACTGAGCCGGAGTTGCTGCACTCGCAGATACATCCACCACAGGACGCCGGTCAGGACAATGGGGCCCCAGACCCATATTCCCTCACTTAGCTGCTCTCCCGCTCTGCCCATACTTTTAATACTTTGGCCCTGATGAGCAGCCAGAATCATCAGGAGGTTCACATGAGCGCCGATCTTGAGTATGCAAATTCCGCAAAATGTCGATGCTGCCAGAAAGGGGACGCCGATATAGAGAACGGGCGACAGCGATTCGGCCTGCGGCAGTGCAGCGTGCCATGACGCCGGATTGGCCATCCGGTTCACTCGAAGCCCCAGAAGGAATGCCGCGACGCAGAGGGAAAAATAGATCAGCGTCAGCAGATCCAAAAACATCCGGTCCGGCTCGCCCAGGTATGCCGTGTACACGTTGGGGGGGAACAGCCAGGCAAGCAGAAATACAGAACACGCGAACAACACTGCGCCATAAGGGGAGGCGAGCCCATTTTCTCGGATTGGATTCAGCAACAGGTTCATCGGTTTGCGGAATGCCCAGACCTACCTCGAAGAATCGGCGCGTGATCCGGGCGTGGCGCTGCGCGCGCGATTGCAGAACTACAGAAAGTCCAGAACTGGTCTCATAAATCCAGTATGGCTGATGAGGTCACGTTTGAGGCCCGCCGCCGAATCGGGGCTCATGTCGCTGACCGGAGCTAAAAAGCTATATATGAGGCCAGCTCTAGAGTGACTGAGATAATGTGATGTAGCATTTAGACATAATCGATGCGTTGACAACTCGGAACTCGCAGAATTCCAGCATTTGGCAAATCAGCCCTAAATCGAAGACATGATGATGCAAAGCTCTGACCTGAGAATTATTTTGACTTCGAACCCTGAACTGTTCGACGGTGCCTGCCTTTGGATCACGTGACAAATCATGGAGATTCAGCACCTCGTCCAGGTGTGTCAAGTCGTCCTCCGTTGTACTATTTCTAAAATCATCCATCAGATGGTTAAAACTGGTATAGGGCCGTCTGTGGTCGAAGTTAGACTCTTTCTTCGGCAGAACAAGGACGAGACATCCGTTGGGCTTTAGTATCCTTTTCCATTCTCTTAATGCTTTGATCGGGTTTGCAATGTGTTCCAGACAGTTCGACGAGAGCACAAAATCATAAAAGCCTGAGTGGATTTGATCGAGGGCGGTTCCATCGGAGACGAATTGGCGTCCGACCCGGTTCGGTCTGAAATTGAAGGTTTTCCCTTCCTGGATGGTTCCTTCCCAAATTGTACTTCCCGAGAAATTCACGCTATCCAGGCTATCGATTACTTCGTAGAGCGGAAGCCTCGTCTTAAATAGGGCGCTGGGACCACCGATTTCAATTCCACTCTTACCTCTTGTACACGCCTGGTAGATTTCAAGGTCCGGCGACCTCCTGATCGCATGTTTTCTGAGCGTTCTAAGAATCTCATAGACACCAGCCGGCAGGCAGCTCTTGACCGCGCTCCTGGCTCGGTAAAATCTCATCGCTGTGCTCCATTTCGCGGCTTGCGCACTTTTCCAACCCTCGGTTAGCGGTGTGTCACGACCCTGCGCCCAACCCATACCTCAGAAATCCTGGGGGCAATCCTGCTTCCAGTCCTGGAACGCGGATTCCAGGCCGAATTTCCACTGGTAGCCGAGCTCGCGCAGCCGGCGCGGCTCAATCCAGGTGGAACGAAAAAGCTTACGAACACGAACGGGGCTAATGGGTTGCCGGATACCGAAAACGCGAGCCACGGAATCGATCGGATACGATACACCCAGGAGCAGGGAGCGCGGAACGCTGCTTGGAGAGCGCCGAATCCCCGTGACCGAGCGGATGGCATTCACAAAGCCTTCCAGGGTCGGCGTGGGATCGATCCCGAAATTCAGGAGTGTCATGGGCTCGCGGCTCCGTTCCTGATGTTCAAGCCCAAACTGAGCGACCCAACAGAGCTCTTTCACGTACCCTCCCGCCTTCCGGGTGTTACGGTTCCCCATGTAGACGAAATACCCTCTGACCAGGCTGCGCAGGAGACGGGTCACGTTGCCGCCTTCGCCGGGGCCGAAAACCACGCCAGGACGGAGAATAATCAGCCTGCGATCCCCCGAAGCCGCCTGCCACGCCAGGTGAATCTTCTCTGCCGCCAATTTGGAACTGCCGTAGGGTGTCTCCGGGACAGGAAGAGATTCCTCGTCCTTTTTCTCTTCCGACGGTCCGTACGGGGAGATGCTGCTGGTGAATACCATGCTGTTGCAGCCCGCAGCCAAGGCGTAGGCGCAGACGTTTTCAGCTCCACGCAAATTCGTCTCAAAATATTCGGCCGGCGTGTGCCCGGGCTCACGGTGAACGGCTGCAAGATTGAAGATCAGATCTGCGCGATCCGGAAGCATCCCGGCCGCCACTGGCTCACGCACATCGCACTGGACGTAATTCGCCCGGCCGGCGCGAAGCCCCTCCTGGAGGACCGCAGCATAGGGCTCCGATCTCGGGGGGCGGACGTCGGCGAGAACGACGTGATCCGCCAGGTTCTCGCGCAACAGGTGCTGCGCCAAATGGGTGCCAATGAAGCCAGTCCCCCCAAAAATGACAGCCCTTTCGACAGTCTTCATTCTTCTCCAGCGGATAGCTTTGCTTGTGGCCTTTAGCGACCCTGACCGAAAGCATTCGGCATGGGGGCAGCCGTCCAGTATTCATGCAGGTTTCCCACCCGCCTTTTGACGGCAACGGGCAGCATCCCCTCGCGGCGACCCAGCTGATATCCGAAATATTTTGCGGCCGTGCGCAGAAGCAGTTTCGGAAGCAGCAACGGATTCTCGCCGCAAACCCAGGCAATCTCAGAACGCACGAAACGCAATCCCTCTCCGACAGGTTCACCGTATTTTTCCCTTAACCAACTTTCTCTGACGTGAAGAACCCCGGTATCGAAGTAGCGCCGGAAAATCTGCAGAGATTTCTGGTTATGGGAGTGATAAACAGCGGCCTCGGCCACATAAGCAGTCTTCCATCCATACAGCATCATCTTCGCTGCGACACAGGTGTCTTCGGCTGTGATAACTGTTGCAGGAAAATTGCCCACCGCCTCCAAAGCCGCCCGTCTGTAGGCGCCAAGGTTATTCGACAGAAAAATCGTCTTGAAGCCCATCGTCTTCCGCGTTTCGTAGTCTCTCACTACGGACTGCTCCGGGTAGTTCATGGCGCAGGCATGGCGCGCAAAGGGATCTGCATCGGCGTGGGGCAGTTGCCGACCGTAGGCTGCTCCAATGTCGGGGTTGTCGAAAGCTCCTGTCAGGGTTGCAATCGTATCCGGCGAAGCCATGATGGCATCCGGCGTTGTGTAGACCAGGAATTCGGCCCAGGGCACCAACGTCGACGCCAGCGCGCGCGAGCCTCCATGGTTGAATTCAGGCCTCGGAATCACCAACACATGAAACCCGAAGGCTCGGGCCCGCTCCGCCGTTTTATCCTTCGATTCCGAATCGACGATCAGCACCTGATCCGGCCTGATTCCCTGCTGGAGGAGGGGACCGGGAAACGAATCGAAGTAGCGCTCCGAATTCCAGGTGGTCAGAATCACCGCAACCCGGGAAAGGTCAGCGGATTTCATCTCGCTCACGGCGGCTCATTCTCCTGCCAGGGACACAGCTCCGGAGTGATCCGGAATAACGATGTTTACCCGGCCAGCGCTTCCCTTGCCGTATCC
>Ga0335075_10008414_pt1 | contig 15795 bp, 9 predicted proteins | sample Lox_Sample_24_FD_206723 | JGI IMG/M metagenome (GOLD analysis project Ga0335075, IMG submission 206723) | Soil microbial communities from Loxahatchee National Wildlife Refuge, Florida, United States - Lox_Sample_2.4 | ecosystem: Environmental > Terrestrial > Soil > Wetlands | place: USA: Florida... | reverse complement strand
CAAAGACGAAGGCCGCACAGACCGCGCCGGCTCCGAGCGCCGCGATGCCGCCGTCGAGCAACTCGCGCGGGCTCAGCCGCTCGCGATCCTCGTGCGCCATCAGCCCGATCCCCGCGAAACAGAGCACAGTGAAGCCGAGGCCGAAGAAGTCGGCGGCCGTCGGCGGCGGCGGCGGCGGGCCATGGAGCGAGTAGACGGTCAGAATCGTGTTGCCGATCGCCGTGAAGATCAGGGCCAAGCCGAACACGAGCGGGACATATGAACCTGGACGCCGACGCAGCCCACCGATCAGGCAGAGGACACCGGCCGCCAGACGGAATGCGGTTCCTACCCAGCCGTTGATCACTCCCAACTGCAGAGATTGGGGCGCGCGCACGACCAGCCACACCAGATAGGCGGCCATCAAGCCACCCATGATCCCGAACACGATCACGCCGCTCCGAGCCGGCCATCGTGCAACCAACAAGAACTCCCTGTGAGGCGTCGACGGCGTCGCCAGCTCGCCGTCTCGGCGCAGCTCTCCACATCTGTGGACTGGCACGTTATAGTCTCATTTCTAGTCTTATTCGGCTACGTCCGGAACCTTCGGCGCACACCATAAGAGACAGGCAGCCGAGGTCACGGACCCTGCCGACCTTCGCCGGACCCGGTACTGGGCCCGGCTGGAAAAGCTACTCGAGTTTCCCGACACGCCGCCGCGCGCCACGATGACGAGCTACCGAGGGTGGAACTACCGCTCGTCCGGCCGGATCACTAGGAGTCCGCCACTCGGCAGTGCGCTCTGAGTCGCTTAGGCCTTCAATTGGGTGTAAGCAGGCTATGAGGCGGTCCGACCATGCCTGGAGGTGGCTATGGACGCGGGTGGGGTACCGGACCAGGATCCGGCCGTTCGGGCCGAACTCTTCCACCACAGTGACCGTACGCGCGTAACCCGGCTCTTCTTCCCTGAGCGCACGGTCATCCGCAAGGAGCCGCTGGGACCGGACGCGGAGCGTCGGCTCCGGCATGAGACTTCGATGCTTGAGCGCCTGCGGGGTGTGGCGGGGGTCGCGCAGCTGATGGAGGCACCACGGTACCCGGGGTCGATCGTGGTGGCCGACGCCGGTGGCGCAAGCGCCGCGGGGCTGACCAAGCCGCTGACCGAAGATGAGCTGATCGGGCTGGCGGTGGGGCTGGCCCGGGCGGTGGCCGGGATGCACCGGGCGGGCGTGATGCACCGAGACATCACCCCGGCCAACATCGTGGTCTCTGGCGACGGCGCCCCATGCCTGGTTGATTTCGCGCTGGCGACGTCCTTCGCTGAGATCCGCCCGGAGTTCACCCATTACAGCGAGATCGCGGGGACGCTGGCGTATCTGGCGCCGGAGCAGACCGGGCGGACCGGCCGGCCGGTGGATCAGCGGGCCGACCTGTACGCCCTCGGCGCGACGCTGTATGAGCTGGCCACCGGCGGGCCGCCGTTCGGGACCGGGGACCCGCTGCGGCTTACCCATGATCTCCTGGCCCGGGTGCCGGTGCCGCCGGCCGAGGCGAACCCGACCGTGTCGGCCCCGCTGTCGGCGATCATCATGCACCTGCTGGAGAAGGAACCGGACCACCGGTATCAGACGGGCGACGGCGTGATCTACGACCTGGAGCGCTTGCGGGACGTCGACGCGCGGGTGGCTCCGGTCCGCATTGGCGAGCAGGATTTTCCGCTGCGGCTGGTGCCGCCGTCGCGGCTGGTGGGGCGCGAGGACGAGGTGGCGGCGTTGCAGACGGCGTTCGGGGAGGCAATGACAGGCCGGTGCCGCGGGGTGCTGGTCGGCGGGGCGCCGGGGGTGGGTAAGACGTCGCTGGCCGATGAGCTGCGGCCGGTGGTGACGGGCCGGGACGGCTGGTTCGTGGCGGGCAAGTTCGACCCCTACCGGCGGGATCTGGAGTTCGACGCGTTTAATCAGGCGTTCCGGGCGCTGGGCCGGCTGCTGCTGGCCGAGCCGGCCGATGAGCTGGCCAGGGTCCGCGGCCGGATACTGGCGGCGGCCGGGGCGAACGCGGGTCTGGTGACCGCGGCGGTGCCGGAGTTCGCGGCGCTGCTGGGGGTGCCGCCGGATGCGGGGGATCCGCTGACCGCGCAGGTGCGGGCGCAGCGGGTGGCTGTGGCTGTGCTGCGGGCGGTCGCCTCGCGCAAGCGGCCGCTGGTGGTGTTCGTCGATGACCTGCAATGGGCGGGACGCACCCCGCTAGGCGTCATCGACCTGCTGCTGAGCGAGGAGCCGGTCGAGGGCCTGCTGCTGGTGGGCGCCTACCGCGAGGGGGACGTGGATGCGGCGCATTTGCTGGCGGCGCTGCTGTCTCCATGGCGTGACCAGGCCGGGGTGGAGCACCTGCGGCTGGCCAACCTGGCCGTGCCGAGTCTGGTCACGATGGTCGTGGAGATGTTGCGCGTGGACCCGGCCACGGCGGCGGGTTTGGTCGAGGTGATCGGCCCGCATACCTCCGGCAATCCGTATGAGACGGTGGAGTTGCTTAATCTGCTGCGGCGCGACGGTGTGCTGGCGGCGACGGCCGCTGGGTGGCAGTGGGACGAGGCGGCGGTACGCGCTCACCTGGGCCAGTCCGAGGTGGCCGGGCTGCTGGCGGCGCGTGTTGAGGGCATGCCGGCGATATCGCGGGAGCTGGTGGAAGCGATGGCGTGCCTGGGCGGGCGGGCCGAGCTGAGTCTGCTGCAGACCGCCACCGCCGCAGCTTCGGGCGAGGTAGAGCAGATGCTGGCGCCGGCCCTGGATGAGGGCCTGCTGGTGATGGAGCCCAGGGCGCATGAGGCGGTACGGTTCCGCCACGACCGGACCCGCGAGGTGGTCCTGGGCGGGCTGGACCCGCAGCGGCGACGCACCCTGCAGCTGGCCATGGCGCGGCGGCTGGCCGGTGTGCCGGAGTTGTTCGCGGTCGCGGCCGAGCAGTACCTGCCGGTGGTGGACGCCGTTGATAATCCCGCGGAGCGGGGTCAGCTGGCGGCGCTGTTGCGGCGCGCCGCCGACCAGGCGGCTTTGATCGGGGACTACACGCTGGTGAACGCGCTATTGGCGACCGCGCTGGGAATAATCGATTCGGGTGACAGGGCCACGCTCGTCGAGGTGCACGCCGGCCGGCACGCCGCGCTGTACAGCCTGGGGCGCCTGGAGGAGGCGGACGAGGAGTACCGCACGATCGAGCAGCTGTCGGCCACCGCGTTGGAACGGGCGGATGCGACGGCGGTGCAGGTACACAGCCTGACCCACCGGAACCGTTTCACCGAGGCCATCGCTCTGGGCATCGACCCACTGCGTGAGCTCGGCATCACCGTCCCGGCGGCGGACCGGCTCTCCGCGGAGCTCGATCACCAAGAGGAGAACTTGTACCGGTGGCTGGACCACACCGACGCCGCCGACGATCTGACCCGGCCGGAAATCACCGACCCGGCGCTGATCGCCGCGGCCGGCCTGATCAACGCGGTCCTGCCGACGGTTTATTTCATCGCCGACCACGCCAGGTTCGCCTGGCTAAGCCAGCAGGCGCTGCGGATCTGGATCGAGCACGGCCCGGGCCCTGCCATGGTCGGCCCCGCGAGCCACGCCACCGCCGCCGCTGTGGTGCTGCGCGGCGACTACGCCGCGTACCGGGCGTTGCGACGGATCCTGGCGCTGGGCGAAGCCCGCGGCTACGAGCCCGGCACCTCGCACGCGCGCTTCCAATTCGCTGTTGTGAGCCACTGGTTCGAGCCGATCGAAAACAGTGTCCAAGCAGGTCAGCAGGCCCGGGATGGGATGATTGCGGGTGGCGACCTGGCCAACGCGGGATACGTCTGCCAGCCGATCGTGGCGAGCCTGCTGGACTGCGTGCCAACACTGGACGTCTATGTCGCCGAGGTGGAGGCCGACATGGCCTTCGTGCGCCGTATCGGCAGCGAACTGATCGGGCAATGGCTCGACAGCTACCGGTGGCTGGCGGGTGTGCTGCGCGGCGAAAGCTCCGCCGGGGCCGGTGAGGCAGTCCCCATCGACAGGTACGCCGGTAACCCGCTGGCGCTTCTCTTCACGCATATCCAGCATGCGATCGCCGCCGCCATCTTCGGCGATCCGGTCGATCTGGTGCGGCACACCGAGGCGGCGATGCCGCTGCTACCGGCGGCCCAGGGCCTCTACCCGGCGGCCGTGGCCCGCCTGCTGCGCGGGCTGGCCCTCGCCGGGCAGGCCCGCGCCACAGATGATGACGAGCGCGGCGGCCTGCTGTCCGAACTGGACGAGCTGATCCGGTGGCTGGCCGCCCGCGCCGCGGACGCGCCGGACAACTTCCTGCACCTGCTGCGACTGCTCGAGGCCGAGCGGGCCTGGGCGTCCGGGGACTTCCGCGCCGCCGTCCTGGCCTTCGACGCCGCCCGGCGCGAGGCCGCCCAGCGCCAGCGGCCCTGGCACCGGGCGCTGATCGCCGAGCGGGCGGCCCGCTTCTACCTGGCCCACGGCGTCGAGCACGCCGGCTACGACCTGCTCGCCCAGGCCCGCCAGCAGTATCATGCCTGGGGCGCGACGGCGAAGGTTGCCCAGCTGGACTGGGCCTACCCGGCCCTGCGGCCGCAACCCGACGCGACTGGCGAGGACGGCACCGATCAGCCTGCTGATCTTTCCGATCGCCGGTTCGCGGTCACGACCGGAACCATCGACATGCTCGGCATTCTCTCGGCGTCGCAGGCGCTGAGCTCGGAGACCAGCGTCGACCGGCTGCATGCCCGGGTAGTCCGGGTGCTCAGCGCGATGACCGGCGCCACCGGCGTGCACCTGCTGCCGTGGAGCGAGGAGCGGCAGGACTGGCTGCTGCCCGCACCCGATAGCGACGGCGGCACCATCGCGGTGAGCGGCACCGGGCACGAGCGCGTGGTGCCGATGTCGGTGCTGCGCTACGTCCAGCGGACGGGCGAGCCGCTGGTGGTGGCCGACGTGGCCGGGGATGACCGGTTCGCCCGCGACCCGTACTTCGCTGATGCCGGCAGCTGTTCGCTGCTGGCCGTGCCGATCCTGGGCCGCGGCACGCTGCAGGCGGTGCTGGTACTGGAGAACCGCCTCCTGCGCGGCGCTTTCACTGGCGGGCGGCTGGACGCGGTCAAGCTCATCGCCGGGCAGCTCGCAGTGTCTCTGGACAACGCCCAGCTGTACGCCGGGTTCCGCCGGATCGCCGACGAGCAGGCGGCGCTGCGGCGGGTGGCGACGCTGGTCGCCCGCGGCGTGGGCCCGGATCCGGTGTTCGCCGCGGTGGCCGAGGAGGTCGGCGTGCTGTTCGGCGCGGATACCGCGGCGGTCGTGCGGTTCGAGCCGGACGCGCAGGTCACGGTGATGGGCGGCTACGGGGGCGCGCACTCCCGGCCGGGCTGGCGCGGCACGCTGGACCCCCGCCTGGCGCTGGCGTCGGTCCAGGCCACCGGCCGGGCGGCCCGCCGCGACACCGACGACCCGCCGGTGACCACCCCGGAAGGGGTCCGCGGCGCGGTCGCCAGCCCGATCGTTGTCGAGGGCCGCCTCTGGGGTGCGATCGCCGCCGGGTCGCGGCGCGGACGGCTGCCCGCCGACACCGAGCAGCGGCTGGCCGATTTCACCGAACTCGTCGCCACCGCCATCGCCAACGCCGAAAGCCAGGCCGAGCTGACCACCTCGCGGGCCCGGATCGTGGCCGCCGCCGACCAGGCGCGCCAGCGGATCGAGCGGGACCTGCACGACGGCGCCCAGCAGCGGCTGGTCTCACTGGCGCTGCAGCTGCGCACGGCGCGCGCGGCGGTGCCACCTGAGCTCGGCGACCTCGGCACCGACCTGGACCGCGCCGCCGCCTCGGCGGCCGGCGCGCTGGACGAGCTGCGCGACACTGCGCGCGGCATCCACCCCGCGATCCTGGCCGAGGGCGGCCTGCGCCCCGCCCTGGCGATGCTCGCCCGCCGCTCGCCTGTCCCGGTCGACCTGCAGGTCGGTGCCGGAGGGCGGCTGCCCGAGCCGGTCGAGGTGACCGCGTACTACGTTGTCGCTGAGGCCCTGACCAACGCGGCCAAGCACGCCCGCGCCTCGGCCGTCAGCGTCCAGGTCGAAGTCGCCGGCGACGTCCTGCGCGTGGCGGTCCGCGACGACGGAGCCGGCGGCGGTGGCTTCGGCGGCGGCACCGGCCTGGTCGGCCTCAAGGACCGCGTGGAGGCGCTCGGCGGCCGGATCCTTCTCGACAGCCCGCGCGGGGCGGGCACCACCCTGCGCGTGGAGCTCCCGGTCACCGCCACCAACGGCAGCGAGTTCGCCGGCAGGACAGGTGACAAGACATGAGTTTGGCCAGGACCTGCGATGACGATCCGCAGTGGGTGGAACCTTGCCCGTTCGGCCAAAATGCTGTATCCGACGCAGCGGGGTCAGTAGGGTACGGCGGCCCGCCGGAGGGGACGCCGTGCGCAGGTAACGGGGAGCACGTCTACCGCACGCTGATGACCAGGTTCAACAACCCGCCGGAAAGTTCCCTGGGGTAGGTTGTCCGGCCATCAGGATTGTCGTTCACCGGGCCCCGTCTCCGCGGACGCCACGATCGTGCCGGCCTTGCCGTCCAGGAGCGCCTCGGCGTCGTCAAGGCGGCCGATCGCGGCCATCCCGCCGGTCGCCTCCACGAAGCGGCAGGCGCCTTCCACCTTCGGGCCCATGGACCCGGCCGGGAACGGGCGGGCGCGCAGCTCCTGGGGGGTGGCCCGGTGGATGGGCCGGGCCTGCGGGGTGCCGTAGCCGTCCTCCACCGCGGCCACGTCGGTCAGGATGACCAGCGCGTCCGCGGCCAGGTCCCGGGCGAGCAGGGCGGCGGTGAGGTCCTTGTCCACCACGGCCTCCACCCCGCGTAGCGCGCCAGCGTCATCGCGCACGACGGGGACGCCCCCGCCGCCGGCGCACACGACGATCGCCCCGCTGCCGGCCAGCAGCTTGATCATCTCTAGTTCCACCAGTTCGACAGGCTCGGGCGAGGGCACCACCCGCCGCCAGGCGTGCCCGTCCTGACGGACGTCCCAGCCGCGCTCGGCGGCCAGTTTCCGCGCCTGCGCCTCGTCGTAGACGGGGCCGACGAACTTGGTCGGGCGGGCGAACGCCGGGTCGTCCGCGCGTACCACGGTCCGGCTGATCAGGCAGCCGGCGGGCTGGCCAGGCACCGCGCTGTGCAACGCCTGGACCAGCCAGTACCCGATCATCCCCTGGGTCTGCGCCCCGAGCACGTCGAACGGGTAGGGGTGCGACAGCGCCGGGTCACGGGCGGACTCCAGGGCCAGCACGCCGACCTGCGGCCCGTTGCCGTGGGTAATGAACAGCTGATGGCGGCCCGCTAGCGGTGCGAGCGCGGTGACCGCGCTCACGACGTGCCTCTCCTGGATATCGTAATCCGGCGCCTCGCCCCGCTCGAGCAGCGCGTTCCCGCCCAGCGCGATGACCACCCTCATGTCATCCTCCGATGGGGACGGGAGGACCGGACAACGCGGACAGGTCTCATGGTCATCTCCAAGGTGTTCAGTGGCGGGCGGGGAGCGGTCAGGCCGCGGTTGTCGCGGGTGATCGTCGTCGGGAAAGCCACCCGCCCGGGCCGGTTAGCCGGTGAGTCGTAAACGGGGCTGCCCGGCGGCGGACCTGCCGCGCTGACCGCTGGGCATCGGTGGCTGGCTGCGGGCTGGCCGTCGTCGGCCGTGCGCGGTGCACCCGGTAGAAGGGGATCTTGGCCAGGTCCACCAGCGCCATGTAGATCACGATCAGTACGGCCAGCACGAGGAAGAACTTCAGTGGCAACGGGGTGAACCCGAGGACGTGGCTCAGCGGCGTGTACGGCAGGATGATGCCGATGGCCGCTGCCCCGGTGGGCACGAACAGCATCGGCAGGCTGGGCCGGCTCCGGAGGAACGGGATCCGGCGCGTCCGGATCACGTAGACGATGAGTGTCTGCGTCGCGATCGACTCGACGAACCAGCCGGTGCGGAACTCGGTGGGGCCGGCGTGCAGCGCCGAGAGCAGGATCCAGAACGTGATGAAGTCGAAGATCGAGCTGAGCGGGCCGAAGACGTACATGAAGTGCCGCACGAACCTGATGTCCCAGGCGGCGGGGCGGGCGAGCTGCTCAGAGTCGACGTTGTCGGTCGGGATAGCCAGCTGGCCCGTGTCGTACAACAGGTTGTTCAGCAGGATCTGGGACGGGAGCATCGGCAGGAACCTCAGGAACAAGGACGAGCCCGCGGCGCTGAACATGTTCCCGAAGTTGGAGGAGGTGGCCATCAGTACGTACTTCATCGTGTTGCCGAAGATCCGCCTGCCCTCCATCACCCCGGTGGCCAGCACGCCCAGGTCTTTTTCCAGCAGCACGACGTCGGCGGCGTCCTTGGCCACGTCGGTGGCCGAGTCGACCGATATCCCGACATCGGCGTGATGGATCGCCACCGCGTCGTTGACGCCGTCGCCCATGAAGGCCACGTCCTGGCCGGTGCTCCGGGCCGCCGTGATGATGCGGGACTTCTGATCGGGGCTGACCCGCGCGAACACGGTAGTTCCCGGTATCGCGGCCGCGAGGCTCTTGTCGTCGAGCTTGGCGAGGTCGGCTCCGTTCATGACGTCGGCCACTTCGATCCCGATCTGGCGGCATACCTTGGCCGCGACGACGCCGTTGTCTCCCGTGATGATCTTCACGTCCACGCCGAGCTGGGACAGCTGGGCGACCGCCGCGCCCGCGTCCGCCTTGGGACGGTCGGCGAAGGTGAGGAAGCCGATCAGGGTGAGCTGGCGCTCGTCTTCAGTAGTGACGGCCGAGGTTCCCGCCGGGAGATCGCGGGTGGCCACGGCGACCACCCGGTCCCCGTCGGCGAAGAGCTTGTCCAATGTGTTGTGCGCGCCCTCGCGGAGGGCCGGGCACCTGGCGAAGACGGCCTCGGGCGCACCCTTGGTGATGAGCAGCGGGCCGCCGTCCGGCCGGGCCACGAGCACCGAGCACATCTGCCGCTCGTGGTCGAACGGGAGTATCGCCAGGCGCCGCCAGGCCGGCGCGGCGCCCGCCTGAGGGGCTGCCCCCGGCGTGCTGGCCGCCTTCAGCAGGGCCTGGTCCAGCGGGTTGCCGCCCACCGGACCGCTGTCGGTCATCGACGCCTCGTTGCAGAGCAGGCCCAGCCGGAACGGCTCGGCAGCGTCCTTGCCGTCGGGGCCGAGGGCCTGGCTGAAGGTGATGGCGCCGTCGGTCAGGGTGCCGGTCTTGTCGGTGAACAGGATCTGGATGTTGCCGAGGTCCTCGATGGCCACCAGCCGCTTGACCAGGACATGCTTCTTCGCCAGGGCGCGGGAGCCGGCGGACATGCTGACGCTGACGATGGCCGGCATCATCTCAGGGGTCATCCCTACCGCGATCGCCAGGGAGAACAGGAGCGCCTCCAGCAGCGGGCGTCCCAGGACCACGTTGATGATGAAAACCAGGACTGTCACGACAATGGCCACTGTCGCCAGCATCTTCGAGAAACTCCGCAGGCCGGCTTGGAAACCGGTCTCCGGGGGCTGGTCGGTGAGCCCTGACGCGATCTTGCCGAACCCTGTCGAAGAGCCGGTGCCCACCACGACGCCGCGCCCTGAGCCCTGCTGGACGATCGTACCCATGAACGCGCACGACGACAGGTCGGCATCCGCCCGCCCGGTGCCGGTGACGGGCGCGACGGCCTTGCTTGTCGGCAAGGACTCGCCGGTCAGCACGCTCTCATCGCATTCCAGGTGATCTGCCTCGAGCAGCCGCATGTCGGCCGGCACGTTCTGCCCGATCCCGAGCGCCACCACATCGCCGGGCACCAGCTGGGTCACGTCGACGTTCTGCTGCTGCCCGTCCCGCCAGACCACGGCCTGGTGCCGGATTTTGGAGTGCAGCTGCTGCACCGCCAGCGCGGCACGGTACTCGTTGACAAAGCCGAGGCCCACGCTCAGAGCCACGATGACCGCGATGATGATGGCGTCGGTGGCATCGCCGGTGAGGCCGGAGACCAAGGCGGCCACCAGCAGCAGGAGCAGCAGCGGGTTGCGGAGCTGTCCCCACAGTATGGCCAGGGCGCTGACCCGGTGCGAGCTGACGACGTTGGGCCCATCGTGGCTGAGCCGGTCGGTCGCCTCCTGGCTGGACAGGCCGGAGTCGCTGCTGCCGAGCCGCTTCAGCACCTCGTCCGGCGCGAGGGCCGCGGCGGTCGCCAGGTCCAGCCCGGTAGCGGGCGCAACGGTGTCCACAGTGCTGGTCATGCCAGTTCACTCCGTCCGGGCGGCCCGTTCCCGCCCATGGTGCCGCTAGTCCGGCTCTCCTGCTGCCCGCCGCCTATGTCCGGGGCGGGATCGTCGCCACCATGACGGCCTTGATGGTGTGCATCCGGTTCTCCGCCTCGTCGAACACGATGGAGGCCGGTGACTCGAAGACCTCGTCGGTGACCTCGAGAGCGGCCAGGCCGCGGCGTGCGTAGAGCTGCTGCCCGACCTCGGTCTCGCGGTTGTGCAGGGCGGGCAGGCAGTGCATGAACTTCACCGACGGGTTCCCGGTGGCCGCCATCACTTCGGCGTTCACCTGGTACGGCAGAAGCTGGTCGATGCGCTCATCCCATTCGGAGGCGGGCTCGCCCATCGACAGCCACACGTCGGTATACAGGAAGTCGGCGCCGGCCACGGCCGTGGTCACGTCGGCGCTCACCGTCAGCCGGGCGCCGGACTCGGCCGCCAGCGCCTTGGCGATCTGCCGGACCTCGGCGGACGGCTGCAGATGCGCTGGGGCGCAGATCCTGGCGTCCATGCCCAGCATGGCGCCGGTGACCAGCAGCGAGTTCGCGGTGTTGTTCCGGCCGTCGCCCAGGTAGCAGTAGGTCACGGCGTCCAGCGGCTTACCGGCGTGGTCGCGCATGGTCAGCATGTCGGCGAGCATCTGGGTCGGGTGCCAGGTGTCGGTCAGCCCGTTCCACACCGGCACCCCGGCGAACTTGCCGAGGATCTCGACGGACTCCTGGGTGAACCCGCGGAACTCGATGCCGTCGTACATGCGGCCGAGCACCCGCGCGGTGTCCTTGACCGACTCGCCGGAGCCCAGGTGGGATTCGTCCGGCCCGAGGTAGGTGACTTGCCCGCCCTCGTCGTGCGCGCCAACCTCGAACGCCGACCGGGTGCGGGTCGAGGCCTTCTCGAAGATCAGCGCGATGTTCCGGCCCGCGAGCCGGTTCTCTCGCCGGCCGAGGCGTTTCTCGGTGCGCAGGTTCCCGGCCAGGTCCACCAGGTACAGGAACTCCCCGGCGGTGAGGTCGATTTCTTTCAGCAGATTGCGCCCGTGCAGGTCCATGGTTCGTCCTTCCGGTCCCGGTGCCGTTACGCCGGGTCGCGTTCGATCGGGCAGCTCATGCACCGCGGGCCGCCGCGGCCCCGGCCGAGTTCTTCCCCGGCCACGGTGATCACCTCGATGCCGTGCTTGCGCAGCATGGTGTTGGTGGCGACGTTGTGTTCGTAGCCGACAATGACGCCAGGGGCCAAGGCCAGGTAGTTGTTGCCGTCATCCCATTGCTCGCGTTCGGCGGCCCGGATGTCCTCGTCAGTGGTCAGCACGGTGACCTCGTCGACTCCCAGCGTCTGCGCCAGCGCGGCCCAGAAATCCGCGTTGCGGCTGACCGCCAGCTCGCCCGGCCCCTGGCCAGGGGTGATGGTCCACGAGCGCAGGTCCTTGTCGAAGTAGGGGTAGAGCACGAAGGTGGCGCGGTCGATCATGGTCATCACCGTGTCCAGGTGCATCATCGCGTGCGACTTGGGCAGCTCCAGGGCGATCACGGTGCTGGCCTGGCCGGCGGCGAACAGCGCATGGGCCAGGGTCTCCACCGCCATCGGGGTGGTCCGCTCGCCCATCCCGATCAGCACCGCCCCGTTGCCCATCACGTGCACGTCGCCGCCCTCGATGCTGGCGGGCATATAGCTGGCGTCATCGCCGCCATACCAGGTGGCGAAGCTGCCCCCGGCGAACAGCGGGTGATAGCGGTAGACGGCCCGGACGTGCACGGTCTCGCGCTGGCGGGCCGGCTTGGCCATCTGGCTGACCGAGACCCCGCCGTACACCCAGCAGGAGTTGTCCCGGGTGAACAGGTGGTTGGGCAGCGGGGTCAGCAAGAAGTCATCAGCCCGCAACATCTCCCACTTCAGGCTCCCGGACCGGAGCGGCCGCACGTCGGCCTTGAGCACCCCGCCGATCAGGTACCCGGCCAGGCTTTCCGCATCCGCGTCGTCGGTCAGCCGGCGCAGCTCGCCGGTGAGTTCGGGGCCCACCATCTCCGGGCTGCATATCTGGTCCAGCACGTACGCCCGGCCCTCGGGCACCATGAGGGTCTCGGTGAGCAGCTCGCCGAAGTGGTGCACCTGCACCCCCCGGTCGCGCAGCACATCGGCGAACGCGTCGTGTTCTTCCCTGGCCTTGCTCGCCCACATCACATCGTCGAACAGCAGGTCGCCGATGTTCGACGGGGTCAGCCGGGCCAGCTCGAGTCCCGGTCGGTGCACGATGACCTGCCGGAGCTGGCCCACTTCCGATTGCACGCTCTTGCTCATAACTATCTCCTGTCGGTTTGTCTGGGTAGGTGGTTGAATGCTGGCTGGGTACGGGCTGCTAGGCAGCGGCCGCTTCCGGCCCGGCGTCCGTGGCCGCGGGCCCGGTCGCGGGCGGCAGCGCGGGTGCTTGCGCGGGCGCCTGCGCGGCGGCGTCATCGGGCGGGTTGTCGACCGGGTCCGGGATCTGGCCGCTATCTTCGCGGCGGGCGTTGAGGAACGCGTAGAGGATGACCCCGATCAGCACGACGACCAGGGCCTCGTAGACGGCCTGGTAGCCGCCGGTGAAGGTGATCCACAGCGAGAACAGCACGCTGACTCCGCAGACCAACAGGTCCCGGGCCAGCAGCCACCCCTGTACCCGGCGGCGGCGCGACACCAGGAAGGTGAGCTGGGCGCAGGCGGAGAACAGGTAAGGGACGGCCACGGTGACCACGGTGAGGTTGACCAGGTAGGTGAAGACCGTGAGCCCGGAGCTCGAGGTGTACCGCCAGAGCATGAGCAGCGAGGGCAGCACGGCGGTGATCACGACCCCGAACCAGGCGGTGCCGTTGCGGTCGGTCCAGGCGAACGCCTTGGGGAACAGGCCATCGTCGGCCGGGGCCCGCGACACTTCGGCGGTGACCAGCGTCCAGCCGTTCAGCGCCCCGATGCCGGATACCACGGCAGTGGCCGCGATCAGCTTCCCTGCCCACGTGCCGTGGGGGAAAATCGTCTGGAAGGCATTGACGAACGGCGCCCCGTTGCCCACCAGCGCGTGGTGCGGCACCAGGCCCATCACCGCGGCCGCCACCAGCAGGTACAAGATGGCGCTGACCCCGGTCCCGATCACCGAGGCACGGCCCACGTTCTTGCGGGGATTCCTCACCCGCTTGGCGGTCATGGCCGCCACCTCAACGCCGATGAAGGAGAACAGTGCCACTGCAGCGGCGATGCCGATGCAGCTGTACAAGCTGCCGCCGGAGGCGTTGAACGGGCCGAAGTTCGCGCTGCGGACGAAGAACCAGCCCACCACGCCGACGAACAGCAGCGGCAGGAACTTCAGCACCACCGTGACGTTCTGGAACCACGCCATCTGCCGCACCCCGGCCAGGTTCAGCGCAGCCGGCACCCACAGGCCCAGCAGCGCGATGCCCCAGTTCGCCAGGCCCGATGGGTGTCTGAAGCCGAACAGCGCGTCGACGTAAAACACCCACGATGCCACGATGGCCGCGTTCCCGCCCCATGAGGAGATCCAGTAGGACCAGGCGGTGACGTAGCCGGCGAAGTCGCCGAACTCGTGCCGGGCATAGGCGTACAACCCGCCGTCAGCCTTGGGCACCCGCTTGGTCAGCTGGCCGAACAGCACGGCCAGCAGCATCGCAGCCACCCCGACGACGGCCAGCACGATCAGCGAGCTGGCGCCCGCCGCGGCCATCACGGCCGGCATCGTGAACACCCCAGTACCGATGATGCTGCCGATCACTAGCCCTGTCGCGGATGTCAGGCCGAGCCCGCCGCCTTGCTTCTGGCTGGCCGACGACACCGGCTGGGCCGGACGGTCCGGCTGTTGAGGCGCCGGCGCGGCGCTTGCAGCGCTGGACATACCAAACCCCTCTCAGGAGTAGCTGCTCCGGTAACGTGATGGCCTGATCCGCGGCTGTGTAGCCCTCGGATCGGAACGAAGTCCAACCGGCCATCAAGCCGCGGTGGCCACGGCTTTCCGTCCGTGCCCACGACTCGTTCCGTGTCCACGAGGCTACGGACATCGGCTCGCGCTTCGCATCAGGGAAATACGCAGTCCGCGATGCGATACCGGTATGGCCTGCGTCAACGCAGCTCAAGCGCCGGGATCTTGGCCGGCCCGCAGGGTGAAGCTACCGGATGAGGCGGCCCGGCCAGGATCGTCCGCAGCGCGGCTGAGCGCGGACTACGCGGATCAGGGATTCGACCCCAGGCCCGTCGCCCATACCGTCGGAAGCTGCGATCGGGGAACCGCCCCGATCGGCCGACAGGAGACTGACTATGACCACTGGACCCGTTGAGTACCTCGTCGTCGGGTTCCCCGACGGCACCGTGAGCGACGACCTCGCCCCCGAACTGGCCAAGCTCGTCGACAACCAGACCATCCGCATCCTGGACCTCGTCGTCCTGACCAAGGACACCTTCGGCGACGTCGCCGTCGCCGAGTTCGACGACCTGGACCAGTTCGCCTGCTTCGCCGAGATCGACGCCGAGGTCGGGGGCCTGATCAGCGCCGAGGACATCGACTTCGTCGGTGACGATCTCGACCCCGGCTCGGCGGCCGCCGTCCTGCTCGTAGAGGACCTGTGGGCGGCATCCCTGGCCGACGCGCTGGACCGCAGCGGCGGCTTCATGCTCGACGGAGCCCGGATTTCCCGGGATCTGGCCGACGCCGCCATCGCCGGGCTATAACCCGTTCCGACCCACACCACCACCCCATCACCGAAAAGGAAACCAGCACCATGCGCCGACGTCGTATCGCCCGCAAGGCCGTCAAGACGGCCATCATCGCCAAGTCCGCCCAGCACCTCGCCCGCCGGGCAGAAAGGCACCTGGGCAAGCAACAGTAGGCCCCGCCGTCTCGCGCCTGCGGGCTCAGACGATCCGGATCGATGCGATCGCCACCGCAGGCGCGCGACGTAGGGGCACGAAAGGAAAAAGAGCACGATGATAGATTCACCCAGCTACAGCGGGGCCGGGTCGGCCAGCGGCGACGACACGCATGCCCTGTTCGGGCAGACGATGGGGTACGTCGCGGCCACGGCCGGGTTCTTCGCGCTCGGCGCCTACGCGGGCCGTGATCTGTCCTCCGGGTGGACCTTCGTGGGGTTCATCGCCGCCCTCGCCTGCCTGATCGCCATGAACTTCACGCGGCAGTCCGGGCCGGCCAGCGCCGGCCTGCTGTTCGGGTTCGGCCTGCTGTTCGGGCTGGCGATGTCGCCGACGCTCGTGTACTACGCGGGCGTGAACCCGCAGGCGCTCTGGCAGGCCGGCGGGGCCACCGCGCTGTTCATCGCCGGCTGCGGCGCGGCTGGTTACGCAACCCGGCGAGATCTGTCCGGGGTCGCCCGCATGGGCTTCTGGGCACTCGTCGCGCTCATCATGTTCGGCGTCCTGATGATCTTCGTCAACATCCCCGGCGGCTCGCTGACCTACTCGATTCTCGGGCTGGTGATCTTCGCGGGCCTGACCATGTCCGATTTCCAGCGGCTGC
>Ga0335075_10008413_pt1 | contig 15796 bp, 18 predicted proteins | sample Lox_Sample_24_FD_206723 | JGI IMG/M metagenome (GOLD analysis project Ga0335075, IMG submission 206723) | Soil microbial communities from Loxahatchee National Wildlife Refuge, Florida, United States - Lox_Sample_2.4 | ecosystem: Environmental > Terrestrial > Soil > Wetlands | place: USA... | reverse complement strand
CAGCAAGGCCAAGATCTATTCTTTCTTCCCACATCTCCATCGCAACCCACGCCATCTTTGAGAAAGCCTGTGTCGGCCCTAGTAGCACGCCCTCTTAACAGCTGTCGCCCGTAGAATTTCCAGACGGTCTGCCAATGTCAGCCCTCCAATTTCTAAGAACTCTGTCGTTGTGCTCGTCGTTACAAACCCCGAGTGCAGCGATACACTCTGTGATTCCGACCACGTTCATTGCACCGATGAGGTTCGTTCCGAGAAAGGCAGCAATGGCAAGTGCACGCTTCGCTCTGTTTCACCAACTGTGCCGATGCAAGGCCCGGTGGTGTCCGTGAGCAGTGAGCCGTGCTGCCATGGCATTGCCGCTCTTTTCGAGGACGGCATCCGGGAGAGCGTTGAAGGCTGTTAGGGTTATCATTCTTCCGGGCTTTACTACCCGAAATCTGGTTGATCGCGAAGTCGCCGTTGCTGGCACTGGATCATTTTGGTTGAACTCATCGAACTTCACCCATGCAGTGATCTCCCTATTAACCTTGGAAGACGGAAGCGGGGCTTGGCGGTAGGTGAATGGTTCGGATTGACTGAAGATGTGCAATCCCGACTCGATGACATGATCGAGGTTCCAAAAGTGCCTCACGCCGCAGGAAAAAGCATTAACAAGCCTTGATTAGGCTTCAGTTTGAAATTGGCTTGCTGTTCAGGTTCCGAAGACGTTGTATATATGCAAGTTGCGTTACAAGTCAATGTAGATGCCATCGGCACTGTTAGCCTCGTGTAATTCGAAGTAGTGACGGTCACATATCTCATTCGTGTGAACAAGCCTCCCTTTGGTGCACTCTCACAGCACGTAGACACAGGGACTTCCCCGAGCAGGTCCTGCGATTCAGCAATCTGAATAGGTCTAATTGGTGTGTCAAGATGCGGCTTCTCATTCTTGCCTCCCGTCGCTCCTTGTAGGCTTCATCTCAGCACAAATCTCGCCCACGGATCGTCGACAAGCTCGAATCCAGTATCAGTCAGGCAGCATAATTTTGGACACGGATCTATACCTAGGTCGCCCTTGAGCTCCGTGGTCTCCCCACAAAGCACTGCCGGAGACGGCCACCAGTCTGCGTGGCAACTTGCAACAACCACTGGCGCTTCTCCTACACCAACCGTAAGTAGTACTGGCAACAGACAGACGTGATCGAAGGCATGCGTCTAGCGGGGGCTAGCGTTGCATTTTAGTGGCGTTAATGTAAACAGAGAATCCGATGTGGTCGACGCAGGCATTACGCTGAAGATCTGACCGCATCCTTGATAGGATATCATGCTTAGATAGCCAATGATCAAGTAATCCCAACATCTCCGGTACGTTTGAAAGAAGGGGGCTGAAAAAGTGGAAGTGCTGTCTGCAACCAATATCTTGCGAAAAATTTAGTTGGGCGAAGCTTGACCCCTTTCATTGCCAAAGTTCATGAACGAGACTGTCCACTGCTGGTGGTATGTTCCTAGCTTCTCCGACGTTTCACCTTCACATAATTGTGCACGTCGATCCCTGGCTCTGCCCTCCTGCTGTAGTTGTAGTCTTCGCCGCAACCTTTGCAATGTCCTCAAATACCTCATGCATCAGTTCTCCTGTTACCGCAGAACATTCTGCATAACGGTCACATCGCATCTCCTGAGCAATTCTATACGCTTCTTGTGGCCATATCATCCCTTCCTCCTCCTTCCTCAAGTCTCTCTTCAATCCAAGCAACATTACCGGCATACGGGTCTCTTCTTGAGTGTAGTGTAGGTAAACATCCTTCCGCCACTTCTTCTGAACATTTTCCAGACTGTCGCGGTTGTTGATGTCGAAGCAGAGAATGGTGAGATCAGGCTTTAGTAAGGTGTAGTGCTCCGGTGATGCTGTATCGTAGAACTCGAAGCGGTACGGTCGATTGTACATGCGAATGTCATATGCAAAGGGTTGTTCGAGATCATGACGGAGTGTTAAAGAGATGGAAGGGTTGGAGATGCCGTCACGTCCGCGAGAGAGGCGTCTAGTAGTTCAGGATATTCTCAGTCGCAAACCTTTTCGTGCTGGGCTGGTAGCAACCTGGAGGAAGAGACGTACGCGAGGAAGGTCGACTTGCCACAATCTGAATCACCGAGAAGTAAGATCGTGACTGTAGGTGCATCTTCCATACAGCGTAAGATGGGTCGAACGTAAAGGTGGCGATGGAAAGGAATTATCGGACAGCGTGTTCTGCTAGCATTTTCGAGACATGAATTTAGAAAAGCAAATTCGGATCAGTTCCAAAACCAATGATGATACTAGCGTGTCACCAATTGCAGGGTCTGAAGGTCTTTCGTCATTGTATTTGTACGGACGATACACGTTCATCCAACACGGAAATAGCTCCTCCATTCTTGAAGCTCCGCAAATATGCTGATTCAATCTCATGCCTACGTAATGCTTCGGTCTCATAGTAATGAAAGCGACCGCTACCTTTGTTTTCCAGTCACAGCGATTTCGAAGACGGCGGTTCCTTCACACTTGGGCTTTCCTAGGACATGACCACCGGTCCCTAACCTTTCATGATCTCGGCATAAGTTGTCCCCTGGAACCCGATATTTGAATTCGCTGGAATTCGAAGTCAGAAATAACGCTTCCCAACCGGGTGAAGGGAAATCCTTTCCGTGCAGTGAAGATGCGAAACATGACGATACCAAATGACTTGAATTCCGAAATGAGGAAAGAGGGGCAAGGGGGATTTAAGTCTCGATGATATCAAGCTTACCCATGTCATGGAAGATAACATATCCACGATTATTCTCGACTCCAATCTTCTCCTTAAGGAATGTCGAGAAGGCTTTCGAGTACCCGTTGTTTTTCTCTGGGTGCAGGTTGGTTAGACCCGTGATCCGTAGCTGGAAACCTGCAAGAACATCACGGATCTCAGTTAGTCATCTGGAGTAAATGACTTCTTATTTGTTCTATGCTCGTGGAGATGGTAATTCGCAAGCAACACGTAGAGAACAGGAAGCATACATGGATCCTGATTACCCGCGAAGGTCAAGACTTCGTTGGCACGAACATTGATGCCGAACGCAATTTCGGGCTTTTGAAGCGTCTCAGCGGCGCAGGCTGAGAGGGAGAGGGCGAGCTCTTCGGCCTGTGCGCGCGTGAGAGATACGTTGGTGACCAGTTCGACGAAAGGCATCTTTCTGCTCTTTTGCAGAGCGTGTAATGGAATGCTGAATGGACTCGCTTTTGTTGGAGAGGAAGTGGGAGACGTATAACTAAGTAGTACTTCACGCAGCTCTGTGACGGACAGGCCCATCGCCTGGAGGCATCCGCCAGCCAATCCGGATGTAGGACCTCCACCCTTGTAAGGGTGTATAAGCATAGACTATTCTACATGCAGTGTAGTGTATGAATGTAATCGTGCTGACACATACGAAAACAAAAAGGAATTGCCCTCTTAGAATATTTCAACTTGCGATACAGCAGAGGGCGTTTCATTACTATTACTACAACACGCTAATGTAGTAAATTAGTGGCTTCGAACGCTATCCACCAGTTAGAAGACCAATCAGGCCGCGGATGGCCTTCAAGAGGGAAATTATGGGCCGTACGATCGTCTATCCCTTAGACTCCAAAGCTCCATCTCCGGCTCCAAGCCTGTCTATCCTCCAAGAACATATTTCCTAATCGTCCAGCGCCATATCATTTCGGCGGCCTATTCGGTCGGCGTTCCTATGATTGGTAACAAATCGAAGTGAGGATTTATCCAAAATCTTAGCCGAAACACAAAGGATCGGCCCCAAGCAGCGCTGAAAAGAGAAGACATGGTTAGCCTTTCGTACGCAGCCATATTAGAGACCTCAGAAGGGAAATATATACCTAGTGTTTCGCATGACGAACTCCGACTTTTTATGATTCCTTGCTCTCCGCTGCTTATCCATTGTGAGAGCATCATGGATCGCGCCTACCATTCCGCTGACGTCCCGCGGATTGCATAGCAGGCTACCCTGCAAGTGCTCGACGGTACCGGTGAATTCCGAGAGCAACAGTACACCATGTTTGCGGCTCGATACCAATGGCCGTACAACCCAGGCCCAGGGGTATAGGCCTGGCCTGGTCGGACCTGTACTGGTAGGCTTCCAGGCTTCCCTGGCATTGCCTAGTAACCAAGCTCTCCAGTAGGGATGCCGCAGCACTTATTCCTCGGTATATTGTATACTTATTCTGGGTGTAGGTGCAACTATGCTGGGTTAGCGCAAGCCACACAGGCTGTTGTCAGGCTCACCTTCCTCGGCCTGTACGTAATGTACGCTCAGGCTGCACAAAGTGTATGTCCTGTTGAGAGCACTGTTAGCCTTCCCAATCGCAGTTGTTGAAGCCAAGCACATTAGGTTGGTAGTGAAGCAGTGGCCACAACATTGAATCTGGATAGAGATTAACCTCAAGCTTTTTCGTAACTATGTGGGGGAACTTACTTGAGAATCCATTGTAATGCGTGCATGCAAGCTCTTCTTCCATGAAGATAGGGATTGCTTTGTGCTCTTTCTTAAGCTTTGTTTCCATTTGACCTATTTCTGCTGGTGAAACCGCGAGGCTCGGCCAACCGTATCACAGGGAGTATGTGTCTTGAGAAAGACCGCTCATTCCTGAAACAAGACTCCGCTTGACTTTCGATGGTCGTACCGGCGATCCAAAGTGCGTCTAACCGTGACAGGAAGACGATTAGAGACCAGGATGAGATTGCTCTGTGAGGAACAGGGGTAGGTAGTGCCGAAGCTGTCGGACGGCGGCGGAGGTGTCTGCATGTCTCGAGTAAGCAAACTAAGTAGATTGAAGACCAAAAACAAGTATGGCAGCACAGGTATTCAACTGCGCAGAGATGACACTTTGTCGAAATTCAACACAAAAGCTCGGAGCAGCGATTTCACCCAGGTGCAGACAATAAGTACAGAGAAGAGAATGTTGAACACGCGTTTGCTCTTAGAGGCGGGAAGACTTGAGGGTCTTGGAGAGAACGCCAATAAGGCTCCATCATCAAGGAAAATATCTTGATTCACTTCCTATTCTCACTTGCTCAGGCAAAGCTGTGAGCTCTTCTTGAAGAGAACGTGCCAATGCTCAACCAGAAGATTGGAAGCAGCCCTGCAATGCAGGACACAGAAGCTTAAACTAGATAGGATCTCGGAGATCGGATTGAGCCCCAAACCATACAACTTCCTACGAGCAAACATCTCAAGCCCGCGCGGAGCTGCTAACTCACTTCATCTTAAGCTCGTTAAGAATCCTTTGGACTGTGATGCTAAGTTTTTGGACTCTTGCGCAGATTCAATTAACCTCGAAAGCTCTTTGATCCTTGCAGATCCCGCATTATCTTCCTATTCTGTCCCAATTACAAAATACATAACAAATACCCACCTACCGAAGAATTCCTATACATAACGAAAGGAAGACCTTTCAGGGCTGATCGCAAAGCCCTGCCCCATCGCCAAAACCAGAAGCACTATTTTTCATGACTGCTCCCAGATCGCTGTGAATCTTTGTCGATAATGAAGGAGAAGGTCTATAAACATAGGGGGAAAACTCACATCCTAGGCCGGCGTTTTTGGGGACTTGATGGAAAAGAGCTCAGAGTCGACCTGGTGGCTGAGGTCCGCAGTCGCCTGCAGGTACGTATCCAACGAGAGGGGGAGCATATTGACTCGCGTGAAATACGAAGTCGAGCTCGCAAGGGCTCGGGGCCCACACGTTATTGTTGATGGAGGGATGAAGTGAGGTTGAAGTGTTCAGATGAAGGTATTTAGGGTCGACAGACAATTCTTGCATCGGATCAAAAGCATCGACCTGAACCAGCGCCTGATCTGGATCGTGGTACGACATGCTTGTGGATATGCTGGTTTGAGAGGTTGATGTATTAGTGAGGGCAGGTGGGGGAGGCCAGTTCGAGGCAGAGCAATCGTAGTAATGTGGAGATGGATCGATGACTTCTGTGTCCGACGTGGTAGGAAAAGCCTCTGGTGTGGTCTCCGGTTGGAGCCTAACGTTGGCAGTCGAAAGGGCGTTTTGGAAGACTTTGGCTATGCTCAAATAATGGCTCGCCAGTTGATCTTCCGTGGCACAAAAAGCTATGATGTTCATACCAGCATTGAATCCATCGTGCTCCATCTGGCGACGTGCTTGGAGCTGGGCCCCAACCAAATTGTACCTCGACACGGAGATTTTCTGCGATAAGCTTGTGAAGAGGACCAAGGCTGCATGGAAATTGAAATATCTGTCTCGGGTTTAGCAGTGCTGTACAGAGCCTTTAGCAGCTTGTTTTCCTCACATAATTGGCCAGGATTTTTTTGCCAAAAGCCCTTGGCTCTTCATAAGAGACGAAAGGTGACAGATTTGGGTTGCTGTATCCACGCTGTGACACACGTTATAAAGAGCCTGCATCCGGAGGGAGACGATCAACTAGTAAAGTGATTCGTGGCAGCTGATACCTACCAAGTCTGGGCATACAATCGGGTACTCAGTTGTGCTACCAAGGATTTTTGCTCCCTTACCATAGCTGTAAAATCTAACAGCAAGGGCCTGGTAAGGAGCAGCATCGACCCCAAATACATCAGTTCCAAATTACGCTTCAGGCCGTTAACTTTGTCACTGACGAAGAGAGACATACCAACCATTGCAATCCTATCGCCATGCGACTTTTCTGGTTGGACGTCGCCACTGGTGTAGTCTCCATGAGACCGTAAGGGTTGCGGCAGTGCGGACAGCCATATCTCGAGTTCGTGAGTGTATCTCTCGTACATATGTATACTCGCTGAATTTACTGCATAGATATCTTGCAGTATGCCACCCACGATAACGGAAATTCGGGCGAGACTTGTCTGGACAAGATGTGCAGGCATACCAACCTCCATATAGATATTTCGCAGAAATAGATCTCGTGTGGTGTTTTTGCTGATCTGTGGCAGACGGCCCAGAGCAGCCGAGAACCACCTGGTGGGGTCAGTTTACTGTTGTAACAGAGCTAAGTACTTACGCATCTAAGAGAACCATGCCCAACCACACCTGTCTCCATTTGCAGTGCTCGGCCTGCGAAAACCAGGAACTCTTGTGATGAGAATCGTCAATGTGATACGTCTGAGCGATGCGAATGGCGGAGCCTGGTAGAGCTGGCGGTTACTGAGAGCTGGCTCCAACAATCCAATGCTTCTTACCAAGGACGACCCAGCACATTTTCGGTTTGGCGTTCATTGAATAGATGCAATCCAATATATGGGCTTGCACGACCCAGAGCCAATTAGCCTGCGTCCTCTCCATTCCAACTTCCATAAACTTTCGTCCCTTTTCATAGAGAATCGAGCAGGTCTGATGAGGGATACCTTCCAAGGTCTGCGCGCCGATGGCGAGTTGGAGCAGTATGAGTGACAGAGATGCATGGCTGATGTCTTTGCTTCGATGGTAAAGGTCGTCCAGTTGATTTTGGCTCTCCGAAGGCTCGCAGACAAAGATTATTTTGTTAGGTCCGTCCAGGAAGGAATCAAGAAATGATTGCAGTTGAGCCTTGGGGGGCAGATTATAGCGATCAAAAGAATAGATAGCGTGAGTCGCTGTTCCCCTCCATCGATCTTTTGTATCTGCGTCATCCGTGTATTCAGAAGAGACAGCAAGAGACAGCGCCAACTCAGCTTCGCTGCCATCTGGAAGGGTTCTTCCGAGGACGGCGACAAAATACTGCAAAGAAGCCTTGAAAGGAGACACGGGGGAATAGCTCGCATAGTCTGTAGCTCGAAATCCTTCCTCGGTTGTCGATCTACTCGGGCTTCGTTGGCCGGTCCCTGGCCAAAGCGGTGTCTCCTCGTGAGAAGTCAGTCTAAGCAGATAAGGTAGATGGCAAGGAGGAGAGAGGGGATGACTAGTACCAGATCAACTTCACGACTAGGCGAGCTACCAGACCTCTGTACAGCTTTCAAACAAGATCGATCTTCGTTAGCGGATTCTGTTAAGCCCGGTTGAGGCTTTTCGCCTCTTCTCCGAACGGACGATCCAGTAATCTGATGTGCAGGAGTCTTCGAATAGACACATTCCAGATCCCGAAGAAGGCAATATTGACACGACGGCCGAGAGCTGTCACATTTTTGGTGCCTCAACTTGCAGACATTGCAAGTTTGTAAAGGTCTGGCGGGTTTGCCACTGCGGCCGGGACTCATGACAAGACAACGAGCAATAGTGGCTGCCGTTCGACGGTGGTAGTCGTGGGAGCAGCAGTGTACCAACGTCGGGTAGCGTCGGTATATCCAAATCTACGGGGTCGGTCACTCTGCTGTGCCGTTAGGACAGTCGATTTGAGAAACCTCACACCCACATCAGTGCTAGGACTGCGTTGATCGTGATAGGGGAATGTGTGTTGACTACATTGGCTCCATCCGCGAGAGCTCCGCGACCTGGCCCAATGGCCATGCATCCGCCACCGAAGCCGCAACACATCAAGGGAGGTACCTAGCACGTAAAAGGTCCTCACAGGGTACTTGGGTATCAGAGGCGAGGAAAGTGCGTCATTACTGATGCATTTCGCCTGTGCAGGACGACCCTAGAACGTGCATTTTTAGAGCGGATGCAGATATTGGAATGAGGGGAAAGCGCTGCGCGGCGGTAGCATCCCATCCCCTGTAAGGCGCCATGTGGCGGAAGAGAGATGCACCCAACCCATTTAGTCAACTGACAGGAGTCCGGAATGCGAGCCCGAGACGCACGAAATCACATGCATCCTATGCAAGATACTTAGACCACACAGTTATAATATGACCTAGGCTGTCTCTGGAGGGGCATTTTTCCCTCAGGGTTTAGGATATCAAGTGGAGACCCCGAACCTGCGTGCTGGCCGGGGATGCCCTCACTGGCTATCGAGATTGCGGAATAAGTAGGGTTTTTGACGAACGAGGTCGGGGGTAATTCCCGTCCATTTATATCGTCCAAAGTTCGTCTTGAATACAAGGGAGAAAGATGCCCGTTCAAGAGGCTTTCCCCCCGCCAACAAAGGGCCGATTCCTCCAACTAGCGCTCTTCGAGCGCCTATGCGGTTGGAGTCAAACGGTGTGGATGACGTCGGCGGTTGGATTTTGTGGCATTTCGAAGTCTTCTCCCACATTTTCAGACGTCATGGACAACTCGCCAGCGAGGCCAATTGTTGGGAGGCTCGGCTTTTCGGCTCCGCGCCCAATAACGCGCCAACCCCTACTTGAAACCCATACTTCGGAACGGTTCCTAGCTCCTATGGACGCGAGGCTGTTTCCTCGAAATGAATGCTACTGGTCAGTAGTGTTCAGCGCTCCACGTCCAGCATTAGACCCCGATTGCAAGCCTGCAATTAGCAGATTCCCCGTCGGGTAATTTGAAGGAGTGGATACTCTGCTGTGACCACTTGGCAGGGAATAGGTGGAACGATACTTTTCAGAGAATTTTGGCTTCACAATCCTAATCAGATGATGGAGGGATACGCGTCGTTGCATGGCCTAAGGTCTGTCTGCAGCGAAGGTTTTCAGGGCTAAGAACTTCAATATGTAGTTGCCACATGAGAAATGGCCAATGACGTTGAGCTGACAGATGTTGATCGACATCGGAGACACGTCGAGTGGAGCCTCGTTGAATCAACCGCTTTGCCCCTTATATCTTGAACGTCCGCCTATGCAAAGCGTGTTAATCTTTGCTCAATCATGGCTTGAACCCCGCAGGGCCTATCCCAATCACATTGGCCCACGGCCTTGATAACGATGCTGTCAAAGAATTGTCTTGATAGCCCCCAGCCAGGCCAGGCAGGGGACGCTAAAGTGGGACTGCAAGCATTCAGCAGAATTCACCTCATGCTCACCGACAAATTCCCCCGCCAATTAACTCCAGATTGAGGCGTTTCTGGTTGGGCATCTTCTGAGAGCCCCCGACTACGTTTACATCACTCCCTCTTCCATCGACTCTTACCAAGATACACTATTCCATTTTGAGCATCTCTCCCCCTGGACGCCTGGCGTTCGATATGGTAATTCTCAGTGTCGATGATTTCCCTTAGTGCCAAACAATCTAGTCACTCGCTGTGTGTCGAGACTTTCTTCCTAAGACTCAGTAGTGTAGCGTGGAGCGTACCAATCGTAGCGTTTAGTGACCGTTTCTCGGCTTCAAGTTCTCTGACTCTGGACTGTAGCGCGTCGGTTGCAGCCTTCCGCTTTTCGCGATATCTATGCGCGGCCGCTCGGTTGGCAGCTCGCGTCCGCTCGACTTTTGCGCAGTGTTTCGAATGCGAGCATGTGGCCGAGGACTTTCGCCTACCCCTGTGTAATGCAGGAGCGGCTTGGAAATCATTCTGGACCTTGAGATCATTTTCGCTGCCTTCTATGGAGGATGCGCTGCTTGTCGATCGAGGCGAGGACCAGATGATGGAGCCCGATCGATTCGGGGTGACAGTACTCGGACTAGACTTGTCAAATGTTCCACTATCGCTGGTAGTGTCCCCTGCTATAACACCACCCGGGCTACCTTGACGCTGGGCCTTGAATGGTGAGACAGGTGCAGGAGCAGACGATCTAGGCACATTCGTCAGGTTTCCAAACCACGTGGCCAGCTCTCCTCCAATTTCTTCGGATCCTGTCGACTGTTTGTCTGCCAGTACGGCAGCTAGATCCATTGAAGGACCGTTGCTGATGAGCTCCCACGATTGCTCTGGACTGAATGTGTTGTATTGTAGGTTATTGGTATATGTAGGTGGGACGCGTGTCGGAGACTGCGCCAGCGAGCATGCAAGCGAAGTCGGATTGAGGATTTCGATGGTGTTCTCGGTGCTATCGTAATGGCAGAAGTCTTCCCAGGAGCTCTCGAAGCTCGGAGTGTATCCATAATCCCGCTCGCCATCTGCAGTCAAGGACTCTTCCACAGGTTTGAGGATTTTGGTGCTGCATGAAGGCTCGCTAGACTCATCGAACAAGGGGGACTTCGACATATCGTACCAATCTGTCACGATGCAAACCTCAGCAATATGGTAGTATTTTGGTTCTAGCTGTTGCCGGAGTTATTCAGAATTCGAAAACCTTCTTCGGGCTGCTCAGCCATTATGCTGGCGTACATGGGATGAAATCGCGCTATATGAATTGGTCATATCCCTTTCTGTGACGTGAAGGCCATCGTGACTGCGTTCCCTATTATCCAATATCCACAAGCGAGATTCGATGTTCAAATGTTTCCCGAGGAACCCAAATTCCGAGGAGTGATCGACATGATGAGGGGTTCGTGCTTCTTTGTGGTGACTGATCGTCAAGGCGTTTACAGGGTTTTGTAGCAGACCATCTCATTGGGCAGGTGAGCCGCAACCTGATATGTAATCTTGCTTGGGTGGTACTTTCTTTGAGAGCAACAGTAGAAACTCACGAATATATCATCAGCATACTAGAGCGTTCTTTTCGACAATGCTTGCTTTCGGGGGAAATGCAACCGACGAGGTCGCTTCCGATTTTCTCACGGGGAATCCATAGCACTTTTTGTTCATCTGGGTCTTGACCTATAAAAGAAGGGAAAGAAGAATGGCAATTGTAGCAAGCCTGGTCATACAATTGAATGCACCTATACCGCCAATCTCATTGGATGGCTCGATTCTCCGAATGACATCTCATCTGCCACGAGCAAACAAGGTATCAATAGTGATATTCCGTTCATTTTGCGCATGAACGAACATAATCATGGCTCAAACCCGGGGTCCAGGGCATCGACGCGGCCCTTCTGAAGGTGTGCTATTCCAAAATCAGAGTCACAAGCTTATCTCTCCTCTCCACATGGCATCAGTGACCCCGAGCTTCTCAACCAAGTGCTGCCAGCGTGGTCCTCCTCTTTCCTTTCGCCGCAGATAAGAGAGCAATTTCTGTCGTTTGTGCACCAGCACCCTCAAATTCCTTTTGTTGTGCTTGTCCTTCTTGCCCAGATTATCCGCCAAAGTATTGATTTTCGCTGTCAAAATGGCGGCTTGCACTTCCGAAGAGCCAGTGTCCGGGCCCACTCGTTGCGGCACCACCAACTTGTTCTCTTCTGCCGCAATCATAGTGGAGCTCGCTCTACTAGTTGGCTTGGGTGGAAGTACCTTGTCCGTGTGGTGTCTGCCGAACTGGTGAATGCATCGCTGGATATTGACACGCGTACGATCTTTACTGCTTCCATTGTCCAAAGCAATGATGGCGGCCACTGCTCTTTCAGCGTTTTCATGGCTCTCAGCGTGCTTTTGGAATTCCTGCGCCCTTGCTGCGGGATCAACTTTGTTTGCATCGTCAGTAGGTAGTGGTGTTGTAAGGTACTTTGAGTGCGCGAGGGACTTTTCAAGTTCGTCGCTGTTCAGGAAGAAGTTCATGTCTGGCGGGGCATTTTGGAGCGGGGATTCTTCTTCTCTCGATGTGTCTAGCTGGTTCCGTGCTAGGTCGGGGACTACCGTACTTGGAACATGGCGCGGTATCGATCTTAGAGACTCGATAAAAGGTGTTGGTTTGGACCGCACAGGGTCACCCATGGCTTCGCGGCGTTCGCTCTGCAGGACAACTTGTCGCGCTTGATTGGCAGCCTTTCGCTGCCGTGCTTGCGCCGCGCGGTACGGGTCTATCCTCTTTCTGATCTTCTTCTTTTTCCCTATGGATTGATACGTCGCCGACGTTGAGAAGAGGCAGGCGGTACATGGGGCATATGCTCGACTTAATGTCAATGCCGGCAAGCTCTGTAACAGACTCGTGACTAAAAACAGTCAGGTCAGTCTCGATATGATGCTCAGGCAACGGAACCTACAATTAAAGGGCGTTGCAATTGATGGCACAGCTATTCGAGGAGGCATGATGTAACTGGAGTGACTTGTATCGAGCAATTGAGTCTCTTTCAATCTTTTGTTCGAGCTCCTTCCTTCTCCAAAGAAATTAAGCTCGTCGTAGTTTTGCGCTAGATTCCAAATGTGCTAGGCCGAACTTTTTCCCTGCAGCTGAATTTCACGCACAATCAAAAGTCGCATCGAGCTTCAAGATCACCGTTTCTGCCTCAGCAACATATATTCTTGCTTTGGCTCCGACTGACAACTTCTCCAGTCGCAACCATGGCGCCCGCAAACCTCCCCCCGATCTTCAATCCTACATCTCAAGATATTGAGATGCTCCTGGCTGCACAATGTCATATGGGCTCGAAGAACTTGCAGGTTCACATGGAGCCATATCTGTGGAAGACTCGTCCTGACGGCGTCAATGTGATCAATATTGGCAAGACTTGGTAAGCTTGAAAGTGGAAAGATCCCTTTGTGAAGCGTCATGCTACGATCACAGCACCGCTCTAGCATTCTAATTCCTCAAAACAATCTCCATTGCGCGATTCGTCCCGTTGACCCATTTTCTTCCAACAGGGAGAAAATCGTCCTCGCAGCCCGTATCATCGCCGCCGTTGACAATCCAGCCGACATCTGTGTCATCTCCGCCCGCCCCTACGGTCAACGCGCCGTCCTCAAGTTCGCCGCACACACTGGAGCGGTCGCCATCGCAGGTCGTTTCACACCTGGTAACTTCACCAACTATATCACTCGCTCCTTCAAGGAACCCCGCCTCATCATCGTTACCGACCCAAGAACCGACGCACAAGCCATCAAGGAAGCCTCCTACGTAAACATTCCCGTCATCGCCCTCTGCGACACCGATTCTCCAACCGAGTTCGTTGACGTAGCTATTCCGACAAACAACAAGGGTCGCCATGCCATCGGCCTTATCTGGTGGTTGCTCGCGCGAGAGGTGCTCCGCCTGAGAGGCACGCTGGCAAGCCGTGAGGTTGAGTGGGATGTCGTCGTCGATCTTTACTTCTACCGCGATCCAGAAGCTGAGGAGAACAAGGAAGGCGGTGACGAAGCGAAGGTACCTGGTGCCGATGAGGTTGGTCAGGGAATGGTCGACACAGGCTTTGTCAACAGCAACGCTGAATGGGGTGATGCTGCTGCGCCTGTTGCACCTGGTGTTGATGGGGCGGCTCAGCCAGATGCCAACTGGGATCAGGGTGCCAGTGCAGACTGGGCAGCGAGTGGGGCCGACGTTGGTGCTGCTGCTGGTGCGAGCGGCTGGTAGGTGGAGAAGAGGTGACAGAGCCTGTTACACAATCTCTCAATCGCATGCAATCCGAAAAGGTCCGTGGACCCGGTTTCTTAAGCAGAGAAAAGTGCGGCGGAGACACCAAAGGAGGCGGAAAGAACTTGATGCAGATCAACCTGTATGTCAAGGCCAAAACTTGCAGGCACTGATGAGGGAAAGATACTCGACGACATACATGGCATATGCTATGTCCGAGAGGGAAAGCCCTGTGCTGGCAAAAGGGATGTACTTAATCGTTGCCCAGCCTCGATGAATACAAAAAGATCTCCAAAAAAGGCAGTGCTCCATTCCATGTTTGAAGACGTCGAGCTTGTACCTAGAGCTGCGTCTGAGATGTGGACTTGAGTCAGCTACATTCGCAACCTGTATGCTGTGGCCCACCCCATTCTTACCCTCCCCTTCTCTTCCCTTCCCCTCCCCCATTAAACATCCTCCACATGGCCATAAAGTCATCCATCCCAATATAGCCACCACAGACCCTCCTGTTTCCCGTAAAAGCCGTTCGACCGTGCAGCATGCGCCAGTTGTCAAAGATCAGCGGCTTCCCCGGCACAAGCTGGACCCTGATCTCAAATTCAGGCATCTGCAGTATCTCGGTCCACTTTCTCGCCGCTGCGTACCACAGCTCCATGGTCTCGCTGTCCTTCCATTGAGTGCTGGCTGCGCGGTCGTCATTGTTCCAGCGTACCTGCGTCAACGTAGCGGGAGTGAGATGCGAACCCCACTGGTCAGCGGCAGTGGAGGAGTTCTTATGCTGAAAGGTCGGAAAGCCGTCGCTGAGCGCGCTGTTGTCAATACTGCCGACCTTCTTGTTGCCGCTCGCGTGAGAGACCACTTTGGTCGTGCTCAGTACTTTGTAGAAGTTTGGGTTGGCTTCGTAGAGACGGGTAGCGGCAGCGAAGCCGTCCACAAGGGTGGATTCGCCACCCGAGCCATCGGTGTGCGAGAGGAGGTGGAACAGCTGTAAACCGCACGGGTCGGTGAAGTAGGTGGTGTCGGTGTGGACCGGGAGGGCCAGGGTGGTGTACGCGGTGTCCGTGGGATTGATAGAGGAGGTAAAGTCCCAGAAAGCTCCATATTGGGTTTGTCGGATGAAGGCGATGCGGTTGAGAAGAGCTTCGGTCGCTGACGTAGTTGGGGGACAGTCTGTGACGAAAGAGAAACCGAAGCGATGCTGTTAAGAGGGGATGAGTTTTGCGTCAGGACTGCGATTGGACTTCAAGTATGTCGTGGAAGAAGGGTGGAAGTACAACTCGGGTTCGAACGCACAATCTGCTGGGTCCATTTTCCGACCCCTGCTTCCAAGTCCATTATCTCATTGTAGTCCGTCGATGGGAATGTCTCTGGTTCCCAGGGTTTTATTGTCCTCCAAGTCCTGTTCATGTCAGGAAAAGATCTCCCTTTCTCTGCCCAATGCTTCCACTTACGCGGGAGGCCCGTGATTTACAGCATTTTCTGCAAGCGGCTGGTGATTCTTCAGCCAGTCCCATGCATAGTAACTGTGATGGCCGTCGTTGTTCCCTTTGCGCTGACGTCAGAATAAAGCAAGGGCTTGTCATGAGGGACGCAATACATGTGATGTGCACCCCAGAACTGTCCTCTTTGATTTCGGAAGGGATTACATCCGGTGGTATCTGGTGATGGTATCATATTCTGCCCTTGAAAGACCGATCATTCTACTAACCTGGAA
>Ga0335075_10008412_pt1 | contig 15797 bp, 13 predicted proteins | sample Lox_Sample_24_FD_206723 | JGI IMG/M metagenome (GOLD analysis project Ga0335075, IMG submission 206723) | Soil microbial communities from Loxahatchee National Wildlife Refuge, Florida, United States - Lox_Sample_2.4 | ecosystem: Environmental > Terrestrial > Soil > Wetlands | place: USA... | reverse complement strand
TCGAAGTCAATCCACGGTGTACGCAGCTCGGTCATTTGCCACTGGCAGGCGGGCGCGATTTGGCCGCATTTCTGTGCGAGAAATTGACTGGCGCGCCCATTGAACCGCACAATTTTTCCGCTCCGCCGCGGATAGTTGGGCTCTACCCTCACGCGGCGCGGTGGTCGGGACAATGCTCATTTCCTGAGGGAGTCTATTATGATATTCCACAGAACCAGCCGCGGCTTTTGCGCGAATTGATGTTGCCGATCTGGCCTGAAAGACGATGGATCGCTCGCCTCTATCATCATTTCTACCCGTCACTGAGGGCCCAGCCGAAAGAGTACGGACCGGAATCAGGTCAGGAAGATGTGCCCGTGGCGGATGGCATGTAGAGCAGGGCGCAGATCGAGACACTTCCCGACGAGGAGGGTACCATCGCCCGCCCTTCTATAACGACTGTTAACAAGAAATGCCGAATACATCAGGCCGGTTGACGTAGGGCGGCTACTTGGCGCTTTCGAATTCGCCCAACCAACCCGTCCCGAATGGCAATTGCTGGTCCGGTAGGGACTAGATCCAAGCAGGAACAGAGCACGAATATCCAGAGCTAACATGCGCATCTGTATAGTTGCCGAACATGCCTCGCGTCGGTTCGGGGGCGAGGCACTTCTTCCGATTCACTATTTTGAAAGGCTTCGCGCTCGTGGCGAAGAGGCGTGGCTAGTCGTTCATGCGCGCACGCGTGAGGAGCTCCAAGCAGATTTCCCCCTGGATAAGAATCGTATCCGCTTTGTTGAGGATGCGTGGTATCACCGGCTACTATTCAGGCTGAGCCAGATGCTTCCGCGCCGTATAGCCGACTCCACCGCTAGTTTGCTAAGTGTGTTGATTACGCAGTACCTCGCTCGCAACATCGTGATCGAGCTTAGGGATTCAGTAGGGCTCGACCTTGTCCATCAGCCAATTCCTGTCTCGCCCCGCTTTCCTTCTTTACTATACGGCTTGAAACTTCCGGTCGTTATTGGCCCGATGAACGGTGGCATGGATTACCCCCCAGCCTTCCGACACTCGGAATCTATCCTGAGTCGGCTTTATGTACGGCTTGGCCGTCAATTTGCCGACTTTGCGAATATCGTGTTCCCCGGCAAGAAACTTGCCGCAGTAGTCATTGTCGCAAATCGTCGAACGAGGCTCGCACTACCACGATGCATCAGGGCGCAGGTTGTAGAGCTCCCGGAAAATGGGGTTGATCTTCGAATATGGGCGCTCCCTGAAGAACAGAATGGAGGTCCCGTCCACCCTGCGAATCCAGCGCGCTTTGTATTTGTTGGGAGACTGATTGATTGGAAGTCTCTCGACGTTGTTCTTGAGGCGCTCCACGAAGTACCCGATGCGGCCCTTGAGGTGATTGGCGATGGCCCTATGCGGAAGGAGTGGGAAGAGCTCGCCAGACACCTGGGGCTTTCGTCGCGGGTTTTCTTTTCCGGCTGGTTGACTCAAAGTAAATGTGCCTCGCGGCTTCGATCTGCCAGCGCATTACTGTTGCCGAGCATTTGTGAATGCGGGGGGGCAGTTGTGTTGGAAGCGATGGCCGCTGGTGTAGCGGTAATCGCGACGAAGTGGGGTGGACCCGTCGATTATGTTAACAGTGACACCGGGATTTTGGTCGAGCCGAAGAGCAGGCGGGCCCTGATCGAAGGCTTTGCCGCCGCGATGCGTCGAGTCGTCGCAGAACCCGAGTTGGCCCGTGCAATGGGACTATCGGGGCGCACACTGGTAGAACGTGAATTCGACTGGGACAGAAAGGTAAACTCTATAATGGATATCTATCAATGTGCACTGAGGGGTTTCGCGCAGACACATCAGTAAGGTTGTGATGCGAATGTTAGCTCACACGGCGTGACAGCAGCTGCGTGACTTCACCCCGAGAGTAAATTGGGTTGATAACGCAATGTCAACAATTAGGTGAGAGGCATAACATGAAAAGAGCTCTGGTAAATGGTGCTGGCGGCTTCATTGGAAGTCATTTGGTGCTTCGACTTCGCAATGAGGGATTCTGGGTCCGCGGAGTTGATCTTAAACGCCCCGAGTTTTCCGACAGTTCGGCCCAGGAATTCATCATTGGCGACCTTCGTGATCCCCTGGTGGCCGCTAAAGCCGTAGAGGACATCGATGATGTGTACCAGCTCGCGGCCGACATGGGCGGTGCCGGGTACATCTTTACGGGCGAGCACGACGCTTGCGTCATGCATAACTCAGCGACAATCAACCTGAATACCGTTGAGGCGGGACGCAAGGCTGGCGTGCGGCGCTTTTTCTACTCGTCTTCCGCCTGCATTTATCCGGAAAGGAATCAGCTCGATCCCGACAATCCAAATTGCGCTGAGGATTCTGCGTATCCGGCGGCGCCAGACAGCGAATATGGATGGGAGAAGCTGTTCAGCGAGAGGCTCTATTTCGCCTACGCTCGCAATTATGGCATTGAGGTTCACGTCGCGCGTTTCCACAACATCTTCGGCCCCGAGGGAACGTGGAAAGGCGGGCGAGAAAAGGCTCCAGCGGCGATTTGCAGGAAGGTCGCGGAGGCCTCCGAGCACGGTGAAATCGAAATTTGGGGCGACGGACTCCAAACGCGTTCTTTCCTTTATATCGACGAGTGTCTGGAAGGCGTCCGTCGGCTGATGGAGTCGACGTTTCCGGGCCCAGTCAATATCGGTTCGCAAGAGATGGTTACCATTAATCAGCTAGCCGAAATGACAATGCGCATTGCCGGAAAAGAGCTGCGGCTTCGTCACATCCCTGGTCCGCTCGGTGTCCGCGGCAGGAATTCGGACAACAAAGTGATTGCGAGGGAACTGAGATGGGCACCATCCGTTGCGCTGGAAGTCGGATTATGTGCCACCTATGAATGGATTAATTCACAAGTGCATACTAACGCTCATCGATAGCGAGCTGCCCCCGATATGCAGAGCTGTGCGAATGCTGCACGGCTTTTGCTATACCGAGAGTGGCAAATTTCAGCATCAGGCGGGCATCGCTGGAATGCAGAGAATGGGATGATGGCGTCGTGACGGAAAGGGCATATGAACACTTGTAAGGTGCGAGGTCTGCCTCTGGCGGGAAACAGAGCGTGGTGTTGACCTGACCCCCATAATCCGTCCGGATCGGAATACGATCTGGACGAAGGAAAGGGGAAGGACAGATGAGTCGCAGCAGGCACACGGAGGCGCAGATCATCGCTGCGCTGAAGCAGGTTGAAGCCGGGCGGACCACCGACGATGTCGCTCGTGAACAAGGCGTGAGTAAGCACACGATCTATGCCTGGAAGGCGAAATACGGCGGCATGGAAGTGAGCGAGGCCGAAGAGGTCAAGCACCTGCGCGATGAGAACGCGCGGCTGAAGAAGCTGGTCGCCGAGCTGAGCCTCGACAAGGATATGCTGCAGTCGGTGATCCGAAAAAACTCCCTCGGCTCGTAGAGCGGCGATCGGAAGTGCGGTGCTTGCTGGCGGAGTTCACCTCCAGCGAGCGCCACGTCTGCGAGCTGATGGCGGTGCCGAGATCGAGCTGCCGGTACCAGAGCCGGAGAGACGACGGCCAGCTGCAGGAGCGGCTGCGGGAACTGGCGCGAGAGCATCCGCGCTTCGGCTACCGGAGACTGCATTTGTATCTGCACAGGGAGATGGGAGTGAACCACAAGAAGGTGCAGAGGGTATATCGAGAGCTGGGACTGAACGTGAAGCGTACGCGGCGCAGGCATCTGCGACGGACGCCGGCGCCGCGGCCTGTGCTGACGGCTCCCAACCAGGAGTGGGCTCTGGATTTCGCCAGTGATGTAACGGCTGCCGGGCAGCGGTTCCGGGTGCTGGGGGTGAGGGATAACTTCACTCGGCAAGCCCGCGTGCTGGAAGCGGCAACCAGCTTCCCCAGTCGGCGCGTCACGCGAGAACTGGAACGAGCGATGGCCGCACACGGCAAGCCTCACGCGATTCGTTGTGACAACGGCCCGGAGCTGACTTCCCGGTATTTCCTCGCCTGGGCCATCGACTGGAAGATCGACCTGGTTCACATCCAGCCGGGAAAACCGACCCAGAACGGAGGTATGGAAAGCTTCAACGGAAAGCTGCGCGACGAGTGCCTGAACGTGAGCTGGTTCTGGAACCTGTTCGACGCCCGACGGAAGATCTCGGATTGGAAGATCGAATATAACTCCCGGCGCCCGCATAGCTCGCTGGGGTATCTCACCCCGGACGAATTTGCGCGGCGGTGGCAGCAACAGGGCGGTGGAAAAGACGCGGGCTCTGCCCGCTTGGAAAACGCCTGCGGCGCTTTCCACTTTCCCACCGCCCCGACGGCGACTATGAATCTCGTATAGTCGATTGGACGAAGAATGGGGTCAGGTCAGTGTCATGGACGCGCTGAGCAGAACCAAATTTGCCCTGACAACTCACCTCTATGAGATGAGTAATTCCCGTTAGGTCAGAATGAGGCGGGTATTCCGACTTAACGGAGGTTCGAATTTCAGATGGTCCAGTCTAATCCACTCATGATCGAGGCACCACGACGCCGCTACAGTTCGTTGGAGCGGCTGGTCCGTCGCCAAAGGTGTACGTGGCCTTCGTCAAGGCGCTGGGCAATTCTTTGTAGGTAGTTCCTGCCATCGCGTAAATCGTCTCGCTCGAAGAGACCGTGATCGGACCGGAGTAGAGGGTGCCAACGATGCAACCTCCTTGGTTATTGGGCTGAGGCATGAGCATCGGCGTAGCCGATGACACGATGTAGCAGATGTTGCTTCCGGACGTAGCGCTCGACAGGGTAACGTTCTGAGCTTCGGAGTAAGCTCCAGCGGCCGGCGAGAAAGTTGGGGCACTTGTGTAGTGTCCCCCCATATATGATTGGGTCGTATATGTCGATTGCGAAGGGGCGCTTGGAGGAGGGTTGACAGTGTAAGACCACGAGTCGATGACGAGCGAATTTGAGTTGCTGACGCTAGGTACGGATGTTGCCAACCCAATGTAGGCAGTGTTCGCGCCGGTCATGGTCTCTGCTGTGCCGACGCTGGCCGAAGCCGACAGCGTGTATGTACCGGTTCCTCCCGTTCCGGTACCAAAAGCGGTGATCGCCGTGCCCGCGGGTACGCCGGCGCCAAGTATGGCCTGCCCGACTGCGATGCCGCCGCTGTCATATGCTACGGACGACACCGTTAGAGTGGTCCCGGAAATCGTCCCAGTAAAAGAAGGCCCTCCCACCAGCGAGGGAATATTGATCGCACTCCACGTCTGCGTGAAGCAGGTTGGTCCGGGGCATGATCCGCCTGCCGTAACATCGTATACGCTCATGGTCAGGTCGGTCCCATCGTATGTAACGGTCTCCGAATAGGTATCGGTGCCGTTCGTCACAATGGCGGGAGACATGCTGATTTTCGGCGTCGTCCAGTAGTCGAGACTGCTTTCGGAATTCGGATTGCAGGGGTTTTGGCCCTGCTGGTAAACCTGCGTTTCGCTATAGGTGAAGGGAGCGCCCAGAGAGTCGTTGAACTGATCCAGTTCGACAGCAAGTATGTTAAAGGGCCATTGGAGAACACCCGTAGTGGGGTTTGGCCCCTGAAAGATGGATCCCTCACAGCTTGCTCCCGACGAGAAGCCGTCGTCCCAGGAGGCTCCCGGCACGCCCCCTTGGTCATCGTCGTTCTCGATAACAAACGAAAAATTCCATCCGTTCGACTGAAACGTGAAAGTGGTGGTGAACGCCTGAATGTTCACAGGTACATGGTAGTTGAGGTTCATTGCCTCATGCTGTGTTCCGCTGGGCGCGAGCACAATACTAGCGCCGCTTAATTCTGGAGTGGCTCCGTTGGTTGCTCCAGTCACGTCGAAATTCTCGTTGAGGGGATAGATGAACGCAGTTCCGCACGTCCCGCTCGACGAAAAGCCAGAGCAGTTGAAGACGTTCTGGCCGTGCGCCGCGCTCGCCGTGCCTAGCGCGGCCACGGCGAGCGCGATGACCGGAAGCCAGCTTTTCCGAGCGTTGCGAAAAAGAATGCAAACCGCACCCTGCGGCCCGGATGTTCTGCCAATCAAAGTTCGCCGGGAGCGGGAAACTGCACGAGCATTCGCTGTCATTTTTGCCTTTCCTAAACTTCCGACCGTATAACGGCGCGATCAACGACCCTGCCGGGTCGCGATGGTATGGAACTAGTTCCTAAGGTATCCGCTCATGCGATACTTTAGAACAAGAATGTTGGGCGCGGGAGTCACTTTCGTAATGGCACGAATCACACTTTCGTAGGATCCAGCTCTCAACAGGCGGGGAAACCCCGAGCCAGCTTTCTGTTGGGTTGCCCGGTCGATATCAAAGGCCCAAGACGCGGCGTGCCTCGTCACTCTTGCCGCAGCCCATTGGAGGTGCATTTCCTACTGCACGCCATTGACCATCTTCATCGGCAGACCTTGCCGCCCTTGCCGGCGCTCGTAAGCCTTTTAAATCCAGCGCTGACTGGGGGCGGACATCCACTGCGACATTGTTGCTCCACAGCGTTTGGGAGGGTAATTTTCGGGGCAGATCAGGGTCAATTCTTGCCTAGATGATCATTCTTCGTGCGCGATGAATAAAGACAACTCGCTTGGGTTTGACCACGTGAGCAGCGCGGGGGATGTGCCGATCCAGAGGCTGCCGGCGGGACCGGGGACGAGGGCGGTGCTGTTGTCGGACGAGAGACAGTCGCGCCGGTCAAAGTGGTGTTTGGTACTATAGTTACTGAATCCCCAGAATCATGTTTAAGGAATAGGCATGGCCATACCCTATCTCCTGCTCGGCCACCGGTACCCTGCGCAGATGTCACGACTCACTGGGAAATTGCGGGATGGTGAGGCGTCGCACGCTGTGGTTCCGAAGGCATTCCCTTCATATTCTCCTGCAACACAGGTTTCCCATGAACTACGAGCCCCACGGCGGCTCTCAATGGTGTGCTTGCAAGAGAGTGCATTTTGTATATGGATCCGTTTCTTCGCAGCCATCCCTACTTTGTCCAGTACTTCAAGACCGTGTTCATTCCTGATGAATCCATGAGACGAGATCATTAGACGCGAGCGCCCACCTTGGCGGGATCAGCATGGTTCCAAGCCTGTCGTTTAAGGGAACCGAAGAGCCAGCCAAGGCGTGAACGGTTCGAGTCTGGCGCAACGCTTCGAACATGAGAGAAGAGCCGAACGCGGATCAGTCAGGAGGCAACAATAACCGTATTGTACGTCCTGCCAAATTCGCAGCATCGCACAATTGGTGAAGATTGGCCACCCTTATCGCGACAGGGTGAGACTCCAGCTTCGGATCGCGCTCGGAACGTGGTTTGGGCAGTCGAAATAAACAGTAGGAAGTTCGAGAAAACGCAATGCGCTATCTTCTTGTGTCTCACATCCCATGGGCGAGAGGGGACCGCGGAACGGTCCTCCTGGACAGGCTCTGGGCCGAAGATCTGAGGGGGCTTGTCTCCGGCGTCGGACCGGTCACCGTTGCCGCGCCTCTTGTCTCCTCAGAGGAGCTGAAAACCTGGGGACCGGGCGTGGAATCCCTATCGCCAAGCGACGCCGTGAGCTTTCTCGCTCTACCACTGCGGCGCAGACGACTGGACCTCACCTTCGGTACGCGGGTGCGGGCTATTCTCCATAAGGCTGTGCTGAACTCTGATATCGTTCACACATCCCATCTATTTCTCCCTTACATCGCACTGTATTACGCACATGATATGGCCATCCGGCTTGGCAAAAAGGCACTTTTTGTTGTTGCAGAAGATTTCTACGACATTCAGAACTGGGATTGGGTCCGACCGGCACCGAACGCGGTACAGCACTACCGCCGTGCCAGGACCCTTCGCAGATTGGATCGGGAGGTGCGAAAGCGGGTCGCTTCCGCCTCGCTCACTTTCCTCCATACGCCGGCTGCAGTAGCTCGCTATCGCGACGTGGCCGCCAACGCGGTGGCCATTCGGCAGCCGGTTCACGAAGCAAGCGATGTAATCTCCGCCGAGGAATTTGGTTCCAAGTGCCAGCGCCTCCGGGTCTCCAAGACGTTGACTCTAATGACGGCCTGTCGCATGGTGTCGCTGAAAGGTGTCGCCTTTGTAATACGCGCAATTGCCCTGCTAAAAGAGCGAGGTGTTCCAGTGCGGGCAGTCCTTTATGGCTCTGGCTTACTGCTGGACGACATGCGAGCCCTTGCGCGGGTGCTCGGAGTTGCCGATATCGTGGAGCTACCGGGAAGTATTTCTCCGGGTTCACCCATCCAAGAGGCGCTGCGAAAAGCAGATATTTTCCTGATGCCGCACCTGACCACTGACTTCGGCAGAGCATTCTTCGATGCGATGGCGGCAGGAACTCCGGTAATTGCCTTTCGCTCGATCGCCAGCCAGGATACGGTGCGTCACGGAGTCGACGGCCTGATTGCGCCCGACGCGGATTTTGAAGGTCTGGCAGCCAGTGTTGAGCAGTACAATGATGATCGCGAATTCCTAGTGCGCTGTGCTTCCGCAGCCCGTGCCCGCGCACTTGTGAACACGAAAAGCCAATGGCACCGACTGCGTGGTCAAATGATCCAGGATCTCTTTCGATTCTGCCCGGACCATATCACAGGATTAGCCAAGTGAGGGAACCCTAGGCACTGCCGCGGCGATAGTCGAAGTTTGATATCTCACCAATTCCATCCAAATGATTAGCTGCCGGGTCTTTCTACTGGAACGTGTGAGTTTTCAAGCGTCACGCAACTTAAGTTGCCACCTCGTGCGTTTAGCTCGGTCCCAAGTCATGATACCATCCGAGACGGCATCGATGGCCTAATCGTTCCCAAGGCGGATCCAGAAGCCACGGCGGCAGCAATCGCTCGATTCCAGACAGAGCGCCATTTGCTCGTCAGTGCCTCGCATGCAGCGCGTGTCCGTGCTCTCCCCAACACCCGCACCGACTGGCAGAAGATGCGGGCTAACTGGATTAGGGAAGTCTTCTGAGGTAATGAGGCCCTCTCGGTTGAGTCGCATCATATTCCTCGGAGCCAAAGCTTTCCGTGGCAATCGCCCTGAATGGTCAGTAGATAAATTTTCAGTACCAAAATTAGTCGCTTATCTTAAGAGTAGTGTTATAACTATGACGGCGTCAATCTATCCTGAAAGCGAGGTTTCCTCAATCGCGCCAGAGTGCTCGAGCAATAGCGTTGCCGGCAGCACGGTCGAGACCCAGCCGGCTCCCGAAAGATCGTCCTCTTGGCTGAAGGTTTTGAACTTCCGCAGCGAACTATTCGCGTCGACCTTTGCCTTCGGTCTTACGGCCGTCGTTAGGCTGGGCAGCAGCCTCGTTCTGACGAGACTGTTGAGTCCGGAAACCTACGGCATCTTCGGCATCCTCATGTCGTTTCTTTTCGCGGTCGAGATGATGTCCGACGTGGGCACGGTCGGTCTTCTGATCCGCGATCCCCGCGGCGATGAACCTCGCTTCGTACACACGCTGTGGACCATCAAGCTCCTGCGGTCGGTCTTCAGCTTCGGCGTGCTGATGCTCATGGCGCCTTTGCTCGCCTCGATTTATCACGCTCCCGTTCTCGCAAATGCGTTTCGCGCGCTGAGCGTCTGGTTTCTGATAAACGGCGCGGAGTCCATGTCTTTCGGGCTGGCTATGCGGCATCAGAGAGCCCGCTTGGCCAACTACACCGAACTGGCCTCGAATGTGGCGACCACGCTATTCGTCATCAGTATGGCATTCCTCTTGAGGAACCAGTACGCGCTGATCCTGGGAGCTCTGCTGCAGCGTCTGATATTTGTGGTCGCCAGCCATTTCTTTTACCGGAACATCGGCGTCAGGCTCGCCTTTGACCGCGCGGCGATCCGCGAACAGTTTAGATTTGCCCGCTGGGTCACGTCGTCAAGTATCCTTACGATCATTTTGTCGCAATACGATAAGATTGTCCTGGCGCGCCTCTTTGGCTTGACGCTGCTCGGCGTTTACAGCATTGCCATGAGCATGATTGGCCAACTCAGGGGGGTAATGTTGCACAACTCGCGATTCGTCCTCTACGCGCGCTGTGCCGAATATTTCCGCTCGAATCGATCCACCGCGGCGCATCGGTACTATACGGAGAACCTCCGGCTGTTCGCGGTGGGTGCTCTTCCTCCTGCCATACTTGCTGGACTGGCGCCATTGGTGATCGCGGTGCTCTATGATCCGCGTTACATGATGGCCGGACGGATCATGACCGTCCTGGGACTCGGCGGCGTCATCGAGGCCTTTCAGAGCCCTTCTGAGAACCTACTGGTTGCATCAGGCCGGACCCACGCTGTTCTAACAGCCAATGTCGTCCGGATCGTCAGCCTGGTTCCCGCAGTCATCCTCGGCTACCACTTCTTTGGATTTGAAGGGTTTATCTGGTGCACTATGGCGGCTGCCGTGCCCCCATTGTTGTATTTCTATTGGGAACAGTGGCGCAATCGTCTGCTCAATCCTTTCCGCGAGTTGGCAGGTTTCGGAGTGTGCGCCGTCGTTTTTCTGATCTGTCTCGGACTCAGCCATATTCTCCTTGGGATCATACCCTCTGGCTGGCTGCACCTCGGATTGGCACATCATCATGCACATGTCTAGCGACCGCCCCCTGCACATTGCACTATGGTCGCCTGCCTGGCCTTTGGCTCAATACCAGAACGGCATCATCACCTACGTTCACCGGATGCGCCCAGCCCTTGAAGCCTTGGGCCACCGCGTGAGCATCTTCACCGGTGAGGTGGGTGCCGGCGCCACCGATCGCGAGGTTCATCTAGTTCGCCAGCGCCTATGGGAGCCCACCGCCCGACTGCTCACGAGGAAGAAGCCATCTCCCGGAGGGGGTGTTTTCGAATTCTCACGACTCATTGCCACTGAAATTCTTCGGGTGCACCGCCGAATTCCGATCGATGTGGTGGAAATGGAGGAATCCTTCGGCTGGAGTGCTACCGTTGCCCAGCGCACGGGCATTCCGGTGCTTGTGCGACTGCATGGTCCAGCCTTTCTGTCGTTCGTCGAGGGGGAACTCAATACAGACTTCGCACGACTGCGTATTGACCGCGAGGGCGTGGCACTGCAACAGGCGGAGGCCATCGTCTCACCGTGTCGGAAGACCCTTGTACAGACGATCGACCAATATCAGCTGACGAACCCGGAGGTGCATCACATTGTCAATCCTCTGAAGATGGACGAGGACACGCCGCTCTGGCGGCTGGGTGAATGTGATCGCAACACTATTCTCTTTGTCGGCCGCTTCGACTTGAGAAAGGGTGCGGACGTGGTGCTGCAGGCGTTCCGGTCGGCGCTGCGCCATCGTCCGCAGCTGCGGCTCGTATTCATTGGGCCAGATCTCGGGCTGCCAGCCGCGAGCGGGAAGACCGGATTCGCGCAGTACGTGGAGCGGCTCTTTCCCCCGGAATTGCGGGATCGAGTCAAATACCATGGGCGCATGGCGAACCGAGACATCGCACAATTGCGTGTCCGGTGCATGGTGACGGTCGTTCCTTCGCGCTGGGAAAACCCTGGCTACACGCTGCTTGAGGCGATGTTTCAGGGATGTCCGGTCGTCTGCACGGACGCCGGTGGTTGCCCCGAAATCGTCGCCCATGATGTTACTGGCAGATTGGCACGCTCCGAGAATCCAGAGTCGTATGCCGCGGAAATTCTTGCGATCATTAATGATCCGGCGGGTGCAGAACGTCTCGGTCAGGCGGCGCGCCGCTACGTGCTTGAGCATCATGCGCCGAGCGCCGCGGCGGCCGCCTCTGTGCAGCTTTATCGGCGTATGTGGACCCTCCACGAGTCGCGCCGGTCTCATAGATAACCACTCCTAAATATCCCCGGCTGTGGGGTGCCAGACCTATGGTCGTCGTATACCCTGAGGAAATCCCGACCGTCGACAGTTAAGCTCGCTGGTACACTGATGCCCGTCCAAGCTCGTCCGGCAATGTAATTCTGGGCCCTGTGGTCAGTACAGTGATGACCTCGCTGTTTCTCGTAGGTTGAAAAGCCGTCGATCTCGATCGAGCGAAACTACTTTTTGCGCGGCTAGGGCCGATGCGGTGGGGCAGATCCGGATCAGTCGTTTTTTGCCGACAAACCGGAGGCAGGCAACATCATTGTCGTGTCGCTGGCGGTTCTCGGGGATGGCCCACTCCCGCGAGAGTGTGAGCTGGCCGCTTCCGGGTTGACGCACGCCACGGTCGTAAAGCTGCTCGGAACTGTGCCCATGGCGCACCCCTTTTGTACTTATTCGCCGCTAAGATGCGGTTGTCGCTCCCAACATCAAAGATGAACAACGTCGAATTGTGTTCGACGTTTTTCTCAGTCGGTTCCGATTATCGCCAGAGATACACCTGGCTTGCGTTCATGCGTGCGTCATGGCAAACGGGTCTGCTTGTGACACCTAACAATGTGTCTGCACTGGCGAAGACCCTCGAATGCATTGCGGCGAACCGCGCCAGATTGAGGGAGTATGGCCTCCGAGCATTATCAGATGCGCGCAGTACGACTCATCAGGAGATGCATCGGCAGCGCGCAGTGTTGCTGACTACCATGATGGTTGGGAAAGAAGCGACGGGCATGTAGAGTACAATAGGCGGAATCTAGTCTCCTGTTTCTGAAATAGCTTGACTAAAGAGTGGATCGGGGGCATCCTGGGGTGGATGCCTTTACCTGATGCCTCGCCGCTTGTGCTTGCGGAAGCTGAGAAGAAGCAGTTGTTGCGAATGAGCCGTCACCGCAGCACACCGCGCGGAGTGCTGCTGCGTATCGAGATCGTGTTGGCCGCCGCACAGGGAGTCGCCAACCGTGCCATCGCCCGCAGGCTGTCGAGCTCTGTTCCCACCGTGCTGCTGTGGCGGAAGCGATACGAAGCCGAAGGGCTGGCTGGGCTGCTCGAAGACAAGCCGCGCAGCGGTCGGCCGAAGCAGATCAGCGCAGAGCAGGAAACGGCCATTGTGGAAGCTACGCTGAAGACCATCCCCGCAGATGCCACGCAGTGGAGTGTGCGGACCATGGCCGAAGCGCAGAGGGTCAGCCCATCCACGGTGTACAGGATCTGGACGAAGCATAAGCTGCAGCCGCATCGGGTCGAGAGCTTCAAGTCCAGCAACGATCCTGATTTCGCACTGAAGGTTCGTGACATTGTGGGACTGTATATGAATCCACCGGATAAGGCTCTGGTACTCAGCGTGGACGAGAAGAGCCAGATTCAGGCGCTGGATCGTACCCAGCCCATTCTTCCCCTGCGACCGGGCCTGCCGGAACGGCAGACGCACGACTATCAGCGCCATGGAACCACCACCCTGTTTGCTGCTCTCGACGTGCTCCAGGGAACGGTCATCGCCGAGTGCCAGCCGCGCCATCGCCATCAGGAGTTCCTGCGATTCCTGGATCGTATCGACCAGAGCGTCGATGCGGCGCTGGACATCCACATGGTTCTGGACAACTACGGAACCCACAAACATCCCGAGGTGAAGAAATGGCTGGCGGCGCGGCCTCGCTATCATCTCCACTTCACGCCCACCAGTTCATCCTGGCTGAACCAGATCGAACGCTGGTTCGCCGAGATCACCCGCAAGCGCATCCGTCGCGGCACTTTCCGCAGCGTGCGCGATCTGGTCCACGCCATCCACGACTATGTCCGCCATTACAACCGCAACCCGCAGCCCTTCCACTGGATCGCCAGCGCCAGCCGCATCATCCGCAAGGTCAAAGCCTATAAACAAATTTCAGAAACAGGAGACTAGGTGTCTCGCTCGTCGTTTTTGGTGCAAGCAGTGCAAGCTTCAATCATGGCACGCTGACAGTGTACGACTTACCCGGGAGATAAGCGAATGAATCGCAAAGAGAGTAGTTGGCCCAATCATAGGACCGCATATGCAGTCCTTCTGCTGTGCGCTGTCGCATTTCTGCTGACACCGGCTCTGGGGTTTAGCACGATGTCTTATCCCGTGCCAGATTTCAAAACGGTCTATAGCAGCGCGAGAGCCCTAGCTGATGGAGGTGATCCTTACAATTCTGGCGTGTTGCTGGAGCAGTACCGCGAGGGAGGTGGTGAAGTTTCGGCGAAGTCACATCTCAGTGCCTTCCTTCCGCACCAGGCGCTCTATCCGCCTTCCTCGCTTTTTTGGATCTTTCCGTTCGCACTCCTGCCGTGGCGTAGTGCATTGATTGCCTGGCTCGTTGTGAGTGGCTGCCTATTCGTGACGAGTACCTTCCTAATCGCTGATATTTGCTGCCAGTGGGACTCCGGCATACCAATTATCCTCTTGGGAGTATTTCTGGCTACGAGCACTCTATTACTGACAACGGCTCAGCCGTCAGCCGTGGCGATTAGCCTATGTGTCATCGGTGTCTGGTCGCTGGTTCGCGATCGGTGGATCGGGCTAGGCGTCATTAGTTTTGCGCTTAGCTTAGCGATTAAGCCGCAAATAGGGGGTCCACTTCTTTTATATTATCTCCTATCGAGGAGCAATAATCGACGGCGCGCAGTTATGATCGTGGTTGCGACCGTGATATTATGCCTGCCGGGGATTTTCTGGGCAGCTAATAGTCCAGCTGCCTCTAATTGGCCTCATGAGTTGCACACGAATATTGCGGCAAGCTCGAAACCCGGACAAATCAATGACCCGGGGCCGTCTAGCTACAATGCCCCCTTGATAATAGACTTGCAAAGCGTCATCGCGCTGTTCGACAATAATCCTTCGAGCTACAATCGAGTAAGCTGGGGAATTGTTGGCGCCCTGATCGTGATGTGGGGATTTGCGGCATGGTGGGGAAGGCCGTCCTTGGAGAAGGATTTGCTCGGACTCGCAACAATTGCGTGTCTGGGTCTCCTGCCGATCTATCATCGACATTACGATCTTCGCCTTCTGATTGTGACCTTTCCGGCCTGTGCCCTGTTGATGGTGAAAGGACGGATGATGGCGCGTGGAGTGCCGCTGCTGCCGCCGTTAGCTGCCATTGCATGCTCTCACCCGACATTTATCCGCGACCATCTACATCTTCAACAAGCCAGCATGGGACCGATTGAGACAATGTTTCTACTCCGACTTGCATCGATAACCGTGCTCGTGTCCGGCATTTTTTACTTGGTGCTCTTTTGGCGCGCTTCAGTTGGACCTCGCTACCGAGATAATGGGGTACGGAATGAAGTGTCTACATGTTTAGTCCCGGCATTTGATGGATCGGATCGAGAGTAAATCGGTCGGGTTCCTTTTGTCAGCGTTTACAGATGAACTCGTAAACCGTCAGGCCCCCAAGGGTTTTCAGGCGTCTGGCGAAGTTGTAGGCAGCGATGAAGTCACCGAGATGAGTTTTCAGCTGGTCGTGGCGCTCGTAGTGGTAGCGCTGGACGGTGGCCTCTTTGATGGTGCGGTTCATGCGTTCGACCTGCCCGTTAGTCCAGGGATGATTCGGTTTGGTCAGGCGGTGGTCGATGCCATGCAAAAGACAGACTCTGCCGAAAGGGTGACCACGGAAGCGTGCCGTCGGACCTTTGCGATTCTTCGGCAGGTCGGCGAACTGGATGCCATTGTCAGTGAGTACCGTGTGGATCCGATAAGGAACGGCTGCAAGCAGCGAATCAAGGAACGCCACGGCGGCTCTCATGTCGGCGCGGTCGACCAGCTCCACGAAGGCGAACTTCGAGGTGCGGTCGATGGCCACAAAGAGATACCGCTTGCCTTCGGCCGTGCGCACCTCGGCCAGATCCACATGGAAGTAGCCGATCGGATAGCGCTCGAACTTCTTCCTGCCAGGCTTGCTGCCTTCCACTTCCGGCAGTCGGCTGATGCCA
>Ga0335075_10008411_pt1 | contig 15798 bp, 12 predicted proteins | sample Lox_Sample_24_FD_206723 | JGI IMG/M metagenome (GOLD analysis project Ga0335075, IMG submission 206723) | Soil microbial communities from Loxahatchee National Wildlife Refuge, Florida, United States - Lox_Sample_2.4 | ecosystem: Environmental > Terrestrial > Soil > Wetlands | place: USA... | reverse complement strand
ATCGTCGCGCTGGTCGAGGGTGAAACGCCGCGCGCCGTCGAGTCCCGACTCAAAGCGTTCCTTGATCCCAAGACCCGACAGCCGCTTGCGGCTTAGAAGCGGTTTCAGAGCTGGCGAGCGGGGGGCATCAGCCCCCTGATTCTCGCCGGAACGAAGCCGGAACGAAGAATCAGGGGGCTGACGCCCCCCGCTCGCCTATTTGGGGATCGCCATGTCCTCGCGCAAGAATAGCTGGCTCGTCACCTATAGCGATATGGTGACTCTGTTGATGGCTTTTTTTCTCTGTATCCTCACGTTTTCCTCGCTTGCCGGCGCGCGCAAACGGGGCGGCCTGGAGCGCGATTCGGTGGTGTGGCGGCCGCGTCTGAAACAGAAGCTCGCGACGGACAGCGGCGCGGCGATGGCGCCAATGTATCGCGATCCGTCGCGGGGAATGACGGATCGGATCCTGCAAGCTCTGGAGGGCGCGGCGGACGAGAAATCGGCCGATAACTTCGCCATTCGCCTACCACTGAGCCTGCTTTTCGACAACGACGAGCAGCTTTCGTCCTCCGGCAAGCGCCTACTGCACGCCTTGGCCGATAACCTGCGCGAGCTGCCCTGGGACTTGCAGCTTCAGGTCAGCCACGCGGACGACACGCCGCGAGCGGTGCAGGTGTGTCAGTTTCTTCTGTCGCAGGAGGGCTATGAGCCGGCACGTCTGGCCGTCGGCGCCCGAAGACCTCGCGACGGCGAAGGCGATTTCGTCTGGCTGGTCCTGTGCCGTCAATTTTGAGGGAACGCCATGCGACGCACGCAAGCCGCCGGCCCCGTCAACACGCATGGCTGGATGATGTCCTACGCCGACATGGTGACCATTCTGCTCGCCATGCTCATTGTCCTCAGCACCCTGAGCAGCGATCAGACCGGCATCACCTTGTACAACGGCGCCGCTTCCTTCGCCAAGGCGCTAAGCTCCTTCGGTCTGACCGGACCCTCTGCCGCTTCCCTGCGGCCGCTTGAAACGAACTATTCGACTCCACATTATCTCTTCAAGGCGGGGTCGAAAAGCGAAGACGAGGACATGGACGAGCCGCTGCAACATTTTCTCCTGGAATTGCAGCGTCAATTCGTGGTTGAGCGTCGGCGGCCCGCTGCCGGCCAGGTCGTCATCGATCTGTACGAGCCGCTGCACCGCGACGCGCCCTATCTGGCTCCGCACCACCTTGAGGCGCTTCATCAGGTTCGGCCGCTCCTGGACCGGCCGAATTATCGACTGCACCTGATCGTGTGGACGCCGACGCCGCGTCCGTCGGCCTGGAGCCGCGCCGCCGACAAGGCACGGTTGGCCGCCGACGAGCTTATCACCGCCGAACGCTTGCCGCCGGCCGCCGCCGGGCGATTGGTTCCGCTCGCTCAGCCCTGGCGCTATCGCGACGTTCGCCGGCCCATTCTGTCCCTGATCGTCGTCAAAATGCAGGAGTAACATCGTCTCGTTCCCACGCTCCGCGTGGGAACGCACGTCCGGACGCTCTGCGTCTCGTCGAGGTCAGCCGCGACGCGGAGCGTCGCACTCGTCCGTTCCCACGCGGAGCGTGGGAACGAGGGGAACTTGCAGCTCCCAAACTCTCATTTTTGACGAAGCCGTGATTATAAGCCAGAGTAGGAAGAGCAGTGTCGCTCCCCGGGACATTATCGAGTACTCAAGCAATGTCGATCCGGTCTGCCCTGACCGTCAAAGAAGGCCCATCTTCCGTGGGGCACGTTTCCATTCTGCCCACTCTGGGCGAGCTGGAAGACTCCACGGTTTCGGATCGTGAATCGCGCGCGGCGCTGCTGGCGCGCCTGGCCGACAACCCTCATCTGCCCAGTCCTCCCGGAGTTGTTTTGCAAATCCTGGAGCAGGCCAGTCGTCTCGATTGCAAACCGGAGCAGCTGGCCTCGGTCATCCATCGCGATCCCGTCGTGTGCGGCAAAATCCTCAAAATCGTCAATTCCGCCCTATACAACTTGCCGCGGTCGATCTCGTCCGTCGAGCGTGCCGTCGCCCTGCTGGGATTCAAGCCGCTGCGCTCGATGGTGCTCAGCTTGTCGTTGCCGGCCATGCAGCGTCAGGCCAGGTTTTCGCCGCCGGTCGAGACGTTCTGGAAAGAATCGGTGGCCGGCGCCATCATCGCTCAGGAGTTGGCGATCTACCTGCGCCGCCCCAGCCCCGACGACGATCTGGTGGCCGGGCTGCTGCGCGATCTCGGTATGCTCGCCCTGCAACAGCTCGATGCCGCTGCCTATGCATGCTTGCTGGCGCGCCCCCGCGCGGAGCTGGCTCAGCACCAGTGTCCGCTGGAGGAGCAGATGCTGGGGATCAGCCATGCCGAAGCCAGCGCCTTTCTTCTCAGCCGTTGGCGGCTGCCCGAAGAGATCACTGAGGCCATCCGCTATCATCACACGCTCGAGCTTCCCAACGATCTGCCGCATACCATCGCCGAGCGCGCTCGCCTGCTGGCCTTCGCCAGCCGCATCGCTCAGCTTCCCCTGGGCGGCGGCGCCGAGCTGCTGCGCGACATCCTCGTCTTCGCGCGGGAACACTACGGAATGAGCGAAGCCGATCTGACGGCCTTTCTCGAACCGGTGGTCCGCAAGATCGAGGAGTTCGCGGCACTCATGAACCTGGACATCGGCGCCTGCGAGGATTACCCGCTCATCATCGCCCGCGCCGCCGAAGAGCTAGTCAAGCTAACGATGGAGACGAGCGTGGATCAGTTACGCATTCTGGAGCAGAAACGGCAAGCGGAGCAAGAGACGCAGCACTGGCGCCAGCAGGCCGATCGGCTCCGCTACGAATCGCAGCGCGATCCGCTGACCGACGCCTTCAACCGCGGCTGCCTGGAGGAAGAATTGAGCCTCCGCTTCCGCCGCGCTCGCCGCCGCGGCACCGTCCTGGGGCTGGTCTTTCTCGATCTCGACGATTTCAAGGGCATCAACGATCGCTTCGGCCATCTGTTCGGTGATCGCGTCCTGCGCGAGACGGCCGACAAACTGTTCGCCGCGGTGCGGCACGGCGACATCGTCGCCCGCTACGGCGGCGATGAGTTCTGCGTTCTCGTCGAGAACACCTCGCCCAACGGCCTCCGCGCGATGGCCGATCGCCTGTGGCAGGATTTGAATCAGCGCAGTCTCCGCGAAGCCGGCCAGACCATCGCCGTCCGCGCCTCGCTCGGCGTCGTACTGTGCTTGCCGCGGACTTCGAAGCTGTCCGCGACGGAATTGCTCGCCGCCGCCGATCAGGCCATGTATTCCGCCAAGGCGACCGGCAAGAATCAAATCACGTTCGTATCGCTGCTGCGCGAGGCCGACCTGCGTTTCCTCCAGGCCGCGGAGAAACGGCTTTTCAGTGTGTGGTTGGCCGAGCGTGAGGTCTGGAAGCCGCGGCATCTGGGCATCGGTGTACGCCGCGCCGGGGCGCGCTTCGGGGCGCCGGGACAGCTGGCGCGTCGCATGGGTTGGTTGACCGCCGCACAGCTGCGGCCGATCCTGCATGAGCAGCGCGCCATCCGGCGGCGCTTCGACGAGATCGCCGTCGAGCGCGGCGGCTTGACGGCCGATCACCTGGCCGCGTTGCTGGCCCTCCAGCTGGAGCCGCCGGAGGACCTCGCCGCAACCCTGGTAATCCAGGGCGTCGCCGACGAGACTGCCATGCGGGACAACCTGGGCAAGTATTACCAATGGCTGCAATCCACGCTCGCCTAAATTCCATCACGAAAACACGAAAGTAAGAAACCACGAAAGAAGAAAGAAGGGAGCAGCCGAAATTACGCACTTGTCGTTCTGCTCTCCTTTGCATTTTTCGTGTTTTCCTACTTTCGTGTTTTCGTGATTCGTATTTGGTCCCTAAATTCCGAACGACCCTCAAGGCCAGCCGCCTCATAAACCGATGTTGAGGTGGGTGTCTTTCCCGATCGTCGAGCTTGCAAACCACCCAGACACCGGAGATGCCAGTCATGGCCAACGAGACGACGGCGCCGCCCGCCAAAAGCGGTGGCAAGATGATGCTGATTCTGCTCGCGGCCTGCGGTGTGCTGGCGCTGGCCGCGGGCGGGGCCGTGCCCATTTTCCTCATGCACGAGCCGGCCCCAGGCAAGCACGACAAGGAGGACGGCCATCATGCCTCCAGCAGCAAGCAGGCTTATGTGCCGTTCGGCGATCCGGTGGTCGTAAACCTTAATGAGGATCGCTTAACGCGCTATTTGAAAATCAAGCTCTTGCTGGTGGTCGATGCCAGCGAGGAGAAAACGGTGAACGAGCTGGTGCTGAAAAAGAAGCCAGCCTTGAAAAATTGGCTGATCGCCAATCTGTCGGACAAATCGCTGTCGGAGGTGAGCGGAGCGGCTGGCCTGAACAAGATGCGCCGCGAGATCTGGCACCAGTTCAACAGCGAGCTGTTCCCCGACGGCGCGGAAAAAGTCCTCGACATCTTCTTTGAAGAATTCGTGGTGCAATGACGCACAGGGCTTATAACTTCCGCAAGCCGGATCGCCTGGCGGGAACGCTGGAGCACCGCTTGACGGCCTGGCTGCGATCGGCAAGCCAGCTGGCGGCGGACAGGGCGGCGCAGCTGCTGCCCTTCCGCATCGAGATGGCCTTGCAGGGCATCGCCCAGGCTCCGCCGCTCGAAGTGCTGTCCGCTCTGCCCGAGACGGTGCTCGGCTATCGCATTGCCAGCGCCGGCTCGTCCGCCGACATGCTGTTTCTCTGGCCGCGGCCGCTCGCCCTCGCCCTGGTCAACGCCGCGCTCGGCGAGACGCCGACCGAGCTGCCCGCCGACCGCGAGCTGACGGCCGTCGAGCTGTCGCTGTGCGAGTATCTCATGCAAGCTCTCGGCGCCGCCGTCCTGCAAGAGACGTGGAGAGGAGGCAAGCCGCTGCTGTTGACGGTGCAGGAGCGCGAGCCGTCGCCGCGCTGGACGCGCCTGTTCGTCAAGGCTGAGCAGCTGCTGCAATGCACCTTCACGCTGCGCGGACCATTCGGCGACCAGGAGTGGTACTGGCTGGCCCCGTATCAGGCACTGCACGAGCTGCTGGCGCACGCGGAGACGATTGATTCCTCGCTGTTTCAGCAGGAATCGACCCGCAAGCTGGAAGCGCTGGTGCGCGAGCTGCCCATCGAGATGACGGTGGAGCTTGGCAGCATCGATCTGCCGATCGCGCAGCTGGCGGCGCTGGCGCCCGGCGATTTGCTGATTCTCAAGCAGCGCGTGTCCGAGCCGTTGAATGTCCGCGTCGATAATCATCCCAAGTTCCGCGGCTGGCCCGGTCGGGTCGGCGTGCGGCAGTCGCTTCAAATCGAATCTCTGCGGGAGTAAGGAAGCATGGCCGCCGAAAGTGAAATCCAAGCGACGGAGAGCGTCGTCCATCCATCCGCCGCCCTGGCCGGCGGGAGCAGTCATAATCCCAGTGCCGCGCGAGCGCCGCGCGCCGATGTCGTGGCTCGCGTCGCCGACTTCGCCGAGCTGACCGCGCCGGCGACGTCGGGACCGCCGGCGCCGCTGGATCGCCTGCTCGATGTCACCGTCGCCGTCACCGCCGAGCTGGGCCGTGTCACGCTGCCCATCAGCGCCGTCCTCAGTCTCAACGTCAATTCCGTGCTGGAGCTGAATCGCTCGGTCGCCGAGCCTGTCGATCTCATGGTCCAGGGCGTCCTGCTGGCGCGCGGCGAGGTGGTCGTGGTCAACGACTGCTTCGCCATTCGTATCAAGGAGATTGCCGAGCCGAAAAAGCGCGGATAGGTCAGCCGGACGCGCCGACCAATCCGCTTCTTCGCTGTCCGCTGCGGCACGCGTCCATGACCCGGCCATGCTCGTCGAGCGCAAGGTGGAAGCGCTCGCGGCCCTGGATGCGGTGCAGCGACAGATGATAATCGCGGCTGCTGGCGGCAAGATAGCTCAATTTGTCCGGCGATTTCGGCGTGCGCAGCCGGCCCCACGAGCCGTCGCCGAGATACAGCACGCCGTTGTCGTGAGCAAGACCGCCGAGCAGTGGCTTGGTCCGCTTGAAGGTGTGATCGTGATGCTCCAGCACCACGGGGACGCGATACTTCTCGAACAGCGGCACCCAATGTTTGCGATTGTCGGCGCCGGTGCCGCCCTTCTCTTTACTGCCTTTCCCTTTGACCGGCTCCGGATTGCGATACGACGGATACGCCGGAACGTGATTGACCACGAAGACGTTGGGATGCTCCTTGCGAGCGCACAACGTCTTCTCCAGCCAGTCGGCTTGTTCGCCGGCGATCGGCGTGGTGTGATTGGTGTCCAGCAGCACCAGGCTCAGATAATCGCCGAAATCGAGGGCAGCAAAGCCGTGTTCCGGATATAAGCCATCGAAAAGAGCGTAAAAGAACGGCGCCTTGGCGCGCGGCTGATGGTAGCTGCCGACAACCTCGTGATTGCCGATACAGGCGATCATGGGGATCAGCCGGCCGTCGCGACCGATCATGTGCTTGCTGTAGTTGCGCAGGAAAGCGAGGTTGGTCGCCGCCGAGGTGCCGTTGTCGTAGGCGAGATCGCCGCCGAGCAGCGCGAACATCGGGTCTTGCCGGGCTGCCTCGATGTTGTTGGCGACGGCGTGGGAATTGACGCCGCAATCGCCGCCGGAAACGAAATGAATGGTATCGGCCGCCTTGGCCGGCATGGTGCGGAAATGGTAGATCGGCGACTGCTTGCCGATCCAGAATTGATAATCGGTGCCAGGCTCCAGGCCGGTCAGCTCGGCGCGGAAGACCTTCAAGTCGGTACGCGGATAGGGGTGAGCGACAGCGGGTTTCGATCCCCAGCACAGCTTGCGAAACGAGGCATGGTAGACGGTTGTGTCTGTCGTTTCGCCGAGCGCGCCGACCCATTGCACCGTCATGGTCGTGGTCGGATCGCGCTGCCAGGTCAAAAACAGCGTGTCGGGACGAAAGGGCGGATCGTCGGTGAGCTTGGGCAGCGATTTGGCGGGGTCGTCTTTCGCGAAAAGACATGCGGCGCCCAGGCCGGCGAGCGAGCTTCCAAGAAAGAGACGGCGAGACGGCGAGAACATATCGGTGCTCCCAGGTGATAGAAATCTTGCGGTGATTGTATCGGTTTGTCACGCGTTCTGCCGCAACCCCCTGTCCGAGCCAGCGGGGTTTGAAGCGGTGAAGGACGATTCGGAAATCGCGGATCTCACCGAAGAAAATGGCATGGTGACACTTTCGATAGGGTTTGGCAGCTCACCTACGATGCGACCGGCCATGTGTCCTTTGCTGATCTGCTTCAACATCTGCTGCCTGGAGATTCCACGAAATAGCGGCTGATGGCGAGCGTTTCTGTTTTCGCCAGACTGCACCTTCTGAGATTCTCACTGTTGTGGCATGGTCTCCCGACCATGTCACCGGCTTGGACCGAAGGTCTCCCAGGGCGGGAGACCTTCGGTCGCCCGGCTGCGAAGCACTAACAAAATGTGGCGGCACGTTTTCAACGTGCCGAATACCCCGGCACGTTGAAAACGTGCCGCCACATTTTGTTAGTCCCTTTTACTCTTCCCACCGCTCTTCGCCATCCTTGTAAGTATTCTTTAGCGCATTGAGATCACAAATCGGATCGAACAACGCGTTATATCCCGCTTCCTGGTTGTAGGAAATCTCAACGCTGTGGCCGCTGGGATCGGTAATGTAGGCGCAGTAGCCGCCCGGCCAGCCTTCCTCGCAAGGGCCGTGTTCGAGAATCCCCTCCGCTTTCGCCATCTCGGCAAGGCGCTTCACCTCCGAGCAGCTGGAGCACGTAAAGCCGATGTGGGAGGAGGCCACGATCGGATGCGCGAGCTTGGCGTTACGGTAGTCGGTTGGACCGGAGCGCCCCGCGTCCTTGATGTCCGATTTATCCGCCGCCAACAAGACCAGCTGGAAAGGCCGGATACCGTCCGCCAGCCAGACGTCGGTCGGATTGTCGCGGCGCTTCACGACCTTCATCTGAAGGTACTTCTTGTAAAACGCGATGCTGCGCTCCACGTCGAGCACCGGAATCGCCAGGTGCGAAAGGGAAACCTTCTTGCCGCTCATGCCTGCAACGTCAAATTCACCAGGAGCCGGATCAGCCACGTTAGTCTCCTTTCCAGGAAAGCTGCTTCTCTTCAGGATACATCCAAACCGAAACGACGGTCCCGGCATGTATCCGCCAGCCGTTAATGATGATGCGTACCCACGGTATGGTACGGCTTCCGATGCGTCGCTTCGAGCTTGTCGATCGCCTGGATTATGTCGCGGATCAAGATGTCGGCCATGTTACGACTGAAGGTCTCCTTGACGTTCATGCGAATCGCATTCACGCTTTGCGCGTCCGGAGGCATGCTGAAGGCGGGAATGATCCAACCCTTCTGGGCAAGCGCATGCACAAGGTCCGCGGCGTTGTACTTGCTCTCGTCCTTGAGACTGCAACAACAGCACGGCGTGTAGGCGGCGTCGTTGATGATGTTGAATTTCTGAAGTGCCTTGACCTTCCTGGCAAGGTAGCGGGCGTTGTCGCGCATGGTCTCCTGAATCCGCGTGTAGCCTTCGCGCCCAAGCCGAATGAAGTTGTAGTATTGCGCCAGAATCATGGCCCCGCCGCGCGAAAAGTTGAGGCTGAACGATTTTTCGACAAACCCCAATACATTGGTCTCCGTGATCAAGCTGCGTGGAATTTCGGCCGCGTCGCGCCAGAGCGCCCAGCCGATGCCTGGATATACCAGGCCGAATTTGTGGCCCGACACATTGATGGTTTTCACTTGCTCAAGGCGAAAGTCCCATTTGATCTTGGGACTCAGGAAAGGAGCGACGAAAGCTCCACTCGCGCCGTCAACGTGCAGGGGAATGTCCAGCCCTTTCTCCTCTTTCAGCTCGACCAACGCATCATTGATCTCCTCAATCGGGTCATACTGGAACGTATAGGACGTGCCCAGGACGCCGACGACACAGATGGTGTTTTCATCGACTCGATCCAACACCTCCTTGGCCGTGATCGTGAAGCGCTTCGGATGCAATGGGATCAGGCGCTGTTCGATCTCGAAATAGTTGGCGCCCTTGTTCCAAACCAGGTGTACGTCATTGCCCATCACGATGTTCGGCTTATCGTGGGGCTTCCTCTTCGCCCGGCGTTTCTCCTGCCAGGCGCGTTTGTGGCCGAGCATGGCGAGCATGACCGCCTCGGACGATCCAGCGCAATCCGTGCCCCAGGCTTTCTCTGGGTGTGGAGCATTACACAGGTCGTTGAGAATGGCGACGCAGCGACCCTGGATTTCCATGTTCGCGCGGTAGACTTCGGTATCGATATAATTGACACCGAGGTTTTCGCTAATCAGCCGGTCGCATTCCTCGTCCATGATCGTGGTAACAAACGACGCCATGTTCAACGTCGGATTGCCCTGCGTTTGCAGCTCGTCATGGATGAGATGATATGCCGCTCTGGGATCCATACCTGTTGCCGGCAGCTTATTCTTGGGGATCGCTACCGACATGTAGCGCGATCCAAAGGTGGGCACCACCATACTGATCTGCTTGTCGCTCATCAACAGCTCCCCACACCATCGTGACGAACACTCGGGCATCATCCACCCACGGCTGGGCGCTCCGAGCTTACAACACTTCAAAGGCCAGTATCGAGACATCGTCGTTGACCGCCGCGCCGCCTCGCCAATCCTGCACTTCTTCCATCAGGGAATGGATGAGACCCTCAAGAGGCTGGCGGCTTAGACGTTGAACGCATTCAAACAGCCGCGCGGCGCCGAACACTTCGCCATCGGCGCGCAGGGCGTCCGGCAAGCCGTCGGAGTAGAGGAGAACACGGTCGCCAGGCTCAAGCGTAACGGAGGTTTGCGGAAAGTCCGTGCAATCGGGATCCATGCCGATGGGCGAGCCTTCGATATCGAGCATGCGCGGCGACCCCCCCGGACGTTGATGCAACAGCAGCGGGCTCCCAGCGCTCGCGATCTTAAATATCCGCAATTCGAGATTTAACACACCATACGCCAGGGCGAAGAATTGTCTTCCTTCTTGCGTGCCAAAGCGCCGGTTCAGCTCCCGTGCGACCTCGCGCGGCTCGCGAATGCGCGTGGTGAGGCCGTCCGCGCTTCTCTCGAAAAGTACGGAGCTTCCCTCAGATGCCGGAGACAAAACGCGACTGAGAGTCGTTGCCAGCAGCGCGGCGGGAACGCCTTCCCCCGTCACGTCCAGCACGTAAAGACCGACGTGCTTGTCGTCGAGGGCAACGATGTTGAACATGTCGCCGCCCAGCTCGCCGCAGGGCTTGTAGTTCCAGGCGAAATCATAGCCCGCGATGTGCGGCTTCACCATCGGCAAAAACGACCGCTGGATTTGTGCCGCCGCTTCGCGACCGCGCTCAAGTCGCCGATTGGTTTCATGCAGCTCGCGGTTCAGGCTCGTGATGCGAATGCCCGCCCGCAAGCGAACTTGCAATTCATCGCGGTGAAACGGCTTGGTCAGAAAATCATCCGCCCCGGCCCCCATGCCCGCAACAATATCATGCTTCTCGGCCTTGGCGGTCAGCATGATGATATAAACGTAATTAGAGCATTCGGCGGCACGGATCATCTTGACCAATTCCAGGCCATCCACCTTGGGCATCATCCAATCGGTAATGACGATGGAAAATGGATTTTTTTGAAACAGCTCCCAGGCTTGTTCGCCATCCTCGGCGACGGTAACTTCGTGCCCCCACTTCTCCAGATCGGTTTGCAGCTTGAATCGGCTAAGCTCGTGATCGTCGGCGATGAGGATCTTGGTCGCGGCGCGTTTGGTAGACATTTCCCTGGTCCTGATCGTCGCCGTGGCCGATTCGAGCTGCTCCTGGTGCTCACGCAACAGCGTGCGGAGATCTTGAGCCAGGTCGCCCGCCGTCGTATAGCGGTCGGCAAGCTTCTTGGCCATGGCCTTGAGGCAGATCCGCTCCAGCTCGCGCGGCAGCCCGCGGACAAACTGGCGCGGCGGGCGGGGCTCGTCGGCGATCACCGTCTCCAATAATGCCGAAGCCGTCGGCGCAGTGAAGGGGAGCTGGCTGGTGAGCATGCGATAAAGGATCACGCCGAGCGAATAGATGTCGGTGCGGCCGTCGATGCGATGCCCTTCGCCGCGAGCTTGCTCGGGAGACATGTAGTTCGGCGTTCCCGTGATCCAACCGCGTTGGCTGAAGCTCGTGCCGGCGGATCGTTCGCTCAAGCACAGTCCAAAATCGACAAGGACAGGGACCAGCCCTTCACCACGGTCGGTCAGGATGATGTTGGCCGGCGTCACGTCGCGATGAACGATGCTGTGCGCATGAGCCACGGCGAGCGCATCGGCCAGCCGGGCCGTTACTCTCGCCGCCTCCTGCCAACCGATCGAACGATTTTGCAGCCAGTGGTTAAGGTCCTGTCCTTCAAGATACTCCGATACCATGAAACAGACGTCGTCGTGAACGCCGACATCATGTACCGTTACAATGCTTGGGTCTTTCAGCTGAGCGAGCTGCCGTGCTTCGTGAAGAAACAGCTCCTCCAGGTCTTTCGTTGGCTTCCGCAACGGCACCTTGATGGCCACTTGACGATCGAGCTGGCCGTCGTAGCCGCGATAAACCGCGCCAAAGCCGCCCCGCCCCAATAGCGCGCGCACCTCGTAGCGGCCAATCGTTGCCGGCATCTCGACAGCGGGAGGCACCGTCTTGGCGGACAATTCCGATGAGGCCACGTAAGCAACCGTTTCGCCAAACTCATTCACAACGAAGTCCATATCGACGGTTTTCTCGGGTACCGCCGTTTTCCCGGTGGGCAGCCCGGGCGTTCTCTCGTCCATTACGCCACCTCTATCGATGAAAGGCTTTCCCGAAATCGAATCACGAAAACGCGAAAGTAGGAAATCACGAAAAAGACCATAAGAGCAAGATAAGACATCATTGGTAGCTGGTTCTGCCTTCTTGTTTATTCGTGCTTTCCTACTTTCGTGTTTTCGTGATTCGATTTAGTTGAATAGCTTGCCTATCAGGAGCCGAGTAATTCATCGAGCTTTTGTCGCAAGGATTGCAATTGCAGCTCCAGGATACGAAAAGTCCTATCCGCTTCGCGCAAGTCTTCCCTGGTCCCCATGGTTTCCAACGCATACGCCGTGTCGTAAACCGCATTGGCATAGAACGCGCCGACGCCGCCCTTGAGGGCGTGCGCTTCTTCCTTTACAACCCTGGCATTGCCCGCCTGGATTGCCTCGCGCAGCTTGGCCACTCGCCCCTTGGAATCGCGCTCAAATATCTCGACCATGCGGCGAAGGACATCCTTGTCGCCCTCGTACTCCTCCATCAACGCCTCCACGTCCAGGGTTCTTTGCGCTTGCTCGTCCTCCGTCTTGTCTGGTTCGGCTGCCTGTTCGGTCTTTGACGGGTCCGGATTCAAGAACCGCTTGGCAACCCGCGCGATGACATCGGTCAATTCCTGGCGGCGAATCGGTTTGGATACGTAATCGTCCATCCCTGCCTGCAAACACTTTTCCTTATCGCCCTTCATGGCATGCGCGGTCATGGCCACAATGGGAACATGCTTTCCGGTCGATTGCTCGCTCTTGCGAATCTCTGCCGTTGCCGTCATGCCGTCCATTTCCGGCATCTGGACATCCATGAACACAATGTCGAACGCCTGCGTGTTAATCTTTTCAATCGCTTCGCGTCCATTGCCGGCCACAACGACAGTATGACCAAGCTTCTCAAGCATGGTTGTACCAGTCATTTGATTGACGGGATTATCGTCGGCGAGCAAAATCTGCAATGGCCGGACCCCTTCACGTTCGTCTGGGGCCGATGGTGCGGCTTGCTCCACCTTGACGGCTTCGAGAGGACCAATAGCAGATGCAATGGCATCGAACAACGTCGATTGCTTGATGGGCTTGGTCAAGTAGGACGCCACTTTCAGTTCCGCGGCGCGGACGCGATGCTCGGATTTTGGGCCTGAGCTTAGAATCATGACCTTAACGTCCGCGAGCTCCGGGTTGCCGCGAATCCATTCAATCAGATCAAAGCCGTCGCGTTTGGGCATATACATGTCGGTCAACACAAGCTGAATCGGTTGGCCGCATCGCTGGGCCTGCTGAAGCGCCTGGATCGCTTCGTCAACCCCTGTAGCCACGACCGGACTCATACCCCACACACTGGTAATTTCCTGGAGGATGTACCGGTTCGTTTCGTTGTCGTCAACGACGAGCACTCGCAGCCCTTGCATGTATTCGCGCTGCGCTTCAGTACCACGGACTACAGGCTTCTCTTGTAGTCTAAATCTTGCCGTGAATCGAAACGTCGTCCCTTTGCCGGCCTCGCTCTCGATGCCGATTTCACCGTGCATCAGCTCGACGAGCTGTTTGGAAATGGCGAGTCCCAGTCCGGTGCCGCCGTATTCGCGCGTTGTCGATTTATCCGCCTGCTCAAAGGCTTCAAACATGCGCGCCTGCTTTTCTCGCGGAATTCCAATCCCCGTATCGGTGATCGAGAATTCCAGCACGACATGGTCCGCCTCCCGGCTTTTGGTCGCGACGTGTACGACGACCTCGCCTTTTTCGGTAAACTTGATGGAGTTGCCCACCAGGTTGACAATGATCTGTCGTAGGCGTCCTGGGTCGCCAATCAAGTGATCGGGAACATCCGGTCTGACGTGACAGGCCATCTCCAGCCCTTTGGCGTGGCCGCGAAAGCCCAGCGTCTCCATGCAATCGCCGAGATCGTCGCGCAGCGCGAAGTTGATTTCCTCCAGGTCGATTTTTCGCGCTTCGATTTTCGAGAAGTCCAGGATGTCGTTGATGAGGCTCAACAGCGCATTGCCCGACGTTCGGATGGTCTCGACATAGCGGCGCTGCTCCGGATTCAAGCTGGTGTCCAGGGCCAGCTCCGTCATGCCGATGATGCCGTTCATGGGTGTGCGGATTTCGTGACTCATGTTGGCCAGGAACTCGCCCTTGGCTCGATTCGCCTTGGCCGCCTCGGCTTCGGCATGTTTCCGCTCCGCAATCTCGTGCTCCAGCTCTTCGGGCATGCGCAACGACAGGAACTTCGGCATTTGCGGCACGAGCGCAACAACCGTGGCCACGGACGCGACGGCGGTGACGAGCTTTACCAGTGCGGACAGACGATACCAGGGGTGCCAGAAAATGGTCGCTTCGACCAGGTGAACACATCCGCAAGCGAGAATGAACACGGCAAAGAGCCAAAAGATCGGCAGAAAGACGCCGGTTTTCTTGTGGAAGACGAAATAGAGCAGCATCAGGGGAATGGCGGTGTAGGCGGCAAATACGGCAACGTCCGAGAGGATGTGCATCCAGCCGACCATCGGCTCCTGCGCCCACGCCGAGCCGCAATCCCAGCGCGGCGGAAAGCCGGACGTGTCGAACAGCTTCGAGAAAAACGAGAGCATGTCGATCTCCCCAATTCGTAGGAATAATCTACGAACAGGTTCCGATTTGTCGTGGTCCGCAGCTCGGTGGGAGTCTCACCTGCCACTGCCCGGACAGAACCTAAGACAACGGGATGGGCAAAGGAGTGCAAATCGCCGACCTGTCCAAGCAAGAGCCACGTCGGCAACCTGCCTGCGGTTCCCGAACGCGAGGGCGGCCTTCCTGTGACCTCATCAGAACATCTTGGCGTCCCGCGTGCAACTAAAATCCGATCGAGAAATCCCGCTGGTGTGAGCAGCTGAGGAGCTGGTGGAACTTTTGTCCATGAGGTTCGAAAATCGGGAGACGACCGGCAATTCAACTTCGCCAAGGAGTCCTCCATGTCGCGGAATGGACCGTTTCTGGTTCCCAAGCTCTCAAGATATTGCAAAGGCCGCCGTAAGTGCTTGTGTGTAACGGTATTCACAGCAGTGGCGGCCCACGGCCGACGCCGAGCGCCGAAGTTTCGCCGCTGCAAGGGCTTGCGCTTGCGACCGCCTTGACACAAAAGGACTTACGCTCACCTTTGCAATTGCTTGGGAGCCTGGGAACGAGAAGAAGCCCTCTTGACGCCTCAGTCATTCTGTCTTATTATCAGTCGTTATGTCTGAGGAGGACGATTCATGGCACGAACACCGCACGACATCACGGACACCGAGCTGGCGCTGCTGCAAGTCCTATGGGACAGCGGGCCAGCGACGATCCGACTGTTGACCGACGCTCTCTATCGCGGAGGCGGCACGGCCCAATACGCCACTGTGCAGAAGCTGCTTGATCGATTGGAGCTGAAGGGCTTCGTTCGGCGCGATCGCACCCCGCCGGCGCACGTTTTCACGCCTACCCTTGGGCGCGACGATCTCATCGGCCGGTGCTTGAATGAGGTGGCCGAGAAGCTCTGCGGCGGCTCGCTGACGCCGCTGTTGACCCACCTGGTCCGCACCAAGGGGCTGACGAGCCGCGAGCGTCGGGAGCTGCGCGACCTCATCGACGAGCTGGATTCCAGGGGTAAAAAGCGACCGCGATGAAAGGGGACCACCGTGGTCGATTTGCTGAGCATCGCGGTAAGCAACGCCGTGGCCGCGACGGTCCTGGCCCTGATGGCGATTCTCGTCGGCGCGATGTGTCGCCGGCCGGCGCTGGTGCATGGGTTGTGGCTGTTGGTGTTGTTGAAGCTGCTGACGCCGCCGCTGTTATTTCTTCCCATCTCCTGGCCGGCTGCTGTGGAAATGCCGTCCCAGGAAATCGTCAGCATTCGGGAGGAGCCAACGCTCGCGGCCCCAGATGCCGTCGAGGAACGAGAGGCTGTCGCGATTGTTCCGCTGGCGGGTGAGGAAGAACCGGCGAGCGGGGGGCGTCAGCCCCCTGATTCTCTCG
>Ga0335075_10008410_pt1 | contig 15799 bp, 18 predicted proteins | sample Lox_Sample_24_FD_206723 | JGI IMG/M metagenome (GOLD analysis project Ga0335075, IMG submission 206723) | Soil microbial communities from Loxahatchee National Wildlife Refuge, Florida, United States - Lox_Sample_2.4 | ecosystem: Environmental > Terrestrial > Soil > Wetlands | place: USA... | reverse complement strand
ATGTCGAAGAGCGAGCCGACAAGGCCTCGCTGATTGGGTTGATCAAGCGCGTACTGAGATGGTCCTTAGGGGGCTGAAGCGTTGCCTTACGGCCCAGTTTTGCCCTGGCGACCTTGAGGCGCCACCAATCGCCATCTCCTCTCAAAACACGATTACATCGACCTCGTCGGGGTGCTCAGGTGCCCGGTCATGACTGCCCGGCCGGGCGATAGGAAGGCGAGCGGTGTTCGCTGCGAGGTTGAGATGCTGAGGTAACGCGGAAGGTCGTCCGCCCCTCCGACGAGTGACGTCGAGAGGGGCCGACTCTTAGGATTTCAGGCTCTATTCGGGATCTCAGACCGCGGCCCTCGGCCGACCTCGATCGCGTCGTCAAGGAAGTCGGCGGAGCCGACGCCCTCTTCCAGCAGATGAACGTAAGTGCGCAGGGTGAAGCTGGCGTCGGCGTGGCCGAGCCAGGTCTGGATCTGTTTGATGTCCTTGCCGTTTGCGAACAGCAGCGAAGCGCAGGTATGGCGGAAGGTGTGGAAGCTCACCCAGGGGAGGCCGACGAGCGCGCGGGCCGGGTTGAGCACGCGGTCGGCGACCTTGCCGCGGATCAGCTCGGTGCCGACGTCGGAGGTGAAGACCGGTTCCGGGGGGCCGGAGTAGTTCGCCTCGCGGTGCTCGATCAACCGCGTCGTCATCCGTGGTGCCAGCGGGATGTCGCGCCGTCCGGCGCCGCTCTTCAGTCGCCGGCGCTGGCAGCGGTAGAACTGCTCGCGAACCTTCACGTGAGGGCTGGCCTCCAACTCCATGTGCTCCCAGGTTAGGCCGATCATCTCGGAGATCCGCAGTCCGACGAGGAACTCGAAGAAGAGATGCCAGTCCTCCGGGATAGCCGAGAGCAGGGCTGAAAACTCGGCGCGGGTCAGAGCCTTGGCTCGGTCCTCGTCCGGCACCTCCTCGACCAGGGGAGCGGGGATGCGGACACCGCGGATCGGGTTCGTACTGACAAGCCCGTCCTCGAGCGCGGTGGCGAAGAGCGTTGAGAGCGACGCCCGCGTTTTCCTGATCATCGAGGTGCTCTTGCCTTTTTCGATCTGGAAGCCCTTGGAGAGACCTTGATTGAGCATCCGGCGTTCATCCGGTCCGGCCAGGAGGTAGGCGAGCTGGGTCTCCTCGGTCAGAAGGTCAAGCGCCTTGTCGAGGTTCCGCAGAGCTGCATTGTGATCGACGCTCAGGGTCTCGATGCGCCGCTTGGCTGCGACCCGCTCTTTCCTGATGCGCGCCTGCTCCTCGGAGAACAAGTCCTTGCTGATCTCGTCGGCGTAGTACGCCGTCAGAAGCTTCCGTTCTTGTCGGTTGGGCTGAGTGAGCTTCATTTCGGATTCCGCAACCTGCTGCCCGGCCATCAGCGTCAGAGCGTCGGCCTGTGATCGGACAGCGGCGACGCCGCGGAGTCCCCAAGCGCAGATTCGGCTCAAACCATGCCCCACTCTTGGGGCGGCTCAATGTCCACCGCGCTTCGGTTTCGGTCCAGAGATCACCGCCGTGACTCCTGATGCACTGTAGAACTTGCCTTGCCTGGTGAACGCGCTGGTCTTCGCCGCGATCTTTAGTTTTTCCCACTTGCCCGGAGGACGAAGATGCAGCCTCAGTCCTTTCTTAAGCTTTAAGCGGATATGTCGGACCCGCCCTTTGTCGACCCATGTACATCGGTTGTCGTTGGAGAACACCGCGCAGGGAACCCACTCCCTACGTAGGGTCAGTTTCATATGTTGGCCGTCAAGGTCGCGGGACGCCAGGATGCGCAAGGTAGAGCCCTGCATCCTGACGGAGAGGGTTGTCTGGTGGCTTGTTGGGGTCGGTACTGCGTTTTCATCGCTCCGCTCAGGGAGACCGCTGACGAACGGGAACGTCTGGGTCAGCACCATCGGGTAGAGGCCCTCCCAGGTTGTTTCCCACTGTACCTGCACGTTGAAAGTAGAGAAAGGCGAAACGGGCTTGTCGATCAGGACGATCGCGCTATCGAGACCGCTACCCACGATGTGCGTGGGTAGGAGTTCTCCGTCTGATGTCGTGACAGTCGCCTTTTCCGGGATAGCCGAATACTGTTCTGGTTTCACCGCGTAAACGATCAGATTCGGACCGGTCGGGGTTGGAAGATGGGCCTCTTCCGCGGGGGTGGGTGGTGCCTCGACGGGCGTGACGGAGGCTGGGACATCGCCAGGGCCTGACGCCTCCGAGGCCCAGTAGAAGGTGATGTGACGTTCCAGCGGGCTTGTATGACTCGGGACGTAAGCCGGTTCCAAGTGTGTGAACCACATGCAAGCCCAGGTGCCGCGTTTTTCACCAAAGCCGTTGTACTCGCCGTAGGAGGCGGCGACGTTCTCAGGGTCGTAGAGGGCCGCCTCATGGAATGGCCCGTTGTTCCACGGACTACTGGTCGTACCCCACTTTGTTATCGGTGAGGCGATTTCGTGGTTATTCAGGTTGCATTCGGGCTTCAGCAGTGATTGGTCGAGCGTCATCGGTGGGATCCCGTACGCCGCGCGTTGGATATTGGCAAAGGAGATTGCTTCTTCTGGTGAGGTTGCTTCCGCATTGGCAGGAGCCAGTAGGGCGAGGTACATACCGCTCCCGACCGCAAGTCGCGAGAGGCAGCGCCTTACTGATTGCCCGACGGTTGCCGCGACCGCCTTCCGGATAAATCGGGTATGCATAGCCGAACTAGTCTACCTGCGGGGGCCGAGACCGGGAGAATGATCCGAGAGATAATCGAGGTGTATGCAGGTAATTCGGAGGGATCAGCTATTGAAGCTCCACGGCTGCGGGCAGTAGGTCAGTAGCTGGGTCCGCCATGCTGGTGTGGCTCTCTAGGCGGGTCTGTACTCACCCCTTGCGACCCGCTCAAAACGCGGTTGCTTGGAGTGCGTGTCCGACGAAAGACAGGCTTTGATCGTTCGATAGTTGACCGATCGGCCGAGTTGATGTTCGATGGCTCGGTGAATGGCGGTCGTGTGCATCGGCTCGTCTGACCGAGACAAGACCGCGCAGATCGCCTTCGGCACGTCCCCGATCCGTCGCGACGGTGCTGATGCGCTCGGACGTGAGGCCGGGGCGTTCACGAGGAGTCGATTTCGGAGTTGCCCGAGTTTTTCAAGCTGTCTGATCGTCTCTGGGTTTGAAAATGTGCCCAGCAGGTGTACTGAGCGTCCGTTTTCAAACTCCCGTTTCTCAAGCTGAGAGGCGGGAGTTTTGTTTTTGGCTGATCCAGCGTCGACCCGGCCTACCGGCAGAAAACCCGCCTTGTTTCCAAACGGGGCCTCTTAAGTCGAGCGGGGAACGGTCAATCCTCAGTGCCGTCGGTGCTTCTTCTTGACCTTCACGCACTTAGCGTTCGCGTGAACTCGTCGCTTCTTGAATCCCTTGCGGCACTTCGGCGACTTCGGCTTCCGCGTAACCGCGATCGGCGGCGGTGGTGGACTGGGTGAGGGAGTCGCCGCACCCGACTGGTTGTCGGAGGGAGTGGCCGGTTCGGTCGATCCATTGTCGCCAGTGCCGCCGGGGTCGGTCGGTTCTTCTTCCTGATGCCGGCCGGTGCCGACCATGAAGTTCCCGAAGCCGTCGACCGCCACGCACAGGTGCGTACTGGCACAGCCCAGCCCGAACAGCTTCACGGTGTCGATCGTCTGCACTTCCCAGGCCCCGGCACCGCCCGCCGGGTTAGCGGAGACACCCACCGTGCCGAGGTTGCCGCCGGCGACGCAAAGCGAGGTCGACGGACAGGAAACGTGGAACGGTTCCGTCCCCGGCAATTGCACGAGCTGCCACGCGCTTTCGCCGCCGGTGGGATCGGTCGAGACCGCCACGCGTTCATCGGCGTCAGCGACAACACAGAGGGTCGTGCTCGGGCAGGCTGCCCCACCAAAGAACTCCGTTCGGTCTACGTGCGTCGTTGACCACGAGCTGCCGACCGCCGGGGTGGTTGAGAAGAGGACAGAGCCAAAGTTCCCCGCGAGACAGAACGACTCGGATGCACAACCGATGCTGTAGAGCTGTTCGTCGCCAGGTTCGACTTTCGACCAGGCGCTTTCGCCACCGGTGGGATCGGTGGAGGTCAAGACAACGCCTTCCTCTCCGACGACGCCGCAGAAGCCGGCAGACGGGCAGGAGATCCCTTCGAAGAATTCGTCGCCGTCAATGTTGGTGATCGCCCAAGCCCCAGCCCCGCCGGTCGGATTCGTGGAAGTCAGAACATCACCCGCGCTGTCGGCCGCGGCGCAGAAGCTCGAGGACGGGCACGACACCGCCTCGATGGCGTTGCTGCCGTCGACATCGGCTTTCGTCCAGGTAGCAGCTCCTCCCGCCGGGTCGGTTGACGTGAAGACGTTGCCGATACCGTCGACCACCACGCAAAGGCCGCCATCCGTGCAGGCGGCATCGTTCGGTCCCTGGAAGGGCGCTTGCGGATCAATCATTTCTGGCACCGACCAGTTCAGGACTGCCGCGCCCGCTCCTGCTGGCAGGGCTGCCAGTAATCCGACCGACCCCGTGGCTGCCCACAGCACCGCCCGCGTCCTCCTGCTCATCATGCCGCGCCTTTCGCTTGCCGCCTGCCTTTGAAGATCGCCAGCACGACGCTTCGCCCTTCGGGGTGGCCGGGGACCAGGCGCCGTGGTGACGCCGTGCACGCTAGCAAGCATGTTGCAGGTTGTGCAAACTGCAAGAGGAGGCGGCACCAGGCGCGCTGTAAGTCAGGAGATATGCCAACCCGCCGTCCGCCATCTGAAACCGAGCGCGCCCGTGCCTTTGGCGCCCGTGTCCGCAGCTTGCGCCGGAGCAGGAAATTCACGCAGCGCCAGGTCGCTGCGCAACTGCCGATGAGTGCCGGAAATCTCTCGCGGCTGGAGAACGGCGAGCACGGCCCGCCAAGTGATGAGGTCATCATCAAATTGGCAGAGTTGCTTGACGCCGACAGTGCCGAACTGCTGCGGCTCGCAGGCCGAGACATAGGGGGCGCTTCATTTGAGCGTCAGGTGCTCAGTGAGCTGCGCAACCTGCGGCGCGACATGCAGATTGTCAAAGAAGCGGTTGTCGAGCTATCCCAGCGCGGCTGATCGACGCAGCCTAGATCAGCCGATATCCGCCGTAGGCGACCCGCTCAAATCGAGGCCGTCTTGCCGGCGTGTCTTGAGATAGACAGGCTTTGATCGTCCGATAGCTCACTGATCGGCCGAGCCGTTCCCGACCGCTCGATGTATCGCCGTCGTGTGGATCGGCTCGCCCGCTCGCCCTAAGACCTCGCCGATGGCCTCGGCACATCACCGATTCGCACGGCGGCATCGATTCGGTTGGGGCTTGGCGGGGGCGTTCGCGAGGATTCTCCTTCGGAGCTGATGCAGCTTGTCGATCAGCTCGCCGGCCCCTGAGTTTGAGCATGCTCCCAGCGGATGTACTGAGCAGCCCCGCAGGTGCGGGGCTTTTGTCTGGGCCGATACTTAAGTGAATACCTAAGTGTTTGCTAGGGTGGGCGCTGATGGCCACCGCTCCCACCCTCGACAGCGCGTTTCAGGCGCTTGCCGACCCGAGCCGGCGCTCCATGGTCACGCGGTTGAGTCGGGGGCCGGCCTCGGTCAGCGAGCTGGCGGCGCCGTTGGAGATGTCGCTGCCGGCGGTGGTGCAGCACCTCGATGTCCTGCAGAAGAGCGGGCTGGTGCGGTCGGAGAAGGTAGGGCGGGTGCGGACCTGTCGGCTGGAGCCGGCGCCGCTGCGCGCGGTGGAGGGTTGGATCGCCGAGCACCGCGCCGACCTGGAGAGCCGGTTGGACCGACTCGGCGATGTCCTCGACGCGACCTTCGGGAGGGATGGATGAGCGTCACCCACGACGAATTCACGATCGAGCGGGAGTACCCGCAGACGCCCGCGCAGGCGTTCGGCGCCTTCGCCGACCCGGCGCTGAAAGAGCGGTGGTTCGCCAATCCGGGCAACTGGTCCGACGCCGAATGGGAGCTCGACTTCCGGGTCGGCGGCGGCGAGCTCAATGCCGGCGGCGCGGAGGCCGGTCGGCACAACCTCTTCCGCAGCCATTTCCACGACATCGTCGAGGGCGAGCGGATCGTCTACAGCTACGACCTCTTCCACGACCGGCGCCTGATCTCGGTTTCGCTGACGACCGTCGAGTTTCTGGCCGGCGAGGGTGGCGGCACGCGCCTGCTCTTCACCGAGCAGGGCGTCTTCTTCGACGGCGCCGTCGCCGCCGGCGAACGCGAGCACGGCAGCGGCCGGCTGCTCAACCGGCTCGGCCGCTTCCTCGCCGGAGAGGAGGTCTGATGCTGGTCCTGCACGAGCACCCGTTTGCCTCCTACTGCTGGAAGGCGCTGATCGCCCTCTATGAGCGCGGCGTGCCGTTCGAGCCCCACCTGGTGCGCGACGAAGCCGATCGCGCCGAGCTGGCGCGCCTCTGGCCACCGGCCGGCATCCCCGTCCTCGTCGACGGCGAGGCCGGCCTGACGGTGCCCGAGTCGACCGCGGTGGTCGAGTACCTCGACGGCCTGGGCGCGGCGCCGCCCCTGATCCCCGCCGATCCCGCAGCCGCCCTGCAGGCCAGGCTCTGGGACCGCGTCCTCGACGGGCAGGTGATGACGCCGATGCAGAAGATCGTCGCCGACAGCCTGCGTCCCGACGACAGCCGCGACGCCTACGGCGTGGCGCAGGCAAGGGTGGAGCTGGAGCGTGCCTACGCCCTGCTCGACGGCCACCTCGAGGGCAAGCGCTGGGTCGCCGGCACCGGGTTCACCCTCGCCGATTGCGCCGCTGCGCCCTCGCTCTTCTACGCCCGCGTCGTGCACCGTTGGGACGAGGAGCGCTTGGCCGAGCTGACGCGCTACTACGAGGACCTGATCGCCCGGCCCTCGGTGAAGCGGGTGATCGAGGAGGCCGGCGAGTACCGGCACCTCTTCCCGCTGCCGTGGCCGGATCACGCGCCGTAGGATCGCGGGCTCCACCGGGCCGGGCGCCCGAGGTAGGGCGGCATTCGCCTCCTTGACATATTCCTATATCGGTATATGATCCTCGGCAATGGCACGAGCAGCGACGACGTCGGACGTCTTCAACGCGATCGCCGAGCCGCGGCGCCGGGAGATCTTGGTGCTGCTGCGCGGCGGTGAGCGGCCGGTGACCGAGTTGGCGCGCGAGCTGGGCATGACCCAGCCGGGGGCGTCCAAGCACCTGCGGGTGCTCCGGGAGGTCGGGCTGGTGCGGGACCGAAGGGCGGGCAAGCAACGCCTGTATGGGCTCGAAGCGCGGGAGCTGCGGGCGGTCCACGAGTGGAGTGGGGGGTTCGAACGGTTCTGGAACGAGAGCTTCGACCGACTGGACGAGTACGTGCAGGGTCTGGGGCGAGAAAGTCAGGAGGAGCAGTGATGGGCGCGACGGGACCAGGAGCATCGGCGGGATCGCCGCCGGCCGAGCGCGAGATCGTGATCTCGCGGATCATCGGTGCCCCGCGGGAGCTGGTGTTCGAGGCGTTCACCGCCGTGCGTCACCTGTCGCGGTGGTGGGGGCCGGAGGGATTCACCACCACCACGCGGGCGTTCGAGTTCCGGGTCGGCGGGGAGTGGGACTTCGTGATGCGCGGGCCCGACGGGACCGACTACCAGGAGTGGATCTCCTGGACCGCGATCGACCCGCCGGAGCGGATCGCGCTGGTGCACGGCGAGTTCCGTGGCGACCCGAACGCCTTCGAGACGGTCCTCACGTTCGCGCCCGACGACGGGTCGACCCGACTCGAGATGCGTACGGTGTTCCCCACCAAGGAGCAGCGCGACGAGGCGGCGGAGAAGTACCACGCGATCGAGGGTGGCCGGCAGACCTTGGGCAAGTTGGCCGCCTACGTCACCGAGACCCTCCGGCAGGAAGGCTGAGGACCGGTGGCCGCAAAGGTGTTTTTCAGCGTGACGATGTCACTCGACGGGTTCATCGCGCCCGCGGGCGGCATGGACCACCCGGACGGGCCGCCGGCGCAGTGGATGGAGCTGCAGCGGTGGCTCTTCCAGCAGCGGTTCTTCCGCGAGAACCTGAAGCTCGGCGAGGGTGGCGAGGAAGGACGCGACAACGACATCGCCCGGGAGACCTTCGAGCGCACCGGCGCGAGCGTGATGGGCAGGCGCATGTTCGACCTCGGCGAGCAGGCGTGGCCGGACGAGGCGCCGTTCCACACTCCGGTCTTCGTCGTCACCCACGAGAAGCGTGACCCTTGGGAGCGGCCCGGTGGGACCACCTTCCACTTCGTCGACGACATCGGGGGCGCGCTCGCCCAGGCTCGCGACGCCGCCGGCGACCGCGACGTCCGCATCGCCGGCGGCGGCGCCACGATCCTGGAGTACGTCGATGCCGGCCTGGTCGACGAGTTCTCGATCGCGCTCTCACCGGTGCTGTTCGGCTCCGGGACCCGCCTCTTCGAGGGTGTGGACGCGAGCCGGGTGGCGCTGGAGCCGGTCAAGGCGGAGCCGACGCAGCAGGTGACCCACCTCACCTACGCGGTCCGGAGGCGGTAGCCGGCGGCGACCGCGGCGCGGTCTCGTCCTCGCCGCGGGTCAGGGAGCTCCGCCGAGGCGGCGGCGCAGGCGGCCGGCCACCCGGCGGCCGGCCTGCGCCGGACCGCCGCGCCTCGTCCGCTTCGCCACCTCGCCCGCGTGCCGCTGGATCCGCTCGATCGCCCGGGCGATGTCGAGCACGTCCTCGGGCTCGGCCAGCAGCATCGGGTGATAGAGCCAGAGCGTGTCTGACGCCGCCGCTTCGGCGCGCGGGAGGCGCTGGGCGGAGTAGTCGACGGTTGGGGCGGTCGCGCGGTGGCGGGGGGAGAAGTGGGCCTGGCGAAAGAGCTCGAGGCGGTTGAGGCTCGGGTAGCAGAGGCCGAGTTCGACCCCCTCCGCGGCGAGCGCCGCTTCGAAGCCGGGCAGCGGCAGGCCGGCGAACTCGGCGGGGTCGTAGTGGAGGATGTAGACGTAGTAGGCGCGGCTGTCGATGCGGGGGTCGCCGCTCTGCGGGCGCAGGCCGGGGATCCCCGCGAGCGCCTCGTCGAGCAGCCTGGCGTGCTCTACGCGCCGGCGGTGCTGCTGCGGGAAGCGCTCCATCTGCGCCCGCAGCACGCCCCCTTGCCACTCGGTCATGCGCAGGTTCGAACCGGCGGTCGCGTGCTGGTGCCCGCGGCGGCCCGGGGCCCGGCCGCAGTCGACGCATTCCCAGGCCCGATCCCGCAGGGCTTCGTCGTCGGTGATCAAGGCACCGCCCTCGCCGGCGGTGATCAGCTTCCCCGCCTCGAGCGAGAAGCTGCCGAAGCTGCCGAAGGTGCCGACGCCGCGACCGGCCCAGCGGCTGCCGTGGGCGTGGGCGCAGTCCTCGATCAAGGCGAGGTCGTGCTTCGCGCAGAGGTCGACCAGGGCGTCGAGGTCGCAAGGGCGTCCGCCGAGGTGGACGGCCATGACCGCCCGGGTGCGCTCGGTGATCGCCGCCGCCGCGGCCGCGACGTCGATGCAGAGCGAGTCGGCCTCCACGTCGACCAGGACCGGGACCGCGTTCAGCGCCAGCGCCGCGGTCGCGGTGGCGACGAAGGTCAGCGCCGGCACGATCACCTCGTCGCCCTCGCCGATCCCGCAGGCGACCAGCGCCGCTTCCAGGGTGTGGGTGCCGTTGGTCAGCGGCAGGCCGTGGCGGGCGCCCTGCGAGGCGGCGAATTCGGCCGCCCAGAGCCGCGCCTGCTCGCCGCGGGAGTTCGACCAGGCGCCCGAGGTCAGCACCTCGTCGAGCCGCGCCCGCTCGCTCTCGTCCCACTGCGGCCACCGCGGCCAGGACTTCCCCGCCCGGACGGAGGTGCCATTGAGGATGGCGGGCCGGTCGCTCACCGACTCACCCTACAAACGACGGTCTCGCGCCGATCGGGAGGGTGGCGGAACACGACTAGCCGGTGGTGTGGAATTCGCCCTTCGCGTCGACGGTGACGCCGATGCAGTGACCGGTCCGTTCGACCGTGCGGCGCAGCAGCTGACGCATGGTGACGTCGGTGCCTTCGGGGCCGAACGTCGCCTTGGGGTGGATCGCGGTGATCCCGGCCAGGTCGGTGTACGCCTTGACGCCGGCCTGGCGGGCCTTCTTGCTCGGCTTCGCGCAGGCGTGCGCCATCGCTTCGACGTCTTTGACGATGTTGACCGCCGCCGGCGTGCCGGCGAGGGATTCGAGCGTGGTGCCGCTGCCGCCGCAGCCGGCGAGGAGCAGGACGACGGCGACGATCGCGGCGAGGAGGAAGAGGGGGCGCACGGCTTCAGCCTACGGCGGTCGACCTGAGCGGCGCCATCGGTGGCAGGGACGACCGCGGGCCGAGGGCGGTCATCGGGCGGCGAGGAACTCGATCCGGTTGCCCCACGGGTCCGCGGCGTAGAAGCGGCGCTCGCCGGGGAGCGCGTCGTCCCAGATCACCGGCGCGCCCGCGTCCGCCAGGCGCCCGGCGAGCCGATCGAGCTGCGCCGCCGGGACCCGCACCGCCACGTGCGCCTTGCGCGCCGGGCTGAACTCGCGCTCGACGCCGACGTGGAGCTGTCGCTCGCCGAGCGCGAACCAGACCCCGCCCCGCCCGCGCAGCGGCTCCGGCTTCTCGATCTCCGCCAGCCCCAGCAGCTCGCCGAAGAACCGGCGCGCCGCCGCCTCGCAGTCCGGCGGCGCGGCGATCTGCACGTGGTCGAGTTCGGTCCCGGGCACGCCCCAAAGCTACTTCCCAAGCGACCGACCGCGGTCGGGACCGGGGCGGAAGTCCCCGAGCGGGGCGACGAACTAAGGTTCTCGGCCCCCCGGACGCGCCTCCCCGCCGTCCTCCTCCTCCCGGAAGCACCATTGAACGAGCCAGTCCAAGAGAGCCAGCTACTCGCCTTCATCGAGATCCCCAAGGGAAGCCGCAACAAGTACGAGTACGACGAGGGGCTCGACCGCGTCGTCTTCGATCGCTTCCTCTCCGGCTCGACGGTCTACCCGACGGATTACGGCTTCCTGCCCGGCCACCTCGGTGAGGACGGCGATCCGCTCGATTGCCTGGTGGTCGGCTCGGAGCCGACCTTCCCCGGCTGCGTCACCCCGGTGAAGCCGGTCGCGCTGTTCAAGATGCGCGACGAGAAGGGGGCCGACGACAAGGTGATCTGCGTCCCGACCCGCGACCCGCGCTGGTCCCACATCGAGAGCCTCGACGACGTCCCCGGCCAGCTGCAGGAAGAAATCGAGCACTTCTTCAACGTCTACAAGAACCTCGAAAACAAGCCGGTCGAGACCGACGGCTGGCACCCCCTCGTCGACGCCGAACGGGCGATCGAAGAGGCGCGCACGCGCCAGCTCGAGGCGAATCCCGAGTAACCGCCCGACGCTCCGGGACCGGCCCGCGGCGATCCCCGCGGCCCCGCCCGCAGGAACTTTCACACCCTCTCCGCACCTTTCCGAACGCTCGCGGGTTCTTGCGGCATCTGACGGTGCCGCGAGCAAGGCGGCGCGAAAAAACCAACCCGTACAGGGAGGGAAGAAGCATGTCTGCAACCGGACGCAGAGGTGTACGTAGACGCATGGGCCGAGGCGCCCGCATCGGGATCATGGCGATGGCACTGGCCACCGCCTGGGCGCTGGTCATGGCAGTGGGGGCGGGGGCGACGACGGTGACGGTGGGCAGTGTGCTGCCGCCCGCCTTCACCTCGACCCCGTTCGAAGGTGTGCGTTCCGAGTTCAACACGACGCTGCCGGAGACCGGCGCCAGCGTCGCCTCGCCGGTCAACGGTGAGATCGTACGGTGGAAGGTGGTCGGCGCGGTAGGCGGGCCGTTCACCCTGCGGGTACTGCACCCCAACGGTGCCGGCGCCTATACCGCGACCGGTACCAGCCAGCCGGCGAAACCGAACGGGCCCGGGATCGAAACGTTCCCCACCCAGCTGTCGATCCGCAGCGGCGATCTGATCTCCGTCGACTCCACCAACCCGACCGACGAAATCGGCGTCGCGACGGTGGCCGGGGCCGGCTACGGGATCTTCTCCTCGCCGCCGTTCGAAGGTTCGACCAACGCCCCGGCGCTGTCGAAATCGGGTCAGGAGATCGAGCTCGCCGCCGAAGTCCAGCCCGCCCCGGCGATCACCAAGGTGACCCCGAACGGTGGCTCCGTGCTCGGTGGTGAAAAAGTGACCATCACCGGTACCAACCTGGCCGGCGCCAGCGCGGTGATGTTCGGTGACGTCCCGGCCGCGACGTTCACCGTCGTCGGTGAAGAAAAGATCACCGCGGTGGCGCCGCCGCAGAGCAAGGTCGGCCGCGTCGACATCACCACCAGCACGCTGGCGGGAGAAAGCCCTACCGTGCGGGCCGACTCGTTCTACTACGCGGGCTGCACGGTGCCGAAGGTGATCGGCAAGAAGCTCGGGACCGCGAAGTCGAGGCTCCGCGGCGCGGGCTGCGGGATCGGCAAGGTCACCAAGGTGAAGGCCCCGCGCAAGCAGGACGGCAAGGTGGTCAAGCAGGGCGCCCGGCCGGGCGCGGTGCTCGCGCCGGGGGCGAAGATCCCGCTCAAGGTAGTGGTGCTGAAGCAGGCGAAGGGAACGGCCTCCAAGTAGCGGCGGGGGTGCGGTCGACCTCGGAGCCGTCCGCCGGTCCGGAGGACGGCCGCGGGGCGGGCGCCGGCAGGAACGCGGCGCCCGTCCAGGCCGTCCGCAGCGTGTTGGCGAACGCCACCGCCCAGGCGACCAGCAGGAAGGCGAAGAGGCAGACCGCGAGCCAGGCGAACGGCCTGGCTCCGGTCTGCACCGCCAGCAGGGCGGTGCCGGTGACCACGGTGCCGACCGGGAAGGTGAAGCTCCACCAGGTGAGCGAGAAGGGCAGGCCGCGGCGCAGCGCCCGCAGGGTGATGACCGCGGCGATCGCCATCCAGGCGATGGCGAAGCCCCAGACCGGCAGCCCGTAGACGACGCCGAAGGCCTCCAGGCCGGTGCCGTAGGGGGCTTTCACGAGTTCGGCGGCGTGGGGGCCGAGGAGCCCGACCGCGGTCACCGACTGGCCGAACGGGCCGAGCACGATCCACAGCGTCGGCACCATCCGCGGCGGGCCGCCGTCGACGTAGATGAGGCGGAACCAGAGCAGCGCGACCATCAGCAGCGAGAGCACGAGGCTGAGCCCGAACATCGCGTAGCAGCCGCACAGCAGCGCCTGCTGCAGGGTGGCGGTGGGGAGGTGAGGGATCAGCGCCGCCCCGGTCGAGGCGGAAACCATCGGCGGCACCACCGGCAGGAGCCAGGTGGCGAAGGTGTGGCGCGGGTCGAGGTCGCCGCGCCGGATCATCAGCGCCGGGACGACGACCGCGGTGAGCAGCCCGAGCGCGGTGCCGAGCCCCCAGAGGGCGGAGTCGACGACGACCGCGGCGTGGGTGCCGATCAGCGGCGTCGCCACCAGCAGGGCCCCGGCGCCGACGGTCAGCAGCGCCATCGGCGGGCAGCCGTAGAACGGGGCCATCGCCGGATTCGAGAGGTGGGCCCGGGCGCGCTCGGGATGGCGCACCCAGTGGGCGACGGTCGCCGCGACGAGCGCGACCAGCAGAACCACCGCCAGCGCCCAGGGCGCGATCGCGAGCTCTTTCGCCGCGGCCCATTCGAACGGAAGCAGGGCGGCAACATTGGCGACGATCCCGGTCCCCATCACCGCCGCGAACCAGTTCGGCCCGATGTTGCGGAAGACATGAGAAGGCCGCTCCAGCTCCCGCAGGAACGAACGGTCACGGCGGCGTGGAAGACCTACCGCTTCGGAAGAAAATGCATCAGCGCTCATGCCGGAGATTCTGCGTCCCACACACCCCGCGAACCAGTCGCATCCGGCATCGAGGTATTCCACCACGGAATCCCCACCCACTGTCGTGGTGCGATCATGGGACCCCCGAACGAACCTCCCCGCTGTTCGTGAGAGAGGGGGTCCCATGATCGCACCTTTGGCATGTCCATAGATTCCGTGCTGGAATACCCCGATGCCCGATCCACTCTCCTCCCGCGAGTTGGCCGCCTTCCTCGCCGCGGTCGAGTCCGGCTCGGTCCAGGGCGCCTCGGAAGCCCTCGACCTGACCCAGTCGGCGACGACGAAGCGGATCCAGGCGCTCGAGCGCCGCCTCGGCGTCAGCCTGCTCGTCCGCGGCCGCCACGGCGTGCGACCGACCGAAGAGGGCATGGCGCTCTATCCGGAAGCGCGCCGGGGGCTCGACGCGCTGGCGCTCGCCGAGCAGACCGTCGCCGGCCGGCGGGCGACGCGGCCGCTGCGGATCGTCGCCAGCCACACCGTCGGCGAGGCGCTGCTGCCGACCTGGCTGACCGCCTTCCGCGCCGAGCTGCCCGGCGTCCACCCGCAGGTCGACGTGACCAACTCGCAGGGGGCGATCGCCGCGATCGCCGAGGACCGTGCCGACGTCGGTTTCGTCGAGGGGCTCGACCCGCTCGACGGCCTCGAGACCAAGGTCGTCGCCCGCGACCGGATCGTCCTCGTCGTCGCCGCCGGCCACCGCTGGGCCGACCGCCGCGCGGTCAACCCGCGCGAGCTCGCCGGCGGTCGCTGGATCTCCCGCGAGTCGGGCTCGGGGACGCGCGCCGTCGCCGCCGCCGCGTTGGCCGGGGTCGGGATCGAGCTGCGGCCGGACCTCTCGCTCGCCAGCCTCGAGGGGGTGAAGCGCTCGCTCGCGGCGGGCGGCTTCGCGCTGATCTCGGAGCTGGCCCTGGAGCCCGACCTCGGCGCCGGCCGCCTGGTCACCGTGCCGCTGAAGGACCTCCAGATCGAGCGCTCGCTGGTCGCGATCCGCCGCGCCGGCGCCCACCCCCACGAGCAGGCGCGCCGCTTCTGGGCCTGGCTCCCAAGCCCCACCATCTGAGTTCGCACTAGTCGCCGGTATGCGGTGATTTCTGCGAACGCATCGCCGGGCGTAGGGCGCCGGGCATACTTGGGGACGTGACGATCGACGTCGCCGCCGTGATCGAGACCGAACGTCTGCGCCTCGAGCGCTGGGACGACCGCCACACGCCGCTCTTGGTCCGGCTCGCCTCGATGCCGGAGGTGATGCGCTTCATCGGCACCGGGGACCCATGGCCGCCGCTGCTCGCCGAAGACGTCGCCCGGGCCGAGCGCCGTCACTGGGAGGAGCACGGCTTCGGCTGGCGGGCCACCGTCGACAAGGCCGACGGGCGTGGGATCGGGCTCGTCTCGCTCAACTACGCCGGCGAGGGGACGGCGGGGCTCGACCCCGAAGAGCGGGAGATCGGCTGGTGGCTGGAGCCTGACGCGTGGGGGAGGGGGCTCGGCAGCGAGGGCGCCGAGGCCCTCCGCGACGAGGCCTTCGAGGTGCTGCGGATGCCCAGCATCATCGCCCGCATCCAGCCCGAGAACGACGCCTCGCTCGGGGTGGCCCGCAAGCTCGGCATGGAATTCGACTTCGCCACCACCGGCCGCAGCGGCGAGCGCATCGTCGTCTACCGCATGCCCCGCCCCTGACCCCCCCGAGTGCGTTCGCACTAATCGCCGGTATGCGGTGATTTCTGCGAACTCACCCGGCGGGCTTGTAAGCGCACCCGGCGGGCCTGCGAACGCGTCGGGCGGCCCGGCCGTGCGTTCGCACTTCTACCCGGTATGCGGCGAGAAGTGCGAACGCACCGGAGGTGGGGCTAGAGGGCTTCGCGGATGCCGCCCATGTCGGTGAAGACCTGGGTCGAGCCGCCGTCGGGGTTCTGCTCGTCGGCGATCACGTGGGAGACCGCGTTGATCAGGGCCAGGTGGGTGA
>Ga0335075_10008409_pt1 | contig 15801 bp, 11 predicted proteins | sample Lox_Sample_24_FD_206723 | JGI IMG/M metagenome (GOLD analysis project Ga0335075, IMG submission 206723) | Soil microbial communities from Loxahatchee National Wildlife Refuge, Florida, United States - Lox_Sample_2.4 | ecosystem: Environmental > Terrestrial > Soil > Wetlands | place: USA... | reverse complement strand
GATCGATGTCGTTCTCCTCGAAGCTGTGCACCCGGTTGCGGCCGGCTTCCTTGGCCGCCTGGCAGGCGCTGTCGGCGGCGGAGAGCACCGAGGCGACGTCGACGTTCTCGGCCGAGATCGGCACCACTCCGATGCTCGCGCCGAGCCTGAAGGTGCGCTCCTCCCAGGTGAACTTGAAATTGCGCACCGCCTCGCGCAGCGCCTCGGCGGTGCGCATGGCCTCGTCGAGCGAGCAGCTCTCGAGCAAGATGCCGAACTCATCGCCGCCGAGCCGCGCCAGCGTGTCGCGCCAGCGAACCTTCGATTTGAGCAGCGCCCCCACCTGTCCGAGCAGCGCATCGCCCGCGCTGTGTCCGCAGGTGTCGTTCACGATCTTGAACTGGTCGAGGTCGAGGCAGCAGAGCGCATAGGAGGTCTCGCGCGCCTTGGCGCTCTTCAGCGCCCGCTCCATGCGGTTCTCGAATTCCCGCCGGTTGACCAGGCCGGTGAGCACGTCGTGACTCGCGTGGTAAGAGAGGCGGCGATTGAGCTCGCGCGCCTCGCTCACGTCATGGAACACCAGCACGCCGCCGGAGACCGCGCCCGAGCCGTCGCGAATCGGCGATGCGGTGCTCTCCACGTAGATCTCGTTGCCGTCGCGGCGGATGAGCAGCATGGGCCGCACGGACTTGATCGAGCGGGTACGGCGGATGGCCACCGCCAGCGGGTTCTCCAGCGGCTCGCAGGTTTCCTCGTGAAAGGCGCGGAAGATCTCCTCGATCGCCCGGCCCTGGCTGTCCTCGAGCCGCCAGCCGGTGAGCGATTCGGCCACCGGGTTCAAGTAGTCGATCACGCCCTTGGCGTCGGTGGTGATCACCCCATCGCCGATGCTCTGCAGCGTGATCTGGGCGCTCTCCTTTTCGCGGAACAGCGCCTCCTCGTACAGCTTGCGCTCCGTGATGTCGAGCTCGACGCCGACCAGGCGCAGCAGCCGGCCCTTGTCGTCGACCTTGGCCTTGGCGCGGCTGATGACCCAGCGCCATTCGCCCGTGGCATGGCGCATGCGGTGCAGGCTCTCGAAGATCGGCGTCTTGCCGGCGACATGATCGCGAATGGCGGCCTGCACGCGCGACATGTCGTCGGAATGGACCAGGGTACGCCAGTCCGGCGCCTGGCCGACGTCCGCCTCGTCATAGCCCAGCATCGCCTTCCAGCGCGGCGAGAGGTACACGCGGTTGTTGAGGGTGTCGAAATCCCACAGGCCGTCATTGGCGCTGTACAGCGCGAGCTCGTTGCGCTCTTCCAGATCGCGCAGATGCGCCTGGATCTCGATGCGCTCGAGCCCGGTGGCGATGCTCGAGCCGAGCAGCTTCATGAGCAGGTGCAGCTGCACCTCCCAGTGATCGCGCGGCCGCGCCCCGGCGAGCGCCAGCAGACCCGCGGGGCGCCCCTCGATGAAGTAGCCGATGACCAGGATCGAGCCGATGCCGAGATTCGCCCACAGGGCTCCGTCGTCCGCCTGGTCGGGCCGCGGACAGCCCGTGTCGCGAAGCTCCGAGACCCGCAGCGGGGCGAGCCGCGACTTGAGCCATGGCAGCGCCTGAAGGCTCTGACCGCGCAGCTGTTCCGGGTTGCCCGTGGCGAGCATGCCGCGCGCCACCTGGACGTCGACGAATGCCGCGCCCTCCGTGTCGAGCGTCGCGTGAAAAGCCGCATCGGCGCGCGTCGACTCGCGCAGCAGCTCCAGATTGGAGAGGATGCACTCGGCGGCGCTCTGAGAGGTCATGGTCTGGAAGTCGACCGCGATCTTGGTGCAGATCACATCGAGGCCGACCGTCGGCCGGATGCCGCGCCGCGGCCAGGCGTGAGGTGACAGAACATCCGAGGCCGTGAGGTCGGGATGTCGGGGATCGGTGGGTGCTATCGCCATGCGCCTGCGCTGGTCCCCTAATACCATTTGCCGATCAACAGTTTGCCACTCGAATCGAACGGAAATGCGAATGCGTCACACACTTTCCCAATCGCCGCAGACCGGTAGATACACCATGATTCTCGCACAGGTTATCAGGAATACAAGATAAGCGCTTGTATTGGTAGGGCTTGGGGTCAATTTCACGTAATGAGCGCTTGGGCTTGGACGTACAGGGCATGGAGCTGTTGCTCCATGTCGGCCTGCGTGCGCGCCAACCGGTCCGCGTCGAGCCCCTTCGCGACGTAGACCGGCGGCCCGATGACGACGGCGATCCGTGCCAGCGGCTTGGGGATCACGAACCGGTCCCAATGGATCATCCAGGCTCGCGAGGCGGCGTAGGCCATGGGGATCATCGGGCGCTGCGACATCTGCGCGAGCAGGATGGCGCCCGGCTTGAACTGCCACGGCGGACCGCGCGGACCGTCGGGCGTGATCGCGGGCGATATCCCCTCTTGAGTGAGCGCTTGATAGTAATCGCGCAGCGCGCGCGCTCCGGTGTGCGAGGAGGAGCCGCGGATCACCTCGGCGCCGACCCGGCGCACGATCATCGCGCCGATCTCCCCGTCCACCGAGGGCGAGATGAGGAAGCCGAGCTTGACCCCGGCGCCGCGCATCTCGAGCAGCGGCTTGACGCACATCAGCTGGTGCTGGTGCCAGTACACCGGGATGAACGAGGGCGCGCGCTCGAGCGCCCCGCTGATGTGCTCTGCGCCGACGATGCGCACCGAGCGGCACCACGCCCAGAGGCTGCGTCCGATGAAGACGGCGAGCGGCACGAGCAGCGCATAGAGCGCGCGGCGCGTGCGGGTCAGGCGCCGCGCCGAGCGCGTCTGCTGATCGTAGAGACTGTTGCGCAGGCCGCCGGCGGGTTTCTTCTCCACCGCCGCATTGTCGGGAACCGTGATCGGGCGCGCAAGCGCAGGCTACAATATGCGCATGCAAACCAGCGCTCTGCCTCCCGGTCCCGACGAGGGCTTCGACCTCGGCGGGAGCGACGAGACGTTGCCGCGGCTGTGCGATTACTTCGCGCGCTACGGCGATCTTTATCGCGTGTTCGCCCCGAGCCGCGGCGTGTACAACTACGTGATCAATCATCCCGACGACATCAAGCACGTGCTGTTGTCGAATCACCGCAACTACACCAAGGGCCAGGGCATGGATCGGGTGAAGATCCTGCTCGGCAACGGCATCATGACCAGCGAGGGCGACTTCTGGCGCCGCCAGCGGCGCATGATGCAGCCCGATTTTCATCGACGGGTCATCGAGCGCTTCGGCCGCCTGATCCACGAGGTGAACGAGAGATTCGCCGAGCGATGGGCCGCGCAGGCCGCCCGCGGCGAGCCCGTCAACCTCACCGACGACAGCAGCGAGCTCACGCTCGAGATCGTGCTGCAGTCGATCTTCGGCGACGACCTCGAGCGCATGCAGCGTCAGCTCGGCGCGAACCCCTTCGAGGTGGTCGCCAAGGAACAGAATCGCGACCTGAAGTTCGCCTTCCGTTTCCGCTCCCTCGCCAAGCTCGTCGGCGGGCTCATCGAGCGCCGGCGGCGCGAGCCCGAGGAGCGCTGCGATTTCCTCAGCATGCTGATGGCGGCGCGTGACCGTGAGAACGGGCAGGCGATGAGCGACAAGGAGCTCATCGACGAGGTGATGACCCTGATCGTCGCCGGCCACGAGACCACCGCCGCGGCGCTCACCTGGACCTGGTATCTGCTCACGCGCCACCCCGAGGCCGCGGACGAGCTCGCGGCCGAGGCGGACCGCACTCCGGACGGCGTGCTGAGCCTCGAATCCGCCGAGTCGCTCACCTTCGCGCATCAGGTGGCGCAGGAGGCCTTGCGGCTGTATCCGCCGGGCTGGCTGTTCACGCGCCGCACGATCGATGCGGACGAGCTCGGCGGCTATCCGCTGGCGGCGCGCACCGATGTGTTCATCAGCCCGTACACCCTGCACCGGCACCCCGAGTTCTGGAGCGCGCCGCAGGAGTTTCGCCCGCAGCGCTTCGCCGGGATCGACGCCAAGGAGCGGCACCGCTTCGCCTACATTCCGTTCTCCGTGGGCCCGCGGCACTGCATCGGCGAGAACATGGCGATGTTCGAGATGCTGGTGCACGTGAACCGCATGGCCCGGCGCTTTCGATTGAGGCGCGTGGACGACGATCCCATCGAGCTCGAGGCACAGATCAATCTGCGCCCGCGCTCCAATCTCATGATGACGGTAGAGGTACGATGAAGCACGCCACGCTTACGGACATGCTCGAGGGCAACCGCGAGGTCGATCGCGTGGTGACCTACATCGAAGGGGAGAGTGCGGAGCGCAGGGTGAGCTTCCGCGAGGTGCACGCCCGCGCCCTCGGCATCCTGCATCACCTGCAGGCGATGGGGGCGCAGCGCGGCGACAAGTTGATCATCTTTCTGAGCAACAACGAGCAATTCCTGGACGGCTTCTGGGCGGCGATCGCCGGCGGAATCGTGCCGGTGCCGCTCGCGGTGGGCATCAGCGAGGAGCATCGGCACAAGCTCCTGCGCGTCGCCCGCAAGCTCGGCAAGCCACTCCTGTACACCGATGCGAAGAGCCTCGAGCGCCTCGCCGCCTTCGCCGTCCAGGTGGGCGAGTCCGAGCTCATGGCCGAGCTCAAGTCGCGCTGCTACCTGGTCGAGTCGATCAGCGACATCTCGCGCCAGGCGAAGCTCCATCGGGCGCAGCCCGCCGATCTCGCCTTCATCCAGTTCTCCTCCGGATCGACCAGCGAGCCCAAGGGCGTGATGCTGACGCACGGCAACCTGATCGCGAACATCGCCGGCGCGGCCGCGGTCGACAAGTACGTCGAGTCCGACGTCGGCTTCAGCTGGATGCCGCTCACGCACGACATGGGCCTGATCGGCTTCTACCTGATCCTGTTCGCGAGCCGCTCGCACATCAACCTGATGCCGACGGAGCTGTTCGTGCGGCGCCCGCTCCTGTGGCTGCAGCTCGCATCGAGGAAGCGCGCGACGCTCACCTCCTCGCCGAATTTCGGCTACCGTCATTTCCTGAAGGCGCTCGGCGATCGGCACCTGGAGAACGTGGACCTCTCGTGCCTGCGCGGTATCTACAACGGCGCGGAGCCGATCTCCGTGCAGCTGGTGAACGAGTTCATGCAGGCGCTCGCCTACACCGGTCTGAAGCGACGCGCGATGTATCCGGTGTACGGGCTGGCGGAGGCTTGTCTCGCCGTCTCGTTCCCGGAGCAAGGCTCGGACTACCGCTGGATCCGCGCCAACCGGCACAAGCTCGGCAGCGGCTCGCAGATCGAGGTCAACCCGGCCGACGCGCGCGACGTCATCGAGTTGATGTGCGTGGGCAAGGCGCTGCCGAACATGGAGGTGCGCATCGCGGACGATGCGCGCGCGGCGCTCGCCGACGGCCGCGTGGGCCACATCCTGATCCGCGGCCCGAACGTCACCCAGGGCTACTTCGCGGATCCGCAGGCGACCGCCGCCGCGCTCGACGCGGACGGCTGGCTGGACACCGGGGACCTCGGGGTGATGCACGAGGGCGGCTTGTACATCGCCGGCCGCAGCAAGGAGATCATCTTCGTCAACGGGCAGAATTACTATCCCTACGACCTCGAGAACATCGCGCAGCGTGCGCCCGGGCTCGATCTGAACAAGGTGGTGGCCGCGGGCATCGCCAAGCCCGGCGCGCAGGGCGAGGAGCTCGTGCTGTTCGTGCTGCATCGAGGCAGCCTCGAGGAGTTTCCGCCCACCGTCGCGGCCGTCAACCGCCTGATCAACGAGCACACCGGCATCGAGGTGGGTCACGTCATCCCGGTGAAGCGCATTCCGAAGACCACGAGCGGCAAGGTGCAGCGCCACCTGCTCGAGCAGGCCTACATCGATGGCGAATTCGACGCCGATCTGCGGGCCCTCGATGCGCTGCGCGAGGCGCACCCCGGACCTCACGTGTCCGGGTCGCAGCTCGAGGCGCGCCTGCAGGCGATCGCCGAGGCGGCCCTGCCGGGCAAGCGCATCGAGGTGAACGAGAACCTGTTCGAGATCGGCGCGAGCTCGCTCAAGCTCATCGAGATTCACGAGCACATCGACCGCGACTATCCCGGACTCATCGATCTCACCGAGCTGTTCGATCATCCCACCATCGCCGAGCTGGCGAAGCACCTCGAGGGCAAGCTGAGCAAGGCGGCGGGCTGAGGCGGCGGCGCCCCGGCGGGCGCTCACTCGGCGCCGTACAGCGGCTTCTTGAGCTTCCAGCGCCGGTAGGACCAGAGCCAGTCCGCCGGGTGCGCGAGCACGTCCGACTCGCAGGCACGCGCATAGCGCTCGGTCACCGCGTTCGGCTCGAGCACTTCGCGTCCGTCCCACAGCGGCCGTATCTCGACCTGGTAATGTCCGCGGCGCACGCGCCGCATGAGCAGATACAGGACCGGCAGGCGCATGGCCCGCGCGATTTGCTCCGCGCCGACGTAGAACGCGGTTTCCTGGCCCAGAAACCGTGTCCAGTAGCGCTTGTCGGTCGAGACCGGCGCCTGGTCGGCGTTCATCGCGAGCGCGCGCACCACCCCGCGGCGGCGCAGAAAGTCCGCAAGCAGCTCCTTGGCCGGAATCAGCCGCGCACCGAAGCGCGAGCGCACCTCGAGCACGAGTCGCTCCGCCCAGGCATCGTGCAGCGGCTTGTAAGCCGCATCGACCGGATAGCCGAGCTGCAGCGTCATCCCCTGCAGGAGCCACTCCCAGTTTCCCAGGTGCGAGGTCACGAACATCACCGAGCGCCCGCCGTCGAGCAGGGCGCGCGCCGACTCGAGGTTCTCGACGCGCACGCGCGCGCGCATGTCCTCGGCGGCGATCGACATCGACTTGACCAGCTCGACCAGCACGTCGCAGAAGTTCTTGAGGAAGCGCCGGTGGATGGCGGCTCGCTCGCGCTCCGAGAGCGCCGGGAACACCCTGGCGAGCTGCGCGCGGATCACCCGATGGCGGTGCCGCGCCACGTAGTACGCGAGCAAGTAGAGCACGCCGGAGAGAGCGTACAGCGCCCACAGGGGCGCGCGCGACAGCGTCTTGAACAGCGGCCTCAAGACCTTGCCTCCCTCAAAGATCGCGCCTCCAGGTCTGCCCGACGAGATCCTTGCCGAAGCTGTGGTGCGCCGACTCCTCGATCAAGCTGAAGCCCGCCGCCACGTAGATGCGCCGCGCGGCCGCGAGCACGTCGTTGGTCCAGAGGATCATTTTTTCATAGCCCGCCGACCTCGCGAACGCGATGCACTCATCGACCAGCCGCCTGCCGAGCCCCAGGCCGCGGGCGGCGGGCTCGACCAGCAGGCAGCGCAGCTGCGCCCAGCGCGGCTGGTGCTCGTTGCGAGCGACAAACACGCACCCGGCGCGCTCGCCATCGACTTCGGCGACCCAGAACCGCTCGATGTCCGGGTCGTGGCCCGTGGCGAAGCGTGCGAACAGCGTCGCCACCAGTGCCTCGAACTCGCCGTTCCAGCCGTACTCCTCGGCATAGACGCGGCCGTGGCGCTCGATGGCCCAGCCCACGTCCCCGATGCGGTAAGGGCGCACGCAAATGGCGGCGCCGGGCACGCGGGCGCGCGCCTGCGGGCCGCCGGTCATCGGCGCGGCGGGCGCCCCGGCGGGATGTCCGCGCGTCTCGGCGCAGTGCTCGCGCGGCTCGTCCGACAGGCGGCTCTCGATCGCGCGCATCGCGCCGAGCAGCCGGCTGCGCTCGAGCGGCGCGAGCGGCGCGAGCAGCTCGCCCACCGAGCGCCTCGACTTCTCGTCGATGCGCGTGAACGCCCGGCGGCCGTGCGCGGTGAGCGCAAGCTGCGCGCGGCGCGCATCCTCGGCGGCACGGCGGCGCGTGATCAGCCGTCGCTCCTCGAAATCCTGAAGAATGCGGCTCAAGTAGCCCGGATCGAGGCCCAGGCTCCGCACCAGCTTGCCGGCGCTGAGATGCCTCTGGGTGCCGAGCTCGAACAGCACGCGCGCCTGGGTCAGGTTGAATGGGCTGTCGAGCAGGCGCTCATCGAGCAGCGCGATGCGCCGCGTATAGAAGCGGTTGAAGCGGCGCACGGCCGCGATCTCGGTGTGCAAGGCGGATCTCATGGGCAAAACCCTCGTCGCCGGCGGCGCCATCGGAGCAGGGAGCCAGTGTCGGGCGATTATTTGACGCAGTCAAGTAATGCCTCGCGGCAGGGCGCGGCGCAGCTCCGCGACCCGCCGCTCTAGGCTGCCGCGCGCGAGGCGGTAGCGCACGCCGCGCGCCGCCAGCTCGGCCTCGTACCAGGCGTGCTGGCGCGCGCGAAACGCCGCGTCCCGGCGCGTGCCGTCCTGCACGAACTCGAAATCCGGCGCGCACAGCACGACCTCGTCGTAGGCACGCCCGGCCGCCTGCACCAGCTCGGGCTCGGCCCGCCCGAACATCTCCCGCGCGTAGAACAGCGTGGTCAGCGGCGAGGTATCGCAGAAGATGTACAGGCGCGCCCGGCCGCCGGCGCCTTCCTCGCGGCGAATCTGCTCGCGCGCGATGCGCGCCATGTCCCCGGGCTCGAGGGCTCCGCCGCGCGCCTCCCACAACTCACGGCCGTACTCGGGTACCCACACGGTACCGAGCGAGCGAGCGAGCGCCTGCGCGAGCGCGGTCTTGCCCGAGGATTCGCCGCCGAGCAATGCCACGCGGCGCACCAGCGTGCGCGCCACGGGCGGCGGCAGATGGTCCCAGTGCCGCCACGCGTCCTCTCGCAGGAGCGTCGCGGATATCGGGACGCGTCGCCGCTGCGGGTCCAGCAGGACGTGAGCCACGTCGCGCATACCGGGCTGCCGCGCCCGGAATCTGCGGGTCAGATGCGCCGCGAACCCCTCGCCGTACGCCTCGCTGGTGAACACCGCGTCCACTCCCCGGCCGAGCACCGCGAGACACAGCATGGCGACGAAATCCCGATGCACCTCATCGGGCGCCTCGTTCGGCGGGACGCGCGCGCAGCCGGTTCCCAGCCACTCATCCAGCCGCGCATCGGTCACCACCAGGCGCGTGCATTCGGGGAAGCAGTCCGCCAGCCACTGCGCGCGCCGCCGCGGCGCCGAGCCGGGCATCTCCGGATTCGAGTAACTGATGAGGATCAGGTGCCGGCAGCGCCGCCGCGCCTCCTCGATGAGCATGACATGCCCGTCATGAAGCGGGGCAAATTTGCCCACGATGAGTCCGGTCTCGAACGGCGCGCTCACCGGCGGCTCACTGCGTGAGCGGCTCGCTGCGCACCGGCCGCGCCGTCACCAGCCGGCGCCAGCACACGAGCGCGACGACTGCATTCACCCAGAACGCGAGATACAGCGCCGCGGTGACCCACAATCCGCGCACGGCAAACAGCGCGACGGACATGGTGTCGACCAGCAGCCACACCCACCAGCTCTCGTAGTGGCGCCTCATCAGCAGCAGCTGCGCGAGCACCGAGAAGGTGAGCACCGTGGAATCGATGAACGGCGCGTAGGCATTGGTGAAGCGGCGCAGAAGCCACCCATACCCCAGGGCGACGGCGAGCGCGGCGGCGCAGGAGAGAAGCAGCGCTTGCGAGGTGGCGTGCGTCACGGGCAGCTCGCGGCCATGCCATCCGCGGCGCCATTGCCACCAGCCGAGGGCGCTCGTGCCGATGAAGAAACCTTGCAGGAGGGTGTCCGCGTACAGCCGCGCATCGAAGAACAGCAGCGCGAACAGGGCGCAGCCGAGGATACCGGTCCACCAGGTCTGCACGCTGTTTCGCGCAGCCAGCAGCACGGAGGCGGCATTGACCGCGTTGGCCGCCGCCTCGAACCAGGGAACGTGCAGCGCCAGGCGCACTAGATCACGCCGCCGGAGAATTCCATTCGATATCCGCCGATGATGGTGTACCTTACCATTATGACCCCGAGCGTGGCTGCGAGCGATCCGTCGAGACCCGAGCCGAAGACCGGCGACGGCTCCGCGGTGGAAGTGGCCTCGGGCGTGCTCTGGCTGCGCATGCCGCTGTTCGATGCCCTGCCCTGGATCAACGTTTGGGCAATCGCCGATGGCGAGGGCTGGGCGATCGTCGACACCGGGCTGCGCTCCGCCGCGACCATGCAGGCCTGGCAGGCCGCGTTCAGCACCAGTCTGATCGGCAAGCCCGTGACGCGCATCATCGCGACGCACATGCATCCGGATCACTGCGGCATGGCCGGCTGGCTCGCCGAACGGTTCAATGTGCGGCTGTGGATGAGCCAGCTGGAATACCTGTCGTGCCGATTGATGGCGGCGGATACGGGACACAAGGCGCCGCTCGAGGGTGTCGAGTTCTATCGCTCGGCCGGCTGGGACGGCCTCGCGCTCGAGGCCTACCGGGAGAGATTCGGCGCCTTCGGCGAGGCGATCTATCCGCTGCCCGCCGCGTATCGCCGGCTCTCGGATGGCGAGACGCTGCGCATCGGCGCGCACGACTGGACCGTGGTGATGGGCAACGGCCACTCCCCGGAGCACGCCTGCCTGCATTGCCCGTCGCTCGAGGTGCTGATCTCGGGCGATCAAGTGCTGCCGAGAATCTCCTCGAACGTGTCGGTCTATCCCACCGAGCCGGATGCGAATCCGCTCGAGGGCTGGCTCACCTCGCTCGAGCGCATCAAGCCGCGCGTGCCCGACCGGGTGCTGGTCCTGCCCGCGCACAACAGCCCGTTCAGGGGTCTGCACGAGAGGATCGATCAGCTCATCGGCGGCCACCGGCGCGCGCTCGCGAAGCTCGAGGCGCGCCTTGCCGCACCCGCGCGGGCGATCGATGTGTTCGACTGTCTGTTCTCGCGCCCCATCAGGCCGGAGCTGCTGTTCATGGCGACCGGAGAGTCGGTCGCGCACCTGAATTATCTGACCGCTGCTGGCAAGGCCACGCGCGCGCGCGATGCGCAAGGGGTCTGGTGGTGGAAACTGCTTGACCTGAAGGAAGGCGCGAATCTAGAGTGAGCGCTGCGGCAGGCGCGCTGCCAGGGTCCCGGAAATCGGACTTTCGCGATTCCTCTCGACCACGTCGATGCAGCAAGGGATGACCCCCATGAGATCTCGCAGACTTTCGCCGGCGGCGGCCATCGGCGTTTTCATATCCGCGTCGGTTTTTGCGGCAACGCCCTTTCCCAGCAGGAACACGCCCGCTGCGCTGGACATGGGTCCGCTGAGCGCGCAGGCCGGCGGTGCCGCCATCACGGTCACGCTGCCCCTGAAGCTGCGCGACGAGCAGGCGGCCGAGGCGCTGTTGAAGACGGTGTCCGAGCCGGGCAGCGCCGGCTTCCATCAGTTTCTGACTCCGGCGCAGTTCAAGGATCAGTTCGGCCAGTCCGACAGCGATGTGGCCGCCGCGGCCGCCTATCTTGGCACCTTCGGGCTGTCGGCCGAGCGCATCGGTGCGACCGCGCTGCACGTGACGGGCACCGCCGCGGCCCTGGAGCGCGCCTTTCAGGTCAGCCTGCATCGCTATCAGGTGCCGGCCGAGGACGAGGTGCCCTCGTACACGTTCCAGGCGCCGACCAGCGCACCGCTGATTCCCGCAGAGATCAGCGCGGTGGTTGCCGCGGTGGTGGGACTGAACACACGCCCCATGTATGCGCCGCACTACCTCACACGAGCCTCCAAGCTCATCGGCACGGCCGAAAGCTCCCGAGCATCCGGGCTCATCAATCCCTTCGGCTCGTTGACCGTCGCCGATTTCTCGAAGTACTACCACGCCGCGCCGCTCGCCGCGAAGAACATCACCGGCAAGGGGCGCACCCTCGGGATCGTGACCTTGGCGGCCTTCACCGAAAGCGATGCGTTCGCCTACTGGAAGGCCGTGGGTCTCACGGTCAAATCCAACCGCATCAGCGTGGTGAACGTCGACGGCGGCCCGGGCGCGCCGAGCGATGCGTCGGGATCGATCGAGACGACGCTGGACGTCGAGCAGTCGGGCGGGATTGCGCCCGGTGCCGCCATCGTGGTGTACCAGGCACCCAATACCGACCAGGCCTTTCTCGATGCCTTCGTCGCAGCCGTCGAGAGCAACCGCGCCGAATCCGTCTCGACCAGCTGGGGCGAGTGGGAATGGTACGACGATCTCGCCAACGGCCCGGTCATCGACCCCTATACCGGACGGACGGTGAGCTCGCTCGAGGCACTGCACGATGTGCTGCTGCAAGCGGCGCTGCAAGGGCAGAGCTTCTTCGCAGCCGCCGGCGATGCCGGCGCCTACGATGCCAACGACGGGCAGACGCCCCCGGACTTCAGCCTCGCGCTGAGCGTCGACAACCCGGCGAGTGATTCCTATATCACCGCGGGCGGCGGGACCACGCTCGCGGGAGACCAGACGTTCCCGCTGAAGAAAGGGACCCTCACCGTGACGATCGACCATGAGCGGGTCTGGAGCTGGGACTATCTGGTGCCGCTCTGCGACGATCTGGGCTACGACCCGATCGAGTGCGGAATATTTCCGGTCGGCGGCGGCGGCGGCGTGAGCTTCGAGTTTGCCAGGCCGTTCTATCAAACCGGCCTCGAGGGCATTCAGGCGACGCAGCCGGAGCAATCCTTCATCGACGAGGATTCGGTTCCGCCGCAAACGCTGATCGACATTCCCGCCTACTATGCGGGGCGAAACGTGCCCGACATCTCCTTCGACGCCGACCCCGATACGGGATACGTTGTCTACTACACCTCGAGCAAGAGCGGATTCGGCAAGGACACCTTCTACGGCGGCACGAGCTTCGTGGGCCCGCAGCTCAACGGCGTGATGGGACTCATCGGACAGTACCTGGCGAGCCGCATCGGATTGCTCAACGTGCCGATGTACCAGATGGCACAGAGCTCCGCGGCATACGGCGGCGGCGGCGCACCGTTCAACGTGATCAAGTACGGCAACAACGACTTCTATTTCGGCCGCGACGGGTACAGTCCCGCCGCCGGCATCGGAACCCTGGATGTCGCGAACTTCGCCGAAGCGTTGAAGAAGAGCTACTGAACGACGCTGCCGAGATCGGCGTCTCACGTCGCCGGACATTCGCCGTCGAGCAGCAGCGGGTCGCGTCGCAGGGCGTGCGGAGGCATCGCCCGCCTCGGTCTGCAGACGCCAGACGAAGCCGGGCGATCGCTCCGCCAGGGCATTGATTCGCTCCAAGTTCGCGGCGAACTGCGCCATCACGGCTGAATCCATCGGCGCCTTGATCAGGCCGATATTGAGCCGCGCGAGCTCATGGGGCATGGGCGATCCTGTGCAATTCACTGTGAAAATGGTGCCGCAACCCGGATTCGAACTGGGGACCCACGCATTACGAATGCGTTGCTCTACCGACTGAGCTATTGCGGCACTGGCTGAAAGGGGCGCGTATCTTACCCCGCCGTGCTCTCCGACGAAAGGCTGCCCACCCGCTTGTGCACCTCGCGCAGTGTGCGCGGCAGCGCGAAAATCACATGCTCCTCGCGCCCCTTGAGCTCCTCGACCACGCGGCCGCCCCACTCGCGCAGCTGCGCGATGACTCCCTGCACCAGCACCTCGGGCGCCGATGCCCCGGCGGTCACGCCGACCGTGTTGGCGCCGTCGAACCACTCGCGATGCAGATGCTCGGGACCGTCGACCAGGTACCCCGGAATGCCCGCCTTGTCGGCCATCTCGCGCAGACGATTGGAGTTCGAGCTCGACTGCGAGCCCACCACCACCAGCCGATCGCAGCGGTGAATGAGGTCCTTCACGGCGTCCTGACGGTTTTGCGTCGCGTAGCAGATGTCCTCCTTGACGGGCGCCTTGAGCCCCGGAAAACGCGTGCGCAGCGCCGCGACGATCGATGCGGTGTCATCCACGGAGAGCGTCGTCTGGGTCACGAACGCGAGGTGGCCCGCGTTGCGGACCTGGACGCTCTGCACGTCCTCGACCGTCTCGACCAGATAGATGCTGCCGCCGTACGAGGTATCGAACTGTCCGATGGTGCCCTCGACCTCCGGATGCCCGGCATGGCCGATGAGAAACACCTCGCGCGCCTCACGCGCGTAACGCGTGACTTCCATGTGCACCTTGGTGACGAGCGGGCAGGTCGCATCGAACACCTTGAGCGAGCGGCGCTCCGCCTCCATCTGGATGGCGCGCGACACGCCATGGGCGCTGAACACGACCGTGGCGCCGTCGGGCACCTCGTTGAGCTCCTCGACGAACACCGCACCGATGGTGCGCAGCCGATCGACGACGTACTTGTTGTGCACCACCTCGTGACGCACGTAGATGGGCGCGCCGAACAGGTCGATCGCCCGCTCCACGATATCGATGGCCCGATCGACGCCCGCGCAGAATCCGCGCGGATTGGCTAACAGGATTTGCATCGCGACTCCGCCTTGGTCAAGTTCCTCGCCTTCGCCATGGTCAAATTCCCGCCTTCGCCCGGGCGCGCCTCGGTTCCAGCAACGCGTCGAGGATCAAACACGCCGCACCCACCGTGATCGCCGAATCGGCGATGTTGAACGCCGGAAAATAAGCGCGATCCCAGTGAAAGTGAATGAAATCGACCACCGCACCCAGGCGGATGCGATCGATCAAGTTGCCGATCGCCCCGCCGAGCACCAGAGACAGTCCGGCGGCGAGCAGCCCGTGCGAGCGCGGCATGCGGTACAGCCAAACCACGATGCCGATGCTCACCACCGCGGCCAGGCCGATGAACAGCCAGCGCTGCCAGCCGGAGGCGCCGGCGAGGAAGCTGAAGGCGGCGCCGACGTTGTGCATGCGCGTGATGTCGAGGATCGGTAGCACGGTGGTGAACTCGAATTCGCCGTAGTGGCTGGTAATGTAGCTCTTCGAGAGCTGATCTGCGAGCACGATCACGGCGGATAGCAGCAGCCAGATGGCGGCCCGACCGCGGTTCTCTGAGACGGTCATGCGTACTTGCGCTCCTCGCCGGGTCCTTCGATGTTGACGATGCAGCGCGCGCAAAGTTCCGGGTGCCTGGGGTCGCTCCCCACGTCCGGACGCAAATGCCAGCAGCGCACGCACTTGGGCTGGGTACTCGGCGTGACCTCGATCCACACGTTCTCGGCGTGGCTCGGCACGGCCGTGCTCGGCGGCGTATCGGTGGCGATGACCCGCGCCTGACTGGTGATGAGCAGGAAGCGCAGCTCATCGCCGAGCGCACCGAGACGCTGCGCCTGCTCGGGCGGGGCGTAGATGGCGACCTCCGCCTCGAGCGGCGCGCCGATCGCGCCGGCGGTGCGCAGCCGCTCGAGCTGGCGCGCGACGTCCGCCTTGAGCGCAATGAAGGCCGGCCAGTCGATGTCGCTCGCGCGCTCGGCGCCCGCGGGAAATTGATGCCAGGTGCTCAGGAATACGGATTCATTGCGCTCGCCCGGCATGAAGCTCCAGACCTCCTCCGCCGTGAAGCTCAGGATCGGCGCGAGCCAGCGCACCATCGCATCGGCGAGCTGATACATGGCGGTCTGCGCCGAGCGCCGCGGCATGCTCCGGACGCCGGTGGTGTAGAGCCGATCCTTGATGATATCGAGGTAGAACCCGCCGAGCTCCACCACGCAGAAATTGTGCACCTGCTGATAGATGTCATGGAACTCGTAGTTGCGAAACGCCGTCACCACGTCGTTTTGCAGCGCGAACGCCTTGCTGATCGCCCACTGATCGATCGCCACCAGATCGTGCCAGGGGAGCGAGTCCTTGGCCGGATCGAAGCCATGCATGTTGCCGAGGAGGAATCGCAAGGTATTGCGGATGCGCCGATAGGAGTCCGCCATGCGCTTGAGGATCTCCTCGGAGACGCTCATCTCGTTGGCGTAATCGGTGGCCGCGATCCACAGTCTCACCACATCGGCCCCGAGCGTGCTCGTGAGCTTCTGCGGCACGAGCG
>Ga0335075_10008408_pt1 | contig 15801 bp, 18 predicted proteins | sample Lox_Sample_24_FD_206723 | JGI IMG/M metagenome (GOLD analysis project Ga0335075, IMG submission 206723) | Soil microbial communities from Loxahatchee National Wildlife Refuge, Florida, United States - Lox_Sample_2.4 | ecosystem: Environmental > Terrestrial > Soil > Wetlands | place: USA... | reverse complement strand
GTTCAGCACGATCTCGGTCGGGCTGACCACCTTCCAGCTGCTCAGGTTGTCCGGCAGACCGCCGGGCACGTAGTAGGCCCAGTTCGCCTTCTCGGCTGCCATCATGTTGAGCCAGAATTCGACGTCCGTGGCGGTGACCGACTCCCCGTCAGACCACTTGTAGTTCTTCATCGTGATCGTCACGGTCTTGTTGCCGTTGCTGAACACCGGAGCGTCCGCGAGGCTGAGGCTCTCGTTGACGACCGGCTCGCCGTTGTCGCCGAAGAAGTAGAGCGGCCGGTACATCAGGTACTGGAACTGGTTCCGGTTGTCGATCGTGCTGTGCGCGCTGTCAATGAACGGGAAGATCCAGTTCGGAACCGCGCCAGCCGGCAGGGCGAAGGTAGCGATGCCGCCCTTCTCTATGTGTCCGCCTGACTTACCCGAACTCTGGGAGTTGCCGCAGGCGGCGGCAGCAAGCGTGATGCCTGCGACGCCAATCAAGGCGAGCAGGCGGCGGTGGCGACGAGCATGCACAGACACGACGTATCAGCCTCAAATGCTTCTCATAGGGAATCAGTAGGCGAAGAGTGTGGCACTCTCTAAATCTTGGCGTCAAGAATGTGGTACACCAGATAATTGTCAAGGCATTTTGCATGCCAATAAGGCCACGGATCGGGCGCGGAGACAGAAACCTCGCGAGCGTGCCGGTGCGCGCGGCGGACCGAGCGCCACGGCCCGCGTAGCACGTTCGACGTCCGGCAGCAGATCGCCCGGCTTACACTGCAAGCCTGCGAAGCCGCGCGGAACCCGTCGCCGCGTGTGCGGAACAGTGAGTGCATGGACCTGAGGGGGACGCCATCACATCGCTAGATTCAACGCAGGTCGCGCCTGGCCGCCGCGGTGCGCACAGCCTGGAGCTGCGCGCCCTGACGGTTGAAGCCAGCCTGGCCTCCCGCACTTACGACATCCTCCGCGACGCCATCGCCGAGATGCCGATATATGACGGCACGGACGACGATATCCGTCTCGACGAGAGGGCACTTGCCGAGCAACTTGGCATCAGCAGGACCCCCGTGCGTGCAGCGCTGCAGCGGCTGGAGACCGACGGCGTCGTACAGACAATCCCGCGCCGGGGGATTTACGTCGTGCGCAAGACCAAGGCCGAGATCATCGAGGTGATACTGGCCTCGGCCGCGCTGGAGGGCATGGCAGCGCGGCTGGCCGCAGAGCGCGCGACTGACGCCGAGCTCGCGGACCTGCTAGAGAGGTACCCGGCCATCCGGCCGGCCGGGACACCGGCAGATGCCATGCCGGAAGGCACTGAACCGCCCGTCGATGACTCCCCCATCAGCGTGTACTCGGCTGTCAACCTGCGGTTTCACCAGGAAATCGTCGATCTGGCGCACTCGGAGCTGTTCTCCAGCCACGTTGCCCGGCTGAAGATCCACATGAGGGCTATCAGGCAGCGCACCATCGGCGACGCCGACCGCCGGGTGCACTCTGTGGCTGACCACGCCGAGATCGTCGCTGCGTTGCGGGAACGTGACGGCGATCGCGCAGAGGCGGCGGCACGCAAGCACGGTGTCAGCCTGGCCGAGCACGTCAGAGATAACGTCAGTTACCTCAGGTAGCGGGCCTGCCGGACCTCGTCGGCTTGTCCTACGATGTCGGAAAAGGCCCGTACTGCACGGCCTGGCTGGCGGGAGAGCTGATGACGAACGCGGACACCACGGACGCGGAGCTGACCGTTGAGCTCGGCGATGATTACGTGGCAACGCTGGAGATCAATCGCCCGCCCAGCAACTTCTTCAGCGTCAGCCTGATCGAGCAGATCGCGGCCGCCTGCGAGGAACTAGCGGCAGGCCAGCGCTGCCGCGCCATCGTGCTATGCAGCGCCGGCCGCGTCTTCTGCGCTGGCGCTGACTTCAGCGATGACCACGCGATCGGCAGGCCGGACGGCAAGCACCTGTACGACTTCGCGATCCGGCTGTTCGAGCAGCCGCTGCCAATTGTCGCAGCGGTGCAAGGCGCCGCGATCGGCGGCGGCCTCGGCCTCGCGCTGGCAGCAGACTTCCGGGTCGCGGCGCCGGAGGCTCGGTTCGCCGCGAACTTCGCCCTGCTCGGCATCCATCAGGGGTTCGCGCTCAGCGTCACGCTGCCCGCGGTCGTCGGCCAGCAGCAGGCACTCGAACTGCTGTACACCGGCCGCCGCGTCGCCGCGCCGGAGGCGCACGCAATCGGGCTGGCCGACCGGCTAGCCGAGTCAGGGCAGGCACGCGCCGAGGCTCATGCGCTAGCCGGGCAGATCGCGGCCTCGGCCCCGCTGGCCGTCCGTTCCATCCGCGCGACGATGCGCGGCGCCCTGCCGGAGCAGGCACGGGCCGCGATGGAACGGGAACGCGCAGAGCAAGAGCGACTCATGCATACATCGGACTGGCGCGAGGGGCTGGCAGCGGTCTCTGCGCGGCGGCCGGCGAATTTCACCGGCCGCTGACTATCGCGTTATCGCGGGAAGGCAGGAACTCGATGCCAGTTCTGGCACGGCCCGGCGGCGATATCAGTTACGAGGTCACCGGCAGCGGGGACCCGCCGCTGCTGCTCACCCACGGATACGGCGCTACGTCGGCGATGTTCGGTCAGAACCTCCCCGCCGCCTCCGCCAGGAACCAGGTCGTCACCTGGGACATCCGCGGCCATGGCGGCAGCGAGTCCCCGGCAGAGCCGGACAGCTACTCGGCAGACGCGGCACTCGCGGACATGGCCGCGCTGCTGGCCGAGGTCGGCATCAGCCGCGCCGTGCTCGGCGGACACTCACTGGGCGGCTACCTGTCGCTCGACTTCGCCCTGCGGCATCCAGACCAGATAGCCGGGCTTGTGCTGATCGGCACCGGTCCCGGCTTCCGCAACGACGCTGCCAGGGACGACTGGAACCGGCGCGCGCACAAGACAGCCGATCGCCTTCTGGAGCGCGGCCTCGCCGCACTGGGCAATAGCAGCGAACTGCACAGCCAGCACCGGGACGTCGGCGGCCTGGCACGCGCCGCCCGGCACACACTGACCCAGCGTGACTCGCACGTCATCGACGGGCTTGCTGGCATCGGCGTGCCGGTTCTGGTGATCGTCGGCGCAGAAGACACGCCGTTCCAGGCTGCCGCGGAGTACATGGCGGCCAAGCTTCCCCGCGCGCGCAAGGTAGTCATCCCGGCCGCCGGCCACGCACCGAACGTCGATCAGCCCGAGCAGTTCAACGCCGAACTGCGGGCGTTCCTCGACGAGGTCGCGGCAACGAAGGACGCTCCGTGACGCAGCGGGAGACGGCTTCCGCCGACCCGGACCAGGTCCGCGCCGAGCTGACCGAGTGGGTGCAGGAGCACTGGAGTCCGGACATCGCCCTGCGCGACTGGCGCGAACAGCTGCTCCAGGCTGGCTGGGCGGTCCCGAGCTGGCCGCACCGGTGGCACGGCCGGGGACTGCCGGCCTGGGCCGACGAGCTGGTCGCTGGCGAGCTGATCCGGCTCGGCGCCGTCGGGGTACCCGTGGGCAGCGGAACCTGGCTGGCCGCGCCGACAATACTCGCGCACGGCAGCGACGAACTCCGCGATCGCCTCCTCGCGCCAATCCTGACCGGCGAGCAAACGTGGTGCCAGCTGTTCAGCGAGCCCGGAGCGGGGTCAGATCTGGCCGGCTTGTCGACATCGGCCGTGCTCGATGGCGACAGCTGGGTAATCAGCGGCCAGAAGGTCTGGAACACCAGCGCGCACCATGCGGATATGGCGATGTTGGTGGCCAGGACCGACTGGAGCGTGCCAAAGCATCAGGGCATCACGTACTTCGCGCTGCCCATGCACCAGACTGGCGTGGAGGTGCGCCAGCTACGGCAGATGAACTTCCATGCCTCCTTCAACGAGGTGTTCCTGACCGAGGCAAGGATCCCGCGCGACAATGTGATCGGCGAGGTCGGGCAGGGCTGGAAGGCAGCGCTGACCACTCTGGCCTACGAGCGCCGGTTTTCGGCGCTGCGGCGGCCCAGCTACTCCCCCGCGCCCGGCCGCGCGCTGGCCGAGGCGCGGGCAGAGGCCGACGACCACTTCGCGACGTACTCCTGGTATCCGCAGCGAGCGGGCCGGCCCGACCTGGTTATCGAGCACGCCAGGTCCGCGGGAGTGGCCGGTGACCCACTCGTCCGGCAGGCCATTGCCAGGCTCATCACCATGCAGCGGGCAAGCGAGTGGACCGCGGAACGGGCCAGGGCAGCCAGGGCGGCTGGCGCGCGCCCTGGCGCCGAGGGGTCGATAGGCAAGCTGGCCGCAAGCACCATCGCACGCGAGTCGGCGAAGGTGCACTCGATGATCGCCGCGGCCGGCGCACTGATCACCGGCCCCGACTCGCCGCTGCACGGCATCATCGCCGAGGTGCTGATGTCAGTGCCTGGCCAGTCCATCGCCGGCGGCACTGACGAGATCCAGAAGAACATCGTCGCGGAGAAGATGCTGGGGCTGCCGCCGGAGATCCGGGTCGACCGGGATGTGCCATTCAGTCAGGTCAGGCGCCGCGGCTAGGCGGTCCAGCCGGCTGCGGGCGCTGATCGGGGCCCTGCCGCTCCCGGGATAGCCGGGGTCCTGGCTTGCCCGGGTGCGGTCTGGGCATGGTGGGATCTAGCGTGGCGCCTGGCCACGACTGGAAGGGACACCATGACAACCAGCGACCTCCCCGGCGGCACCTTCAGCGTCGACGGGCTAGAGCTCACCCGCGTCGGCTACGGGGCCATGCAGCTGGCCGGCCCCGGCGTGTTCGGCCCGCCGAAGGACCACGACGGTGCGATCGCCGTCCTGCGCACTGCCGTCGACCTCGGCATCCGGCACATCGATACCTCGGACTTCTACGGCCCGCGGGTCACCAACGAGCTCATCCGCGAAGCGCTCGCGCCATATCCGGATGACCTGCACATCGTCACCAAGGTCGGCGCCCGCCGGGACGACGCGGGCAACTGGCTGCACGCCACCTCGCCCGCCGAGCTGCGTGACGCGGTGCACGACAACCTGCGGCACCTCGGGCTCGACGTGCTTGACGTCGTGAACATGCGCGCCCCCAGCGGCCCCGACGGGCACTCGACGTCGACAGGCTCGATCGCGGAGCAGTTCGGCACGCTTGCCGAACTGCGCGAGCAGGGGCTGATCCGCCACCTCGGGGTCAGCACGGTCACCGCTGACCAGCTCGCCGAGGCCCGCGCTATCGCGCCGGTCGTCTGCGTGCAGAACTTCTACAACGTGGCACAGCGCGAGGATGACCCGCTGGTCGAGCTGACCGCGCAGCACGGCATCGCCTATGTGCCCTACTTCCCGCTCGGGGGCTTCAGCCCGCTGCAGTCGGAGGCACTCGAGGACGTCGCACGACAGCTCGGCGCGACGCCGATGGCTGTGGCGCTTGCCTGGCTGCTGCAGCGCTCGCCGAACATACTCCTGATCCCGGGCACGTCGTCGGTGGCACACCTGCGGGAGAACGTTGCCGGTGCCGGGCTCAAGCTGCCGCCTGATGCCCTGGCGCGGCTCGACGCGATCGGTGCCGCCAAGAACTGATCCGTTAAGGGGACCCAGAGGAAACACAGAGGAAGCTCAGAGGCCGGGCCGAGTGGTGGTGGGCAAGCTGGCGACATGATGACAGTCATGGCACCTATCCCATCCTCGGCAGCCAGGCCAGAGACCAGCTTGCAACGCGCCGACGGCTCTGCGGTCCGGGTGCTGGTAGTCGACGACGAGGCCAGCCTGGCCGAGTTGCTCGCAAGCGTGCTGCGGTACGAGGGGTGGGAAATCAGGACCGCAGCTGACGGCGGCAGTGCCGTGCGAACGGCCAGGGAATTCCAGCCAGATGCGATCCTGCTCGACGTTATGCTGCCGGATTTCGACGGTCTTGAGGTGCTGCGCCGGCTACGCGGGATCCTGCCGCAGGTGTGCGTGCTGTTCCTGACCGCGCGCGACTCTGTGCAAGACCGGGTCAGCGGCATCACTGCTGGCGGTGACGACTACGTCACCAAGCCGTTCAGCCTCGAGGAAGTCGTCGCCCGCCTGCGCGGCCTGCTGCGCCGTGCAGGAATGGCCAGGGCAAGCTCCGGCACTGAAATAGTGGTCGCCGATCTGACCATGGACGAGGACGCCAGGGAGGTGCGCCGCGGCGGCGAGCTGATTGACCTGACCGCTACCGAGTTCGAACTGTTGCGGTTCATGATGCGCAACCCCCGCAGGGTGCTGTCCAAGGCGCAGATCCTGGACCGAGTATGGAACTACGACTTCGGCGGGCAGGCCCATGTCGTCGAGCTGTACATCAGCTACTTGCGCAAGAAGATTGACACCGGCAGGGAACCGCTGATCCACACAGTGCGCGGCGTCGGCTACGTGCTGAAGCCGCAGGCCTGACTATGACCGCCCGGCGGGCACCAGCACTGGCCTCGCGAGCAAGCCGGTGGCTGAGGGCGCGGACGCTGCGCGGACGGCTCATCGCGGGCGTCCTGGCCTTGCTGTTCCTGGCCTGCGCCACGGTCGGCACCGTCACCTACGCTCATCTGCGCGCCGTGCTGATCAACAACCTCAACATCAACCTGCTAGCCGCCAACCAGCGGTATGTGCAATGCCTGAAGCCGCCGCATGGCCACAGCGCTCCTGGCGGGCCACCGGCGCGCAGCCCCGGTGCAGGCCCGTGCGCGTCACAGTTTCAGGACCCTGGCACGCTGAATGTCGTCATCAGCACCCGCGGGACCGTGCTGGACGCGCACATCTCCTACTCCGATGGCTGCCGCCTCTCGCACTCCGATAAGGCCTTCCTTACCGGCATGTCCGAGGCAGGCATGCCGAGTGGCGGCGGCAGCCAGCCGCATGCGGTTGACCTGTCCGCCTACGGCCCGTACCAGGTCACCGCGGCCAGGGCCGGAGACCAGATCGTCGTGACAGGCATGCCGCTCAGCCCGGTGACGACCACCTTGCATGAGGTCGCGCTGGCGGAGATCGTGGTTTTCTCGCTGGCGCTGCTTCTTACCGGTGTGATCGGCACGGCCTGGGTGCGAGTGTCGCTGCGACCGCTGCGGCGGGTCGCGGCAGCTGCAACCACGGTCGCTGAGCTACCGCTGGCCAGCGGAGAAGTCAAGCTGCCCGAGCGGGTACCTGACACCGACCCGCACACCGAGGTCGGGCAGGTCGGCGCTGCGTTCAACCGGATGCTCGGCCACGTGGAGTCGGCGCTAGCAAGACGGGAGGCTAGCGAGTCCAGGCTGCGCACTTTTGCCGCAGACGCGAGCCATGAGCTGCGCACGCCGCTGGCCGCCATCCGCGGTTACGCCGAACTCGCGCGCCGCCACCAGAGCCCGCTGCCCGACGACATCGCGCACGCGCTCAGCCGGGTCGAGTCCGAGTCTGCCCGGATGAGCGAGCTAGTCGATGAATTGCTGCTACTAGCCAGACTCGACGCGGGCCGCCCGCTGGCCAGCGAGCCGGTCGACATGAGCAGGCTAGTGCTCGACGTAAGCAGCGACGCGCGCGTCGCGGCCGACGACCACCGCTGGCAGCTTGAGCTGCCTGAAGAACCCGTGCTCGTACGCGGCGACGCGCTACGCCTGCACCAGGTCCTGGCCAACCTGCTGAGCAACGCGGCCCGGCACACGCCGGCTGGCACCAGTGTGACCGTCTCCCTGCGCACCGAGCCGGCTGACGGCTGCGGCGGCACACCGACGGCGTCTTCCGCGAAGGACGGCGCGGCGATTGTCACCGTCACCGACACCGGGCCAGGCATCCCGCCCGAGCTGCAACCTGAGGTGTTCGAACGGTTCGTCAGGAGCGACAGCTCCAGGTCTCATGCGGCTGGTGGCAGTGGCCTCGGGCTGGCCATCGTGCACGCGGTCACCGCAGCTCACGGCGGCACCGTCGGCGTGGTCAGCCGACCCGGCGAGACGCGCTTCACCGTCTCGCTGCCTGCGCTCGCCAGCTCGGGGCCAGCAGCCAGCCACCCGTTTGACGCTCCGCCGGGCCGGCCGGCCGCTCACCACGCGTGGCATTCCGCGGGTTCGCCGCGACGTGTCAGAGGGACCGGAACGCCCCGGACTTCAGCCTGATCAGGCCATCGACCAGCGCGGCATCGGCCAGATCGATGGCCTCAGCAAGGCTGAACCAGCTGACTTGCTGGCTCTCCCCCGGCGGCGGCGAAGGCTCGACATCGTCACTCAGTAGCAGGTACCTCAAGTCGAGATGGAAGTGCGGGCCAGCCGGGTGCGCGTCCAGATGGATCAGCAGCGGACCGGCGGCGGGATGCCTCACGGGCAGGCCGGTCTCCTCGACCGTCTCGCGCACTGCCGCTTGCCACGGCGCCTCGCCCGGATCGACGTGGCCGCCAGGCTGCATCCAGCCACCCAGGCGCTTGTGCCAGTGCAGCACGGTGCCGCGCGGGCCGGACACAATTGCCGAACCGGTGACGTGGACCCGGTCGGCATCCCGGCTGAACGGATTGGCGAGCCGGCCGAGTTCGGCCAGGAAGCGCTCACGCGAGGCGATCTCGCGGTCCGTCGCCGCCGCGAATGCGGCCACCTCAGCCCGGACCACAGCGACCGGGTCGCCTTCTGGCGAAGCTGAATCTGCGGGTTGTTCCGGTCGTTGCGTCACGAGCCAATCATGCCAAGCACGTGCCGGCATCCGGGCTGCCTGTAGGGGTGAGCCCCGATGTGGCCCGTCCTGGATCCGGGTCAGATGGGTGCCCTTCCCGATGCCCTGGCCGGCGAGCATGCAGCACGGTGGATGCCATGCACTCGGCCGTTGGCCGGTACCGCCGTGCGGGGCCGGATCGTCCCCGCACGGCATCAGGCGGCCCTAGCCCGGCGAACGCGAGGGGGCATGCCGAAACCGCGAGGAATATCAAGGTGAATATTCCTATATTTTCATAAATTTTTCTTTTTGTAGCTGCCGCGTCACGCGTCGCCTCGCTACTCTCCGGGGACGGCCAGACTCCCGCGGGCCCCACACGAAAGGAGCCACACTAGCGTGCCGATAAGCGAGCGGTCATGCCTTGTCCGGCCGGATGGCGGCACGGACGACAGCCACCCGCGGTTCAGCGTAGTGGTTCCCGCCTACAACGAGGCCGAGTTCCTCGGCAGCTGCCTTGATTCACTGCTGGCGCAGGACTTCCGCGGTCCCTACGAGATCATCGTGGTGGACAACAACAGCACCGACGCCACCGCGGACGTCGCGCGGTCGCGCGGCGTAACCGTCGTGCATGAGCCGAAGCCAGGCGTGTGCTCGGCCCGGCAGTGCGGGACAACTGCAGCCAGGGGCGAGATCGTTGTCTCTACGGACGCCGATACGACTTTCGGCAGCGACTGGCTGTCCCGGATTGACCGGGCGTTCCTGGAGGACCCCGCGCGGGTGGCGGTGGCCGGGCCTTGCCGCTTCGCGGACCCGCCGTGGTGGGGTCGCGTCTATACCGGAGTCCTGTTTAGCGTTGTCAGCCTCGTGGCCACGCTGACCGGCCGGATCCTGTACGTCACCGCGACCAACATCGCGTTCCGCAGGAGCGAGTGGCCGGGCTACGACACCGAGGCCACCCAGGGCGGCGACGAGCTCGGTGTACTCAGGCGGCTGCGTTCCCGTGGATCGGTCGCTTTCGTGCGCAGCAACCCGACGTTCACCTCGTCGCGACGGTTGCACCGGGGATTGGCCTACAACGTCGTGGTGACGTGCCTGTACTACTACGTGCTCGGCTACGCCCTGAACCGGCTGACCGGCCGCCGGGTGATCGGAATGGCACCGGCCTTCCGGGCTCCGGCGACGTGCCACGGGAAAGTCCAGCGGAAGGTGCGGGAGGTCGCGAGCCTGAGCTTCGGACTTGCCTTCTGCGTGATCTTCGGCGACCTGGCCCTGCACCTGGTCGAGGCAGCGTGGTGAATTGCGCGACCCGGCTGCGGTGGCCCGCGGCCGGGGCCGCAGCTGCCGCGGCTGGCTACTGGTTCTGCATGTCGCCCTACTCGCAGGCGCTCGGAGCGTTCCCGTACCGGGGAGCCGTATCGGACAAGGTCGTCGCGCTCACCTTCGACGACGGCCCGAACGAGCCCTATACATCCCAGCTCGCGGACTTCCTGGCGGAGCGGCAAATCAGAGCCACATTCTTCCAGGTCGGCCGCGCCGTGCTGCGCTACCCCGAGGTGTCGGGACGGCTTCTCGCCGACGGGCACGTCATCGGGAACCACAGTTTCACGCATGAGTTCACTAACTGCCTGAGCCCTCGCGCGCTGGCCGAGGAAGTGCGCATGGGTCAGGAGGCCCTGGCCACGATCGGACTGCGGCCCGCCCTGTACCGGCCGCCATGGCTCCTCAGGATTCCGGCCCTTCGCGGCGTCCTGGCCGACCACGGCTTGCGGGCAGTCTCCGGCGAGTTCTGCCATCCGCTTGAGGTGTTCCAGCCGCGTGCGCAGCTGATTGCCGAGGGTGTCGTCGCTAAGGCGCGACCCGGATCGATCGTCATCTTCCACGATGGGTACGACGGGCACGAGGGCAACCGGGCCAGCACCGTCGCGGCAGCCAGGATCGTCGTCGACCGGCTCAGCTCGCAGGGTTACCGCTTCGTCACCGTGGACGAACTCCTCGGCATTCCCGCCTACCAGCAGCGCGAGCCAGCGCTTGCGGCCGTCGGGTAGGGCCGGCGGCCACGTTAACGCTTCGGCTATCTGGCTCGCACCGGGCCGTTCGTCAGCCAATCAGGAAGAGCGCGGGCGTGATAGTCGCAATCGCAGGTGGCGGGCTCGCCGGGCTGACGCTGGCCGGGGCACTGCAGGCGCAGGGTGTCGATGCACTCGTCCTGGAGCGCCAGCCAGAAGTCCGCGATACAGGCGCTGGGATCTCACTGTGGCCCAACGCGCTTGCAGCGCTGGACGCCGCCGGCTTGGGCGATGTGGTGCGTTCGCTCGGCAGAAAGCTCGCCGGTCCCGCGCTCCTGGCCGTGGCCCCGATTGCCGGATACCGGGCAGGGCAACGAGCCGTCAACGGGACCCGTCCTGGAACTGCACGCCGCTAGCCGGAGGCCCTTGCGGCGGGGTGCTGCTGCAGCTGTACGAGCTGGAGTCGACAAGCACGAAGTCGGCCTGCTGCTCGCCTGAGCTGTGCTGGAAGATGCCGAAGCTGAGCTCGGCGCCTGCTGGCATGGCCGCCGGGTTGAACGTGATGGTGGGACGCACTCCCCGGGGGATCTTCGTAAAAGGCCCGGTTGCCTTCGGATAGAAAGACACCACCTGCGAAATGCCGACGGGCGCGGGTACTGAGGAGCAGAAGCTGCCGGAGGTCACGATCGCCGCGATGCCGTACTGCTTTAGGTCGTTCTGCAGGGCCGCGGCGTCAACCAGCTCAGTCGGGTTGATCGTGAGCGTGACCGTGCGGTTGGCATGGCTGACCAGCGTGAAGGCCGCAGTCTGGACCCCCGGCGCGGAGCCGCTGAAACCGGTCAGCCCGGCGACCACTGCCGCACTCGCCGCCACCACCGCGGTTCCGGTCAGGCCGATGAGCCTGCGCCGCCTGCGCGCTGCCCGCCCGCGCTGCACGATGGCGGCCAGTGGCGTGTTCATATGAGCCTCGCTGAGAGTGCCTTTGGCGGCCGTGAGGGAGTCGCGGACGGTGCCGAGCGCGCTGTCGTCGTTCATTGCCTTGCCTCCTGATCAGCCAGGTGCGGGAGCGCGGACCGGAGCGTTTCCGCCGCTCTGTGCAGGTGGACCCCAACGGTCCCTGGAGCAATGCCAAGGAGCCTGGCCGTGGTCTCGGTGTCCAGGTCGAGCAGCAGCCGCAGCGTAACGACCTCGCGCTGACGCAACGGCAGCCCGCGAAGCGCTGCCAAGAGCTCGCCGCTGAGCACGCCGCTGTCTGCAGCCGGAACCGCTTGGTCGTGGCCGTCAAGGCCGACCTCGCGCCGGTGCCGCCGCCACCGGGACACGTTCGCGTTCAGCGCCGCGCGCACCACCCAGGCGCGGGGCGCCTGATAGTTGCGCAGCTTCCGCCACGACACCCAAGCCTTAGCGAACGCCTCCGCAACGAGGTCCTCGGCGAGCTGCCGGTCACCGACATTGAGCAACACGACCTGCAGGCAGTCATCGCGGGCGGACTCGTAGAACTCGGCGAACTCCATCGAATCTCGCTCCACACCTCATACACGCACCGGCGCGCAGATCCCTTTACCGCGGGCCGCAAAAAGTTCAGTCAGTGACAGATTCGCATCGGACAGACGCGCCCGGCGAGAAAACCGCTGCCAACAGCGGCCCTAGGATGCTAGCATCCTCGCATGGTAGCCAGTCAGCAGTTCAATGTGTACCTGCCGCCCGACCTCGTCAGGGAGGTCAAGCACGCGGCGATCGACGAGAACATCTCGCTATCCAAGTTGGTCGAAGAGGCGCTGCGGCAGTACCTGGCGACACTCACGACACAGCAGACACCGCAGGAGGGGTCATGAGGGTGATGGCGATCAGGTACGTACGCGACGTCGACAGCGCGCGGCAGTTCTACCAGGCGCTCGGGCTAACGCTCGAGTTCGCCAGCCGCAGACCGCGCAGGGGCGGACCATCGAGCTGGACGGAGCTGGCCGGCTCCGGAGGGGCAAACCTCGCTCTGCATCACTGGGATGAAAATCTCGCCGGCAAAGTGGAGCTGACGTTCCAGGCTGACGAACCTCTTGAGCAAGTGGTGGACAGGCTGCGCCGCGGCGGCTACGAACTGGCCACCGAGATCGTGGACGAGTCATTCGGCCGCTCGTTCACCATCCGGGATCCGGAAGGCCTGCTCATTCAGATCAACGAGAACGACTATGACCTTCAGCGCTAACGCTGCCGCCGTGGAAGTGAGCGGCCTGACAAAGGACTTCGGCACAACGCGAGCGCTGGACGAAGCCACGTTCGATGTCGCGCGGGGTGAGATCTTCGGCCTGCTGGGACCTAACGGCGCAGGCAAGACCACCACGATGCGCATCTTGCTTACGCTCCTTAAGCCAACCGCCGGGACGGCGAAGGTAGCTGGACATGACGTCACCCGAAGCCCGGTCGCTGTCCGCGAGCGGGTGGGCTGGGTGCCGCAGGAGCACACGGTCGACCCGCTGCTCACCGTCATGGAGAACATGACCTTCATGGGCGGCATGTATCACCTGAAGCCGACCGCCGCGCGCCGCCGGGCCGCCGAGCTCCTGGAGCTGGCAGGCCTGGCCGGCCACGGCGACAAGGTGGCGAAAGTCCTGTCCGGCGGCACGCGGCGCAAGCTCGAGCTCGCGATGAGCCTGGTGAACGTGCCAGCCGTGCTGTTCCTGGACGAGCCGACAGTCGGCCTGGACATCAGCGCGCGGCGAGACCTGTGGGCCTATGTCCGCCAGATCAGCCAGGAAGGCACGACGATCGTGCTGACCACGCATTACCTGGATGAGGCCGACGCGTTGTGCGACCGGGTGGCGATCATCGACCGCGGCCGGATCCAGGCGACCGGTGCGCCAGGCAAGCTCAAGATCACCTACCAGGCAAGCACTCTTGACGAGGTGTTCCTTGCCGCGACCGGACAGGAGCTGGCTGCGTGACCGTGTCAAATCTGTGGCGGGAGCACCGGGTGCTGTTCGGACGGTGGCTGGCGCGGTTGCGCCGCGAACCGCTAGCCATGCTGGCATTACTGGCGCAACCGATGGTGTGGCTGGTGCTGTTCGGGCATCTGTTCACGAAGATGCCGGTGCCAGGCGGGGACTACCTCCGGTTCATGACGGCGGGCGCGGTAGTGATGACTACGTTTAACGCCTGCCTGACCGGTGGCGTGGAGTTGCTGTTCGATCGCGAGTCCGGCTTCCTGGTCAGGATGCTCGCCGCGCCTGCCAGCCGAGTCTCGCTGGTCACCAGCAGGTTCATGTACCTGACCGTGGTCACCGGCGCGCAGGGCCTGATCATCCTGGTGGCGGCGTGGGTGATGGGCGTGCGTTACGCGTCAGGAGTCGGCGGAATCGCGGCGTGCCTGGCGATCGGCGCGCTGTTCGGCGCGGGGATCACCGCATTGTCGATGGCACTCGCGTTCTCGCTGCACAGCCATTCTCAGTTCTTCCCGATCACCGGCTTCGCCAGCCTGCCGCTGACATTCGCCAGCAGCGCGCTGGTGCCACTGGCACTGATGCCGGGCTGGATGAAGGCGGTCGCGCGGCTGAATCCGATGACGTACGCGATCGGCGCGCTGCGGGAACTGATCATGACCGGCTGGCAGGTAGCGCCGCTGACCGCCACGGTAGGCGCGCTGCTCGCATTCGACGTCTGCTGCGTGGCCATCGCCACCGCTGCGATCCGCCACGGGATGCGGTAGCCGGTAGCTGTGACAGCTGGCACGGCGCCTACCTGACGGCCGCGGACGGCATCTAGGACATGGCCGCACTCCCCACGGCAAAACCGAATCTTCTGGCGGATCCGGTCGTTGCGCCACGAGGCAGTCATGGGAAGCTCGTGTCGATGCCAGCGATACCCATGTTCCTGCGAGCCATCGTGCTCGCGCTGATCCTCCCTGTGACCGTCGCCCTCGTCGCCGGCTGCGGGGCAGCAGCCACGACGGAGCATGCCACCACGCAGAGCTGCTTCGCGTTCGGAGTCCGTGCGCTCCACCGACACGAGACCGTGACTCGCGTGCCGCCGGCCTGCGCCGGGCTCAGCCGCGAGCAGGTGAACGCGGCCGTCGGGCGAGCGCTCAGGGATGTTGTCGGGCCGCTGGCCAAAGCACCGTTCCGCAAGCGGGCGCTCGCCGAGAGCCGGTACCTGGCCGGTCTGATCCGGTCGGTCCCGACCGCCCGGCAGCGAGCTCACCGCACCGCGTCGGCACCGGCCGCGACGACCAGATTGCCCGCCAACCTCGCGGCGCTGGCATTCTGGCTCGTCACCGCGTCGGCAGGGCTGTACCTGCTGACCGGCTGGCTGACCAGGACGCGCTCAGGCCGCCCGCGCATTCGCGCCGGCGGCCCGCCGCCTGCCGTGATCGGCGCCCACGCGACTTTCGGCCTCGGCGGCCTCGCAATCTGGACCGCGTACACGGCAACGGCCGAGCCGGTTCTCGGCTGGATCGCGGTCGGCATCACATTCCTGCTCGCAGGCCTCGGCATGGCCACGTTGCTGACCGCGGCGCCAGATGCGCAGCGTTCCGGCTCTGTGACGGCTGACGCCACGACCACAAGCACCGCGGCTGCAAGCCCACGGAAGCGCGGCGGCCGGCCGCCCGTGCTCGTCATCGCGCTGCACGGGGTGCTCGCGACGATCACGATCCTGCTCGTGCTCCTCGCCGTGATCGGCGCCGGCTGAGCTCCGCAGGCAGGCGGCCCAGAACTGCCTGCCTGCGTGCCCGGTTGCCGTCCCGTCGGTGCCTGATACCCGGTGCGGTCAGTGCTCCGTCGATTGCGCCCAGATGTTGATGCCGGCGTCAACAGCCTGCTTGTCGATGGCGGCCAGTTCCGCGGCGCTAAACTCGGTCCGCCCCGCAGCGGCGAGATTCTCCTCGAGTTGCCGGACGCTGCTAGCGCCGATCAGCGCGGAGGTGACGCGCTGGTCGCGCAGAACCCAGGACAGCGCCAGCTGAGGAAGCGTCTGGCCGCGCGCGCTGGCGATCTGGTTCAGCGCCTTGACGTGGGCCAGGTTCTTCTCGCTGATCTGATCGGCCGACAGCGATTCGCCGCGGCTGGCCCGCGATCCGGCCGGGATGCCGTCCAGGTACTTCGTGCTCAGCATGCCCTGGGCTAGCGGCGAGAACGCGATGCAGCCGATTCCCTCCTGACCGAGCACGTCCAGGAGACCGCCCTCGATCCACCGGTTGAGCAGCG
>Ga0335075_10008407_pt1 | contig 15802 bp, 11 predicted proteins | sample Lox_Sample_24_FD_206723 | JGI IMG/M metagenome (GOLD analysis project Ga0335075, IMG submission 206723) | Soil microbial communities from Loxahatchee National Wildlife Refuge, Florida, United States - Lox_Sample_2.4 | ecosystem: Environmental > Terrestrial > Soil > Wetlands | place: USA... | reverse complement strand
AACGACGCAGATCGCCGCGACTAAGCGCGTGATCTATGACGCTTTCCGGACCGCGATCGCCTCCGGGATGGTGCAGAAGGAGAAAGCGGCGATTCTGGTCGATGAACAGTTCGGCGCGGATATTCTGTGCGACGCCAAAGGACGCGGGTACGCGACGGCGTGCCCCGCGGAAAAGAGCGGGCAGGCGGAGTTCGATTTCGAGTACGGTGAGAACTTTGCCGGACACATCGAGGCCATCCAGCCGACGTTTTGCAAGGTGCTGGTGCGCTACAACCCGGAGGGCAATGCGGCGCTGAATGAACGGCAGGCTATAAGACTAAAGCAGTTGTCGAACTACCTGCGCGGCAGGAGCCGAAACCTGTTCATGATCGAACTTCTGGTTCCGGCCGAACAGGCGCAGCTTGATCGGTTGCATGGAGACAAGAAAGTTTACGATGAGGAACTTCGTCCCTCCCTGATGGCGGCAGCGATCCATCAACTTCAGGATTCAGGCGTGGAACCAGACGTATGGAAAATCGAAGGGCTGGATAGACGGGCTGATTGTGAACAGATGGTTGCTGCGGCGCGCAGAGAGGGGCGGCAAAAAGTAAGCTGCATTGTGCTGGGTCGCGGTGAGGACGATGAGAAGGTGAGGGAATGGCTGGCGGCGGCGCGCGGGGTACCGGGATTTATCGGCTTCGCGGTCGGCCGCACCGCGTTCTGGGATGCGCTGGTGGACTGGCGCGTCAACCGCCTTACCCGGGAGGAGGCTGTGGAGGAGATTGCTCAGCGCTATGGCGACTTCGTCGAAACCTTTGAAGTGCATGTGCCTGCGGCCTAAGACGATTTGCCGCAACGGAACCCAAAGCTCGCGAGAGGTTTAGCATTTTGCAACTCGGAGGGTCGGGCTGGGACGAATGGGCGCCAATATGGTTCGCCGCCCGATCATCGCAGCGTGCAGCAGGCGAAGGCAACGGTATTCGGCAGACTTACGCTTCATGGACAATCTTGCAGGCAGATGCATCGGGCGTACTCCATCGAGGGGTTCCGAGGTTTAGCGGACTGCGGCCGAGGTGGCCCTCAACGCTTGCGCCGCCTCTTCCCTGGCCGGCCGACGACCTGAGCCGGATTGCTCCGATCCAGATGTCTAAGCTGTTCGCGTGCGCGCGCGGCCCGCGTTTTTACCGCGGTTTGCGTCAGCCCGAGAGCGTTCGCTGTTTCGCGGATGCTCAATCCTTCAGCACCGCGCAATCGAATGACCTCGCGCAGTTTAGGTGTGAGATGGAACGAAAGTCGACTGAGCCGCAACTCAAGCTCGCGGCGCCGAACCTGCTCTTCGGGATCAGGTCTCGTATCGGGAAGCACCTCCGAGAGGCGAGAGCCCTGCTCATTCTGATCCTCACCTTCGATTGAGAACTGCGCGGGATGCGAACGCTTCCGCGCGACCATGCGTGCCGAGTTCATAACGATGACGGTCAGCCAAGTCGACATCTTTGCCCCGCCTTTGAACTTGTCCAGGTGCTTCCAGGCAGACAGGAATGCATTCTGCACCGCGTCCTCGGCGTCGGCACGGTTATCCAGTCGGCGAAGGGCAATGCGGTGGAAGTAAGAAAGCCGATCGGCCATGAGCGTCGTCATCTCTTCGAGAGCGCCAAGACGGATGGCATTCACCCCTTCGTGTATGCCGGGCAATTCTGCCGCTGTGGTTGCCATGAGAACTCCTCCCAAGCGGAACGAGGCACCCGCTTGGGGTGTTCGATCCGAAAGATTCGTGATTCCGCTTCGGAGAGCATTTCCCATGCCAGAGATGCCGATGCCGGAAACTGCGTGCCCGGCACACTTCTTCGCCACGGGGTTGCGAGAGGCCACGAGAGTTTGTCGCATTTTCGACGGACTGTCGTTCCTGCGACCAGCACGTGACAGATGGGACACGGGAGGCGCTGTGCCGAGATGATGTTGCGTGTGCGCTTCCGAATGTGGAACCGAAATCCAGTTCAGGCCCAAATCGAAGCGGGTTCTGACTGACGTCCCGCCAGTCGAAGTTCTGCCGCACCGTCACCGCGTTTGACTCGTGATGAAGATCCGGTCTCGGTATAGGCGAGGAACCTGAGCAGCTTGTGGCGTTCGGGAATCTGGCACGCGGCGTGCACCGCGTGACACAGATCAGTGCATGTCAAAGCACTGACCAAAGTGCGGTCTGTTGAAAAGGAGCGGCGCATGAGGAAACTGAATGGAAAAGTGGCGGTGATAACGGGGGCATCGAAGGGGATCGGGGCATCCATCGCCGAACAGCTGGCGGCGGAAGGCGCTTCCGTGGTGGTGAACTATGCCACCAGTCAATCCGGGGCCGATGCCTTGGCGAAGAGAATCGTTGCGAAGGGTGGCAAAGCCGTCGTCATCCAGGGCAATATGTCTCAAGCCACGGATATTGAGGGTTTGTTCACGAAGACCAGGGACTTCTACGGGAAGCTCGACATCTTGGTGAACAACGCTGGCATTTTCCAGTTCGCCCCCCTCGATGCCATTACTCCGGAACATATTCGCCGCCAGTTTGAGCTGAACGTGATCGGTTTGCTTCTAGCGACGCAGGCAGCCGTCAGGCTGATGGGCCCGCAGGGAGGTTCCATCATCAACATCGGCTCTATCGTTGGTTCGATGCCAGCGGCCAATGCATCGGCTTACAGTGCAACGAAGGCGGCAGTCGATGCGATTACAGTTTCACTGTCTCAGGAACTCGGCCCGCGGAAGATCCGCGTGAATTCCCTCAGTCCAGGCATGGTGGAAACCGAAGGACTGCGTGCAGCCGGCCTCCATCAGGGAGAATTTCGCGAGCAGCAGACTCGGAACACTCCACTCGGCCGGATCGCGCAACCGGAAGACATCGCGCTGGCCGCAACATTCCTGGCCAGCGACGACGCGCGCTGGATTTCAGGGCAGGTCATCGTCGCAGCGGGCGGCATGAGACTCTGAGGCCAGACTTTACGCAATGACCGGATGATTTCACCCACCGGCTAAAGATCGACACAACATCGACGTTGGTTTATCGTCGACGTTGACGGCTGCATTCGCGTGCGCCACGCCCTCGATGGCCCCCAGAAAGCCCCGGTAATCCTGATGGTGCACCCGTGATTCAAGCTTGTCCGTGCGCTGGCTGACCTCCAGGCCCCAGATTCTCTGTTGCGATGCGCAATCCGCGCCTTTCGCGACAAGCAATCGTCGAGCAGACCCGCGCGGAGGTTCCCATGGAAGGTGAATCGGTACTGAGCATTCTCAAATTAATTGTTGCAGGCTCTCCTTTATCCGAGGTGCTCACGGTCATCGCAAGATTGGTGGAGTCACAGGGCGATGGAACATTGTGCACCATCTGGCTGCCGGACGCGGACGGCAAACAACTCTATTGTGCAGCAGCTCCCGGCATTCCCGGATTCTGTGAGCACGCAGGATTCATGCTCATTGGCCCAACGGGCGGATCCTGCGGCACCGCTATTCATCGGCGGGAGCCAGTCTATGTGAGCGACATCCTCCAGGACCCCATTTGGGATCAATACCGCGATCGGCTCGTGCCTTATGGAATCCGCGCAGTATGGTCGCGACCACTGTTTACGAACGATGGGAAGGTTCTTGGGACGTTCGCCATCCACTATCGTGAGGTCCGCAGTCCCAACGCCGCCAACCTTGAGTTAATTGAGAACGCAAGTCACATAGCCGGAATCGCCATCGAACGTCACCTCCATGAGGAACGATTGCGCATGGAGCGCGACCGGCTGCGCCTGCTCCTCGAAATCACAAACAGCATGACATCGAAGCTTGATCTTCAACGTTTAGTTGAGACGCTCTCGACGGACCTGCTGCGGGTCACTCGGTGCGACTTCTGCGCCCTGCTGCTCCCGGACTCCGACGGTGCACACCTGCGCGTGACCGTTCTTTATAACCCGGAGGGACGCAACGCCATCGTCGACGGTACCATGGTTCCCCTCGGGGGTTCGACTTGTGGCACTGCCTTTTTGAAAGGCGAAAACCAAAATATCAGCCGGCTCGAGGACCTGATCGACGATCCGCAGAGCTTCGGCAGTCGCGACGGCAAACGCTTCTTTGAACGCGTGACGGCGGAGGGCCTGAAGTCCGGCTGCGAATTGCCGCTGATCGGCCGAAAGGGTGTCGTCGGCGTGCTGGCAGCGATGAGCCGGACCGAAAGGGCCTTTGCCGAAGATGAATTCGCCTTCCTTAAACAGATTGCCCAGGAAGTAGCCATTGCTGTTGAGAATGCACTCGAATTCGAAAGCATCAAGAGCGATACGATCAGTGAACGGAAACAGAGAATCTATCTCGAAGAAGAGGTCCGCGCTCAATTCGGGACAATCGTCGGCGAAAGCCCGGCCTTGAGGACCGCTCTGCAACTGGTATCGGTGGTGGCTCCCACTGATTCGACCGTGCTGATTCAGGGGGAAACGGGCACCGGCAAGGAGCTGATCGCCCGCGCGATCCACAATCTCAGCGGCCGCCGGGAGCGGGCGTTCGTCAAACTGAACTGCGCGGCAATTCCTCTCGGACTCCTCGAGAGTGAACTCTTCGGGCACGAAAGGGGAGCGTTTACCGGGGCGATTGCGCAGAAAACGGGACGTTTCGAACTCGCGCATCAAGGGACACTCTTTCTCGATGAGGTGGGCGATATTCCTCTCGAACTGCAGGCCAAGCTGCTGCGGGTTCTGCAGGAAAAGGAATTCGAGAGATTGGGCAGCAACCGCACGCACAAGGTCGACGTCCGTTTGGTGGCGGCGACCCATCGCGATTTGGGAACCATGACCCGGCAGACGACTTTTCGCGAAGATCTCTACTATCGCCTCAAGGTGTTTCCGATCAACGTACCGCCTCTGCGCCAGCGCACCGAGGACATTCCGAAGCTCGTCTGGCATTTTGTCGAACTCTATGCACGCCGTATGAACAGGAGTATCGATGCCATACCTGAGGAGACCATGGATGCACTGGTGCGCTACCGCTGGCCCGGAAATGTCCGTGAATTGCAGAACTTCATCGAGCGTGCCGTGATCTTGTCCCCTCATACTGTGCTGCGGGCGCCGACTGCCGAACTGGAATCAGTCGGCGTTTCGGATGAGCACGCGCTTCCTCTGGCAGGCCTTGAAGAGGTTCAGCGTGACCATATCGTCCGTGCACTCCAGGCAAGCAATTGGATTGTCGGCGGCCGGAACGGTGCAGCCGAACGACTGGGAATGAAGCGGACAACTCTGCTTTACAGAATGCGGAGGTTTCGTATTCTTCGTCCCGGCACCTCTCGGCAAGTACATGCCGCAGAGAGCCGAGCGCCTCAACTCTGACGTTCACGCCCTCCGGGTCACTGGCAGCGGCAACATCTCGTCACTGGCGACAGGCGGTCGGCAATTCGACACCCCTGATTCGTAGTGAGTGACTGGCCGTTCCGCGCATCGCGCGACAAGTTAGACAGTTAGACTTCTTCCAACGCCGCCTCGACAAACTCCGGGCCTGGCCGATCGATTGCTCCTCCCGTCGACGAAGCGCGCATGGCATACATGGTGCGACGAATTGCCTGCCGTATCAGGCCGTCGCAGTTGTACGCCCGCGCTATCCCCCAAAGGAGCGTCAGATGGATCTATCAGTTTGCGAACGGAAGCAGCAAAGAAACTCAGAGAGGGGTATTCGCAGACCGCACTCCTTCCTGCGAGCCGTAACTTGTTCAAACTTGAAAGGAGATCACAAAATGGAAACCAGACGGCACCCGGCGGTTTGGTTGACGGCTGCGGCGATCGGCGTTGCCTCGCTGAGCGGCTTATTCGCTCAGTCTGGATTCGCACAGGTCGCTCAGCCTGAGTCAGCTACCCAATCTCAGGTGGCACAAGCGGCCGCTGCCGTTGCTGCCGCGCGGGCTGTTGCGCGGGGAAGCATGACGGAAGACCAGGTCGTGGCGATGCACGCCGTGCTCAAACGTGCGACAGTGGCGAAGCCAGCAGAGACGGACCAGACCACCACGGCTGCGTCAGGCTCGTTCAACAAGGATCAGGGCCCCGGCGCCGGGCCGATCGGTCCAGGACAGGGCTGCGATCTGTTTCCAGCACCCGCAAACATCGGCACAGCCGTTCCACTCTCCTATTTTGGGCCGCCTCCTTCCACCACCAATCCCAGCCTGGTCGGGCCGGTTCAATTGCTGAACTCCGGACAGATTGACACTGCAAATGGGACCATCACCATACCGCTGTACCTCGGTTACATGAAAAAGACCGGGAAGAAGGTGTGGTACATCCTGACTGACGTTGACGACCCTGGCGTGGCAGCCGAATTGGGTCTCAATTACTCCGCGAAGATGGCCTTCATGGGGCCCGCCGCCCGGACGGCCAACTTCGATGCTCAGGGAGATCTCATCTTTGATAAGGGCACTGTCGATTTCTCTCCGGTCCGTAGCATTGTTCCAGGCCCCCCTGGAGCTGAGTTCCCTCCCGTTTCCGCGCAGCCTGGAGAGATTGGGGACAAAAACTATGGCCCGTATGTGCAGATAACGAATGCTGGTGGCGTAATTTACAACGCGCCAATCGTGGCTTTCGGAGTTGACGCAAGTCAGATCAATTTCCCCAACGGCGACGTGGACTACAGCAAGGTACACGATGAGGTCGTGGCCATCGATCCGATTAACATGACGGTCACCTTGAACCTGATCAACGGCTTCAGCTTCGGACGTTCGGTGTGGTACCTCTCGATGGACGCGAGCAGCACGTTAGCCGCGGCGATCGAGCACAACACGTATGCTCCGCTCATGCAAAACCTCCATCTGGGCGATGATGACAGCTTTTCCAGCCCCATCGAGCGTATCTTCATCGCCACCAACGGTCCTGAGGAAGGCGGATGCGACAACCCGTTCCGGCAAGGACTATCGGCCGATCTGGCGGACGGCCACAGACCCAACAATGTCCTGGGCGGCATTCCAACCCTCGCGCTCGACTACAGCCCGGCGTGGGACGCCAATCTGTACACGTGGACCCAGGATGCCATCAATCAGAACTACCGGAGCGACTTGCGCGCAGAATTTAATGTTCTCAACCTCGTTCAATCCGGTTACCTTACAGGTCTTAACGGTGCAGCCTTTGGGAGTTCCGGTTTCTCCATCAACTGTCCGATCGTTCTGCGGCTCTTCTGATTACTTTCTCCGCCAATGAGAGAAATGCCCGCCGTCTCCGCCACTAAGGCGGCGGGCACCTTCGGAGCAAGTCTGCGGAACCATGGGCCTTGAACAGCGCCGCTCGCAGGCCAGCAAAATCCACCGCGACAGCGGGAGACGCTGGTTTCCCCGGCGACGGTGGATCAGGCAATTCTATGACCACTCTCCTGTGCAAATACGAAGCCGTGCGCGCGGTAACGCGTGCCCTGACTACGAATTTGTCTGCCGAGGATCAGATGGTCCGGTCCTGCCCTGAAGCCAGACCGGTGAAGTGGCATCAGGCGCACACCACATGGTTCTTTGAAACATTTGTGCTGCGTCCATTTCTTCGAGACTACGAACCCTATTGCGAGGAGTTTCGTCGGCTTTTTAACAGCTACTACGTTTCGCCTGGTCAGGAGATTCCGGAGAAGCAACTCCCCGCGTCCTTCTCACGCCCATCCCTCGAACAAGTCCTGGCTTTTCGCGGTCACGTCGACCATGCGATCGAGAGGCTGCTGACGCATTCTGTCGGGAATGAGGCATCACAACGCATCCTGCTCTGCCTGAACCACGAGCAACAACACCAGGAACTGGTTCTGACTGACATTAAGCATGCCTTCTTCTCGAATCCTCTGCGTCCCTCCTACGAGGATCGCCTTATCTCCAGCGAACTGAGCCACCCGATCCCGATCCTGCAGTGGCACTCATTCGAGGGGGGACAGATCGAAGTTGGCCACTCGTTGAATACAGACAATCTGCTGGACTTCTGCTTCGACAATGAGACTCCTCGTCACACCGTATTTTTAACACCCTTCGAAATTGCGAATCGGGAAGTGACCTGCCGCGAGTATCTGGAGTTCATGTCGGATGATGCTTATTCGCGTCCAGAACTCTGGTTATCCGAAGGATGGGAGACGTTGGAACAGGTGGGCTGGCACGCTCCGCTGTACTGGGAGCGCGATCCGTGCGACGCGACGGGCTGGCGCATCTTCACGCTGCGGGGATGGCACGGTCTTTCTGCGCTGCTCGATACTCCGGTTTGCCACGTCAGCTTTTTCGAGGCCGACGCATTCGCACGCTGGCGCGGCTGCCGACTACCAACCGAAGCGGAATGGGAGATGGTTGCTAACCGGGAACCGCGAACCGGGAATATGCTGAAAACCGGCAGGCTCCATCCGACGGTTGCGACAGGAGAGAGTGAAAGCCAGTTCTTCGGGGACTGTTGGGAGTGGACAGGCAGTCCGTACACTGGCTATCCAGGCTTCAGGCCTCATCCTGGATCGCTGGGTGAATACAACGGAAAGTTCATGTCGAGTCAGATGACTTTGCGCGGCGGATCCTGCGTCACGCCTGCCGATCACATACGTGTCACCTACCGCAATTTCTTCCCGCCCGCAACGCGCTGGCAGTTCACCGGCATCCGTCTGGCTGTGTGACGGAAGAAAAAGAAAATGGCAATCCCTTCCATTATCGTGTTCGATGTCAACGAGACGCTGCTTGACATCGAATCAATGGCCCCATTTTTCGAGACGGTATTTGGCGAGAAGGCGATCCTCCGCGAATGGTTCAACCAGGTGGTCCTGTATTCGAATGCGATCACCCTGGCCGGATACTACAAGACGTTCTTCGCCCTGGGAGAGGCGGTCCTCAGAATGCTGGGAACCATCTACGGCGTCCCCGTGAAGCCCCATGACCTCGACGAGCTGCGAGTCAGGATGCTCACCATGCCGGCACACAAGGATGTGTCGGAGGGTCTGCAACTCCTCAGAGAAGCCGGATTCCGTCTAATGACTCTAACGAATTCTCCCCCCGAAAAAGGGGGCACCCCGCTGGAGCGCGCCGGACTGGGCCGTTTCATCGAGCGCCAGTTCAGCGTGAATAGCGTCCGCAGGTTCAAGCCTGCACCTGAGGTCTACCACCTTGTGGCGGAACTCCTGCGCGTCGCACCATCGGAGATGTGCCTGGTGGCCGCACACACCTGGGACACCCTCGGGGCGCAGAGCGTGGGCTTTGCCGCAGCTCTCGTCACCCGAACGGGAAATGCCCCCCTGCCGCTCGACGGACTTCCACAGCCGCAGGCGGTAGCGTCGGACCTGCCCGGAGTCGCACGGCGGTTAATCTCAATCTGGCGATGACAGGCTCAGAGAACCAGAGGAGCCGCGGCTGTCGTCTGCCATGCGAAATCCGAACGCTTCGACGAATGTCGTGACCAAATTTCGTCAGTGTTGAGCAGTGGTCACCTATCTGTCAATCAATGACACTGAGATCTGCGGCCTCCCGCTGCGATCCTGCAAAGCGAAAAGGAGTTAACTCGAGGCATCGTCACGCCTGTGATGATGGCATGGCGGTTGCACAGGGATGTCTGTCAACACATCGCAACACGCGACCAGATCATCAGGAGACAGGGAGAAAATTATATGAGTCGAACACCGTCAGGCCAACCAGTCAGCGCCGCAGATCATGGGTCGCAACAAAGAAAAGCAACCGCCGGGGTGGCGGACCCACAGGCTGACGTACCTGTCACCTCCATGCAAAGAGTGGAGGTCGATGACGTCCAGGTTTTTTACCGTTCAGCCGGCGATCCCGCAGACCCCGTGGTGCTTCTGCTGCACGGTTTCCCATCATCCTCGTTCATGTTCCGTGATCTCATTCCGCGCCTTGCTGATCGGTACCACGTGATCGCACCCGATCTCCCCGGGTTTGGATTCACCGAAGTTCCGGTATGGCGGAATTACACCTATTCTTTCGATGCCCTCGCGGACACGATCGAGGCATTCACCGAATCACTCGATCTGAAACGGTACGCGCTCTATGTTTTTGACTATGGAGCCCCCACGGGTTTCCGTCTCGCAGTCCGCCATCCCGAACGCGTTACGGCCATAGTTTCGCAGAACGGCAACGCTTACGAAGCTGGGTTGGGCGACGCGTGGGCGCCCATCCGGAAATACTGGGGCGAGCCCACTCCAGAAAACCGGGAGGTGATCCGGCAGGCCATTCTTAATCTGGAAGGTACACGCTGGCAATACACGCATGGCGTCGCGAATCCTGAAACGGTCGCGCCCGAGTCCTGGACACTCGATGCTGCCCTCCTGGAACGCCCCGGCAACAAGGATATTCAGCTCGACCTGTTTTTGGACTACGCGGCGAACTTGAAACTCTACCCCACATTTCAAGAGTACTTCCGCCAGTGGAAGCCACCGTTGCTGGCGATCTGGGGAAAGAACGATCCATTCTTCATACCCGCAGGTGCGGAAGCCTTTAAAAAGGATATTCCCGGCGCTCAGGTCCAGTTTCTCGACACCGGCCACTTTGCCATCGAGACTCACGCGCCGGAGATAGCCCGCACGATGAAAGAGTTCCTGGAGTCGTATGCCGCTCCCGGAGCATGGGATAAGGCAGCTGCGCGATGAAGTTCTCCTCTCAATCGGCAACGGTAGCGCTGGTTCACGGCGCGTGGGCCGACGGATCATGCTGGACGAATATCATTCTGCCGCTGCGACGTCGCGGGCTGAAGGTCACCGCAGCGCCGGTTCCCCTGACGTCTTTCTCCGATGACGCGGCGGCCCTCCGGCGCGTCATCGAAAGAACCCTCGGGCCGGTCATTCTCGTGGGGCATGCCTATGCCGGCGCCGTGATCGCGGCGCTCCAGCATGAACGAGTGCAATCGCTGGTGTACATTGCAGCGCTGGCGCCCGATGAAGGCGAGACCGTCGCGGACGTCTTTTATCGCGTGGCGCCGCACCCCGAGGCGCCGCATCTCCAGCCGGATTCCGATGGATGGATCTGGATGCCGGATGAGTATTTCGGCCGCGCGGTTGCGCACAAGGCGTCGGCGGATCAGTTTGCCATCATGACGGCGATTCAGCGACCGATCTCAGTGCGCTGCATCCAGGAGAAGGTGCCGTTGCCAGCCTGGAAGACAAAACCATCCTGGTATCTCATCGCTGAAGAGGATCGCATGATTCATCCGGAGACCCAGGCGTTCATGGCTGGCCGCATGCGCGCAACCACCCGCTCGCATGCCGTCGACCACACTCCCATGTATACGGCCCCCACGCTTGTCGTTGATCTGATCATGGAAGCCGCAGAAGCCGCAGTCTCCGGATGATTTGAGGACTTTATGAAGAGTGGCGCCGTCGCTGTCGTGACAGGGGCGAGCCAGGGAATCGGGCGTGCGACGGCACTCCGGCTGGCTCGTGACTTCTCCGCCGTCGTACTTGCCGCAAGGAATGAAGACGAACTGGAGAAAACCGCGGCAGGCGTCAGGTCCGCAGGCGCCGAACCGCTCATTTGTGCCCTGGATCTACGCGAGCCGCAGTCAGCAGCGGTCGTCGTCGCCAGGACTTTAGACCGTCTTGGCAGAATCGACGCGCTGCTGAATATCGCCGGCGCCGTGCCGCAAATTGACGTGTTCGAAATGACCGACGCGCAGTGGGAGGACGGTCTCGCTCTCAAGCTCCACGGTGCTCGCCGGCTTACGCTCCACGCCTGGGATGCACTGAAGGCCTCCCAGGGCTCCGTCGTGTTAATGTCCGGAAGCGCTGCTCTCGATCCGAAACCGGGTTTTGCGGCAGTCGCTGCCGTGAACGCCGCGATTATCGCGCTCGCCAAAGCCTTCGCGGAGCAGGGCATCAAAGACGGCATCCAGGTCAACAGCGTCGTCCCTGGCGCCGTGATGACCGGGCGCCGCCGCTCCTTCATGGAACGCTGGGCCCCTCAGCACGGAATGAGCGTGGAAGAAGCAACGAGACAGTTCCCTGAAAAGGCCGGCATCGCGCGTTACGGCCAACCGGAGGAAATTGCTGGACTGATGGCATATCTGGTATCGAAAGAAGCCCGTTGGCTCACCGGCGCTTCGGTCCGGATGGACGGCGGCGAGATCAAAGGTGTCTGACGGAAGCCAGTTCGTTCACTTTTGAGACGCGGCAAGTGATCGGATTCTTAAGTGATCCCAACTCCATCCCCTACAAGAGCAGGGAGCGACTCGCAGTAGGATGCGAAAGGCGACTGAGAATTAACCTGCGGGACAGAGCTTCGACTCTTTCGGGAAAGGGTTCTACAGCCATTGATTCAACTTTGTAAGACTGCCTAAGAAGGAACACAGATGGCGTACGCGATGGCAGGATGGACTCACCGCCTCGGCACGATCCATCGCATCGGCTGCCGGCAAGGCATCCAGTCCCCAAACATGCACCGCGCCAGCGGCTCAGCGCAAATCGCGCCAACCACACTGCTCCGCCTTCATGTCCAGGCAAAGGGCAGCCTCTCCGCGCCGAGCATTGTCGATGCGGCACTGGAGATTTGGCAGCAACCGACGTCGTTAACGGCCTCGATCTGTGAATCTCAGCCAGGCTGATCTGTCGTCCCCGGTTCTTCGGTCGTCTGACGAATTCAGGACATGGTGACGTTGTTTGGCGGTGTTGGGTGGCTCGAGAAACCAGCAACGCCTTCTGAAAGCTCGGCGGTCAATGCTTTCGCCAGAGTCGATACCTGAATGCGAATCTCGGGGACGGCGGTGGATTCCCAAAGGTTGCCCTTACGCGCCGGGCCGACTGCATAGAGAGCCCTGGATATCGTTCCGTCAGCACCAATCAGAGCGCCATTGTCGGCGCAGTCAAGGCCGAGGGATAGCCGATCGTGACGCGCCAGGCCGGCACCGAACAGGCTTTGGATCAGCGGGCTGTTGATCCGGCGATAGTTCATCTCCGGCCCAGTGCAGTTCACGACTTGCTCGACCCGCAATTGCCGAACCAGGCCAGACCGGCGGTCGCGCCAACATACCGCGATTCTGTCTGCGTCCTCCCTGCACTCAACAAGGCGACCCGCATGGATCTTCACATCCCCGGCAGCAATCTCGGCTTCGAGTTGCGCGGCGATCCGGGGGGCAATGCGATGCCGATGGATTTCCCAATAGGGGCGCAGATGTCGCAGGAATCTGCGCCGCTCGTGAAAGGGGAGCGAGTGCCAGATTTTGTCCGTTGCCGGACGTAGTCCATCGATGATGGCGCGCCAGTCGTAACCGCGGATGCTCGCGACGACCAGTTCCATGCGAACTTTCCTCATGAGTTCGGTGATCGTGAGGGAGGCCTTTCCGAGCGCAAGCGGTGGCCATGGCGCCGTCGGCTGATGCGCGTTGGGGAGAAGTCCGTGCCGCGAAAGGAAATGGATCTTTCCTCGATGTCCTGAAGCGCGCAGGGCAATCAGGACGTCCACGCTCGTCAGCCCGGAACCGATGAGCAACACTTCGTCGCTCGGGGCAATGGAATGCAAAGCGGCCGGCTCCCAGGCATCGCGAACATAGCGCCGGCTCGAGCGAATCGATTGCACCAGTGGCAGATCGGCTGGTGGGAAATTGCCCAGCGCCAGCACGGCTTTGTCTGCGAGGTGAGTTTGTCCGCCGCGGAGATGGAGCCGAACTGAATCATCCTGACAACTCAGGGCCACAGCTTCGTCTTCAACATGTGCGAAAGAGCCTGGACATCGATCAGCCGCCGAGCTGAGGATCGACTGCACATATTCGCCATACAGACGCCGGGGCAGGAAATCAGTACCCTTCGCTTCCGGATTGCAGCGTGAGCGGACCCAGTGGAGGAAGTGTTCCTGTTCATCCGCGAAGGCGCTCATGTCTTTTGCAGGCACATTGAGCAAATGGCCGGAACATCGCGTTCCGTAGGCCACTCCACAGCCAAGTCGCGAATTGCGCTCGATGAGGACAACACGCATTCTGCCGGCCGATCTGCGCAAAAGCTCGGCTGCAAGCAGGGCGCCCGAGAATCCGCCGCCAATGATGGCCACGGATGCCGGAGATGAAAGCGGACTGGCCACAAAGCTGGACATGGCGCTGGCGGAGGGCATGGTGGTTTCCTCAGGTTGCTGAATGCGTATGGGTCGCTATCGCAGACAACCCGCCATCCGGCGACTCGCCGGGCTGGCACCAGTGAACTGTTGGCGGCCAGGAGCTGGGAGTCGAACGCCGTGCGCTGGGTTTTGGATCATGCGCCGCCGTGCAGCAGGGGCGGAAAGCCGAACGCCGAGAGTTGAATCGACTCATTACTTAACTATCCCTACAGACATAGTAGACAAAAGTGCATACTTCGTGTCAAATGAGTCTGCGACCCTTGCTTTTGCGGATCGCAGCACGATTCCGTACGCTGCGCCCTTATCCCAGGTTGTTGTCGCTGGTTCGCCCGCAATCGGGCTCTTTTCGTCGTCAGCCTGAGTTCGCCAATCATTCAAAGCGCGCAATGTCACTGGATTTCGAATAACACCGAGCAACATAGCAGACATAAATGCCAATAAGGAAACGTTCAATGCGGCCGGTCATCGCTCTTCTCGCCCTTGCTCTCGCGTCTGCATATTGCCCTGCGAACGCATTGCCTCAAAAGACCGTTACGTCACCTGAGCAGGCATTTGGATTCAAGCCGGGAACGGATCGCAAACTCGCGGACTGGAAGCAACTGACGGCTTACTACCAGACTCTGGCGCGGCAGTCTCCGCGTGTTCGCTACACGGAACTGGGCAAGACGACCGAGGGCCGCCCGTTCGTTGCGCTCACGATCTCGTCGGAGAATAACCTGGCTCATCTGGCCGAGTTCAAAGACATCAATCGCCGGCTTGCGGACCCAAGGATCACCAGCCCCGGCGAGGCGCAAGCGCTCATTTCCCGTGGCAAGGCGATCGTGCTGATCACGTTTAACATCCACTCAACTGAGATCGCCAGCTCGCAGACGGCCGCCGAATTTGCCTGGGAGCTTGCAACGGAAAATACTCCGGAAGTCCAGTCCATCCTTCGGAACGACATCCTGCTCCTGATCCCGTCGCTGAACCCGGACGGAGAGGAACTGGTGGTGGACTGGTACAAAAAATACCTCGGCACGCCGTATGAAGGCTGCAGTCCGCCGGTGCTCTGGGCTCACTACACGGGTCACGATGACAATCGCGACTGGGTGGGAATTACGCAGGCGGAAACGCAGCTTGCGGTGAAGCTAATCAATGACTGGCATCCGCAGATTCTCTACGACCTCCACCAGATGGGCGCGGATGGTCCGCGACTCTATCTGCCTCCATGGGTCGACCCCATCGATCCCAACGTGGACCCGCTGCTCGTTGCTTCGATGAACGCGCTTGGTATGCGGACGGCTGAGGACGTGATGTCAGCCGGGCAGACTGGGGTGCTCGTTCATGGCGTGTACGACTTCTGGTCGCCGTTGCGCGATTACATCTCGTATCACAACGGACTGCGCATTCTCACCGAATCGGCGAGCGCGAACATTGCGACCCCAATCCACGTCGCTTTCGACCAACTGGGGCGGGGCATCGGCTACGACGCGAAGGTGGCGACGTGGAATTTTCCCGACCCGTGGAAGGGTGGCACCTGGAGTCTCGGCGACATTGTTCACGATCAGATGCTGGCCCTGTTTTCCATCGCCCGCAGCGCGTCGATCGATCGCGAGCGCTTCCTCAACGACTTCTACACCGTGGGTTCGCACGCGGTTCATCCCGCCTCAGGGCCATTCGCCTATGTAATTCCTTCCGATCAACGCGACCCGGTCGTGGCAACGAGGCTCGTTAACCTGCTGCGCACCGCGGCGGTGGAGGTGCAGCAGGCACAGAGTTCCTTCGTGGCAGATCAGACCACGTATCCCGCCGGCAGCTACA
>Ga0335075_10008406_pt1 | contig 15803 bp, 15 predicted proteins | sample Lox_Sample_24_FD_206723 | JGI IMG/M metagenome (GOLD analysis project Ga0335075, IMG submission 206723) | Soil microbial communities from Loxahatchee National Wildlife Refuge, Florida, United States - Lox_Sample_2.4 | ecosystem: Environmental > Terrestrial > Soil > Wetlands | place: USA... | reverse complement strand
GTCCGGGCAGCAAACGAGTCCTGGCTCAGCCCCTGGATTCCTTCTCGCGCCGAGGTGCCGGAGCGTCGGTCACCGGTTGAGCCGTTTATCTTCGTCATCCGCCGATCAGCAGCCTGGCCTTACGTCTCGACGGCCCGCAAGTGGTGGGAAGCGAGACGAGGAATCGCTTTTACCTGGGTAATCCTCTACGGAGGACAGTTCGCCGGGGAACTCACCGTGTGGCACATTGCCTGGGGATCCGGCAGATGGGCCGAACTCGGCTACTGGATCGATGCGAGGTTCGCCGGGCGCGGGATCATGCCGACAGCGCTGGCGATGGGCGTTGACCACTGCTTCCAGGCGATGGGCATGCACCGGCTGGAAGCAGGCATCCAGCCCGAGAATGCGGCGTCGCGGCGCGTCGTGGAGAAGCTCGGGTTCCGTGAGGAGGGAATCCGGGTTCGCCAAGTGCACATCGACGGCGCCTGGCGGGACCACATCTGCTATGCGATCACCGCCGAGGAGATAGCGACCGGGATGCTCCGCCAATGGCGGAGTTCGCTTGCGTCCTCAAGGGCCTAGCTGGCAGCTATCCCGGCACCACGATTCCGGGGCTTTCCTAGGGAAGGAGCCGCAGTGAGGATAACGTGTGTCGGCGGCGGACCCGCAGGCCTCTATTTCTCACTTCTGATGAAGCTCCGCGATCCAGGCCATGACATCCAGCTCCTTGAGCGGAACGCGACCGGTGCGGTACAAGGCTGGGGCGTGACGCTTGGACAGGACGTCCTGGAAACCCTGCGCGAGAACGATTCCAAGTCAGCGGAAGAGATCGAACGGGCAGCGCTCTACTGGACTCACCAGGTTGTCCGCATCGATGACAGCCGGTTGGCGTCCGGTGGCTGCAGCACCTACAACATTGGCCGACAGGCCCTGCTAGACATCCTGGCTCGCCACGCAAGCGAAGCAGGCGTTCGCATCGCCTATGGGCATGAGGTGGCGAGCCTTGCCGAACTGCCACCATCAGACCTCATCGTCGCCGCTGACGGCGCCGGGAGCCGGCTACGGTCGGCCGACAGATTCGGAACCGGCACTCGCCTCAGCGGCAACAAGTACATCTGGCTCGCCAGCAGCGTTCCCTTTGACGGCATGTTCAATTACATCTTCGTGCACAGTCACCAGGGGTGGGTCTGGGCGTACGCCTATCAGTTCGACGCGCGGACAAGCACTTTCATCGTCGAATGCTCGCCTCAGACATGGGCCGGGCTCGGGCTCGATGCTATGCCGACCAACGAGGCAGCCAATCTGCTGAGCGATCTCTTCAAAGAACACCTAGACGGTCATCGGCTCACCGCGAAGTTTCCTGACGGCACCATGGCGAGATGGCTGACCTTCCGGATCGTCACCAACCAGCGGTGGCATGCCGGAAACCTAGTGCTGGCGGGGGACAGCGCCCATACCGCGCATTACAGCCTTGGGCAGGGAACCAAGATGGCTCTGGACGACGCGATCGCCCTCTCCGAGAGCCTCGATCGGCATACAAGCCTGGAGGTTGCGCTCACCGCTTACGAGGCGCAACGCAAAGCCGAGCTGGTGCGACCGCTGAGCGAAGCGCGGTGCAGTGCCGAGTGGTTCGAGAACCTGCCGCGCTACGCCAACCTGAAGCCGCACCAGTTTGCCATCGTGCTTCAGACGCGCTGGTCGCCACTGGTCAAGGTCCTGCCGCCCCGGCTGAGCTACCAGCTTCACCAGGCAACGAAGCGGTTCACCATCCTTGACTCGATCCGTACCCGGATGGGACCTGCGGTAAAGACCATGTACGGCCGGCGCAATTCCGTCCTCGAGAAATGAGATAGTTATGAGCCGGACTTCCTGGGACGGAATTTTCGTCGAGCACCCCGTGCGGCCGGTTCCTGTCGGGGATCCGCTGTCCAGCCTCGTTGCCTCCATACCGCAGCCGGAAAACGAGATCTTGAGGCCCGTCGGGCCTAGGATCGGCTATGCCTCCTTCTGGGAGAAAGTCCCGGAGCGCACCTGGTCGGGTTCCGCGTGGAATCTACGCGAAGGGCTCCGGAGAATGTCGGACACCGTTGACATCGGTGTTGAGTTCTCCACTGTGGTCCGCAATGCACTCAAGATCGCGCACGCTAGGTACAGCCGTGACCGTGGTCGGTTGACCACGCCCTGGTGTTATTCGGGGGTGACCGACGCGTTTATCGACAGGGCACTGCGGCGCGGGTTCAGGGAGAAGTCTCAGGAGCGCGCTATCGACGCGGTACTGCAGGTGGAGTTCCTTGCGTCGATCATGCCCGTCCCGTTCTACAGCTATGCAGACTGCAGCTGGGATTCGCTTTTCGCGACGGTGGCGCGCCCGGAGATGTACGCAGATCTGATGTCACTGAGCCCGTCGAGCATGATGCGCCGCAGGGATCGTCAGCTGGGCATGTACGAGCGCGCCGCGGGCATCATCGCCATGAGCCACTGGTTCGCGCGCAGCCTCGTGGAGCAGTCAGGAATATCACCGCATAAAATCCACGTGGTTCATCCCGGGTTTTCGGCGGGGCGAACGATTCTCGAGCCCCGACCAGTGCGGGACAAGCCAGCGCCCCGGCGCCGGCTCCTTTTCGTAGGCCGACAGCACACGCCCTATGCCTTCTACCGCAAGGGCGGTGATCTAGCCGTAGCGGCACTGTCCGTCCTAAGGCGTGAGTATGATTCCCAAATCACCCTCACGATAGTCGGGATAGACGACTCGGAGTGGCCGCTCCAGAGTCCTGTGCCTGACGGGGTGAACCTCCTCGGCGTGCTTCCGCCGGGCCAGGTCGCGAGGCTTTACGATGAGCACGACCTCTTTGTCATGCCATCCCGGCAGGAGTCGTTCGGCATCGTCTTCACTGAAGCACTCTCCCGCGGCCTACCTTGCGTCGCGCGCAACGTGTACGCCATGCCCGAGATAATCACCCCAGGTGTCTCTGGCGCACTGGTCGACGGCGATGACGTCGACCAGCTCGCCAAGGCGATCGTTACCGTACTGGAGGACGACAACATCTACCGTCAGTGCGCGATACGGGCCCCACAGATCGCCGCCTATTTCTCATGGGACCGTACGGCGCGCGACATCGCAGGTATCATCGGCAGGGAGGTGTGATCCTGCGCTAGCCTGAGGGATCTCGTTATGCGGACGATTGCCGTATCCGTACATCCCGGCGAATCAGGAATCCGCGGGACGAAATTTTGCTACGATCCTTCATGCGTGCAGCTCACCTACTCACTGATTTCGTCTAGAAATGGTTTAGTATACGACGATTCCGCGAAACCTCGCAAGTAAAGTAAGGGTCATCCCGGGTTTTATGCGAATAGATCTTATCCGACCGAATGAACTCGGCCCAAGCGAGATCGCCGCCTGGCATTCGATGCAGGAGGCTACGTCTGCGCTAGCGAATCCATTCCTTTCGCCTGAGTTCACGCTTGCCGCGGGCCGCCTTCGGCAAGAGTCCCGGCTCGCCGTCCTTACAGATGGATCTTGTATCACAGGATTCTTCCCATTCGAGAGAAGGCGCCTTGGCGTCGGCGTGCCAATCTCCGGATGGCTGTCTGCATGTCAAGGCCTTGTCCACACACCAGCAGCGGAATGGGATGCACGGGCATTGCTGCGCGCGTGTGATTTGGCGGTTTGGAAGTTCGATAATCTGATCTCTGAGCAAAATCCCTTCATGTCCTATCACATACAGACTGTCCCTTCTCCGATTCTCGATTTGTCAAGCGGCTTTGACCGGTACTATACGGACCTCCGGTCCAGGCGGTCGCATTTTTGCCGAGAACTGGAACGAAAGACCCGTAAGCTTGGACGCGAAGCTGGAGGCCTGCGAATTGTGTGTGACTCTCGTGATCCGCGCATCCTGCATACGCTTATAGCCTGGAAATCTGAGCAATACCGACGAACAGCTCACGTCGATCGCTTTCAGCAGCCGTGGGTCCGCGAACTGCTCGAAACCATGCTGGAAACTCGTACCAAAGAACTCTCGGGCCTGCTTTCAGTCCTCTACACCGGCGATCAGCCAGTCGCCGCGCAGTTCGGCCTTCGCAACGATGGGCAGCTCGTCGGCTGGTTCACCGGATATGACATCCGTTACGCCAGATACTCTCCGGGCCTGATTCACCTTATGCTCATGGCCAGGGAACTCGCTTCCGCTTCGATACAGACAATCCACATGGGTAAGGGCGCACTGAAATACGCTCAGTCACTGAGAAACGGGGATATTCCGGTCAGTGCGGGTGTGGTGACGACTCGGTCTACGCTAGGCGCCGCACATGACGGATGGAACCGCGCCTCGAGATTTGCGCTGAATACAGTGCGCGGACGCCCCGCCCTGCATGGTGCCCTGGACAAGCTGCTCCGCCAAGGTGGGGTGTCAAGCCGGACCTACGGCCGAATCTGACCCCCGTCGGGCCCGGGCACGGCGCCTCCGCACCGTGGGGTCACCCGCCGATGGTATTGGACGTGCTATTGAGGTCTTGCTGCCAATAACCTCGCCACTTGGCGAAGTTAACGGCGCAAGCACCCGCTGGCATGGTGTGGCCGGTGGTGGGGTCGCTCGGCAGTGCGCCGCAGGAACCGTAGCTGTCGACGTTCCACCGCCAGGGGCCGCTGTAGGTGTTGCCTGACCAAACGTCGTTCCAGGCCGACTCGTTGTTGTGGGCTGGAGCATTGGGTGGGTTAGACAGGGCGTTGATATTGGCGAGAGGACTCTTCGTACAACCAGAATCCCAGGAGGGGCAGCCGGTAACGGACGAATTGCTCATCATGGCGTTCTGGTTGATCGAGTCATTCCAGGGCAGTTGGCCGGCGACCTGGTAGGCCATGAAGTTGGTACCGCAGTTGTCGGCGTGGGCAGCGGTGCAGGAAGTACCGACATGGCCGGTGACGGTGGTGCCAGCGGCAATGGCAGCGGAGTTGAATTGAAAATCGTTGCCCGTGATCGAGATGTGCGCGACACCCCACTGGCACCCGTTAAAGTACGACTCTCCGTTAGGGGCAAGCGGCCCCTTGGGGTTGGCGGCACTGGTAGCAAAGAGCGGGCAGGTACCGGCGCTGGTGACGGTGGTGCCGACGGGTTCGACAGTTGTGATGGCCGGAGAGACGGTGAGGGTGCAATCGTTGGCGGTGCAAGTTTCGGACAGGACCTTGTAGGGCTGCACTTGCAGGATTGGGCCGGTGAGCGTGCCTGAGCCTCGAACGAGTGATACGCCGGTGAAACAAGGAGTGACGTTGGCACCGCCGCAGACTTGGGCCGAGTTTGACGTGTGAGTGTAGGCGAGGATGGCGCCTGTGAAGCCGCCGCCGCCATCCGCGCCGGCGGCTGAGGTGCCAACGCGGAGCTGCCCAGAGTAGGGAAACTTGCTTATCGAAGCAGCGGGGATTATCCCTGAACCGCCAAATGTTGAGACGTTGGCCTTGCTGCCGGTGGTGGTTTTGACGGGATCGGCGAAGCCGATCTGGTCGTTAATGGCCGCGGCGGCCGGCTGGCCGGTGGCGGTGTCGCCCTGCAGGACCACGGTTGTGCTGTTGGCTGATACCGGCCGCGCCAAGGTGGTTGTGCCGCCGTGAGCAGAATCGGTTTGGTGTGAGAAGTAATAGTCTCCGCCCGCAGCAGCGGTGTCGGTCGTGGGGAAGCCGCCGGAGCAGTAGGCTGCGTCTACCGGATACCCCTCGCCACTGCTCTCGCAGTTGCGCAAGCCCGATTCCCAAATGTCCACGCCGCCCCAGTTGTTGACAAACTGGTTGCCACTCACCACCATCTGGTTGTTGTAGCGGCTGAGCGGCATGTTGACCCCGCCCGAACTGTTGAGGTTGACGGCGCCGACGCAGTTAGAACTGCCGCAGCCGTTACCAGCGCTCCAGCCGCCATCCCGGAATAGATTTCGGGCGATATTAATGTTGAACCCGGTCTCGTCTGCGATGGCGTTGCCATAGGCCTTCTCGAAGTAATTGCCGGAGATATTGGTACCCGCATTGCCATTGTCGAGCCAGATATCGCTCGAGCCGCCAATCCCGTCATCGACAAAGGCGTTATCCACGATGTCGGCGTTAAGGCTCCCCCACCATTTGACGCTGGCGGTACAGCCGCAGCTAGGATCGTTTTGATAGCTTGATTCGTAGATCTCGTTGTAGTCGAATATCTGGTCAGCGCCGAACCAGCCAGCCATGGCGTTGTTGCCCATTCTGGACAGGCAATTGTATTCGATGGTGCTTTCGTCCCCGCCGAGGATGCCGTTGCCATCACCCGTACCGGCGGTTGAGGCCACATAGCCGCCGCCAGCTTTGGGTATGTTCCTGCCATCCGAGTAGCCGTCGTGGATATTGTTATGAGTGATTGTCCAGCCGGCACCGGTAGTGATGACAGCACCCGCGCCATAGTGAATGTCGTGGGTAATATCGAGATACGAGACCGTTACACCTCCGGCGTCACCGCCGTAATAGATCGGCGTGTGGGCGGCCATGGCGGCGTCCAGGCCGCCCTTCGCAAACCCGATAGTGTAGGACGACTGGCTACCGGAGACCGAATTCAGTTGGTAGCTGTCGGCGCCGATCACGTAACTTCCCCACCGAATAATAGGAACAGATGAACTGGTTAGCTTAACGCTGGCAGCGCCTTTACCGGCGGCTGAACTTATCTCAGCTATCGGAGCCGTAGCATTGGCCCACACCTGACTATCAGCCGCCTGTGCGCTGGCCACGGGTTCTTTAAGGGTAATCGTAGTCCCCGAAGTTGAAACGGAAGCTACATCGTAGGTCGAGCCGTCGGAGAAATTGAGGTACTTGATGTACTGCGAGAGGGGGGAAGTGAGTGAAATTGATGTCGCTCGGGCGGCAACCTTGGCCGCCAGCATGCTCGAACCTCCCGAGGAGAAATCGTAGGAGGCGTTCTCCTGGTTTATGCTGCCGCCCCCGCTTGTTTCACCACCATCGTCAAAGATTGGCTCAGGGTAGCCAGGAGCGGAACCGCCAATGAACTCGTCGCCGCTAACCGTTTCAAAGCCAAGGTTTCGATATGCTCCACCTTCAAAAAAGTACAAGACAGGCGACAGCGGAAAAAGGTACTGGGGCTCGCTAACCGTGCTTTCCGGCGCGAAAATAACTACAGCCTCGGTCGCAGGGGCTTCGCCAGCGATATATGCCGGCAATGACGGTAGACTTGCGCCACTCTGCAGCAGTTCCTGATACTGAGCTACCGTGTAGGTCCGACTGCCTGACGCGAGTTTATCATAGGTATAGGGACTTGTGAGGTACTTGGTTGACGCGGCCGTGTATTTTTCGGTGCCGTTCGAATTATACGTGGGGCAAATCTGATAGCTTTCCCCGGGTGCACTCTGGTAGCTTTCGCTGGGCACGCTAGCGCCGACGTTCGGCTCCGGCTTAGTGGTAGTGCAGCCTGCGAGGATGCTGGCCAGTATCAAGGCGGCAGCGGCACTCCCGGCAAGCACCTTCCGCTGGGTCAAGGTCAATCCTCACGTTCTGTGCTCTGTCGTCTGGTATCTGCCCTCGGCGGCGGACCGCGGCCCATGGGCATCCGGCCTATTTAGGTGACCCGCTAAGGTGTCATCCTGATACCGTGTGGCCTGGGTCGACGGACCTTGAGCGCTCCTTCCTTGGTTGCAGGGATGGCTTTGTGCTGGTCAAGTAGCATGTGGCAGGGTGCTGATCCGTTCCCAGGCGGTGACGATGTCAGCCGCCCAGGCGGTCTGGTCCGCCGGCAAGGCATCGATATCATCGGTTTGTGACCCCGCCTGGTGGCAAGCGTGCCCAGACGTTCACTCCGGCTTTCCCCCGATCGCCATCACGTTACAAGTGGCCGAGGTTCAAGGTCAGGCGCCGGACGATCGTGGCGCTGATAGTCCTGCTCATCGCTTTCTGCGCGGTTACCGCGTGGCTTTTCGTCTTCCCGGCCACGGGCATGCCGGCTCGGGTTGACGCCATCGTGGTCCCAGGGGGAAGCGGAGACAGGATCGGCGCGGCGGTGAACCTGGCTAAGCAGAATCGGGCGCGCTACCTGGTTCTCTCAGAAGGCTCATACATCCCACCCGGACTGTGTGGGTCGCGGGTAGGAAGCGCCGAAGTGCTCTGCTTCAACCCGGTCCCCGGTACGACCCAGGGCGAAGCAGAGGAAACGGCTCGCTTGGCCAAGCAGTACGGCTTCGGGTCTATCGTGGTCGTCACGACGCCTGATCAGACGTGGCGGACCGAACTACGCTTCCGACGGTGCTACAGCGGCAAGATCTACGCCGTCACCACGCCACTGCCGGCACAGCTGTGGCCCGAGATGATCGCTTACCAATGGGCCGCGTCGATCAAGGCGGAAGTCGTGAATCGTGGCTGCTTACCCCAGAGCGGAGACGGCCTTGGCCTGGGCGAAGATCGCGTCGAACATGCCGGGAGTGACGCGGCCGGTGAAGGTGTTTTGCTGGCTGGGGTGGTAGCAGCCGAGGACGGCGACGCTCGTCCCGTCGGGCAAACGGGCCGACGACTCAGCGCCGTGCGCGAAAACCGGGCGCGGTCTCGGCACGGCGTAGCCGGCCGAGGCGAGCACCGGCCAGAGCGCCTGCCAGGCGAAGCCGCCGAGCACGACGATCGCGCGCAGGCTCCCGGCGACCATCCGCAGCTCCGCCGCCAACCACGGCGCGCAGTTGTCGCGCTCACCCGGCGTCGGCTTGTTCTCCGGCGGCGCGCACTTGACGGCGGCGATCATGCGCGTGCCGATGAGCCGCTGCCCGTCGTCCGCCGACACGCTGGTTGGCTCCGCGGCGAGCCCGCATCGGTACAGCGACGCGAACAGGAAGTCGCCGCTTCGGTCGCCGGTGAAGATCCGTCCGGTCCGGTTGCCGCCGTGCGCCGCCGGCGCCAGCCCGACGATGACGATCGACGGCGCCGGGTCTCCCCAGCCCGCGATCGGGCGGCCCCAGTACCGCTCGGCGGCGAAGGACTTGCGGGGCTGCGCCGCGACCTCCTCCCGCCAGGCGACGAGGCGCGGGCACGCCCGGCACACCGACTCCCGCGCGGTCAGCTCCGCGAGCGAAGGCGCGCCGGACGCGAGCTCGCGAACTTCGCCCGCGCTGGTCGCGACCGGCGTCGCCGCGGTCGCCGGGTCGCCGGGCCAGCCGGTGCCCGGCGCTACCGGACCAGCGACCATGCCATACCGTCCAGGATGTCATGCTCGCTGACCAAGGCTTCGGAGAAGCCGAACCGGATCATGATGCGATCGAGCACGAGGGCGCCCCCGCCGATCACGTCGACCCGGCCGGGATGCATCACGCCGATCGCCGCGCGCTGCGCCCGCGTCTGCCCCAGCAGCTCCGTCGCGATCTCGTGCACCCGCGCGGCCGGGACCCGGGAGTGATGGATCCGTCCCGGGTCGTAGCTGGCCAGGCCGAGCGCGATCCCGGCGATCGTGGTGACCGACCCGGCCAGGCCCACGAGCGTGCTGGCCCGCTCCGCCGGGATGCTGGCGGCGACGAGCTCGAGGGCACTGTCGATGTCCGCGGTGGCGGCCGTGATCTCGGCTTCCGATGGCGGGTCCGAGTTCAGGTGCCGCTCGGTCATCCGCACGCAGCCAATATCTACAGAACGGCCGCCCCAGACTCCCTCAGGTCCCCCCAGGACGAACTCGGTTGAGCCGCCGCCGATGTCGGTGACTAGGTAGGGCGCCGGGGTGTCTGTCAGTTCGCGGGTCGCCCCGATGAAGGACAGCCGGGCTTCCTCGTCGCCGGTCACCACCTCTGGCGCGACGCCGAGCACCTCTTTCACCCGGTCCACGAATTCTGCCGCGTTCTCGGCGTCCCGGGTCGCGCTGGTCGCCACCATCCGGACCGCGGCCGGCGCCGCCCGGGCGATGAGGACCGCGTACTCGCGCAGCGCCCCGATCGTCCGGTCCAGGGCGGCCGGCGAGAGCCGTCCGGTCCTGTCGACGCCTTCCCCGAGCCGCACGATGCGCATCTCGCGTGCTATGTCAGTCAGCACGGTCCGTTCGGGATCGATATCGGCGATCAGCAGGCGGATCGAGTTCGTGCCGCAGTCAACCGCGGCCACCCGCTGCCTCACTCTTCCTCCTCGGGGACCTTCACGCACGGGCCGCGGGACCACCAGGGACCCACCGCGTCGAGCGCCTCCCGGCCGAACGGGTTCGTGCCGGGAGCCGCGAGCTCGTGCGCCGCGAGCGCGTGCAGGCACTTCACCCGGTCCGGCATGCCGCCGGCGCTCTGCGTCCCTGGCGGTAGCGGCTCGACGCCGGCCTGCCTGGCCGCCGCGTCGCGGCGCGCGAGGTAATCGCGGTGCGCGCGCTGGTATTCGGCGCCGGTCCGCTCGTTGGCCAGCCGCGCGGTCATGTCACGCATCCGGCTCGCGGCCTCCAGGCCGCTGATCGCGGCCGTGGCCCGGGGGCAGGTGAGGTAGTACAGCGTCGGGAACGGGGTGCCGTCGGGCAGCCGGGGTGCCGTCTCGACCACGTCGGGCAGCCCGCACGGGCAGCGGTGGGCAACCGACCGCAGGCCGCGCGGAACGCGTCCGAGCTGAGCGGCGACGATCGCCGCGTCCTCATGAGTGATCATCGGCTCGGCTGGGCGTCCGCGTGCTTGACCGACTGGAGCAGCTTGTTGTACCACGGGTCCGCCGGCCCCTGCTGGCGGCTGGCCGCCGACGACGGCGGCTGCCCCGAGATCACCTCGTAGCACTGCTCGTTGGGGAAGCACATGTGCAGCTCGGCGCGGGCCTGCTGCTCGATGTACCAGGTCTGGCCCAGCTTCGTGTCCTGCTGCTGGAGGGCCTGCACCTGGGCCCCCAGGGTCTGCTGCTGGGAGAGCAGCTGGTCGATCTGCTGCCGCTGCGCGATGTACTCCCGGACAGGGTAGGCCAGGCTCAGCGCGATCGCGCAGATCACCACGGCAAGCAGCGCGGCGCGCCCGGTCAGCCGCGTGGACCGCGCGGCGGCGGCGACCGCGGCGGCCTCCCCGGGGGAAGTTCCCTCTGGTGATTCAGCCATTAAACCTCGGGAACGCGGCCGCGCCGGCGTAGCCGGCGGCGTCGGCGAGCAGCTCTTCGATGCGCAGCAGCTGGTTGTACTTCGCGACCCGCTCACCGCGCGCCGGGGCGCCGGTCTTGATCTGCCCCGCGTTGGTCGCGACCGCGAGGTCGGCGATGAACGTGTCGTCGGTCTCGCCGGAGCGGTGGCTGATCATGCACGCCCACCCGGCGCGCTGCGCGAGGCTCACCGCGTCGAAGGTCTCGGTCACGGTGCCGATCTGGTTGACCTTCACGAGCAGGGCATTGGCGGACTTTTCGGCGATGCCCCGGCTGATGCGCTCCGGGTTCGTCACGAAAATGTCGTCGCCGACCACCTGGACCTGGTCGCCGGCCGCGGCCGTGAAGGCCTGCCAGCCGGACCAGTCCTCTTCCGCCAGCGGGTCCTCGACCGACACGAGCGGGTAGCTGGCCAGCCAGTTCTGGTAGACCGCGCTCATCTCCTCCGAAGTGTGCGGCTTGCCCTCGAACTGGTACACGCCGTCGCGGTAGAACTCCGTGGCCGCCGCGTCGATCGCGAGCGCGACGTCCCGGCCGGGGGTGAAGCCGGCCTTGCCGATCGCCTCGATGATCAGGTCGAGCGCGGCCCGGTTGTGCTCCAGGTCCGGCGCGAAGCCGCCCTCGTCACCGACGCCCGTGTTCAGCCCGTGCTCCTTCAGCACCGACTTGAGCGCGTGGTAGGTCTCCGCGCCCCAGCGCACCGCCTCGGCGAACGTCGGGGCGCCGATCGGCGCGATCATGAATTCCTGGATGTCGACGTTCGAGTCGGCGTGCGCCCCGCCGTTGAGGATGTTCATCATCGGCACCGGGAGCACGTACGCGTTCGGCCCGCCGAGGTAGCGGAACAGCTGCAGCCCCGCGGATTCCGCGGCGGCGCGAGCCACCGCCATAGACACGCCGACGATCGCGTTGGCGCCGAGCCGCGACTTGTCCGGCGTCCGGTCGAGGTCGATCAGCGCCTGGTCCACGAGCCGCTGGTCGTCGGCCTCGTGCCCGAGCAACTCAGGCTGTATCTCGTCGACCACGCCGTCTACGGCCCTGGTGACTCCCTTGCCGCCGTATTCGGGGCCGCCGTCACGGAGTTCGACGGCCTCGAAGGCGCCGGTGGAGGCGCCGCTCGGCACGCCGGCCCGGCCGGCGGAACCGTCATCGAGGACGACTTCCACCTCGAGGGTCGGGTTACCCCGCGAGTCCAGGATCTGCCTGGCATGCACCGCTTCGATCGACGCCACCGTCGGGCTCCCTTGCCTGTAATCGCCATAGTTTGCGGTACCGAGCCTAACGGAGGCGGCCCCCGTCAGACGTACGGGGCACGCCGGCGCTCAGGGAAGCTCGACCAGGACGCGGAGCTTCGCGAGCGTTGACCTGTGTGATCAAGCTGCAGCCGCCCGTTACGGACATCTACATCGCCGCGGCGCGATCCGGGGGCCCCGTAGCGGACTCGTTGATTACGCCACGCTGGCACAGCCGACCTAGCGACCCTTTGAGGCGACGACTCTGACAGATGCGCTGAGTTTGTTAAGCTGCGTGGGGTCGTCTGGCGTCGCCGAGTCGAGCTGTGAGCGCGGCATCCGCGCATCTTGGGACGTTATGAGCGCCTGAGGATCCGCCGCACCCAGGCCAGTACGGCCTTCAGGTCGCCGTCGTCGAGGAGGTACGCGACCACACCGAACGCGCTAATCGCGCAGCCTGCCGCGGGAACCGCCAGCGCGACGGCTACCAGCTTGTGGTGCAGGGGCACCGCCAGGCTGACGGCCACGCCCACTGCAGCGCCTGCAGCGCAGGCGACCAGCCCGGCCAGCGCCGCGTGGCGGGAACCTTGCACGGCAGCCGGGCCGCAGATCCTCCGGGTGACGCACACCAGCGGCATGGCTACCACGGTCTGGCCGATGGTGATGCCCAGGGCCAGCGCCGCGGGCACCAGGCGGGCTGGAAACCAGCTCAACCAGCACCACGTCGGCCACGATTGTGATCAGCCAGTTCCCAGCCAGCGCCGCGGCGGCGACCTTGAGCCGCCCGATGACGAACATGACCCGCGACAGGTTCGCGATCACCACAGTGCCTGCGATGCCGGGAGCGAACAAGAGGAAGGCTTCGATCAGCTGCGAGACCTGATCGGGCTGCTTAGCCAGCACGTGTGCGGCAGGGATGGCGATGGCCGCGATTACCGCCGTGCCAAGCCACGACATGAGCAGGGCCGCCCAGGTCGATCCGGCGCCGGTCCGGTCGAAGTCCGGTCCCTCACGTGCGGACAGCACCGGGAATGCGCTGACCACGATGGACAGGGCCAAGATCGCCGATATCGAGTTGAACACCTGCGAGCCGTAGTTGAAAAACACGACCGCGCCGGTCGTCCCGCGCCCGTTGGCCAAGACGATGGTCACCAGGTTAGCCACATCGATGGCGACGAGCTCCACTACACCGACCAGCGCCAGGCCGCCCGCCCGGCGCGCCACTCCGGGCGGGAACCGCAGCACCGGCCGGAACCGAAGGTGCAGCCGCCACGTCAGCGGCAGCGCCACCACGACCAGTGCGGCGATACCCAGCGTGGTGCCCACCGACAGGACAAGCTCGGCCGTGAGGGAATCTGGGCCAGCGCTCGGCCCTTGTCCAACGGCACGAAGGCCAGGTAGCAGGCAATTAGCACCAGGCTGGAGATCCCCGGACCGATGGACGGCGCGGCGAACCGCCGGTAGGACTGCAGCAGCCCGGACAGCACCACCGAAAGCCCGTATAAGCAGAGCCTGGGGAGCGAACACCCGCAGCATGTCCCCGGTGACGCCGACAAGCCATGTGGTCCCCCATCGCATCGGCACCATATTTCCGGGGAATCGTCCGGCGCCGTCCGGAGGATCGTTATTCCGGCGTCTTCGAAGCGGGACGGGCGCTGCCCCCGGGCCTGCCTGGAATCTCCCGCCTGGCACCCAACATGGCGCTCACCAGCACGCTGCCCGCGTCTGGTACGGTTCCAGGCCACCGATCAAGCCGGCCGAAGAACGCATCACCGAGCGCAAGCAACGTTGGCCGGCGGTTGTGCTCGGGGGCGTCGAGGAGCACCACTCGACCCTCGCCGGAATCGCCCTGCCGGGGCGGCCGCACCCCTTCGTCGACGAGAGCGGCCATGCCGTCCGATCTTGCCGCGATCAGGTGGCAGCCGCAGGTTCACCGCTCTCCTGCCGCCCAGCGCGGCGGACCGGGTAACCGATAGCGCCGAAGCGGCCCTGCAGGCGGCCGCGAGTCAGGCCTACCTCAAGTTGGCCGACGACCTCCAGGGCTTCCTCGCGCGGCTCCGCGCCAGCTCGGCCGCCGCCACCACAGAGGATCGCCAGCGCGTCCTGCGCGCCGTCGTCCAGGACATCCTCATCGGACCGGAGAAACTCACCATCCGGCACCGCATCCCGGTCCGCGAGTACGCGGCCAGCAACGGCGGCCACCACGACACCACCGACACGGAGGTGACATGCGCGAAAGTTCGCTGTTGCGTTGGGGGCGTGAGTGCTCCTGACCGTCGCGCGTTCGCCCTTCTTGATCTCCTCCTAGTCCGCGGACACGTCGTCACGGCTTCGACAGTAGGAAGTATGCGTAGCGCTCGTCGAGGTCGTTTTTCGGCACGAGCGCTACGGCCTCGGGACGGAACCCGATACTCGCCATGGCCGTCCAGAAATCCTCGATGCGGTAGGTATTGCCCGCTACGTCCGAGCGGTAGCTGCGCCGCCGAGGCCGGGTGCGCCATGCTCCGGTCGCGTACTTGATCTGCACAAAGGCCTGTCCGCCTGGTCCCAGCAGGTTGTAGGCGATGCGCATGAGGCGCAGCCCGTACGCCTGTGTCGGGACGAGTTCCAGTACGTAGAGACAAAGGAAAAGGTCGCAGGGTCGGGGGATGTCCCGGGCCGCCTCCTCAGGGCGCGCGATGTCGGCCAGGACTTTAACGAAAGGAGTTGAACCTGCGAGGGCCACCTGGCGCGCGCACTCGTCGATGCTCTCGGCGTTGACGTCGACGACGATGAGTTCCTCGGCCAGCGGGGCGAAGGTAACCGCGTTCGCACCCCCGCCGCACCCCCAGTCGATGATCCTCTTCAGGGGGGCGGGCTCACTGGCGGTCTGCCGTAGACGCTGGTATAGCCGCAGGTGCTCTTGGCCCATCGCGCCCCAGAGTTCGGTGTCTTCGAACCTGCTCCCGCTGCACCAGTGCGAGTCGTTCTGCCAGCGGTCGCCCCGGTCGCCGCACCAGTACTGCGAGGCGTCATTTGTCAGCCTGCTGCCGGAATGAGCGAGCCCGGCCTGACCGAGCGCGAAATGTGCCCGGTTGCGGGCGGCCCCAGCGGCTGCGCGAAGTCGGATCATGCTAGCTGTCGGCACCGGCTCATCCCCTCCGATAAATCATCCTGCTCATAGGACCACCGGCAGGCCGACCCTGATACTGCCCATCTGTAGATCCTGGTGGATTATTAACGGCGCGCCGGTCGATGTTCTCGATCCGGGCTGTGACGGTGGCCATGATGCTGCTGCGGCCGCTGTTGTCCCCTTCGTCCTGGCTGCAGAATGGGCATGTCATGTCGATGCAGCCTGTCCCGTGGCCGGACCCGGATCCCGTGGTCACGGCGGCGATCGGGGCGATGTACGGATCCCGGAAGACAGAGCCGCCGCTGGCGGTGACCGTCCGGGACCGGCTGGGCGAGTGGCTGCGCGACAAGGAGTTCGCGGCCGCGTTCGGGGTCCGCGGCCGCCCGGGCTGGCCGCCGTCGCGGCTGGCGCT
>Ga0335075_10008405_pt1 | contig 15804 bp, 15 predicted proteins | sample Lox_Sample_24_FD_206723 | JGI IMG/M metagenome (GOLD analysis project Ga0335075, IMG submission 206723) | Soil microbial communities from Loxahatchee National Wildlife Refuge, Florida, United States - Lox_Sample_2.4 | ecosystem: Environmental > Terrestrial > Soil > Wetlands | place: USA... | reverse complement strand
TCCTCTCGCCCGCTCGCATCAAGCAGCTCGTCCCGTACATCGAGCAGTCGGTGATCGTCGGCGGCTTCTTCACCCAAGGCGTAGGCATTGTCGACTCGCTGCGCTTCGGGACGATCGCGCGCGAGAGAGCCCAGGAGCTCGGCGCGCTGAGCGTGTTCGCGAACACCGAAGTGCTCGGGATCGACGTCGAGAGCGGTCGAGTCACGGGGATTCGCACCTCACGCGGCGACATCGCGACGGACAGGATCGTCATCTGCTGCGGCGTCTGGAGCCCGAAGATCGCGCGGCTCGCCGGGGCGACGATCCCGCTCACACCGGCCGTGCACCAGATGATCGACGTCGGCCCGGTGCCGCACTTCAAAGACACGAAGGGCGTGATCGAGTTCCCGATCGTCCGCGACATGGACACGAACATGTACGAGCGCCAGGACGGGAGCGGGCTCGAGATCGGCTCATACGCGCACCGGCCGATCCTCCACGACCCGGAAGAGATTCCTTCGAACGAAGAGGCCGCGCTGTCGCCGACCGAGCTGCCCTTCACGCAGGAGGACTTCGAGCAGCAGATGGAAGATGCGCTCGAGCTGATCCCAGAGGTCCTGAACGACGAGTCGGTCGGAATCAAGTACGCGATCAACGGCCTGCTCTCGCTCACGCCGGACGGGCTGCCGCTCCTCGGCGAGACGCCGGAGGTCAAGGGGTTGTGGTCAGCCGCTGCGGTGTGGGTGAAGGAGGGGCCGGGCGTCGGCAAGTCGGTCGCCGAGTGGATGACGAACGGCGAGTCCGAGATCGACCTCCAGTCGTCCGACATCGCGCGCTTCTACGACGTGCAGAAGACGCGGACGCATGTGCGCGCCCGCGCGTCGGAAGGGTTCAACAAGACCTACGGGATCGTCCATCCGTCGGAGCAGTGGGAGTCCAACCGCGGCCTGCGCCTCTCGCCGTTCTACGAGCGCGAGCAGGCACTCGGCGCGGTGTTCTACGAAGCAGCCGGCTGGGAGCGGCCCCAGTGGTACGCGTCGAACGAGAATCTGCTCGAGGAGTTCGGTGAGCGCATCAACCGCCGCGAAGCCGAGTGGGACTCACGCTGGTGGTCGCCGATCATCAACGCAGAGCACCTCGCGATGCGCGAGCGCGCCGCGATGTTCGACCTGACGGCGTTCTGCGTGTTCGACGTCATCGGACCGAGCGCGCTCGAGTGCGTTCAGACGGTGTCGATGCGCCAGATGGACGTCGGGCACGGCAAGGTCGTCTACACGCCGGTGCTCTCCCCGAGCGGCACGTTCAAGAGCGACCTGACGGTGATGCGCCTGGGCGACGACCACTTCCGCGTCGTCACCGGCGGCGCACACGGAATGGCCGACCTGAAGTGGTACCGCGACCATGCGGCATCCGGCACGACGGTCGTCGATCTCACCTCGGCGACGGCGACGCTCGGGCTGTGGGGCCCGCGCTCGCGCGACGTCCTCTCCTCGCTGACGCGCGACGACATGTCACACGAGGGGTTTCCGTTCGGCACCTGCCGCACGATCGAGCTCGGCTCGCTGAGCGTGCTGGCGTCGCGCATCTCGTACGTCGGCGAGCTCGGCTGGGAGCTGTACGTCCCGATCGAGCAAGGCGCGAAGCTGTGGGACACGGTCTGGGAGGCGGGGCAGGGGCACGGCGTCGTTCCCGCCGGGATCGGCGTCTACGGCACGACCGGCCGCATCGAGAAGTGCTACCGCGCTTTCGGATTCGAGCTCGACGCCGATTTCACGGTCGTCGAGGCCGGCATGGCGCCCCCGAAGGTCAAGGGCGCGGACTTCGTCGGCAAGGAGGCGCACCTGCGCCACCGCGAAGCCGAGCCGGCGGCCGTCCTCTGCACCCTGGCGGTCGAGGACCACACGTCGAAGGACGGGACGAAGCGGTACATGCTCGGTCGCGAGCCGGTCCTCTCGAAGGACGGCACGCCGCTCGAGGACGGGCACGGCCGCCGCTCGTACGTCACGACTGCCGGCGCCGGCCCGTCGCTCGGCAAGCACCTGCTGATGGCCTATCTGCCGCCCGAGAACGCGAACGTCGGCGAGGAGCTCCTGGTCGAGTACCTCGGCGAGCAGTATCCGGTCACGGTGCAGACGAACGACGCGACGCCGGTCTTCGATCCGGAGAACGCGAGGATCCGCGCGTGAGAGTGCTGGTTTGCGTCAAGCGCGTGCCGATCACCGGCGGGCGCATGGTGCTGACCGACGACGCGCAGTCGATCCAGACGAAGCACCTCGGCTTCACGATCTCGCCGCACGAGGAGTGCGGCGTCGAGGAAGCGGTGCGCATCGTCGAGCAACAGGGCGGCGAGGTCGTCGTCCTCACGCTCGGCCCGCCGGAGGCGGAGGAGCAGATCCGCGACTGCATGGCGATCGGCGCCGACCGCGGCATCCACCTCGTCACCGACGCTGACTGGGACGCGCAGGCGACGGCGGCGGCGATCGCCGACGCGATTCGCGCCGAAGAGCCGTTCGACCTGGTCGTGTTCGGCAACGAATCGGCAGATGCCGGCAACTACCAGGTCGGGATTCGGGTCGCATACGCGCTCGGACTGCCGGTCGTGACGGGCCTGAAGGGGCTGACGATCGACGGCGGTCGTGCGCGCTGCGAGCAGGAGGTGCCGGGCGGTCGCGACATCTACGACGTCGCGCTGCCCGCCGTGGTGACGGTGAAGGAAGGCCTCAACCTGCCGCGCTACCCGTCGGTGCCGGCGAAGCTTCGCGCGAAGTCGAAGCCGCTCGCCTCGAAGCCGGTCGAGCGTCTCGCGCCGCAGCTCGAGAAGCTGCGGCTCCTCGTGCCGGAGGGGCAGGGCAAGCAGGCGGAGGTGCTCGGTGAAGGCTCGGCGGCGGCTGCGCGCGTCGTCGCGGTGATGCAAGAGCTGGGAGTGGCATGACGGTCGTCTTTCTGGAGGGAACGGACGACGAGCTGTCGCTGCAGGCGCTCGCGCTTGCGCGACGGCTCGGTGACGTGCGGGTCGTGCAGGTCGACGGCCCGTACGCACCGAGCGCCTGGGCGAGGGCGATCGTGGAGGCTGCCGGAGACGACGACATCGTCGGCCCGGGCTCCGACCGCGGTAACGAGGTGCTCGCCCACGTCGCCGCACAGCTCGATCTGCCGCTTGCCGCGAACGTGACCGACGTCCGCGGCGACGAGGTGACGCGTATCCGCTGGGGCGGGACCCTGCTCGAGGAGGCACGTCTGCACGGGCCACGACGCCTCCTGACGGCGGCTCCGTTCGCCTTTGCGGCAGCCGTTCCCGAGGAGGCGGTCACACTTCTGTCACCCTTCCCAGGGAACGAACCGACTGTTCTGGACCACGTTGCTCCGGACACGGGCGGCAAGGTGTCTCTGGCGGACGCGAAGGTCGTCGTCTCGGGCGGGCGCGGCGTGGGGAGCGCGGAGGGCTTCGCGATCCTCGAGGAGCTGGCCGAGCTGCTCGACGCAGCCGTCGGCTGCTCGCGCGTCGTGACGAGCGCCGGCTGGCGGCCGCACACAGACCAGGTCGGCCAGACCGGGACGAAGGTCTCGCCCGATCTCTACATCGCGTGCGGGATCAGTGGCGCGACGCAGCACATCGCCGGCTGCAAGGGCGCGAAGAAGCTGCTCGCGATCAACGCCGACCCGGAGGCGACGATCTTCGCGCACGCGGACTACGCGGTCATCGGCGATCTGCACGAGATCGTCCCGGCAATCACCGCCGAGCTCAGGAAAGCGCGTCCGCAATAGAAGGACTCGCGCTCGCGGCGCTGCTCGTCGTCGCCGGCGCGGTGTTCGGCCGGCGTGCGCTCTTCCTGACGCGGCTGGTCAGAGCAGCCCGCCCGCTCGACCGCACGGACGACCTGCCTCGGCGCCTCGAGAACGAGGCGACGATCGTGCTCGGGCAGCGCAAGCTGCTTCAGCGGCTCGTCCCCGGGCTGATGCACGCGCTGATCTTCTGGGGCTTCCTCGTCCTCTTTCCGACGATCGTCATGGCGGGGATCGGTGCGACGGGACGCCATCACCGCTTCCCATGGCTCGAGGCGCAGGGCTGGTACATGGCGGTCGTCGACGTCTTCATCCTGTGCGTCCTCGCGGGCATCGTGACCGCGATCTGGATCAGGAAGGTGATGCGGCCGAAGCGTTTCGCCGGTTCGCATCTCGGCGAGGCCGATCTGATCCTCGCACTGATCGCGCTCGTCGTGCTGACGCTGCTCGGCTGGCACGCAGCGCAGATCGCAGCCGGGCTGAACGCCTGGCCCGCGCACGACTCGTTCCTCTCCAACTGGGTGAGCGGCGCGATTCCTCATCCACGCGTCGCGGAGCGCGTCTTCGTCTGGGCGCACGTCTGTGTGATCCTGACGTTCCTCTGCTATCTGCCGTATTCGAAGCATCTGCACATCGCGACGGCGGCGATCAACGTCTTCTTCGCGCGCACGAGACGCAGAGGAAGGCTCGAGCCGCTTCGCTTCGACCTCCCCGAACCAGAGCTTCGCTTTGGCGCCGGCACGATCCGCGACCTCACCTGGAAGGAGATGGTCGATGCGTTCTCGTGCACCGAATGCGGGCGCTGCCAGGACGTGTGCCCGGCGTACGCGACCGGGAAGCTGCTCTCGCCAAAGCTCGTGATCATGGGTGTGCGCGACCAGCTGTTCGCCGAAGGGCCGAACCTGCTCGCGGGCGGGGAGCTCACCCGGATCGCCGGCTCCACCGTCCCCGAGGAGATGATCTGGGACTGCGTCACCTGTGGCGCCTGCGTGCACGAGTGTCCGGTATCGATCGAGCACATCGACCACATCGTCGACCTGCGCCGCGACCTCGTAATGGTGCAGTCGAGCTTCCCGCAGGAGGCCGAGACGATGCTGCGGGACGTCGAGCGCGCCGGCAACCCGTGGGGGAAGCCACAGGGCGATCGCGCCACATGGGCGGAAGGTCTCGGCGTGCGCGTCGTCGCCGAGGGCGAAGAGGCGCCCGAGATCCTCTACTGGGTCGGCTGCGCCGCAGCCTTCGACGAACGTGCCCGCACGGCGGCCGAGTCGACCGTGAAGCTGCTGCAGAAGGCGGGCGTCGACTTCGCGATCCTCGGCGAGCGCGAGTCGTGCACCGGTGATCCGGCGCGCCGGATGGGCAACGAGTACGTCTTCCAGGCATACGCCGAGCAGAACGTCGCGACGCTGAACGAGACGGGCGTCACGAAGATCGTCGCCAGCTGCCCGCACTGCCTGAACTCGCTCGCGAACGAGTATCCCGACTTCGGCGGCCGCTACGAGGTCATGCACCACACCGAGCTCCTCGCGCAGCTCCTGCGCGAAGGGAGGCTCGAGCCGGCGAAGAGCGACACGGAGATCACCTACCACGACAGCTGCTACCTCGCACGTCACAACGACGTGCACGCGGAGCCGCGCGAGCTCGTCGCGGCCGTCGGCACGCCCGTCGAGATGGAGAAGCGCGGCAAGCGCACGTTCTGCTGCGGTGCGGGCGGCGCGCACATGTGGATGGAAGAGCGCGGCACGCCGATCAACGAGGAGCGCGTGCGTCAGGCGGCGGAGACGGGAGCGGAGACGCTCGCCGTCGCCTGCCCGTTCTGCACGGTGATGCTCGACGACGGCGTCCGTGCGAGCGGGAAGCAGCTTCGCGTCGTCGACGTGGCGACGCTGCTCGCCGAGTCCGTCGACGGGACGGCATGACGACCGGACGCTGCCTCTGCGGTGCCGTCCGCTACGAGGTACACGGCCCGCTCCGCGGCGTGCTGCACTGCTATTGCAACGAGTGCCGGCGCTGGAGCGGCGGCACCTTCGCCGCAACCGCAGCGCGTCGCGACGATCTCGTCCTCCTCGACGAGACGCACCTTCGATGGACGTCGACGCCGGCCAGCGAGAGCGACGCGCGCCGCGGCTTCTGCGAGCTCTGCGGCTCGGGGCTCTTCTGGGACGCACCTGCCGCCGCGACCGTCAGCATCTCCGCCGGCAGCCTCGACGACCCGTCGGCAGTGGCGGCGATCGGCCACGTGTATGTCTCCCAGCTGCCGCGCTGGCAGGTCCTCCCGGACGACGGCTTGCCGAGGCACGATCGGCTTCCCGATTCGCTCACGTAGCCTGGGGGAGTGAGGGACGGGATCGACCGGCGTTCGATGGTGGGGCTCTCGGGAGGCCACTTCGCCGTCGATTTCGCGTCGGGCAGCATCCCGGCGCTCATTCCGTTCCTGACGACCCGCTTCAACCTGGACTACGCGCTTGCCGGGCTGCTGCTGCTCGCCTCGACCGCGTCGTCGTCGCTCGTGCAGCCGCTGTTCGGCCTCTGGTCGGACCGGCGCGGAGCGCTGTGGCTCATCCCGGGCGGCACCTTGCTCGCGGCGGTCGGTGTCGCCGGCGCCGCGGTCTCGCCGCTGTACCCCGTCGTGCTCCTGCTCGTGCTCGCCGGCGGTCTCGGCGTGGCAGCGTTCCATCCGGAGGGCGCGAAGTGCGCCGCCTATGCGAGCGGCCGCAAGCGGGCGAGCGGCATGTCGTACTTCAACATCGGCGGCAACACCGGCTACGCGCTCGGTGCGTTCGCCACCGGCGAGCTCGTCGTCTCCTTCGGCCTCTGGGCGACGCTGATCGCGATGGTGCCGGTTGCGCTCGCTGCGGTCGGCCTGGCGCAGCTGACGCGGAAGCTCGCAACGCTCGGCGATGCGCCGCTCCTCCAGACCACTGCAGGCGGCGAGGACGACAGGCACGCGATGATGCTGCTCGGCGTCGTGATCGCGTTGCGCAGCATCGCGTGGTTCACGCTGCTCGCGTTCTTGCCGCTCTGGGTCGTCTCGCTCGGCCACTCGAAGGCCTACGGCAACCGCCTCCTCTTCCTGATGCTGATGTCGGGCGCGGTGGGGACGCTCGTGCTCGGCCCTGTGGCCGACCGGGTCGGGCTCCGCCGGACACTGCTCGTCACCCAGGCATTCGTGCCGCCGCTGATGCTCGCGTTCGTCTACCTCGGCGGCGTCGCCGGCGCGCTCGCGCTCATCCCGCTCGGCATGTGCGTCGTCGGCACCTACGGCGTGACGATGGTGCTCTCGCAGAGCTACCTGCCCCGCCACATCGGCATGGCCTCCGGGCTCTCGGTCGGGCTCGCAATGGGGATCGGCGGCGTCGCCGCGGTCGTGCTCGGAATGGTCGCGGACGCGATCGACCTGAAGAGCGCGCTCACGATCAGCGCGCTCGTGCCCGTGCTCGGCCTCGTCGCCTGCCTGCGCCTGCCCCAGCCTCGGTCGCTCAGCCGCCGGGCGCTCGCGCCTGCCGCGGTCGACTAACCGCAGCCCGGCTGCACCTCGGCTTCCGACGGTGGGATCGCACCGCCGGCGCCGACGTCGACGGCGCCGATCTGTGCGCCGCGCGCGTTTCGCGCAATCAGCGTCCCGGCCGGTTTGGACGCGTGCGGCCCCGGCGTGATCCAGGCGAGGAAGTAGCCGTTGCCGATCGCAGCCGGGTAGGTGCGTCCGTCGGACTCCTCGACCTCGAGCGAGGCGACCTCGGAGCTCACCCGGCCTTCCACGTACACCGGGGTGTGGCCCGGATACTCGACGAACGATCCGCGCGTCTCGACCACGGCGCCGGGAGGGCAGGGATCGGTTGTGCCCGCCCAGAGCCCGCCGACGGCGTGTCCGTCGAGGGCGACCGTGGCGGCGCCGACCTGGCCGCCGGCGAACCGCAGCGCATAGACAGCCCAGCGTCCGTCCGGGGTTCGAACCGTGAGCTCCGGCTCGATCCCGGTCAGCGTCGGCCGGCGGATTGGGCCTCCGGGATGCGCGAGGTAATTCTCGATCAGCGCCCGGGCTCGCGCGGGGTGCGACGTGTCGGAGACGAACTGCTTCGGTGACTCGAAGAACGTGTGGATCAGTGCACTCGCCGCGGGAACGAGCGCGCCGCACATCGCGACCAGTGCCAGCGCAATCAGGAGCGTCCGTGGGGTCGCGCGTCGGCGAACGCGCCGCGGTACGGGCGAAGGAGGCCCGGCGAAGGCCGTCAGCATGTCGTGGAGCTCGGAGTCAGTCATCGCTTCCCTCCTTCAGGTGGGCCGTGAGCGTCGCGCGCGCGTCGTGCAGCTGGCTCTTGACGGTTCCGACCGAGCAGCCGAGCGCGTCCGCCGTCTCCTGCTCGCTCAGCCCGACGTAGAGCCGAAGCACCGCCGTGGCGCGCTGGCGCGGCGGCAGCCGATCGAACGCCTCCTTCAGCTCGACGAGGTCGTCTGGCCGGACCGTCGCCAGCCGCTCCGGCGCGCTTGCGCGCAGCCCGAGCAGTGCGAAGCGGCGCTCACGCCGCGCGGCGCGAACGGCGACTCGAGTGGCGATGCGTACCGCGAACGCGCGCGCCGCGGCCGGCTCGCGGAGCCTCGGCAGCGCCCTGTCGAGCTCGACGAGCGCGTCCTGCGCCGCGTCCTCGGCGATCGCAGAGCCGGCGCCGACCACGAGGCGCACGGTCCGGACGACGAGCGGTCGAAGCGCAGCGAGTTGGCTCTCGGGCTCGACGGGAAGCGGTTCGCTCTGCATCTACATCTTCAAGTGCGGCGAACATGCCGAAAGGTTGGGTCAGCCGAGCCCGTGCCGGTGCGCGTACGCAACCGCCTGCGCGCGATCCCGGCTGCCCGTCTTGGCGAAGATGCGGTTCACGTGCGTCTTCACGGTCGCCTCGCCGAGCACGAGCCGCGCCGCGATCTCCTTGTTCGAGAGCCCGTCCGCGATCAGGCCGAGCACCTCGACCTCGCGCGGCGTCAGGTCGTCGGGCAGCTCGGGCGCCGGCCGAGCTGCCGCGATGACGGTCGCCGCCGCAGCAGGATCGAGGTGCGCGTGACCCGCTGCGGCCGACTCGAGTGCGCGCCGGATGTCGTCGCGCGACGCGTTTTTCGTCAGATAGCCGATCGCGCCCGCCGCGAGCGCGCCGAGGATCGAGTCGTCGTCGGCATAGGTCGTCAGCACGACGACCTGGGTCTCCGGGTGCCGCGCCCGGATTTGCTTCGTCGCCTCGACGCCGTCGACGCGCGGCATCCGGAGGTCCATCAGCACCACGTCGACGGAGAAACGGTCGGCGAGCTCGATCGCCTCGGCGCCGTCGGCGGCCGCGCCGACGACCTCGACGCCCGGCGTCAGCTCGAGGATCGTGACGAGGCCGTCGCGCACTGCGGTCTGGTCGTCGGCGACGACGACCTTCATGCCGGCACCGTTGCTTCCACCGTCCAGCCGCCGTCGGCGGCCGAGGCGGCGAGGCTGCCGCCCGCGAGCTCGAGGCGCTCGCGCATCCCTTGCAGCCCGAACCCGGAGCCCGGCGCCGCGGTGGGCGGCGCGGCGGCCTCGTTGTGGACGGTGACGACCGTCTCGCCGCTCCTGAACGCGAGCGAGACCTCCGCGGGCGCACCCGGTGCGTGCTTGCGTGCGTTCGTCAGAGCTTCCTGAGCGGCGCGGTAGAGCGCGAGCCCTGCTTCGGGCGGGAGCGCGCGCGGCGTTCCTTCCACGCGGAGCGGGATGCCGTCGTCGGCCACGAGGTCGGCCAGGCGGTCGGCGATCGCCACCGGCTCGTCCCGGAGCGCGCGCACGGCGCCGGCGGCCTCGTCGATCCCACTCGCGACGAGGCGTCGGCTGCGCTGCAGATGCGAGGCGAGCTTCTCGGTGTCGTTGCTCTGGAGAACGGCCTCGGCCGCTTCGAGCTGGACCGCGAGGGCGCCGAGGGTGTGCGCGAGGACGTCGTGCAGCTCGCGCGCGAGCTCCGTGCGCGCCGACTGCTGGACGCGCTGCTCCGCCTGCCGGCGGCTCATGCCGCCGACGAGACCTCCGAGAGCGGCGACGAGGCCTCCGAAGACGAGATCGTTCGACCATCCGTGAGCCCACGACGCGACGGCGAGCGATGCGGGCCCGCACAGCGCGACCGGCACCGCACGGCGCAGGTCGAACGTCGTGCCCGAGGCCACACCAGCGGCGGCCACGAGTCCGACCGCGATCGACGCTCGCGTCGCCAGGGGCCCGCTGGCGATCCCGAGGAGGACGAGAAAGAGGGCCGCCTGCGTCTGGCGCGACGGAGCATGGAACGAGAGCGACCACCCGGTCCAGCAGAAAGCCGCCACGACGAGCAGCGGCAGCGTCAGTGCCGGTCGATGGCCGTTGGCCCCGATGACGGCCGCGAGGACGATGAGCCACGCGAACCGCATCAAGGTCCGAAGCGGCGGGTCTCCGGGCCAGGCGAATCTCACGATTGGGTGATGATCGCACCGCCCGCGCCGCCGCCGAGGCGGCGGGCACGGACGATGAGCACGAGCGTACGGCTGACGACCTCGCTGAGCGACATCAGGATCAGCGCCGCGATCCACGACTGCATCGAAAGCTCGTGGGCCTGCGAGAAGCGGACGATGGCGGGCCCGCCGCCGTGCTCGGCGTAGAGCGAGAAGCCGAGGCGGGCGCCGACCCCGAGGATCCACAGCCCGGCTGCGATGCCGGTCGCGCGAGCGAAGGGCGAGCCGTTCGCGCCGCGATAGACGTGCGTATAGACGCCGCAGAGGACTCCGAGCGCGAGCCCGGCGCCGGCGGCGCACGCGACGAGGGTGAGGCTGTGTCCGCCGGTCGGGACGGAGCGCAGGTACTTCGTGCACACGTAGGCGACGATGCCGAGCGGAAGGTAGAGGCTGAGCCCTTCCAGACGCCGGCCGCGCAGCTGGCGGATGATCGAGAGGATCAGCGCGCCGTTGAGGATGTAATCGCTGGTTGTCATGCCGCCATCGTGCGGCCGGGCAGGCGTTCTCGCGTCCAGCCCCGGATGGAGCTGCGGGTGGAACCGCCTCCACCCGGGGCTTGACAATCGTGGAACAGATGTTCCACCATATGGTCATGCCGGCCGAAACCGGGACGCAGGCGATCGACCGCGCGACAGAGCTGCTCGTCCGCGTCGTCGAGTCGTCGCGCCCGCTCGGCGTCGGCGAGCTCGCGGAGCTCGCGCACCTGCCGAAGTCGACGACGTCGCGCCTCGTCGGCGCGCTCGAGCGGCGGGGGCTCGTGCAGCGCGCGGGTGACCGGCGGGTCGCGCCCGGTCCCGTGCTCCTCCGCTTCGCACACCGCGACACCGGTCGCAGCCTGGTCGAGCTCGCGGTGCCGGCCCTGCGTTCGCTCGCCGAGCTCTCCGGCGAGACGATCAACCTCGGCGTGCCGACGCCGCTCGGCGTCGAGCACCTGGCGCAGGAGGACTCACGGCACTTCGTCGGCGGCACGAACTGGGTCGGCCGCCGCGTGCCGTACGAGACGACCGCGAACGGCAAGGTGCTCCGGGCGTTCTCCGCGGCGCGCCCCGCCGACGCGCGGGCGATCCGGGCGCGGGGCTACGCGACTGCGGTCGACGAGCTCGAGCGCGGGCTCTCGGCCCTCGCGGCGCCCATCTTCGGCCCGACCGAGGTCGCCGTCGCCGCACTTTCGATCTCGGGCCCGACGATCCGTCTCACGCGCGACCGCATCGCAGAGCTCGCACCCGCACTGCTCGAACAGGCCGCGTTCGTCTCGGCGCGGCTCGGTCACCAGAAAAAACGAGGAGCCGCATGACCCACGAAGAGATCCTGCAAGCGCTGTACGACAACACACTCGTCGGCAACGCCCCGGAGGTCCGCGACCTCGTGAACCAGGGGCTCGCGGACGGGCTCGAGCCGGAGAAGATGCTGTACGACGCGCTCATCCCCTCGCTCGAAGAGGTCGGCGCCCGGTTCGAGCGCGGCGACTACTTCGTGCCGGAGATGCTGATCGCCGCGCGCGCGATGCAGGGCGCGCTCGACATCCTGCGACCGCTCCTCGCGGAGACGGGCGCGAAGCCGATCGGCACGTATGTGATGGGCACGGTCAAGGGCGACGTGCACGACATCGGCAAGAACCTCGTCAACATCATGCTCGAGGGCGCAGGATTCACCGTGTACGACCTCGGTGTGAACGTCGCCCCCGAGACGTTCGTGGCGCAGGTGCAGGAGCACCAGCCGGACATCGTCGGCTTCTCGGCGTTCCTGACGACGACGATGCCGATGTTCAAGGCGAACATCAACGCGTTGCAGAAGGCCGGCATCCGCGACGACGTCATCGTGATGGTCGGCGGGGCGCCGGTGACCCAGGAGTACGCAGATGCGGTCGGCGCCGACGGCTACGCGGCGGACGCGTCGACTGCGGTGCGGCTCGCCAAGGACCTGATCGAGAAACGGCGGTCGGCAGTCCCCGCGTGAAGCCGCTCGTCCTCATCGAGGCGGCGGTCAAGAAGCCGGTGTTCGGCTGCAGGCTGTGTGGCCAATGCGTGCTGCACTCGACCGGCATGACGTGTCCGATGAACTGCCCGAAGACGCTGCGCAACGGACCGTGCGGCGGCGTTCGCCCCGACGGGCACTGCGAGGTGAAGCCCGAGATGCGGTGTGTCTGGGTGAAGGCGGTCGAGCGCGCGCCGCGCACGCCGTGGGCGCACGAGCTCGAGGACATCCGCAAGCCCGTCGACAACCGGCTGTGGGGCACGTCGTCATGGACGAACCTCCTGAGCGGTCGCGACAAGGTCGCGCCGAAGGGCTGGCATGTCGAGGCTTGAGGACGCCCTTCGCGCTGGGCGCTTTGTCGTCACGGCCGAGCTGCTGACCGTGAACAGCGGCGGCTCCGAAGCCGTGCACCGCAACTTCGCGCCGTACGAGAACTGGGTCGACGCAGTCAACGCGACCGACAACACGGCTGCGCACGCACATGCGTCGCCCCTTGCGGTTGCGATCGCGCTCAAGCAGCTCGGGATGGAACCGATCATGCAGCTCGTCTGCCGCGACCGGAACCGGCTCGCGCTGCAGGCGGAGATCGCGGGCGCCGCGTTGCACGGCATCGAGAGCATCTGCTGCCTCACCGGCGACGACGTCACGGCCGGCGACGAGCCCGAGGCGCGCCGCGTTTTCGATCTCGACTCGATTCAGCTGCTCGCGGTGGCGGAGTCGATGCGGCACGGCCGCTACCTCTCGGGCCGCAAGCTCGAGCCCGTGCCGCAGCTCTTCCTCGGCGCGGTCGAGAACCCCGCTGCGCCTCCGATCGACTACCGCGTCGAGCGCGCGCTCAAGAAGGTGCGCGCAGGTGCGCGCTTCCTGCAACTCCAGGTCTCGTTCGAGCTCGAGCCGCTGCGCGCCTTCATGGCCGACGCGGTCGCAACGGGGCTCGCGGAGCGCGCCGCGATCCTCCCGTCCATCTGTCTCGTCCGTTCGCCGTCGGCGCTGCGCTTCATCGACGAGAAGGTTCCCGGCATCTCGGTGCCGGCGGAGCTGATCGCGCGCTGCGAGCAGGCTGCCGACCCGGAGGGCGAGTGCTTCGACGTCGCCTGCGAGCTCGCCGACGCGGCGCGCGCGCTGCCGGGTGTGCGCGGCCTGCACCTGATCAGCTTCCGCAAGGAAGCGGGCATCGCGCATCTGTGCGCGCGGCTCGGCATTCCCACCCGCAACGAAAGGGAGACGATTGGACACGGTTCTCGCGTCGCCGTCTAGAGAGGTTGTGATCGGCCCCGGCCGGCCGTTCTGCGTGATCGGCGAGCGGATCAACCCGACCGGCCGCAAGAGGTTCCAGGCCGAGTTGCAGCAGGGCGACCTCTCACGGATCGAGGTCGACGTCGCGCAGCAGGCGCAGCTCGCCGACATGCTCGACGTGAACGTGGGCGATCCACTGGCGGACGAGATCGAGCTGATGCGGCAGGCCGTCCCGCTCGTACAGTCGCTGACCGGCCTGCCGCTCGTCATCGACTCGTCGGTGATCGAAGCGCTCGAGGCGGGGCTCTCCGCCTACGACGGCAAAGCACTCGTCAACTCCGTTACCGGCGAGGACGAGCGGCTCGAGGCGATCCTGCCGATCGTTGCGCGTCACGGCGCCGCGGTGATCGGGCTCGCGAACGACGACGAGATCCCCATGGAGCCCGAGCGCCGGCTGGAAGTGGCGAAGAAGATCGTCTCCGTCGCCGGCGATCACGGCATCCCGCCCGAGGACGTGATCATCGACCCGCTCGCGATGCCGGTCGGGGCCGAGCCGCGTGCAGTGACGCTGTTCGTCGAAACGCTGAAGCTGCTCCGCGACGAGCTCGGCGTCAACACGACCTGTGGAGCATCCAACACGTCGTTCGGGCTGCCGGGCCGCGAGACGCTCGGCGGCTCCTTCCTGTCGATTGCCGCGAGCCATGGCCTGACGAGTGCGATCATGGATGCACGCTCGACCGAGGTCGTCGAGGCGGTGCGCGCGAGCGACTTCCTGCTCGGCAAGGACGAGTGGGGAGCGAACTGGATCGCCTCATATCGGAGAAAGCAGGCTGCGGCTACCGGCGTAGGCTCGACGGAGCCGGCCAGGAGCGAAGCCGCCGGCTTGTCCGGCGGGAGCGGAAATTGATCGAGCCCGCCGTCGAGGAGCAGCATCCGGATCGCGTGCGGCTCGTGTTCCGGCAGGCGGACGGCGCCACGAAGGAGGCGCGCGTCCCGGCGGGCACGACGCTCTTCGACTGCGCGAGCTGGAATGGTGTCGCGATCGACTCGACGTGCGGCGGGCACGGCACCTGCAAGAAGTGCAAGGTGCGCGTCGCTTCCGGCGCCCAGCCGGTGTCGAGTGTGGACCCGCGCGCGTTCTCGCCCGACGAGCTTCGCGCCGGCTGGCGCCTCGCGTGCCGCGCCCAGGCGGAGGAGGACCTCGTGGTCGAGGTCCCGCCGCTCGAGACGCGGCCGAAGGCTGCGCTCGCGGGCGTCGGCCGGCACGTGATCTTGCGCCCCGCGGTGCAGAAGCGCTACCTCGAGCTCACCGAACCGACGCTCGAAGACCAGACGTCGGACCTCGAGCGCGTCCTCGCCGCAATGGACGACGTCGAGCTTCGCGTACCGCTCGAGGTGGTGCGCACGCTCGGGCGGACGCTGCGCGAGTCGGACTGGAAGGTCACCGCCGTCCTCGTCGACGATCTGCTCCTCGACGTTGAGCCGGGGGACACGACTGCGCGTCGGTTCGCGCTCGCGATCGATCTCGGCACGACGACGGTCGTCGCGACGCTGCTCGACCTCGAGATCGGGCAGCCGGCGGCCGTGCGCTCGATGCTGAATCTGCAGCAGCCGTTCGGGGCGGACGTGATCTCGCGGATCAGCGCGACGATGATGGACGCGGACGCGCTGGGCCGGCTCCGCGAGCGGGCGCACGAGACGCTGCGGCAGCTCGTCGGCGAAGTGGCTGCCGAGGCGGCCGTTGATATATCGGAGATATATGAGCTGTGTATCACCGGCAACGTCACGATGATCCAGCTCGCGCTCGGGATCGACCCGGAGCCTCTCTCGATGGCGCCGTTCACGATCGCCGCGCGGCGGCTGCCCGAGGCGAAGGCGTCGGACTTCGGGCTGCAGATTCACGAGCGGGCGCCGGCAGTGCTCTTCCCGGCGCTCGGCGCGTACGTCGGGCCCGACATCGTCGCGGGGGTGCTCGCGACCGGGCTGACGCTCGACAAGCGCGTCCGGCTCTTCATCGACGTCGGCACGAACTCGGAGATCGTCCTCGGCTCGTCGGCGCGGGCTCTCGCGACGGCGGCGCCTGCCGGCCCCGCGTTCGAGGCGGCGCAGATCCGCTGCGGCATGCGCGCCGCCGATGGCGCGATCGAAGGCGTGCGGATCGTCGACGGGGAGGTGCAGCTCACGGTGATCGGCGACGTCTCGCCGGTCGGCCTCTGCGGCTCCGGGCTCGTCGATGCGGTCGCCGAGCTCGTCGGCGCCGGCATCCTCGATCACTCGGGACGCTTCGTGCTCGGATCGTCCGAACGTCTGCAGAAGATCGGCGAGGAGAACGTCTTCTACCTCGCAGAC
>Ga0335075_10008404_pt1 | contig 15804 bp, 12 predicted proteins | sample Lox_Sample_24_FD_206723 | JGI IMG/M metagenome (GOLD analysis project Ga0335075, IMG submission 206723) | Soil microbial communities from Loxahatchee National Wildlife Refuge, Florida, United States - Lox_Sample_2.4 | ecosystem: Environmental > Terrestrial > Soil > Wetlands | place: USA... | reverse complement strand
CGATCTCGAACGATGTCGTGATCGTGAAGTGCGTGTGCGGTGCGAGACCGGGTGCGGAGTCGTGCGGGCACGCCGGTTGCTAACCGATCGCTCGAACTCAATCTCGAGCTCGACCCCGAGCGGCGACGTCGATGGCATCGGCGCGCGAGAGCCGGAAGAGATCGCATGCGCGGCATCCACCACCCTCAACGCAGCAGCAAGAGAGCGCCGGCGCCTCTCGCCACGCGCCCTCTGATTCGCTGGCGCTGGCGCCGAGCCGGGTGGTGGTTGCTGGGCGCGACCACGCTGGCTGTCCCACTGCGTTTGCTGCTGCACTCGCCGAAGCCGCCCGCGGCAGGGTCGGCGCCGCAGACACGGCAGGTCGAACGCCCGCGAAAAACGCAGCACGAGCGCTCGGTGCTCGAGGCCGGGGCGCCGCACGTGCTGCAGCACGCTCCGCCCCGCACGCCAGCGGCTCGCCGCAGCTCGGTCGAGCCGATGAAAGGCGGCGAGCACATCTCGGGTCACGTCACCGACGCCACCGGCGGCAACGTCGGCGGCGCCCGCGTGTCGGTGAGCACCGGAGCCGAGCCGGCCTTCGCCGTGTCGGACGACGCGGGCGACTTCGAACTGAAGCTCGCGCCCGGCAAGGGCACGCTGCTCGTGCAGGCGGAGGGCTACTCGAAGCTCGAGCGAGACGTCTGGGTCCCCTCGAGCGACATCGCGCTCGTGCTCGTTCCCGCATCGAGCATCCGCGGGCGAGCCGTCGCCGCGGGAACGGGCGCCCCGCTCGGAGGGCTTCTCGTCTACACCGCGAGCACCAACGCGCTGCGCGTTCCGACCGATCCCGTGGCGACCGTGAGCGACGGCGCCTTCAGCGTCGATGATCTGGCAGCGGGCACCTACGCCATCTCGGCCGTGGGCGCAGAGTGGCGTAGCGAACAGCATTCGGTGACCCTCGCCGTCGGGGAGACGCTCGACGAGCTGGTGCTCGAGGCAGCGCCTGCGACCCACCTCATCGCCGATGTCTCCGTGGGCGGCGACCCTTGCCCTCACGGCGCGCTCGCGCTGACGGGGCCGCTCGCGCTCTCGACCCAGATCGAGGCCGGCGCGCTCCGGGTCGACGGGCTCTTGCCTGGCACGTACGACGCCGAAGTGCGCTGCGACGGCGCGGCGTCACACCAGGAGCAACTGCTCGTCGGCAAAGAGCCCCTGCGTCGCGAGTGGCAGCTCGATCCCGGTCTATCGCTCCATGGCTCCGTCGAGACCGACGACGGAGCGCCCGTCGCAGGCGCAACGGTGCAGGTCACGCCGAGCGAGCCACTCGCCGATGCGCGGGACGTTCGCTGCGTCAGCGATGCCGACGGTCGATTCGAGTGTGGCGGGCTCTTGCCCGGTGACTACGATTGCTTGCTCGAGCCTGCATACGGCGCGGATCGACAGAGCATTCGCATCGCCGACGCCAGCGCGCCCGCATTCGTGCGCCTGCGTTCGCTCGCGACCGGCTCGATCCGTGTGCAGCTGCTCGCTCCGGAGCCCGCCGACCTGGCGACGCTGGCGCTGCGAGCCCGACGCGGCGATGGCCGATGGATCGAGGGCCGTGCCGAGGCGGGCGGCTTCCGCTTCGCAGACCTGCCGCTCGGTGATTACGAGCTGGCGTTCGATCCCCCCGGCATCGATGCCGTCCACGCCGTGCTGTCGCGCGCGGGAGAGTCGCTGACGCTCGCGTTGCCGTTGCCGCCCCGCGGCAGCCTCTCCGGGCGCGTCGTCGATGAACGCGGTGAGCCCGTGGTGGAGGCGTGGGTCATCGCGAGGCCGTCGGGGGCGGATCTTCCGCCGCTGCGCAAGAGCGCCGTGCCCGTGCTCACCGATGCCGCGGGCGAGTTCGTGGTCGAGCGTTTGCTGCGCGGTCGCTACGACCTCGAGATCGTCGCCAGCAGCGGCAGCTCGAGCGTCAGCGCTGTCGAGACGGGCGGCGCGTCGCTCTCGATCGAGCTGCCCACCCACGCCTCGGTGACGGTGCGGGCGACGCTCGACGGCGCACCCGTCGAGCAGTTTTCGCTGGCCTACGCCGAAGCGCCGGGCACGACGCGGCACGTCGGACAGGTGGCGAACGGGCTCTGGGCTGAGCCGAACCTGCCCCCCGGAGCGTATCGATTCGCAGCGAGCTCGCACGGCGCAGGCGCCGTTCAAAGCATCGACGTCGCGCCGGGAAGCCAGCTCGAGCTCGTGCTCGCGCTGAGGCCAGCCCCGGTGCTGGAGACGGCCGACGCCGCCGAGCTTCTGCAGTCGGACTCGGAAAGCCCCGCCGGCGGCGGTTGAACGGCGCGTGCGCCAATCCCCTCACCGACCACACCGCAGCCGCGGTGCGATCGTCACAACAAACACATGAGGAATCGTATGAACAAAAAAGCGAAATGGACCCTGGCCCTGCTCTCGTTGACGGCGGGAGTCGGCATGACGGCGGCGTTCGTGGAGCCGGTGGAAGCGCAGACCACGCTCGGCTGCCGGCTCACCCCCAGCGTTCCCCGCAGCAGGATCGGGGACGTCGTGTCGAGGACCTGCTCGGATGGCTCTGCGCAGGCGAGCGCCAAGTTCATGGGTAGCACCGGTGTCGTATTCAAGTACGACTTGCGCATCGACCTGAAGAAGGCCGCCGCAATCAGCGCCTCCGTCGCGATCGCTGGCGCTCAAGGTGAGCCCATCCTGAACGGTTGCAGTCGCAGCGACGGAAGCGCGAACGGTCAGGCCGTCACGTTCAGCTGCGACATCCCCATCGTCAGCGAAACCCAACCGATGACGATGCGCCTCGTCGCCGGCGACGGCGTCGGCGGCTGAGACCAACCCCGCGGGGGGGACCGCGCCCGACGCCTCACAGATGACCGGACAAGTCGACGTGTCCGGTCATCTGCCGGCTGGAGCGGGCGCGGCGGACGTTTCGTGCCCCGCCGCCGCCGAACGCTTGCTAGCCTTCCGCCCCAGCCATGCCGACCGCCAAAGCCGCCCCGCGCATCGACACCCACCAGCACTTCTGGACGTACAAGCCCCAGAACTACGCCTGGATCGACGCCGACATGGCCAGCCTCCAGCGCGACTTCGCCCCGGCTGACCTCGAGCCCGAGCTGCGCGCCGCCGGCATCGACGGTACGCTCGCCGTCGAGGCGCGCGGCCACCTCGAAGAGACGGACAACCTCTTGCGCATCGCCGAGCAGACGCCCTTCGTGCGCGGCGTCGTCGGCTGGCTGCCGCTCACCGAGCCCGACGTCGGCACGCTGCTCGATCGCTACGCGCAGCATCCGAAGCTCAAGGGTCTGCGTCACTGGATGGGCCCCGGCAACGACTTGCTCACGATGTCGAGCGAGGCCCTACACCGAGGCGTGTTCCTGCTGGAGCGCCATGGGCTGAGCTACGATCTGATGCTCTGGCCGCCGCAGCTCGAGACGGTGCCGGCGTTCGTCGATCGGCATCCGGGCCAGACGTTCATCCTCGATCACTTCGCCAAGCCGTTCATCCGCGACCGGCAGATCGAGCCCTGGCGCACCCACCTGCGCGAGCTCGCGCGCCGACCGAACGTCTATTGCAAACTGTCGGGGCTCACGACGGAGGCCGACCACGCAAACTGGTCGCTCGCCGACTTGCAACCGTACTTCCAGGCCGCGCTGGAGGCGTTCACGCCGAGCCGCCTGCTGTTCGGATCGGACTGGCCCGTGTGCACGCTGGCGACGAGCTATGCGCGCTGGGTGGAGACGGTGGAGAAGCTCACCGCGTCGCTGACGGAAGCCGAGCGCGCGCGCATCTTCGGCGGCACGGCGATCGAGGCGTATCGGCTCTAGTACTGGGTGGCGGAGGGGACGGCGAGCTCGGGCGTGCAGCTCTCGCCCGGTGGTGCGCGGGGCGGCGGGCGTGAACTCTTGCTGAAACGACAGGCGATGGGGCACGTTGCTCGCCGCATCACCGAGTTGATACGTCGCTCGCCCGGTCCAATCGAGCAGGCCATCGTCAGACGCTAGCCGCACGGGAAGGTCCACGAGCTGGCCGCGCCCGAGCACGTGGCCCGTTCCGAGCTCGATGATCGGCGCTGCGCAGACGGAGTCGACGTGCTCGACGTGTACGTCGAAGCGAGTGGCGTCGCCGAGGTGCGTCCACGCCGCGAGAGGATCCCCACGCCGGGACGCTCGCGCCAACCGGTCGTGAAGTTCAGCTCGAGGCGGCCGCGCACCGAACCGTCGAGGAGCGCGAGGTAGCTGCACGACGCCATCGAGGCTGGCGTCGAGCGCGCCGTCATCGGTGGTGGCCCGGACGGGCACCTCGAGATTGTAGATGTCGCGCGCCAGGAAGCCACTGCAGTCGAATAGGAGCTCGCTGTACGGGGTCTGGCCTTGGCGTCCGTCGGCGTCGCATGTCGCCGCATCGAAGAACGTGCGGTAGACGCCTGCCGTCGTGATCGATCCGCGCAGCGTCGTCACCGGCTGGTAGCCGGCGATGGGCGTCGACCGGGGCTGCGAGCGTGCGAATGAACTGCATGCAGGGGTCCTGCCCACCGTCGAAGTCGCTCGACTCGCCGCCTGCCGGGAGGTGCCCGAGCGCTTGCGCGGGATCGGCGTATGCAATCGGGGCAGATCACGCCAGTCAGTAGCTCTGTAGCATCACGACCACTCGATCGATCACCCAGAACGCCGCCACTCCACCGAGCGCATACACCAGCGCTCCGCGTTGCCACGCCCTCCGCCAGCGGGCGCGCCGCAGTAAGGCTCCCAGCGCGAGGGCCGCCGCGATCACCGCGAGCTGCCCGAGCTCGACGCCGAGGTTGAAGCTGAAGAGCGCGCTCGGCAGGTGCTGCTCGGGCAGGCCGACCTCGAGCAGGGCCGACGCGAAGCCCATGCCGTGAAGCAGCCCAAACGTGAAGGCGACCAGCCACGGCGCGCGCCGTGTGAGCGACTCGGCAGGCCGCAGGCATTCGACGCACACGAGCACGATGGAGAGCGCGATCATCACCTCCACCGGCGCGCTCGCGAGCTCGATCGCGCCGAGCGCCGTCGCGCCCAGGGTGATGCTGTGTGCCAACGTGAAAGCGGTGATGGTGGCGACCAGCTGGCGTCGCCGCTCGACGAGCAGGGTCAGCGCGAGCACGAAGCAGAGGTGGTCGAAGCCGGTCAGAATGTGCTCGACGCCGAGCCGCGTGTAGTCGAGCACGATCGGCACGAGCGCGCGCAGCCCGGTGGCAGCGCCGCCGTACACGCCGAGCGTGGGCGCGCTGGCCGTGACGACGCGCAGCACGCGACTGCCATCGCGCCACTCGATGTCGACCATCAGACGCGTCAAGGTGCCCTCGAGCCAGGGAAACTCGAGCGTGCCCGACAGGCCCGCGGCGCCGCAGTCGAGGCTCGCGCCGTCCAGGTGGCACGGCGCCGGGAACACGGCAGGCGCACCGAGCTGGCGCACGAGGGCCGCCGAGCCCGCCTGAAAGTGCACGAGGAAACGGCCCGCCTCGAGCTCGCGCAGTGACAGGGACGCGGTATCGAGCGGGTGCGCCTGCGCCCCGCGCGGCAGGCACAGCCCGAACAGCACGACACCGAGCGCCAGCGTTCGACAGCACCGCGTCACGGGCGTTCCCCGCTGCGCTCTTCGATGTGATAGCGATCGACCGAACGCTGCAGCACACGCTCGACGGCCTCTTGCTGCGCCGCCTGCGTCCAGTCCGCGACCAGGCGCGGCCGTAGCTCGTCGAGGCTCGGCAGGCCGCCGTCGAGGCGCTTGACGCGCGCGAGCAGCAGCTCGTGCTGGGCGTCGACGCGCTGCCACTCGCCGAGCGGAAAGCTCGGCAAGCGCTCGACCAGCTCTGGCGCGACGCGCCCTTGCATGTCGGGCAGGCTCATGTTTCCGCCCAGCACGGGGCGCCCGAGCGTCGCGGGGGCCGCGCCGTCGTGCAGGGCCCGCTCGAAGCGCTCGCGCTCGGCGCCGGCATCGGCCGTGGTGCGCGGGAAGGCGACGAACTCGAAGTCGTAGCGCGCCGGCATCTCATACAGGGCGCGATGCGACGCGAGCCAGCGCTGCAGCTCATCCTCGGTGGGCGCGCGTTCGGTCGCGCCGCTGGCTTCGGCGGCCGCGATGGCCCGCATCTTGGCGACGAGGGCGCCGCGGATCGCGGGCTCGTCGCGATCGAGGCCCTGGCGCAGCGCTTCACGGAACACGGCTTCGTCGCGCTCCCACTGGCGCAGCTCGGCATCGAGCTCGGCGGCGCTCGGCGCTCGCCCGCGCAAGTCTTCGAAGCGCCGCCCGAGCTCCGCCTTCAGCCCCGGGGTGACCACGATGGTGCGCGGGTCGCCGATTACGGCGCGGTGCAGTGTGAACAGCAGCGCCCCGAGCACGAAGAAGTGCACGAGGGGCTCGGCGCGCAGCCGCTTCAGAAAAATTCCCATACCAACGCAGCTCGATGAATAGCGCATGAACGGGGGCAGCGCCCCGCTCGCTCTCGTGCGTACCGGCACGAAGCACAGCACGTCAGCCACTGAAATATGGAAAAATGTCGAGAAGGAAACGGTTCCACAGCGGAGCGGCCGCGTGCTACGAGGAGGGTCCTCGAATCATGGCGAGCTGGCTCGCTCCGGGGCATGGAGGTTGTCTTGCATCCCAAGCACATCGGGTGGATCGGCGTTCTGGCTCTCGGCATCGCGGGCTGCGCGGCAAGTGACGAGCGCACGCCCGGCGTCGTGGTTCCGCCCGAGTTCGCCGGCGAGGTGGGCAGCGACGACCCGGCGGCGCCCGTTGCAGGCTCCGGCGGGCAGACGAGCGGCATCCCCAGCGCGGGCACGGGTGGTTCGACGAACGAGGCTGGCATCCCGGTGACGGGCGGGCTCTCGGGCAGCGGGGGCTCCGCTCCCGGTGCGGCGGGCGCCTCGGGCGGGCAAGAGCAACCGCCAGCGGCCGATGCGGGCGGCCTGCCTCCGGACGACACGACGCCGCCCGACGACACGACGCCGCCGGATGACGGGGTCGTCGATGGCCCCGTCGGGCCTGGCCCCTCGAGCCTGCCGGCTCCTCCCGGCAACGCGAACGTGCCGAGGCCGTCGGGCGTCGCGGGCGACATCACCATCCTGAACTGGGCCGGCTTCACCGGCGCCGTCACCTACTCCTTCGACGACAACAACCAGTCGCAGATCCAGAACTACGACACGCTCAACGCGCTCGACGTGCCGTTCACGTTCTACCTGTGGACGGGCCAGCAGAGCGCGTCCAACGCCGTGTGGCGGCGCGCCCTGGCCGACGGCCACGAGATCGGCAACCACACGCTCAGCCACAACCCGAACACGTGCACGCCTGCCGACATCAACTCGGCGACGCAGTTCATCCAGAACAACCTCGGCACCCGCGCGCAGACGATGGCCGCGCCCAACGGCAACATCTGCTACAAAGCGGCGGCCACGGGCCTGTTCTTCATCAACCGCGGCGTCAGCCCGGCGCAGCCCGTCCTGCCCAACGACAACAGCGACCCGCTGAACCTCAACTGTTACATCCCGGCACCCGGGCAGCAGACGGGCACGTACAACAACAACGTCAACGACGCGCGCACCCGCGGCGGCTGGGTCATCTACGTCGTCCACGGCTTCACGGGAGATCCGAACGCCTTCCAGCCCGGCGACGTCAATCAGCTCACCGCGGCCATCCAGTACACCAAGTCGCTCGGCGACATGTGGATCGGGCCCATGGTCGACGTGGGTGCCTACTGGCTCGGGCAGCGCGCCTTCTCGCGCGCGATGACGTCGCAAAACGGCAACGCCCGCACCTTCAGCTGGACGCTCCCCGGTCAATTCCCGCAGGGCAAGTACATCCGCGCGCGAGTCGCGGGCGGCACGCTCAGCCAAAACGGTCAGCCGCTGACGTGGGATCCGCACGGCTACTACGAGATCGCTCTCGACGCCGGCTCCGTCACGCTCACGCCCTGACGCGCCTGCCCCGGGTGGTCATCGAAGAGTCGATGCCCACCCCCCGCGCGCAGCGCGCGGCCCCTCCCCGGCGTCCATGCTCGGCGCGCGCGCGGGTTGGGGCGCCCGCGCCCAACGGAGCAGCGCGCCTGCGCGTGGCCGCGGGAGGGGATGCGAAGACCCGAAGACGGGGCGGCGCCGCAACCTGGGCACCTTTGCCACGCGCGCCGCGGCGGAGAAGCACGAGCGCGACGTGCGGTACTTCGAGCGCCACTGACGCTCGCTCGTCAGAACGCTGGTCGCCCTGTTTGCGCCGTCATACACCAGCGCCATGGAGCACGGAGCACGCGGCAACATTGGCGGGGCAGCAGGAGGCCAGCTTGCGGCGCCGTCGAGGCGTCTGCCGCGGCTCGCCCGAGTGCTCGTGTTCACACGCGCCTCGGGCTACCGGCATGGCTCCATCGAGGCCGGTGTCGAGGCGCTGCGTCGCCTCGGTCGCGAGCACGGCTTTGCAGTCGACGCCACCGAAGACCCGTGCGACATCCGCGACGAGCGCCTGGCTGGGCATGACGTCGTCATCTGGCTGAACACCGACTCCGACGTGCTCGACGACGAGGGACGACGCGCCCTCGAGCGCTACGTGCGCGCGGGCGGTGGCTGGGTCGGAATCCACGGCGCGGCGGCGACGGAGCGCGGCTGGTCCTGGTATGGTCAACTGCTCGGCGCCGGCGCCTATCTGCTCGAACATCCCGCCGTGCAGCCCGCGCTCGTCCACGTAGAGGTCGGCGACCATCCCTCCACCGCGCATCTGCCGCCGAGCTTCACGCTGCGCGACGAATGGTACAGCTTTCGAGCCAACCCGCGCGCGAGCGTGCGCGTGCTGCTGCGCCTGAGCGAGGCGAGCTACGCGGTCGGCGAGCTCGCCATGGGCGATCACCCGATCGCCTGGTGTCACGAGTTTGATGGCGGTCGCGCCTGGTACACGGGGCTCGGTCACACCGACGAGCTGTACGCCGACCCCCTGTTCACGCGCCACGTGCTGGGCGGCATCCGCTGGGCGGCGGGCGTCGAGGGCTGAGCGCGCGCTGCGCGCTCGGGCGGGGACGAGCGCACGCCGCATGGCCCCCGCACGACACGAAGCACGCTCGCGGCGGGAGGCCCCAACAAAACCCGCCGCGAGCCGCAGGGCGTTCAGTCGAGCTTCGACAGATCGCGCACGGCGCCGCGGTCGGCGCTCGTCGTGAGCTTGGCGTAGGCCTTCAAGGCTGCCGACACCACGCGCGGGCGCGGCGCGGCGGGCTTGAAGCTGCACGCCTTGCGGCGGCGCTCGAGCTCGAGCTCGTCGACCACCACCTCGATGCGACGCTGGGGGATGTCGATGCGGATGCGGTCGCCGTTTTGCACGAGGGCGATGGTGCCGCCCGCCGCTGCCTCGGGCGAGACGTGGCCGATGGAGAGGCCGCTCGTTCCACCCGAGAAACGGCCGTCGGTGATGAGGGCGCAGGCTTTGCCGAGGCCCTTCGACTTGAGGTAGCTCGTGGGATACAGCATCTCTTGCATGCCGGGGCCGCCGCGCGGGCCTTCGTAGCGCACGATCACGACGTCGCCCGCCTTGACGCGATCATTGAGGATGACGTCGACGGCTTCGTCCTGGCTCTCGACGACGACGGCCGGGCCCTCGAACACGAGCGAGCCCGCGTCGACGCCGGCCGTCTTCACCACGCAGCCGTTGGGCGCGAGGTTGCCGTAGAGGACGGCGAGGCCGCCGTCCTGGGAGTAGGCGTGCTCGACGCTGCGGATGCAGCCTTCGCGGCGGTCCGCGTCGAGGCTGGGCCAGCGGGTGCTCTGGCTGAAGGCCTGCTGGGTGGGGATGCCGGCGGGGCCGGCGCGGTAGAAATCGTGCACGTCTTTGGCGCTCGTGACCTGGATGTCCCAGCTGCGGATCGCGTCGCCCATGCTCGCGGAGTGCACGCTGCGAGCGGAGGGATCGAACAGGCCACCGCGCTCGAGCTCGCCGAGGATGGCGAAGACGCCGCCCGCACGGTGCACGTCTTCGACGTGATATTTCTGAGTGCTGGGCGCCACCTTGCAGAGCTGCGGCACGCGGCGCGAGAGGCGGTCGATATCCTTCATCGTGAAGGGCACGTGGCCCTCCTGCGCGGCGGCGAGCAGGTGCAGGATGGTGTTGGTGGAGCCGCCCATCGCGATGTCGAGGCTCATCGCATTCTCGAAGGCGGCAAACGTGGCGATCGAGCGCGGCAGCACGCTCGCGTCGTCTTGCTCGTAGTAGCGGCGCGCGAGCTTCACGATCAGGCGGCCCGCCTCCTCGAACAGACGCTGGCGATCGGAGTGCGTGGCGAGCGTGGTGCCGTTGCCCGGCAGCGACAGGCCGAGCGCCTCCGTCAGACAGTTCATCGAGTTGGCCGTGAACATGCCCGAGCACGAACCGCACGTCGGGCATGCCGAGCGCTCGACGGCGGCGACCGTCTCGTCGTCCACCTTCGGGTCGGCGGCCATGATCATGGCGTCGATCAGATCCAGCCGATGCTTGGCGAGCTTCGTCTTGCCCGCCTCCATCGGACCGCCCGAGACGAACACCACCGGGATATTGAGCCGCATGGCGGCCATCAACATGCCGGGCGTGATCTTGTCGCAGTTCGAGATGCAGACCATGGCGTCGGCGGTGTGCGCGTTGACCATGTACTCCACCGAATCGGCGATGATGTCGCGCGACGGCAAGCTGTACAGCATGCCGTCGTGGCCCATGGCGATGCCATCGTCGATGGCGATGGTGTTGAACTCTTTCGCGACGGCGCCGCTCTGCTCGATCACGCGCGCAACCAGCTGCCCCAGATCCTTCAGGTGCACATGACCCGGCACGAACTGCGTGAACGAGTTGACGACGGCGATGATCGGCTTGTCGAAGTCGCCATCTTTCATGCCGGTGGCACGCCACAGGGCGCGGGCACCCGCCATGTTACGGCCGGCGGTCGATGTCTTGGAGCGGTAGGTGGGCATGGAAGTCCTTCGGAAGCCGCCACTCTGCCTCCGGATCGACGATGCATGAAGTGCAAAGATCACATTGTCGCGTTGCGACAAACGCAACGACGCGATTTTCGCGCGAACTCCGCTCGCTGTCCGGCGGGCTCGTGGGCACGCGCTAGGGCGGGCCCGCCATTTCGGGATACTCCGGGGCGGCGCAGATGAACGGGCGGTGCTGGTTGCACGGGGAGTCGTGCCAGCGGCCGTCTTTGCCCTCGCGCAGGGCGACGCAGTCTTCGTTGCAGCTGCGGTTGTTGGGCTGGCCTTTGTCCCAGTTGCGGAAGCTGCCGGTGTCGCCCTCGCGCCACTGGAAGCGGCCTTCTTCTTCGCTGTCGGAGTAGCCGATCCACCAGGAGATGTCGTCGATGGCGGTGGCCTCGCGGTAGAGCTCGCGCGAGAGGGCCCTGGAGTCGGCGCGGGCGAGCACGAGGCCCTTGGCTTCGCAAAGGCGCTCGGCGTCGGACCAGGGCATGGGCCAGTTGCAGAAGTGATAGGTGCGCCCCGCGAGCTGGCGTCGTTCGCACTCGCAGGCGGGCGCGTCGTCGACGAGGCCCGAGCAGTCGTTGTCGATGCCGTCGCAGATCTCGGTGGCTTGGGGCCCCACGTTGGGGTCGGCGTCGTTGCAATCCATGCAACCGTGGCCGTCGCCGTCGCGATCGAGCTCGTTGCCGGCGGCGTCGATGCAGGCGAGCTGCCCGCGGATCTGGGCGGGGCGCTTGTGGAGGAAGCGGTGGAGGCTGCGGCGCGCGTTGGCGACTTTCTGGGCGTCGGGCTCGGACTCGACGTCGGCGCGCGCGTCGAGGGCGTCGAGGCGCGCCGCCTGCTTCTTCGCCAACGCTCCGAGTTTCAGTGCCTCGAAGCGGTCGTTGACGGAGCGTGCGGTGCGTACGTACTCGAGGCGACAGGCGCGATCGGCGAAGCAGCGCTTGGCCAACCAACCCTGGCTGTCGAAGATGCCGAGCTGGTTCTGGAAGGTGCGATCGATGCCCCACGGCAAGAAGGTCCAGCGTCCCGTGTCGGCGCCGAGCTGCACGCGGTAGTTGTGGGAGTGCCGGTAGCCGTCGAAGTCGCCGATGATGGCGCTCGCGGCGAGGAACGCGAGGAACGCCGGCATGTCGAGCGGGCCGTCGGCAGCAAACAGGGCGCGGGTGTCGCCCACGGCGGCCTGGGTGAACGCCGCGAGCGCGGCACGGTCTGGGTCTTTGCCGTAGTCGCGCTCGAGGCCGGCGACGTCCTCGGGGTACAGGTCGCAACCGTACTCGCCCTCGTAGACGACGCGCGCGGCGCCGGAGCGTTCGATCACGGCGTCGAGCTCTTCGACGAGCGAATAGATGCCGCGCGGCTCGCCGTCGATGGAGACGCGCGCGTAACCGACGTGGGGGCTCGGCACGCCGACCTCACGGAACAGGCGATAGCCGAGGAACTCGTGCAGGCGGGTCGCGTCCTCGACCATGTTGTTGAGGGTGAGGCGGCGTGCGCCGAGGAAGCGCTGCTCGGTATCGAAGCGGTCGATCGCGATCTTGAAGGCGGCCTTGTCGCTGAGCGGCTTCATCGAGCGATGTCCCTTGAGCCGCACGCCGACGATCTGGCGCTCGCCGTTCCATTCGAGCTCCGCGCGCACGAACTTTCTCGGGCTCTGCGCCAGCGCGGCGCGCGCTTCGTCGTCGAGCCAGATCTGGAGCTCGGGCACCTCGTCGCCCGCGAACCACGCTTGCCAGAGGCGCGCCTCGCGCGCTGGACGCAGCAGGGCCCACGTCGCGATCGACGCGGCGAGCGCGAGCAGCCCGATCGCGCACACGCGCCAGCGCCGGACGACGAGCTCGCGCACCCGCCCCGCAGCGGCGCGCATCCCACGTGAGGCAACCTCCCACCCGCGAACCCGGGCGCGCGGCGGCGGGTCAGTCAGGGGTCACCTCGCTCGGGAAGCACTCGGTCTAATGTCGCGCGGACAACGGCATCGAGCCAGTCGGGAACGGGTCTCAACGCGGCAAGCTCTGTCCCTTTTTCGTCGACCGCGTGGCCTGATCAATTTTTCGGGGGGCTGTCATTATTGGTGAGTGACCCTCGATTCGCTCTCGACCGACCCGGCAGAGCCGCTGTTGCAGAGCGGAGCGGTCGCGGGTCTCGGGCGCGAGCGCGTCCGGAAGCTCATCGATGAGCACTACGCCTTCATCTGGCGGCTGCTGGCACGGCTCGGGGTGCGCACGGCAGACGTCGACGACGCCACCCAGCAAGTCTTCATGGTGCTGTTGACCCGCGAGCGACTGACGATTCAGACGGGGAGCGAGCGCGCTTTTCTCTTCGGTACCGCGCTGCGCGTCGCGCGCGAGCACCGGCGGCGCGACAAGAAGCACGCGGCGCAGACCGACGTCGACTTCGACACGCTGCAGCACCCCGGCATCGATCTCGAGTCGCTCACCGATCAGCAGCGAGCCCGCGCCCTGCTCGATCGGCTGGTGCAGAGCATCCCGGAAGAGCTGCGTCTGGTCTTCATCCTGTTCGAGATCGAGGGGCTGCCGGCGATCGAGGTCGCCGGGTTGCTGGACATGCCCGCGGGGACGGTGGCGTCGCGCCTGCGCCGCGCGCGCCAGCACTTTCGCGAGGCCGCACGGCAGATGAACATCCCCGGCACATTGAAAGGTCTGCGATGAAGCGCCTTCTGGATTGCGACGATCCGGATGATGAGGTCGTGCGGCTGTTGATTCGAGCCGGCGCCCAGCATCAGCCCTCGCCCCGCAGCAAGCTGCGGATGATCGCGGCGCTGGGGCTCGGCAGCGCCGTCGGGCTCTCGGCATCGAAGGTGCTGGCCTGGCTCGGAACGAGCAGCGGTAAGCTGGCGCTGGCCGTGACCGTGGCGGGAACGGCCGCGGGCGGGGCTTACGTGCTGACGAGCGCGTCGCCGGCGCCGGAGGCCTCCGAGGCGGTCGCTCCACGCTCGGTCGACGCGGCCGTTGCACCGCGTGTCGCACACGAGACCGGGCTCCCGGAGCCGCCGGCGCGCGCATCGAGCCACGAGCCGTCCGCGAGCGAGCCGTCCGCGAGCGAGCCGTCCGCGGACGCGCTCCGCGAGCGGCCAGCGCCGTCGCGCCAGGCGCGAGCGCGCCAGCGCCCGCAGCCTGCCGATCGGGCACCCACGCCGACCCAACCCGCGCCGCCGCCCGAGCCGGTGGATCTCGAAGCCAGCCTCACCGAAGAGACGCACTGGGTCGACCGGCTGCGCGTCGCCGCAGAAGCGGGAGATCGTCCCAGCTTCGAACGTCTCGCGCGGGACTACGGCGAACGTTTTCCCGAAGGCCAACTCCATCCGGAAGTGAACCGACTCAGAACTTCGCTCCGGTAGCGATACTCACCCGGGAACGAACGTGGCGTGCGCTCGATCGAGCGCCCGAGCAGCCATGGTTTGCGCGCACGGCGCGCCCCGATCTGCACCTCGCCGGTGCACCCCCCTCTTCGGGACATGTGTCCCGTACGAGCAGTCCGAACGAACAGGAGAGACTCGCATGAAACGACGAACATCAAACTCGGGACGACAGGTCTGTGTGCGCTGGGTGAGCCGCATCGCGCTCGCGGTCGGCGTCTTTGCCTGCGGCGGATCGTCTTCGGGAGACGGCTCGCTCGGGACCCAGGGCGGATTCTTGGTCGGCGACGGGGATGCGCCGGCGACCGAGACGAGCTCCGATCCGGGTGACACGAGCACCAGCTCGGACACGACGACGGACACCGAGACGGACGCGGATCCCACGAGCAACTCGTGCGCAGGCTCCGAGAGCGACGACTCGGATGATTCGGAGGGTGACGACTCCGACGGCGACGACGATGGCAACTCGGAGGACGACTCCGATGATGGCGATGACGGTGACGATGGCGATGACGGTGCCGACGACGACCAAGACGAGGACGACGATTCCGTCGACGAGAAGTCACAGACGGGCGCCCACGACTCGGACGGCGACGACGACTCGGAGGATGATGACTCCGATGGCGACGACGACGACGACGACTCGGAGGATGGCGACGACTGCGTCCCGGCCGTCCCCGACGCGGGAGTAGCCCCCTCTCAGATCGAGTAGCGCCGTCGCGCGGAGGTGGCGCGCCGGGGCCTCTCCGGCGCGCCGAGCTTCGTCGAGATGGCCTCACGAGGTGCACCGGCACGGTGGATCGGTGGGGCGCACGGCGATGGTGTGCCTCGCTGATGCGGCCTCGAGCGATGGCTCGCACGCCGGCGCAGCAAACGCGCTTGGTCGACCCCGGCTCCGGTGCTAGACGAAGCGAGACGATGCCGCACGCTCGAGCCTCGCTGGTGTGCCGCGGAGCCATCGCCGTGGGGTTCGGCGCGCTCCTCGCCTGCGCGAACGCCGGCAGGCCCCCACGCGCCGCCAGCACGGAGCTCGCCGTCGGCGCCGCCGCTGAGCCTGTCGACATCGCGCGCGCAGCGACGTGGGTGTATCGCACGCCGCCGCCCTGCCCGAGCGAACGCGAGTTCTTGGATCAGCTCGATCGACGTCTGCCCCCGCTCACGGCCAGCGATGTGTCGAGCCGCGTGGGCCCGCGCGTCGACGTCGAGGTGCGCAACACCGACGCCGACTGGTTCGGCAGCGTCCGCTTCGAAGGCGCCGAGGGCGCCGTCTCTCGCGAGGTCACCGGCACGTCGTGCGAAGAAGTCGTCGTCGCGCTCGCGCTCATCACCTCGCTGTGGCTGCGCCCCGATGGTGCCCCCGTCCCCACGGCAGCGACGACGCTCGCGGCAGCGCCTTCGGCCTCGGTCGTCCGCGCGCGCGACGAATCGCCCGCCGAACTCTCCGTCGCAGCGGCACCCGTCGCATCGACCCCTGCCGAGCCGACTTCTGCCGCGGCTCCCTCT